>Ga0233380_1000434_pt1 | contig 22197 bp, 20 predicted proteins | sample ElkDunMinimDraft_9_FD_191541 | JGI IMG/M metagenome (GOLD analysis project Ga0233380, IMG submission 191541) | Fecal eukaryotic communites from dung pellets of Tule Elk in California, USA - Elk Dung F36 | ecosystem: Host-associated > Mammals > Digestive system > Large intestine > Fecal | place... | reverse complement strand
GGGGGTCAGCACCGTCAACGGCGTCGCCGGCTCCTGGGACCGGCTGCGCCACAACACCGCCTTCGCCATCACCGCCCGCAACAGCGACGGCGTCAACAACGTGTCCGCCTCGGGCAGCATCAGCACCAAGCGACTGACTGTCGACCCGGCCCCGACACCCACGTGCTCGGCGCGGGCCGACAGCACCTACGCACCGACCACGGTGCGGTGGAGCTCCAACGGGTCGCTGTCGCGCACCGCTCTGTCGGTCTCCTCCGGCGGCTACTACAGCGCCACCGCCACCATCACCCGCACCAACACCGACGGCTTCAACACCGTCTCCGACAGTGCCTCCAGCTCCTGCGGTGCGACTGTGCAGACCATGCCGGCCCCGAACACCGGCTCCGGCGGCGGTACGCCCAGCGCCACCTGCGCCCCGTACCGCGCCCACGGCGCAGTGATGTCGCTGCTCAACTCGGCCAACCTCTCGCCCGGCGCGATGTTCTACGCGGGCGGCCCCTCCTCTGGTTCCTACGCGGCCGACTACGGCTCCTTCCAGGGCGGTTCGGTCGGTGAAGGCAACCTGACCTGCGTGTTCTACCGGAGCCACCCCATCTACTTCACCTACACCGGGAGCTACATCGCCGAGTACGTCGTCACGGCGCGCTGGAGCATGGGCGGCACGGGTGCCACGTGACGGAGCACCCGCTGAAGCGGGACAGAATGGAACTGGTGGTCGGGTTTCGGCCATGTGCCGCACATCTAGGCGCGACGCAAGGGGAGAAGGGCTCCCGACGCACCGCAAGGAGAACACCATGAACGCCAAGAAGACCATCGCCACGGTCCTCGGTATCGCCGTCGCCGCAACACTGGCGGCGTGCTCGAGCTCGCCGACACCGGAGCCGACCACCACCCCCACGGTGACGGTCGAGCCGACCGAGGAGCCGACGACACCCTCGCCGACCGAGCCGGCAACACCCGAGGTCATCATCCCCTCTGAGCCCGGCGAGGTCGTCCCCGCGGACCAGATCGACGCCGCCCGCGAGGCTGGCGTGGCGGTCTACGTCTCCCCGACAGGCGACGGCAGCGGCATCGTCGTCGACCCTGAGGCCGCGCTCCCGGAGGAGCTCATCACCGAGCTCGAGTCGGTCGATGGCATCCCGCAGAACATGAGCGACCTCAGTGCGCAGCTGGACGCGCTGGGCAACATCCTCTACGCCCACGACGACGCTGGCACCAAGGTCATCGTGATCTTCGCCATCACGAAGGTGACGGGTACCTCCTCGGAGGTGACTGGCTACACCGCCATCGGCAGTGCTGCTACCGATTCCTTCGAGGTCACTGGTGGCTCGAAGTCCGAGGCTCTAGCCGCTGCGCAGGAGTTCGCGGCTGCCAACCCTGGCACCACGGTCATCGACCTGACGGACTGAGCCGGAACCACCTTTGGCCCCTCTCCCTGGCCCTTCCTGGGGGAGGGGCCAAAGGTGTTCACTCTCATGCTCATCAAATGTGCGGCAGGGACGCGGATACAGACTGCCGAATCGGCCTGCTGCTGGCTGAAATCGCCTGCCGGTATCCGGTCCAGTACCCTCGCCGCGCCGCACATTTAGGCGCACGCGCAGCGTGACGGAGCGGCTGCGGTGACGACGAGGAGACCACCATGAGAGCAGCGACGACCACCGCTGCAGCGACGCTGTGCCTGCTCGCCACGCTCGCCGCAGGCGCGTGCTCAGCCCCGAGCAGCCAGTCGCCCGCGACCACAGCGCAACCCGCACAAACCGAGCCCGCGGCGCTCGAGCCGACCGAGGAGCCGACGCCAGATGCGGTCATCTCGACCGAGCTCGGAGCGATAGTTCCCGCGGACCAGATCGACGCCGCCCGCGAGGCTGGCGTGGCGGTCTACGTCTCCCCGACAGGTGACGGCAGCGGCATCGTCGTCGACCCTGACGCCACGCTCCCGGAGGAGCTGATCACCGAGGTCGAGGCGGTCGAGGGTATCCCGACGGACGCGGCTCACTACGGGCAGCAGCTCGGCTCGCTCACGGACATCCTCGAGGCGCACGACGAGGCCGGCACCAAGATCATCGCGATTGTGGCGATGGCGAACGTGTCAGGAACCTCCGCGCAGGTGACGGGGTATACCGCGATCGGCAGCGCAGCGACCGGCACCTTCGACGCCTCCGGTGGTAAGGCTGAGGTTCTCGCCGCTGCGCAGGCGTACGCGGCTGCCAACCCTGGCACCACGGTCATCGACCTGACGGACTGAGCCGGAACCACCTGCGGCCCTCTTCCCTGGCCAGGCGCACGCGCAGCGTGACGGAGAGGCCGCGGTGCGTGGGTTGAGCCGCGCCCCCGGTAGCGCCGACCGCGTCGAGACCCTCAGCTGAGCGCAGCTGGACCCGACACGTCCGTTCCGGCGCATGTTGACCGGCATGAGCGACGTCCCCGCGCCCCACCGCCGCTCCGGCGACGACACGGGCTCCAACACGCCGCCGCAGCCGACCCGGACCCCGTCCGCCGACACCACCCCACGCGCATCCGGGCAGGCCGACCCGCCGCCCGCGCGCCGTGCCCGCAGCGCCGCCACCGCAGGTGCCACCACCGGTGCCACCGCAGCATCCCTGGCCGGGAAGAAGGTCCTCGGCGGGGTCGCCTCCGCAGCCGCCACCATCACCGACCCCAACGCCACCAAGAGCGAGAAGGCCCACGCCGCCGTCGCCGGCGGGCTCGAGGTCGCCGCCACCGCAGCCGCCTCCGCCGTGGCCAGCCCTCTGGCCGGCAAGGTCGCTGGCGCCGTCGTCGGAGCAGCAGCCCGCTCCGGCAACGGCAAGCGAACCTTCAAGCTCTTCGCCGGTGGTGCCCTGCTCACCCTCATCACCATCGTCCTCATCTGGTCCGTCACCCTCACCCAGCTCGCCGGCGCCCTGGTCGACGAAGACGACCACTCCAACGCCCTTCCCAGCGACGAAGACCAGTGCAGCCCCAACCTCGACCCGCCCCCCACAGACGCACCTGCCGGGCTGCTCACCGACGAGCAGTGGGACAACGCCCGCGTCATCGTCCAGGTCGGCCAGGACCGCCAGCTGCCCGAGTACGGCTACGTCGTCGCGATCGCCACCGCCATGCAGGAGTCCGGCCTGCGCAACATCGACTACGGCGACCGCGACTCCGTCGGCCTGTTCCAGCAGCGCACCTCCCAGGGCTGGGGCACCGTCGCCGAGATCATGGACCCCGTCTACTCCTCCGGGAAGTTCTACGACGTCCTCGTCACAATCACCGGCTGGGAGCAGATGCCCGTCACCGTGGCCGCCCAGAAGGTGCAGCGTTCCGGCTTCCCCGACGCCTACGCCAAGCATGAGAGCAAGGCACGCCAGATCGTCTCCGCCATCACCGGCGGACGCACCATCGGTGGTTGCACCGACGCCACTTTCGAGTGCGTCCCGCTCGAGCCGAACACCGTCGAGCGTGGCCTGACCCCCGACGCGCTCAACTTCGCCCGCTGCACCGCCGCCAAGTTCGACATCGCCACCGGCAACGTCCTGGGCCTCGGCAACCGCGCCGCCAACCCCAAGTCCGACCACCCCAACGGGCGTGCCATCGACCTCATGGTCCCCGACTGGCGCACCACGTCCGCCACCGGTGACGAGTGGGCTCAGTTCGCCATCGACAACGCCGAAGCCTTCGGCGTCAAGTACGTCATCTGGAACGCCCGCGTCTGGCTGGCCAGCACAGGGGAGTGGGAGAGCTACTCCCATCCCTCCGGTGCCACCGACGCCACCAACATGCACCTGGACCACGTGCACGTCTCGGTTCACGGCACCGCCGGCACCGGGTACAACCCCGACGGCGGCGACCCCGGTGGAGGTGATGTCGTCGGCGAATGGGCGTTCCCCATGAACCCTGGCGCCCGCATCACCTCCCCGTTCGGGCCCCGCACCCACCCCGTCACCGGTGAGGTCGGCAAGATGCACGCCGGCGTCGACCTGCTCGGTGCGACCGGCGACCCGGTCTACGCCGCGTCCTCCGGCACGGTCACCAAGGTCGGGCTGTGGGGCACCGGCGGCCAGACCGTATTCGTCGACCACGGCAACGGCCTGATCACCCACTACCTGCACCTGTCCCAGTACAAGGTCACCCTCGGCCAGCAGGTGCAGGCCGGCCAGCTCGTCGGCCTGGTCGGTGCCACCGGCCGGGTCACCGGCCCCCACCTGCACTTCGAGGTGGAGATCAACGGGTCGGTCGTCGACCCGGTGCAGTTCCTCAAGGCAAGGGGCGTCATGTGATGCAGCAACGAACCAAGATCATCGCGGCAGCGGCTGCGGTCGCCGTCGCCGCTGGGGTGGCCTTCGCGGTCACGATCGGTGGGCGGGACGCCGTCGACCCGGAACCGGTCCCGACTGACCCGGGTGTCACCGAGCCGGTCGTGGTCACCCCGGTCGACCCCGACCACACGACCGACCCGAGCGCGGACCCCACCGAGGACCCGCTGGAGGAGCGTGACCTCGAGGCCTCCGGCGACGGTGACGCCGAGGAGTACCTGCCGGAGTCGGTGTGGATCGAGGACGAGTACGAGGGTCCTGAGCACGAGAACGACCTGCACGAGCACGCCGAGGACACCACCGAGCAGTGGATGCCGCTGGTGGAAGGGTTCGCCGCAGCCCTCGCCGACCTCGACCGCCCCCACGAGCAGTGGCACGAGGCCATCGCCCCGTACCTGTCCGACCGGCTCGCCGATGTCTACGCCGACCCCTACACCCAGGAGGCGTTCACGCCGACAACGGTCGATGAGGTGCTGCTGGTCTACACCGGTGAGACCACCGGCCGAGCCCTGGTCCGGTTCGAGAACTTCCGCATGGACATGTACCTGACCGTCGGCCCGTCGCTGACCACCCCCAGCGGGTGGGAGATCACCTCCGTCGAGGCCGCCTGACACCCGCGCCCACCCCTGACCACCGGCCGGCAGCGGGAGCCGACCCGCACATGTACCGGGCATGACCCTCACGACCACCACCCAGCCCCGCCACATCGACGGCCGCTTCGCGACGGTGACCCGCCTGGAGACCCCGGTCCGGCTCCAGGACGGACCCACCTCCCTCAAGCTGTACGAGCTCGCCAACGACCTCGTGGCGACCACGCAGATGAGCGAGGCCGACAAGGCCGCCGCCAAGGGCAAGGCGATGGAGGTCCTCGGGGACCTGCCCGCCGCCGAGCAGGTCTGGGACGGCATCCTCACCGCCGCCGAGCGGTGGGTGTGGTTCGAGGACGAGGACTACGGCGACGAGCGCGCCGGGGAGACCCTGGACGAGGAGACCAAGCTCGACGTCGACCTGGAGGACTTCGCCGGCTGGAACGAGGCGGACCGGTTCGATGAGGACGGCTACCTCGGGTACGACTTCCGCGCCTACGCCGACGCCCTCGCTGACGCCTGGCGCACCGAGCTCGAGCACCGCACCCGACTGGCCGAGCAGGCGCTGCGCGAGGTCCGCCTCGCCAGCTGACAGGGGCGAAAACACCTTGCACGATCGCGGCCGCTGCCGCACATATGGGACATGTCGAGCCGGTGCCGCCGTAGGGCGGACACCTCCCGCACATGTACAAGCAGCAGGCGCGGTGTACGACACCAGAAGCATGTCGACACGCCGAACTGCAGGCCATTGCTGGACAATCCCGCAAGGGTGTACGACACTAACCGCACACGACAGACGACCCGAAGCATGGAGGTGACCGAGATGGACGCGAACATCACCGCGACCACCTGCCGCACCGTCATGCCCACGAACGTCTCGAAGCTCGACGCCTCCTTCCCCTACCCGTCCCACCAGTGGCTGGGACAGGAGTCGGCGGCGGCCAGGCGCGGAGCAGGGGTCATCTGACCTCAGCACCGCACCAGCACAGGCCGCTCCGAACTCCAACGGGGCGGCCTTCGTCGTATCAGGACCCGGTGTGCCACACACCAGCAGCAGGACAACAGAACATCGAACGGGCGTAGTACAGCGGCCAAGTGCAGACGGCTCCAACCCGTCAAACGGGGGTTCAAATCCTCCCGCCCGTGCGTGAGTCCCCTTGGTGGACGACCCCGACATCAGTCGGGGTAGGCCTCGGCGGACATGCAGAGCACCTCCGGGTGCTCCTTGAGAACAGCACAGTGGATGAGAAGTAGGCCACCGCCTCGCAGGCGGTGCGCCGGCGACCTGTCGCACGATGAACCCGCCCGACGCGGGGGAGTGCGGCTGCCGGAGCACCAGCACCCTGCGAATGCGGTGGCCCCACAGGCACGGAGCCGGCGCCACGCGCGCCGGGGCTCCGCGTTCGAGCGTCCCCGGTCGTCCCGCAAGGGCAAGGCCGGCGTCGGTTCCGTGCCACATGGGGAGCGTCGCGCAGCGGCCTCCCCACACGCGTCGGCACGGGTACGTGGCGAACCCAAGGCACTGTAAATGCCCCGTCTTCACTCTGCTGGTTCGACTCCAGCCCGGCGCACCACGCTCCTCTAGCTCAGTTGGTAGAGCATCCGACTCTTAATCGGAGAGTCCTGGGTTCGACCCCCAGGGGGAGCACCACGCACGAGGCGGGCAGCAAGGCCCGCGATCGTGCACCCGGTGGGCGAGCACCACTCGCAGGCCGGCCTCGGATGGGTGAGGCGAGCACGGCTCGCCGTGCGGGTTCGACTCCCGCAACGATGGAACGCCCGCACAGGGACCCGCCGGTGACAGGTTCGGCGGAGGCTGCGCACCCAGAGCGGTGCCGACGCGAGGTTCGAGTCCTCGGGGCGGGTCGCAGCCGAACAGCATCGTCGCCTCGCTAGCTCAGAGGACAGAGCAGCCGCCTCCTACGCGGCATGCCGCTGGTTCGAATCCAGCGCGAGGCACCAGGTCAGGTCAGGTCCAGCACCGAGGAGGTGCTGACACGAGGCGTGCTGCGACACGTGCTCATGGCGGATCGCAGTCCGTGCCCCTGACCGGGCCGCCCTAGCGGCGTAGCTCAGTGGTAGAGCCCTGGTCTCATAAGCCAGCGTGTCGCGGGTTCGAGTCCCGCCGCCGCAACCACGCGCAGGGGTCACCCCCAGCGCCCCTGGTCCTGTAGCTCAATCGGGAGAGCGCCACCCCGTCAAGGTGGAGGTAGCCGGATCAAAACCGGTCAGGATCGCCCAGACGCCGCACCCGCGGCGTTGCATGCTCCGGTAGCTCAGCGGTGAGAGCACTTCCCTGATAAGGAAGGGGCCCCTGGTTCGATCCCAGGTCGGAGCACGCATCTTCCCGGCGTCAGCCTCTCCGGCCTCGAGCCGTGACGCAGCGCCGGGGCGCACGCCCCGCTGGTGTAGTGGCAGCACCTCCGATTCTCAGTCGGACAGCAAGGGTTCGATCCCCTTGCGGGGTACGCATGCAGGGACGGGCCGCACACAGCCCGAACAGCACGACCGGTGGCCCCTGCCAGCCCGGTCAACCGGCGAGCACCCCGCTGTGCGGCGGCGCCGCAAGGCTGACGCCCAGGGCGTCAACCGGCTCGCAAGGCCATGCACTCGTCGGTCTCGAGTGCGCACCGCGCCCGCGCGGGCCGCAGCTGGTGCTGCTGCGGCAACGCGGTCCACGCCCCCACGGTCTAGAGGCCATGGACGCCGACCTTTCACATCGGAGGACGCGGGTTCGAGTCCCGCTGGGGGTACGCAAGCGCTCACACGGGTTCGGTTTCGAGTCCCGTCAGGCGCCCACCAGAGGAAGGAGCACGCCATGCGAGCAGCCGCGTTCACGCTGCCCGAAGCACTGGGATCGCCGCACAGCGCGCGCGACCTCGTGTCCCGTTCGGTGCGTACCGGTACCGTCCAGGTCGCCGTCAACGCCACCGACGCCAAGTCCATCTCCCCGGTCGCCGCCGCCGCTGCCGTGGAGGTCCTGACCAGCCGCCAGGTCGAGCACGTCGTGCTCGTCAACGCCAACGAGACCGTCGGGGCGCGAGTGCGCACCGCGGTCGAGAAGGCCGGCGCACCGTTCCTGCTCGTCGAGCAGGCCCGCGACCAGGCCGTCCTGCTGCGGCAGTGACGGCCGGCGCCTTCGTAGCTCAGAGGACAGAGCACCCGCCTACGGAGCGGGTGGCCGCAGGTTCGATTCCTGCCGAAGGCACCACGTCCGCACGACGGCGCGAGCCGCCCGTCGAGCCGACCCGGCGCCCCCGTAGCTCAGAGGACAGAGCGTCCGCCTCCGGAGCGGAAGGCCGCAGGTTCGATCCCTGTCGGAGGCACACCGTCAGCGCGACGACGCGAGTCGCGCCCAAGCCCGCGTAGCCCAACTGGCAGAGGCGTCCGGTTCAGGTCCGGAAGGTTGGAGGTTCGAATCCTCTCGCGGGTACGAGCTCGTCAAGCGAGCAGCAGGCTTGAAGGCGGCAGGACCGTCACGCGGGGCGTTAGCCCGTCAGACGTGGCACCTGGCCCGCGCCCTCCCGGGCGGGTAGCAGACCCGGGGCTTTGCCGGGAGGCGAACCCGACAGGACCCGGGGCCGTGCCAACGCCCCGGGCTCCGTGCCCGCCTAGCTGTGATGTCCAGGGAGGTTGGTCAGTCGGGTGACTGGTGGCTTGCCTCCGAGGGCGGAGTGGGCGCGGTGGTGATTGTAGAAGTGGAGCCAGGCGGGTAGCGCGGTGTCGCGTTGCTCGGTCGAGTCGTAGAACCGGGCGTATGCCCAGCCATCGGCCAGGGTCCGGTGGAATCGCTCGATCTTCCCGTTGGTCTGCGGCCGATAGGGCTTGGTGCGCTTGTGGGTGATACCGAGGTCGGCGCAGGCCTCGGCCCAGGCGTGGGATCGGTAGGCCGAGCCGTTGTCGGAAAGCACCCGCTCGACGGTCACGCCGCGGTCGGCGAACCAGGCTGTGGCGCGTCGGAGCACACCGATCGCGGTGGTGGCCTTCTCGTCGGTGCAGATCTCGGCGTAGGCCATGCGGGAGTGGTCGTCGATGACCGTGTGCACGAACGCGGTACCGATCCTGGGGTGCCCCGTGCCGGTCCTGCCGGTGCGTCGCGCAGTCTGCGCCTTGTTCCTGTCGCCCTGCTGCTTGCCGACGTAGCGCCACCCACCCCCGTCAGGGATGTTGCCGAACTTGGTGACGTCGACGTGAAGCAGCGAGCCGGGATGGTCGTGCTCGTAGCGTCGCAGCGGCTCGCCGGTGACCCGGTCGATACGGGAAAGCCGGTTGATCCGGCACCGCACCAGCACCGCGTGCACGGTCGAGGCGGGCATCCCCAGCCGGCCGGCGATCTGGACCGGTCCGAGCCGATGCCGCCAGCGCAACCGCACGATGCGGCGCACCCGTTCCGGGCGTGTCCTGGTTGGGCTGGATCGAGGACGACAGCTGCGGTCCACCATCCCAGCCTGCCCCTCGGCGCGATACCGGTCGGCCCACTTCTTCGCTGTCCGTGGCGAGACCATGAACATCTTCGCCGCCGCGGTGTAGGTCCATCCGGACTCAACAACGAGCAGGGCGAGCCGCAACCGGGCACGCGGGGTGAGCGCAGCGTTAGCGTGGGACACGAAGGCCTCCTGGTTAGTGAAGCGGTTCCTCGATAGCTCCACTTCACAACCGGAGGCCTTCGCCTGTCAGGCCGACTCACCGCAACCGGGCGGTACAACCTCTCTGGACATCACACCTAGCTCATCAGGTAGAGCGGCGACCTCGTAAGTCGCAGGTGGCCGGTTCGATTCCGGCGGTGGGCTCTGGTGCTAGGCACCGATGACGACGGACTGGCGTGCCGTCGCGGCACGACGGCGATCAGACCGTGCGCCGGCCGCCCACCTACACGCCCGGGCGCCCTCGCCCGTCAAGCCGCCGTAGCTCAGCTGGAAGAGCGCACCCCTGGTACGGGTGAGGTCCCGGGTTCGATTCCCGGTGGTGGCTCCAGCGGTTCGTCGCCCCGCACCTGGCGACCGCGGGGCTGTAGCTCAGTGGCCAGAGCGGTCGGTTGAAACCCGACAAGTCGGTGGTTCAACTCCACCCGGTCCCACGCAGCGCGCCCCGGCGCGCACTCGCCCTCGTGGTGGAATGGCAGACACGCCAGCTTGAGGTGCTGGTGCTCCCCAACGAGCGTGCCGGTTCAAGTCCGGCCGAGGGCACACGCGGTCAACGTCATCGCACGCGCTGCACCCGCCGCGCACCACACCCCCGTAGCCCAGCCGGCAGAGGCAGCGGGTTCAAAGCCGTTCAGCGGAGGTTCGAATCCTCCCGGGGGTACGCAGCCGCGCGATCGCGGTGAGCATGGAGGGTTGCCAGAGAGGCCTATCGGGCCCGTTTCGAAAACGGTGCGGTGTCACAGCCACGGGGGTTCGACTCCCTCACCCTCCGCGCATGGCGTCAGGCACACGCCAGCAGCCCGAGACGGGCAGCGAGACGTCACCGGCCCGGCCGGTGATGGTGCCGATGGAGGGTTGGCCGAGTGGACGATGGCAGCCGCCTGCTAAGCGGTTGAGGCGCAAGTCTCACGGGGGTTCGAATCCCTCACCCTCCGCGCACTCTCCACGCTGCACGATCCGTGATCGTGCCGCACATCAGGAGTACGAGCGCGAGACCCGGCCGAAACGGTAGCCGGGCGAGCCGGTGACATGAAGCCGGCCACGCAAGCGGACCCACGGCGCTCTGCTGGTCCGAAGTCGGTGGGACTGCAGCCCGCCGGCACACGGGGAGCCATGTTCCAAGGTGGCGACAGTGCCTTGCACGCACGGTGTGGCGGGTTCGATTCCCGCGCTCTCCACGCAACGCGTCAACACGAACAGCAAGGCCCAACCAGCTGAGCTGTCCGTACCGACGCTGAGCCCGGTAGGCCCGATCCGTAGCGGCCCCTGTGGTGGGGGAGCGCCGGAGAGGGGACCGCCGGTCATGGGCTTGTGGCGCAGCTGGTAGCGCACCTGCATGGCACGCAGGGGGTCAGGGGTTCGAGTCCCCTCAGGTCCACGGAGCACTTCGGTGCTCTAGCAGTACCCATCGGGGGTGTCACGGTTTCGATCAGGCATCCGATGGCAGAACGAGTCGAGCCGAGGCACGCGATGTCACCTCGCTAAACATGCGCCGCACGGAATAGTCGCCAAGTCCGACTTCGCTCTCGTCTCCTGACGAGCGCCCCGACCGGGAGGCCCTGCCTCGGTCATGTGGGCGTCGCAGCAGGGCTCGCCGTTCCTCCCGCGTCACGCTCGGGGAGGGGCGGGACACTCCCGCGTGGCAACCACGACGTCGGCCCCTGGCCCTCGCGACGTCGCGGTATCGGCCAGGTAACGCTCGTGAGGATCCTCTTCTGCCAGTTCGTGTCTGAGACGCGGGTTCGACTCCCGCCACCTCCACTCAGTACCCAGCATCACACCGACCGGATGTGGCGCAGCTGGAAGCGCGGGGCGTTTGGGGCGCTCAGGTCGCGGGTTCAAATCCCGCCATCCGGACGCATCGACTTCATCGCCTCCTTAGCTCAGAGGTCAGAGCGGCCGCCCTGTAAGCGGCGCGTCGCCGGTTCGACTCCGGCAGGAGGCTCACAGCCCGCGCGAGCTGCGATCGCGCACCTTCCCTGGTAGTTCAACGGCAGAACACCCGATTGTTAATCGGATGGTCCAGGTTCGAATCCTGGTCGGGGAGCAACGAGTAGCCCACGTCACGGGCCGATGGAAAGTTGCCAGAGAGGCCTATTGGGCGCGCTTGGAAGGCGCTGCGGTGTCACAGCCACCCGGGTTCGACTCCCGGACTTTCCGCTCACCTGCATCCGCTCACCTGCACCTGCCGGCCACCCCGCCGCCGCGGGCTGATGGTGCTCTCGGCGCCCCGGCGTCGGGACGCGGCGCCTCAGCGCGAGGGATCACCTGGGGCGACATGCGGACGTAGCGCAGCTGGTAGCGCGCCACCTTGCCATGGTGGAGGTCGCGGGTTCGATCCCCGTCGTCCGCTCGACGATTCGCCCTCGTCACGGGCGCGGGACGCGTCCGGTGCGCCCCGATGTGTGGACGTAGCTCAGCAGGCAGAGCGGCCGGTTCCCAACCGGCAGGTCGCGGGTTCGATTCCCGCCGTCCGCTCGACGTGACGCACACGCGTCGCTGAGGAGGTGTGGCGCAGCTGGTAGCGCACCTGCATGACACGCAGGTGGTCGGGGGTTCGAGTCCCTCCGCCTCTACGATCACGGCATGCCCGTGACCATCAACGCCCGGATCGAGACCGTCCCGCCCGAGGACCCGGGCCCGGCTCCCGACCGGCGCACCGACCAGGTGTCCGCCACGGCCGAGACCTACGAGCTCGCGCTCGAGCAGGTGCAGGCTGCCGTCCCAGACGGGTGGCGCCTGATGCACGTCCTGGTCGACCGGTCCCCGCTGGGGTAGTTGGCAGCCCGCCCGGTTCTGGCCCGGGTAGTCCAGGTTCGAGTCCTGGGTGGGGAGCGTTGCCCGTTCGCGGGCCGCCCGACGGCGCGTCAGCCGTCCTCGCACGTGTAGCTCAGCGGTAGAGCACCCGTTTCACACGCGGGCGGCCGCAGGTTCGATCCCTGCCGCGTGCACTGTGTCCGGAGCTCGGATGGTAGAGCGCCTGGTTGTGATCCAGGAGGTCGCGGGTTCAAATCCCGTCGGACACCCCACTTGCCCATTGCACGACATGACCCGAGAGAGGAGGCGGTCGCCATGAGGTAGACGCGCACCGACACCCCGCGCGGCATCCCGCCGCCACCGGTGTGCAGAAGGAGACGGGCACCATGTCCCGCACCGACGCACACGTTCCCGCTCACATCGAGCAGCTGCACGCCGCCCCCGGCGTGCTCGTCCCTCACCTCTACGGCCACTGGGTCCTGGGCGCCGGCAGCATCAGCTGCGACCAGATGGGCTGCCCGGGCGAGGTCGCCCGCTGGGCGTCCAAGCAGCCGTGGACCCGCCGCGGTTCCGCCGTCATCGAACGGCGCGCCGCTGTCCGCGACCGCCTGCGTGCGGCCGCACGCGAGTACCGCACCACCGGTGAGGTGCTCGCCGACGTCATGCCCGACCCGCTGCTCTTCTGCCTGTGCGAGGGCTGCGGCGTCGACTGACACACCGGTCCGGCCGCGACTCGTGGCCGGACCGCTGCGTGCTGTGGCCGAGTGGTTGAGGCAGCCGCCTGCAAAGCGGCGCACGCGGGTTCGATTCCCGCCAGCACGTCTTCGCACGCGGATGAAGCTCAGCAGGCCGAGCATCCGGCTTCCACCCGGAAGGTCGCGGGTTCGATCCCCGCCATCCGCTCCACACCCGGCCGCGGCCGCACATCTGAACAGCGAGCGCATCCGGCGCACGCGCCGACAAGAGAGGCACCACCATGCACGAGCACTACCCGGTGCCGCTCAGCGGCGCGAAGGCCAGCACACTGATGTGGGCGCACGAGCACGAGGTCGAGCCCGCGGCACTGGCCCAGCTGCGCAACATCGCCGCCCTGCCGTGGGTCCACGGGGTCCGCGTCATGCCGGACGTCCACCTCGGCAAGGGCGCCACCATCGGGTCGGTCATCGCGATGCGTGACGCCGTCTCCCCGAACGCGGTCGGCGTCGACATCGGCTGCGGCATGATCGGCGTGCGGACCTCCCTGACGGCCGCCGACCTGCCCGAGGACCTGCACGCGCTGCGCACCGCGGTCGAGACACGCATCCCGGTCGGGTTCAACTCCCACGACGACCCGGTCGACCTGCGCAGGCTGCGGCCGCTGTCGGACAAGGCCCATGTCGCGGAGGTGCTGCGCGGCACCGACCGGTTCTGGGACAGGTTCGAACATCTCACCCCGCAGGTGCGTGACCTGGAAGGGAGGGCGCGCCGCCAGCTCGGAACCCTGGGCGGCGGGAACCACTTCCTTGAGGTCTGCCTGGACCAGGACGACCAGGTGTGGCTGCAGCTGCACTCGGGCTCGCGCAACATCGGCAAGTCGCTGGCCGAGGTGCACGTCGCCATCGCCAAGGCCCTGCCGCACAACCAGGGGATCGTCGATCGTGACCTGGCAGTGCTGCTGGCGGGGACGCCGCAGATGGAGGCGTACCTGCGCGACCTGACCTGGGCTCAGGAGTACGCGGCCCGGTCCCGGGCGCTGATGATGACGTTGTTCGTCGACGCGGTCCGGGCGAGTTTCCCGGAGCGGGACATCACGTTCGAGGAGGTCGCCAACGTTCATCACAACTATGTGGCGACCGAGCAGATCGACGGCCAGGAGCTGATCGTGACCCGCAAGGGCGCCATCCGCGCCGGTCGTGGTGACCTGGGGCTGATCCCGGGGTCGATGGGCACCGGGTCCTACATCGTGCGGGGCCGGGGCAACCCGGAGTCGTACTGGTCGGCCTCGCACGGCGCCGGCCGGCGGATGTCGCGCGGTGAGGCCAAGCGGCGGTTCACCCTGGATGACCTGGCGGCGCAGACCGCGGGCGTGGAGTGCCGCAAGGACGGCGGCGTGCTGGATGAGATCCCCGGCGCGTACAAGGACCTCGAGTCGGTCATCGAGGCCCAGGTCGACCTGGTCGAGGTCGTCGCCCGGCTGCGGACCATCGTCTGCGTGAAGGGCTGACCGAGCATAGGGATTCGCGGAGCCCGCAGGGGCTGACCCTCCGGCCTTCGAGCCGGTGACGACGTGGTCGTCGAGCAAACCGCGAGCGATGCCCACTAGCACAACTGGCAGCTGCGCCCGGCTCTGGACCGGGAGGTTCGAGGTTCGAATCCTCGGTGGGCAGCTCAGGTCGGACGCCACCACGGGACCCCCGCACGCACCGCGGCCCCCGGGCGGGCACGACCCTGTCACCAGACCCACACCCCAAGGGGTCCGTGCCGGCAACCGCCGGTGGGTGGCAACAACGTCTGGGGACAGCGGACTGTGGCGCAGCTTGGTAGCGCGCTCGCTTCGGGAGCGAAAGGTCGCGGGTTCGAATCCCGCCAGTCCGACCAGGCCCCCCGCAACGTGCGGCGGGCCGTCCACGGGATGTGGCGCAGAGGTAGCGCGTTCGGCTGGGGGCCGAGAGGTCGCGGGTTCGAGCCCCGCCATCCCGACACCAGGCCCGCAGGTCGCGGGCTGCTTCTCATCCACTGCGCTGCTCTCTCCGCACATCTTCACAGCAGCAGCTAGCGCCCCGCGCGGGGCACGAGAGCAGGCCGCCACGGCTTGCGGGAAGGAGTCGACCGTGACCACGGTCCTGGTGCTCAACGCCGGCTTCGAGCCGCTGCACCATGTCTCCATCCAGCACGCCGTCAAGATGCTGCTGCGAGGGGTCGCCGAGGTGCACGAGGCCGATGAGGACTCCATGTTCGGGCCGTTCCCGCGGCCCCGGGTGCTGCGCCTGGTCCGCTACGTCAAGATGGCGTGGCGCTACCGTCGCACCGGCCGCATAGTGTTCTCCCGTGAGGGCGTCAAGGTCCGAGACGGCTACCGGTGCGTGTACTGCGGCAAGCCGGGTGACACGATCGACCACGTGGTCCCGCAGTCGCGCGGTGGTGCGACCTCCTGGACGAACTGCGTCACTGCCTGCCGCCGGTGCAACCAGCGCAAGGCCGACCGGTCGCTGGCCGAGCTGGGCTGGACGTTGCGCCTCACACCGGTCGAGCCGACATCGCTGCCGCGGCTGACCCTGGCGCCCTGAACCAAGGGTGTGACGCGCCGCACATCTATCGGGTATCGAGTCGCGAGGCGAGGTGACGCAAGAACCTTCGCCTCGCGGCTTCACCAAGAGCGCAGGAGTCGTTCCCGCACATCTACCGGGCATGACGACCACGTTCGATGAGACCCGTAGCCGCCGTGTCCAGCCCGGTGTGAGCGCCGGCGGCCAGTTCACCGTCCAGGCTCGCCCCGAGACCGCGGTGTCGCTGGCTGCGCTGTCCCCGCAGGTGCGTGAGCTCGTCGAGGCTGACCTGGCCCGCAGCGGCGCCCCCGCGCGCTCGTCGGCGTTCGAACGTGCGCAGGCCGCGCACACGGCGGCCGTGGAACGCCACGCCGCGGCGTACGCCGAGCGCGACCGGTCCGGCGACCTGCTTGCGCTGGCCGAAGAGCGTCACGAGACCGCGCACGACGCCTACCGCGACGCTGAGCGTTCCCTGGAGGCAGCGGACAAGGCGTTGCGGGAAGCCGCCGCCGCCCAGTACGCCCAGACTGAGGTGGCCGACGTGGTCGAGGTTCCCGGCTGGGGGACCTTCAACCGGATCGATGAGCCGGAGCATCTGCCGGCACAGTTCGACGCCCTCCGGGTGCAGGTCGGTTGCGACCTGACCCCGCAGCAGGCCCAGCACCTTGCGCAGCTGGTCGGGTACGGGTGGGCCACCACCGGCGGTGAACCGCTGCCCGACCCGGAGCAGGACACCCCGGCCAGCATCGTCGTCTACGCCGACTCCTCCAAGGCGCGCAGCCTCGCCCAGATCGACATGTTCGTTGACGACCTGGCCGCCCTGGTGGCCCAGGGGTCCCCGGTCCGCAAGACCGACCGCGCCGGCGCCGGCACCAAGGGCACCCGCCTGGTCGATGGCCTGGACGGCCTCGGCCAGGTGCACCTGTTCGCCCGGGAGGCCTGAGCGCCGGGCTCCCCGTGCCGCACATACGGAAGAGGAGGGCGCGCGAGCAGCGCACGCCACGACCGTTGAGGTGAGCAACCCGTGAGCCCGAAGTACCCCGAGAAGGCCCTGGCCTGGACCGACACCGAGACCACCGGCCTGGACTACACCACCGACCTGCTGCTCGAGGTCGCGGTCCTGGTGACCGACGTGCACCTGAACCTCCTGGACAACGACGGCTACCAGGCTGTCGTCCTGCACGACCCGCAGACCGTGACCGCGGCCCGGGAGCGCGCGGTGCCGTTCGTGCAGCAGATGCACGAGGAGACCGGCCTGTGGGACAAGGTCAGCGACCCGAGGATCGCCAAGCCGCTGGACGTCATCGACACCGAGGTGCTCGCCTACCTGCAGCGACACATCGCCGACCCCCGCACCGCTCGGCTGGCCGGCAACTCCGTGCGCCTGGACCTGAACTTCATCGAGGTGCACCTGCCCCAGAGCTACGCCTTCCTGCACTACCGCATGGGTGACATGTCCTCGGTCGCGGGCGCCGTGCAGTGGTGGTTCGAGGAGGACTTCTACCCCAAGCGCAAGCGGCACGCCGCGATGGACGACATCCGCGAATCGCTGGCCGAGGCCCGCTGGCTGCGCGAGCGGATGCACGAGGGCCTGGTCAAGCGGTCAGACCCGATGGCTGACTGGTTCGCCCACCGGTTGCTCACCGACACCGTCCGCGACCAGCTGGCCAGCGCCGGGCACGAGGTGAACACCGAGACCATGAAGTGGAAGTCCTGGACCTGCGGCCCGGACCACCTGCAGGTGACCGCCGCGATGCAGGGGCAGCGGGACCAGCCCGGCTCCTTCATGGTGGTCTTCCTCGAGTCGAACCTGCACGCCTACGGCACGCCCGAGGACGACTGGCTGTGGAGCCAGTACGGCTCCGGCGGCATCAACCACCGCCTGCTGCAGCAGTGGGGTCTGACGGTCGTGGGCGCCGACCAGCCGAGGCCGGTTGGTCGCTGAGTCGGCCCCGGCAGGCCCACCCGGGAGCGTCGCGCACACCCGCGTGACGCCCCGAGGCGGTCCTTACCCCGGACTGGCGCTGCTGCCGAGAACACCGCCATGAGCACATCAACCGCACCCCCGACGCCCTTGGGTCTCGCGCGTGTCCTACGCCGCCCGCAGGCCAGCCCGACCACCCAGGTGGCGCGCCCACCGCTGGCTGCGCTGGTCATGCGGGTGGCCTTCGACCAGGTCCTGCTGTGGACGCTGTGCATCGACGACGGCCAGCAGGTCACCTGCACCAGCGGCCGGATCGATGAGCTGACCCACGACGGAGAGCTCGCCCCCGGCGCCGCGTTCAGCCTCGCCGCGGCCCACGTGCTTCCCGAGATCGCGCCGCAGCTGCGTCGGGCCGCCGCCGCCACTGCCGCCGGGTTCATCGAGCTCGCCATCCCCAACGCCACCCTGCGCGCCGTCGCCGCTGAGCTCGCCGACCAGCTTGGCCCGGCCCAAGTGCTGTCCTCCAACGCGATCGTGCGGTTGCCCGCAGTCGACCGCGCGGTCGCCGACGCCGACGCCATGTTTGCCGCGCTGCTGGCAGGGAAGGTCGCCGCCGACACCGAATGGCAGGCCGCCGAGGCCGAACGGGAGGTCGTGGTCGCCACGGACGCTTCCGCACGTCGCGGCACCGCACCGGCCGCCGCAGCCTGGGTCCGTCAGGACGGCGTGTTCGCCACCGAGGTCATCGACACCTGCGACATCTCCACCGCCGAGCTCGCCGCCGTCGCGATGGCTCTGGAGGCTCACCACCGTCACCGCGGCCGGCTGCTGGTCAAGGCCGACTCCCGGGACGCGCTGGCCATGGCCCGGTCCGCGCTGGCGGGCCAGATCGATGCCCGCACCGCGTTGGCCCGCCGTTACCAGCGTGCCATCGCCGGCAGCCGGTTGCGTGGCCAGGTCCGGCTGGAGTGGGTCAAGGGGCACCACGGTGACCGGTTGAACGAGATCGCTGACGCTCTGGCGGTCATGGCACGCCGCCATCACGACGCGGGGTTCGCCCCGGCCGCGCACCGGGTCCGTGCCCGCACCACCGTGGACGAGATGTTGGCGGAGCGCCCGATCGCCTGCTGACCCCAGGCCCCGCCGGCGCCCACCGATGCGCTGTCGCAGGTGGGCCAGCGTGCCGGGGGTCCGCACATGTACTCCTCACCCCCGCAAGACCCCTCTCACCACTACCAAGGAAGCATCCGCATGCCCCCAATGACCGTCTACTCCAAGCCCAACTGCGTGCAGTGCGTGGCGACCTACCGCGCGCTGAACAAGCTGGGCCTCCAGCATGAGGTCGTCGACCTCTCCCAGGACGCCGCCGCGCTCGAGTACGTCCGTTCGCTGGGTCACCAGCAGGCGCCGGTCGTCGTGGCCGGCGAGCAGTCCTGGTCGGGGTTCCGTCCCGATCTGATCAAGGCGCTGAGCGTCACGTTCGGCCAGCCGTCCGCCGTCTTGGAAGGCGCCCCTGCATGAGCACTACTCCTCTCCGCCGCCTGCGGAGGTTGCGCATCATCGGCGCCGCTGTCGCGTTCTCCCTGATGGTGACGATCGGCCTGGTCCAGCTCGCTGAGCACCGTGCGCAGCAGCAGCTGGCCGCCGAGGTTCACACCCGAGTCCTGGCCGATCCCCGCCCCGCAGCCGTCGACGAGGCGTTCGTCACCGGCCCTGCCGCTGCGGCCAACCGTGCCGGCGTGCAGGAGAACCGCGAGCGGCGCCGCGCCCACATCACCGACGCCGTGCGGGGTGCCCGCACTGTCCTGGACGAGCCCAAGGGCAAGGTCGCCGACGAGGCGGTGCGCGCCGCCCTGGAGGCCGTGCTGACCGACGCTGAGGAGTCGGTGCCGCAGGCACTGCCCGCCCAGCTGCGCGGCGTCCGGACCGGCATCGACGCAGCAGTCACGGTCACGGCGGCCCAGAAGTCCCATGCGGAGGGGACGATCGAACAGAAGCGTCTCGCCGCTGAATCTGCCCCGACAGGCCGAGGCCGAGCGGGCGCGTCAGGCTGAGCTGAGCCGGGTCCACCTCTACCAGCGGAACACGAAAGGCCCCCACCCATCACTGGTGGGGGCTTTTCGTGCCCAGGCTGCGGCCGGTGCTTGTCGCCAACAGTCGACCTGACCGTCGGTCGCTGCCAACCACGATCAGGAGCCCGCTTCCCCACCCATGAGCTCAAGCGCATTGCTGATCTTGTCCTGAGGAACGTCCCACAGCGCGATGCCCGCATCGAGCAAGTCCGCGGAGAAAACCGGAGACGTGCGGTCGCCCCAGGCGAAGAAGTAGAAGTCGCGATCCACGACCACTGCAGGCACCTCGAAGGACCTCAGGCACATCCGCGAGTCGTCACTTTCGGAGAACGTCACGGCGCCAAGTTCCGCGATCCCGACGGTCGCTCCATCATCAGACTTCAGCAGCAGCTGCTCGTCGTCGTTGAAGCTAATGACGGCCTCGGGCTGCGCGAGCATGCACATGCCGCCGGCGCCTTGCTCGTCTGAGGATGCGCCGATCACCAGTGGCCCAGCCATCCCGAGCATGCCTACCCGGTCGTAGGCCTCCGCTTCCTCTTCCGTCTCCTGCGGCGACGGCTCGGGGGTCGACACGGAGGATGGCGACGCCTCCGTCGCGGACGGGGTGCTCGCTTCCTCGGTAGCCGCTGCACAACTTGCCAGGAGGAGGCCACCGCCAACTACACAGAGCGCGATCGCCGCCCGTACAACAGATGTCATGGCACCGAAGAGTAGTTGACGGTTCAGACATCTGCCGTCATCGTTCGCCGACCTCGGATGCAGGCACCAGCAGCTTGGCGACCCGGCGCCCGCAGTGAGCGGTCCAACCGGGAGCAACAGTCCCGTTACCTGCGCCGGTCCGGCCTGGTTCTGTTTGGTGCACAGGTCACCAGGCGACTGGCTGCGCCAACGCCGCCGCGCCTTCCTCCTCGGCGTCGTAGCGCCCCAGCTCCTCAGCCAACGACTGGCCGGCGGCCTCGAGGATGAGCTCGAGCACGTCCTCGTAGTCGTCGTAGGTCTGGTCCAGCAGCGCCAGCGCATCCGTGACGGGCCCGGCCAGCAGCGCCTCGCGGTCCTCGGTGGCCTGCAGACCAGCACGCACCTGCGACCACTCCGCCACACGGTCGTGCAAAGTGTCCGGCCGCGGGGCCTCAGCCACGCTGGACAGCGCCAGGTCGGCCAGGATCTTCGTCTCACGCAGCAGCGTCGCGGTCTCGATGTGCAAGTCGGGCGCGGTCAGGAACTCGAAGTCGCGCCGCAGGTCACGCGACAGGCGGGCCCACGTCGCCTGCCGCAGCGCGGGCAGCAGCTCGGCAGCGAACACCATCGCCCAGTCCCGGTCGACGATGTCCAGGGCGTCGCTCAGGTCGATGCCGTCCAGCACCGGGTCGGCCTGACCCCGCTGCCAGGACTCGATGCGTGCCTCGTCCACCGGGTCATCGACAACGAGACCGACCGAACCGAGCACGTCGAACCAGGACCCGGTCGCCTCGTCGTACAGGCCCGACTCGGTGCACTCGATCGCCACCCGCAGCGCCCACTCCTCATCGGTCTCCGCGGTGCCGTCGCTGAACAGCTGACGCGCGGCCAGCCGCATCGGCAGCCAGAACAGCGGGTGCCGCAACGCCGAGGGGTGCACCCGCGGGAACTGCCGGCGCGGGTCGTACTCGCCGGTGGCCGGCTCGGGACCATCCAGCTCGCGGTAGACCGGGATCGGCACACCGACCAGGGAAGTGGTGACCAGGTCACCCAGGGACTGCCCGGTCGCGGCACACCAGCGCAGCCGACGCGAGAGCACCAGGTCCTCCACGGCGTGCGGGGCGCGCACGGTCAGCAGCGACTCTGCTGGTGCTGTCAGGAACACGCACCGGTGCTGCTCTGCCATCAGTTACTCCGTCATCGCTCGGGTGGTCACGGTCAGCATCCAACATGCGCCGGAACACCAGCGCCAGCTCTCGCCGCACATCTACCCGAACCGGAGGAACGAGCGCAGCCATCACGGTCTGCGCGAACAGGGATGGAGAACCTGGTGGTGAACCGGATGAAGGACCGAGGCGACCGCACCGAACGGGAGGCGCTGGCGCTGCTCATCGAGCAGACCCCCGACCTGCTGGTGGCCAACGCGATGCGTCAGCTGGGCGCCGGCCGCAAGGACGACATCGGCGACCTGCACGTCTTCCCCGACTGCGCCGTCCAGGTCAAGGCGTCCAAGCCCTCCACACTGACCGCCCAGTGCCGCACCGCCGCCATCACAGCCCAGATCCAGGCCGGGCGCGCCCTGTCCCCGCACCACGTCGGCATGGTCAAGCTGCACAACGTCCGCACGGGCACCAAGTGGCTGGCGAGCGCCGTCATCTGGCCCACCCCGGTCGAACCATTCGAGGTGAAGACGGCCGTCGCCGCCGCGATCACCCGTGCCCGGGATGAGTCCCTGCCGCTGGCACAGCGCATCAGCCGGATCTCCGGCCGCGGCGCCACCCCGTACCTGCTCGGCCCATGGGAGGCGTGGCTTGCCTCCTACCGGGCCGTCCGGCTCACCCAGGCCGAGGCGGCCTGAGCTGTGGCCACCCGCAAAGACACCCCTGCGTCAGATGTCCGGGCCGGACGCGACCACCTGACCGGCGCCGAGGACGACTACGAGATCGCGGTACGGGACAACCTGCGCCGCGGACCAGAGACCGCACGGCTGCGG
>Ga0233380_1000432_pt1 | contig 22324 bp, 23 predicted proteins | sample ElkDunMinimDraft_9_FD_191541 | JGI IMG/M metagenome (GOLD analysis project Ga0233380, IMG submission 191541) | Fecal eukaryotic communites from dung pellets of Tule Elk in California, USA - Elk Dung F36 | ecosystem: Host-associated > Mammals > Digestive system > Large intestine > Fecal | place... | reverse complement strand
CGCGAAGCCGCGCGGCTTGGGCTGGACGCGGGGATCAGCTGGTCCTGCTACGACCCAACGCTTGACGGACGCCATTGCGGCCAGTGCGACAGCTGCCGCCTGCGCGCGAAGGGATATGCCGATGCCGGCCTGCCCGATCCCACCGTCTATGCGGTGAAGCCAGTCGAGGCATGACGCCATGACCTATGCGGTGAAGGAAATGTTCCTGACGCTCCAGGGCGAGGGCGTTCATGCGGGGCGGCGTGCCGTGTTCCTGCGCTTTGCCGGCTGCAACCTATGGAGCGGCCGGGAAGTCGACCGGGCGAGCGCCATTTGCCGGTTCTGCGACACCGATTTCGTCGGCACCGACGGCGATGGCGGTGGTAAATTCGCCGACGCGCAGGCGCTGGCTGCTGCTGCCGCGGGCTTTTGGGGCGAAGGAACCGAACGGCGCTATATCGTCCTGACCGGCGGCGAGCCGATGCTGCAGGTCGATGACGCACTGGTCGATGCGCTGCACCAGCGGGGCTTTACCATCGCGATCGAAAGTAACGGCACCATCCCGGCGCATCCCGGCATCGACTGGGTGTGCATCAGCCCCAAGGCAGGGAGCGACGTCGTTCAGCGTCGCGGTGATGAGCTAAAGCTGGTTTGGCCGCAGCCGGGCATCGGCCATGATGCCGCCGATCTCGATGCGATGGAGGGCTGGGACTTTGCCCATCGGCTGATCCAGCCGCTGGACGACGCGGATGCGCCCCGCCATATGCAGGCGGCGGTCGATCTCGCCATGGCGCGCCCGCGCTGGCGGCTCAGCCTGCAGGCGCATAAATATCTGGGATTACGCTAAAAGGGGCTAAAGGCCGGCCTTTCGACCGACCTTGGCACGATCCTCAGGGCTTGGCAGCGACCTTGCCTTCCCACGCCACCTGGCAGGCGGGCGCGAGCTTGCCCTTCTTCCAGCATTTCTTGTCGAAGGAAGGGAGTTCGACGCTGTAGCTGCGCGCCGGGTTGCCATAATATTGCTCGCCGGTCTGGACGAGCGATTTCTTGATCTCGGCAAGGCCCTTGCGCGCCACTTCGTGCAGCGTCCCGCGATCGGCAAAGATCGCCTCGCGCCCGACATTGGCGGCCGCCTGGCAGAAACCGCGCTGCGCCTGGACGGTCGAATAGCCCGAATAGATGCGCGTGCCATACTGGTCAGCCGCCGCCTGGCCCGGCTTGCCCTTCCCGACGGTGCGCTGGAAATAGCCCAGGATACCGGCCTGCGCCTGATCCATCTCCGCGTCATGATGGGCGATGGTGGCGTTATAGTTGCTGATCGCGAGCAGCGTGGGCTCAAACTGGCATTGCAGCGCCGCGACGTTGAGCGCGGCGCGCAGATTCCAGACGAGGCCCGCGCGCACCTCTTCTGCCGTGGCGCCGGGCAGGCCGAGCGCCGTCTGCGCCGTCGTGTCGGTCAGCGTGGGCGCGGAAAAATCGGGCGGCGACCAGAAGAATTGCGCCGCAGCTGGGCTGGCGCCGGCGAGAGGCGCGAGTGCGACCAGAGCGACGGCAAGGGTCCGGCGAAGGGATGAATGCGCGATCATGATGGACTTTCCTCTTCCCGCTAGCTGGGGCTTGGGATCTATGGCGTGATTCGACTTTATCGTGGCTGAAGCGAGCACATTCTATTGATCGGAGACGACTTCTGCCTCGGCTTCGTTTTGTGCCGCGGCTACGTTGTCGCTGCGCGCGGAGGCGGCGCTGTTGCTGGCGTTGCCGGCCGGGACGGCAATTGCCGTGCCTTCGCTCTGGACGCCGTCAAGGTCGGTCATGGCGTCGGTCGCAGTGCCGTCGACGACTTCCATATCGTTCATCTGCACGCTGTTGCCGCTTTTCTCGCTGCCGCAGGCGGCCAGCGGCAGTGCCGCACAAGCGACGAGAAAAGACAGGCTCAATCTGGCGCAGGACGGCATCCGCATCTCCCTTACGATAAGGTGCAGGATGTCCTGCTTTGGCAAAGGCGGACATTAGCGTTCCCTAAAGCATTGCTCAACCCTTAGGTGCAGCGCCGCAAGCGATTGAGAAAAGCCGGAAAACGGGCTTTGAGTGCGTCGTCCAGTGCGGCCATTGAAGCAGCTTTCCCCAGTGCTGCGATGCTCGTCACCGGATAGTCGGCGATGCCGCAAGGGACGATGCCGCCAAAATGGCCAAGGTCGGGATTAACGTTGATGGAAAAGCCATGCAGCGTGACCCATCGCCGCACGCGCACGCCGATGGCGCCGATCTTTGCTTCCCGCCCATTCAGATCATCGGTCCAGATGCCGATCCGCCCCTCCGCACGGCGCGCGGCGATGCCGAGGTCTGCGAGCGCTTCGATCATCCAGCCTTCGAGAGTATGGACGAAATTGCGCACGTCCCGCCCACGATTGCGCAGGTCGATATTGAGATAGCCGATGCGCTGCCCTGGCCCGTGATAGGTGTAGCGTCCGCCGCGCCCTGCATCATAAACCGGAAAGCGAGGGTCAAGCAGCTCGGCGGGATCGGCACTCGTGCCCGCCGTGTAGAGCGGCGGATGTTCGAGCAGCCAAACCCGTTCGGCGGCTTCTTCCGCGAAAATTGCCGCGCATCGCGCCTCCATTTCGCCAAGCGCGGCGGGGTAGGGGACGGGCTGGTCATCGACACGCCATTCGATCGGGGGCGGAGAAGTGGAGGCCATGGGGTTTCCTTGACTTGGTGCAGGGGAGGGATCAAGTCTCCGCGCGGCATTAGCATAGCAAAGGGCGGAACGACGAGATGGCGACCATGGCGATCGGCAAGGCCTGGGAGGAAGCGGTGGCTTTCGTGCGCCGTGAAGCGACGTTGCTGTTCCCCGTTGCGATGCTGTTCGTCGCGCTGCCCAGCGTGCTACTGGGCGAGATGACGCCGCCTGAACTCACCGCCTGGGCCGCCCAGCCGGTCAAAAGCGGTGCGCCGCCCATCACCGGGGGCTATGCGCTGACCATTATTATCTCCGTGCTTCTCGTCTGGTTCGGTTCGCTGACCCTATTCGCCCTGGCACTGCGCCCGGGGATCAGCGTGGGGGAGGCGCTGCGTCTTAGTCTCTCGCGGCTGCCGGTGCTGATCGGCACGACGATGTTGGCGGGCGCCGTACTGGCGCTGGCGGTGATTCTCGTCGCCATGCTGAGCGTACTGGTCGCGCCGGCGGTGGCGGCGACCGGGCTTATCGTGATCGTTGTGATGGGCCTTGCCATTTTCGGGGGCGTACGGCTGCTGCTGCTCAACCCGGTGGTGATCGACGGCAAGGACGGCGTGCTGGTTTCGCTGCGCCGTAGCTGGGCGTTGACGAAGGGGCATTTCTGGCGGCTCGCCGGCTTCATGGCCTTGCTCGTGCTAGTGTCGGCGATTGCCGCAGGCGCGGCGCAGGCGGTGCTCGGCATAATTGGCGGGCTCGTCGGCGGACCGTCCCTGGCGCGGCTGATCGGCGGGATTGGCGCGGCAGCGGTTTCGACGGTGGTTCAGGTCTATATGCTCGCCGTACTGGCGCGCCTTTATCGCCAGACGCAGCCTAAGGACATCGCCGGCGTCTTTCGTTGAGTCTTATGTCAGAAGCGGCACGTGCGGGGCGGCATCGCGGGACAGGATGCCGGCGATTCGCGGATCAGCGAAGGTTTCGATCTCGCGCGCGAACGGCGTGAAGCCCGACTTCATGTAAAAGGGAAGCGCCGCAGGGCTGTCGAGCGTGCAGGTGTGAACCCAGAGCCGCTCCACGCCGGGGCGCCAGGCCAGCGCCTTTGTCTGCGCCATCAGCCATCCCCCGAGCCCCTTGCCAGCGAGCGCAGGCACCAGCCCGAAAAAAGCGATCTCGCAATCGGGGGCCTTGCGGAAATCCAGTTCGAGCAACCCTACCTCCGTCCCGCGCGGATCGGTCACCGCGTAAATCATAACCTCTGGATCATGGATGATCGACAAGAGTTCTCCATCGGTCATGACGAGGCGAGAGAACCAGAGCCATGGCTCGCCGACGCGGCGAAACAGCGCGCGATAGGCATCGGGCGTTGGTGCTCCCCATGGAATCAGCCGCAGCGGCGATGTCGGCAGCGGCGCAGGTCGCGGGCGGGCGCGCATCTCAAGTTGCGTGACGACTGCGGCCAACTGGCCCTGTTCAACCGGCAACAAGCCCATGTGCGCTAGCTCCAGCGCGCCATCGGCGGCAGGCTCATCAGGATCGCGTCGATATTGCCTCCGGTTTTCAGCCCGAACAACGTGCCCCGGTCATGTACGAGATTGAATTCGGCATAGCGGCCGCGCCATTCGAGCATGCGGGTATAGTCGTCTTCACTCCAATCCTCGTTCATCCGCTGCCGGACGATCGGCGGGAACGCGGCGAGGAAAGCGTCGCCCACGGCGCGGGTGAAGGCGAAATTCGTTTCGAACGCCGCATCGTCCGCGCATTCGAGATGATCGTAGAAAATGCCCCCGACGCCGCGATGGACGCCGCGATGCGGGATATAGAAATAGTCGTCTGCCCACGCCTTGAAGCGGGGATAATGATCGGGGTCGTGCGCATCGCACGTCGCCTTGAACGTCTCGTGGAAGAAGGCGGTGTCCTCTTCGCGCGGAATCGGCGGATTGAGATCCGCTCCGCCGCCGAACCAGCTTTTGCCAGTGACCAGGTAGCGTGTATTCATATGCACGGCCGGCACGTGCGGATTGGCCATATGTGCGACCAGGCTGATGCCCGTGGCAAAGAAGGTCGGATCATCTTGTGCGCCATGGATGGTGCGGGCGAATTCGGGGGAAAAGGCGCCGCTCACGGTCGAGACGTTGACGCCAACCTTTTCGAACACCTTACCCTTCATGACGCCGCGCACGCCGCCGCCGCCTTCGCCGGGGGCAAGGCCGGGGGCTTCACGGTCCCAAGGCGTATAATCGAATCGCGCGTCGCTGCCCGCATCGCGCTCGATCGCCTCGAATTCGGCGCAAATGCGGTTACGCAGCGACTCGAACCAGTCGCGAGCGGCCTGCTGGCGCGGGTCGAGGATCAGTGGGGCGGGGCGGGAATCGGTCATTGTGGGAAACCTCCGGTCTGGCGCAGGGCTTCGGCAACGGCGATCCCTGTCGATACGGCGATGTTGAGCGAGCGGAAGCCCGGCGCCATCGGAATGCGCAGCCGCATGTCGGCGAGCGCGTGAATATCGGCCGGAACGCCCGCGCCTTCGGAACCCATCAGCAGTACGTCATCGGCCGTGAAACGCGCCTCGGGCAGGCGCTCTGCCCCATGGCTGCTCATCAGCACCAGCCGACGGCCCGCCGCGCGGCGCTCTTCATCGAAAGCCGCGAAATTGGCATGGCGCGTGACTTCGGCCGCCGCGCCATAGTCCATCGCGGCCCGTTTAAGGCGCGCATCGGAAAAGGCGAATCCGGTCGGCATGATGATGTCCACGGGCACGGCGAAGCAGGCGGCGAGACGCAGAATGGCGCCGACATTGCCCGCAATCTCGGGCTGGTAAAGGGCGATACGCATGGGCCGCGCATAATGCACTGTGGCAAATTGTCATAGTCATCGCCAAAATGCTGTTGGCAAATCGCGCATGCTGGCGCTATCAGGCCCGCGAACCACGCCGGGGGACGCGGGGGTGTTGCGTATCGGCGCGCCCGTAGCCCCCTTGATAATCATAGTCGGTCACGGCAATGCGGCGCGGTCAGGGACGTTCTTGCAAGGGTAGTAGTGCATGGCGAGCGTGGAACATACGGACGGTGAAGGTCCATCCGGCGCGGATGGCGTTCGTCGTCGCGACTTTATCAACATCGCGGCGGTCAGCTTCGCTGGCGTCGGTGCGGTGGCCGTGGTGCTGCCGCTGATCGACCAGATGAACCCCAGCGCGGACGTTCTTGCGCTCGCGTCGACGGAAGTCGATCTTTCCTCGATCCAGCCCGGACAGGCGATCAAGACCACTTTCCGTTCGCAGCCCTTGTTCGTGCGTCAGCTGACGCCCAAGGAAATCGCCGAGGCCGACAAGGTCGACGTTGGCGGCCTGCGCGATCCCCAGACGCTCGAACAGCGCACGGTCGATGGCAAGACGCAGTGGCTCGTGACCATGGGTGTTTGCACCCATTTGGGCTGCGTGCCGCTCGGCGCTGGCGAAGGCGAGAATAAGGGTGAGTTCGGCGGCTATTTCTGCCCCTGTCACGGCTCGCACTATGACACGGCCGCCCGTATCCGTAAGGGGCCTGCCCCCAAGAACCTGGAAGTGCCTGAATATAAGTTCACTTCCGACACCGCTATTCTCGTAGGCTGAGGTAAGAAACCATGAGCTTTCCCTGGGCTGAGCATTATGCACCCAAGCATCCGGTGATGCAGTGGGTCGACGAGCGCCTGCCGCTCCCGCGCCTCGTCTATAATGCGGTCGGCGCCGGCTATCCTGTGCCGCGCAACCTGAACTATTTCTGGAATTTCGGCGTGCTCGCGGGCCTCGCCCTCGTCATCCAGATCGTCACCGGCATCATCATGGCGATGCATTATGGCGCCAACACGCTGGTGGCCTTCGGCACAGTCGAGCAGACCATGCGCGACGTCAACGCCGGTTGGCTGATGCGTTATGCGCATGCCAATGGCGCAAGCTTCTTCTTCATCGTGGTTTACCTCCACATCTTCCGCGGCCTTTTCTACGGATCGTATAAAGCGCCTCGCGAAATGGTCTGGCTGCTCGGTCTGGTCATCTTCCTCCGCATGATGGCGACCGCCTTCATGGGCTATGTGCTTCCCTGGGGTCAGATGTCCTATTGGGGTGCCAAGGTGATCACCGGCCTCTTCGGCGCGATCCCGGTTGTGGGCGAGCCGATCCAGACCTGGCTGCTTGGTGGCTTTGCGCCGGGCAACGCTTCGCTCAATCGCTTCTTCTCGCTCCACTTCCTGCTGCCGTTCGTGATCGCGGGCGTCATCATCCTGCACATCTGGTCGCTGCACATTCCCGGTTCGAGCAATCCGACCGGCGTCGATGTGAAGGGTCCGCAGGATACGGTGCCTTTCCATCCCTATTATACGGCGAAGGACGGCTTCGGCGCAGGCGTCTTCCTGATCCTGTTCGCTATCCTTCTGTTCTTCGCGCCTAATTATCTGGGCCACCCGGACAATTATATCGAAGCCAACCCGCTTTCGACGCCCGCGCATATCGTGCCTGAATGGTATTTCTGGCCCTTCTACGCGATCCTGCGCGCCTTCACGGTGGACTTCTTCTTCATTCCGGCCAAGCTGCTGGGCGTGTTGGCGATGTTCGCTTCGATCCTGCTGCTCTTCTTCCTGCCCTGGCTGGACAATTCGCCGGTGCGTTCGGGCAACTACCGCCCGACCTTCAAGAAGTTCTTCTGGATCCTCGTGATCGACGTCCTCATCCTTGGCTATTGCGGCGGCGCGCCGGCGGAAGAGCCCTGGGTCATGATCTCGCAGATCGCTTCGGCCTATTATTTCGCGCACTTCCTCATCATCCTGCCGCTGATCGCGCGCTTCGAAAAGCCGTTGCCACTGCCGGGCTCGATCACGGAAGCCGTGCTCAACCGCTCCAATATCGAGGGTGAGCAAGCCGCTCTGCCCGGTATGGGCAGCGATCCGCAGCCGTCGAACGCCGGCTAAAGGGGGACAAGAGTAACATGGTTCGCATCGGCGCATTTCTCGTCGGCCTCTTCTTTGCCGGGTGGCTGGTCGTCTCCTTCTTGATGGGCGCGGTGGCTTACGTTTCGGAGCCGCCTCAGCCTACGGTCGAGCATGAATTTCACGAGGCCCCGCGCCACGTGAGCTTCTCGTTCGACGGGCCGCTTGGTTCATATGATCGGGCGCAGCTGCAGCGCGGCTTCCAGGTTTTCAAGGAAGTCTGCTCGGCCTGTCACAGCCTTAAGTTCGTCGCTTTCCGCGATCTTCAAGCGATCGGCTATAATGAGGCCGAGGTGAAGGCGATCGCCAAGCAGTGGGCGATCAAGACCCCTGACGTCGATCCCAAGACGGGTGAGATGGCTGGCCGTGATCCCGTTCCGTCCGACTATTTCCCTAAGCCTTTCGCGAACAATGTCGCGGCGGCAGCGGCGAACAACAACGCCATTCCGCCCGATCTGTCGCTGATGGCCAAGGCGCGCCATCATGGATCGGCCTATATCTATTCGCTGCTGACGGGTTATCAGAGCCAGCCGGCGGAACTGCTCAAGCATTTCCCCGACGCCAAGACGCCCGAAGGCCTGCACTACAATCCTTATTTCCCGAACCTCAACCTTGCCATGGCACCGCCGCTGACGGCCGAGGGGCAGGTGACCTATGGCGACGGCACCAAGTCGACCGTGGATCAGATGTCCAAGGACGTATCGGCCTTCCTCACCTGGACGGCTGAACCGAAGCTGGAAAACCGCCATCGCGCGGGTTGGGCGACGGTCTTCTTCCTGCTAATCGCGACGGCCCTTGCCTATCTGTCCTACCAGAACATCTGGGCGGAAAAGAAGAAGGCGAAGGTCTGACGCCAAGGGCGGCAAGTTTATCGAAAATGAAGGGGGGCGCGATCCGATGGATCGTGCCCCTTTTGCTTTTGGCGCAAAGGCAGACCTATTGATGAGTATCGACAGCCTCGCCGCTTTGGTGCGGACCATTCCCGATTTTCCCAAGCCGGGCATCCAGTTCCGGGACATCACGACGCTGCTGGCGGATGGGGCGGGGCTTCGTGAAATGGTGGATCGCATGGCGACGATCGGCCGTCCGCTCGATCCCGATCTTATCATCGGCATCGAAGCGCGAGGCTTCATTCTGGGGGCGGCGCTGGCGCTCACGCTGGGCGTCGGATTCGTGCCGGTCCGCAAGGCGGGCAAGCTGCCTGGGCGGACGGTGGGGATCGACTATAGTCTGGAATATGGCACCGACCGGCTCGAAATGCACGAGGGTCAGGTGGCGCCCGGCGCGCGCGTTCTGCTGGTGGATGACCTTATCGCGACGGGAGGCACGGCGCTGGCTGCGGCGCAATTGCTGCGCGAACAGGGGGCAAGCGTCTTGATGGCTTTGTTCGCGGTAGATTTGCCGGCGCTCGGCGGGATGGCAACACTTAGCGCAGACGGTATCGCCGCGCGCGCGATCCTGGAGTTTGAGGGGGACTGAAGGGCTCGGGCTTAACGAGCGGCTTTAATCGGAGCGGGCATCAGGCAGGCACGACCACGTCTATCGCCTTTTCCGCGACGCGGATCGTGACAGGCGTCCGCGCCAGCACTTCGCCGTCGATCGAGATCTTTTGTGGCGGCACGGTCTTGAGCAGGAAGCGCTTTCCGCGGAATTCCTCGGTATGGGCATTGCGGTCGCGCAGCCGGAAGAATTTGGCATACCAGTCCCAGGCGAGGCGCGCGTGGCTGCGCCCCACAACCGCCTGAATTACGATCTCCCCGGTATCGACATTGGCGTCGTCGGATAGTTGCACACCCCCATGAAAGGGGCCGTTGAGTACGCGCACTTCGGTCGACCACATGCGCCGTTCCTGCGCCCCGTCGTCGATCGTCAGGCGGAACGCCCGAAAGCCGACCGAACATTTGATGGCCCAGAGAAGATATCCGATGCGGCCGAGATAGCGCTTGAGCTTGTGAGGCACCGTCTGCCCGATCATCGGCGAAAGGCCGAGCGAAGCGGCGTTCACGAAATAATCGTTTTCGATCATCCCCAGATCGACGCGCCGGGTCCGACCATTGGCGATCGCCTCGACAGCCCCGTCCAGATCTAATGGCAGCCCCAGCGTCCGGGCAAAGCTGTTCGCGGTGCCCAGTGGCAGGACGGCAAAGATGCAGTCCGATCCCACCAGCATATCGACGGTGCCCGACATGGACCCATCGCCGCCGCCCACAATCACCATGGGTGCGCCCCGTTCGACCGCCTGGCGCACGGTTTCTTCCATCTTCGAAGGGTCTTTGATCGCATGGGCCGCGATCAGGCGGAGGCCCTGAGCCTCCAGCTTTTCGCGCGCATCCTCAAACAGCGCCTCACCCCGGCGCGAATGCGCGTTGACGACGAGAACGGCTTCGCGCGGCAGCGGCTTTGTTTCCATGCCAGAACAACTATCGAGGCGCATCGCGGGTCCATGACGCAACCATAAAATGATAGGACCGTTGGCAGGGCATGGCTCGTATCGCCCATCTTTCAGATCTTCACTTCGGTCGCGAGGATCCTCGCATCGTCGACGCCACCGTCGATTGGCTGTCCGCGCACCGGCCCGACCTCGTCATCATCAGCGGCGATTTTACCCAGCGCGCCCGTATCGCACAGTTCCGCGCCGCCGCCGCCTATCTCGAAAGGCTGCGTGCCGCGGGACTTCGCGTGCTGGCGGTGCCGGGTAATCATGACGTTCCGCTTTATGATGTCTTTCGCCGCTTCGCAGCGCCGCTCGAGCGGTACAAACGCTATATCTCGACCGAACTGTGTCCCTGGTTTGAAGATGATGAAGTTGCGATCCTGGGCATCAACACCGCTCGCTCGCTGACGATCAAGGATGGCCGGATCAATCGGGATCAGGTGCAGATGGTGCGCAGCCGCTTTGCCGGCGTCGCTCGGTCAAAGACCCGTCTGCTCGTTACCCATCATCCGCTCTTCGCCATGCCGATCGGTGAGGGTGGGGAACTGAGCGAGGCGGTCGGGCGGCATGAAGATGCGGTCAAGGCGGTGGGCGAGGCCGGCATCCATATCGCGCTCGCGGGCCATTTTCATCGCACCTATGCCGAAGCGGCGCAAAAGATGGTGGAGAATGCCGGTGGTGCGCTGGTGATCCAAGCGGGCACGGCGACCTCCACGCGGCTTCGCAATGAAGAGCCGCAAAGTTTCAACTGGCTACATGTCCGGCGCAATGACGAAATCGAACTCCAGGTGATCGTGTGGAACGGCCGCAATTTCGAGCGCGCCAGCCATATCGGCTATAGCTCCGACAGCGGCGGCTGGGCCGTGCGCCGTCTTGACGGTCTATCGCAAATCCAGCCGGCCCCGCCCGCGCGTCGTTCAGCAGGATGAGGCGCTGATCGCGCTGCTCCAGGGGATCGAGCGCGAAAGAAGGAAGGGAAAGATCATGAGCGAATCTTGCCACGAACTGTCTGTCAGCTGTCACATCGCCGCCCCGCGCGAGATTATCTGGAAGGTCTGGACCGACCTTAAGCCGGAATGGTTTTGCCCCAAGCCCTGGCGCGCCGAGGTGATCGAGGAGAATCTGCGTCCGGGTGGCCGCTGCGCGCTCCGAATGTTCGGGCCGGATGGTGAAGATACCGGGCCGATGGAAGGCGTGTTTCTGGACGTCGTTCCCTATGAGCGCATCGTCAGCACCGATGCCTATCGCGCCGGTTGGGTGCCGCAGACGCCTTTCCTGACCACGATCACCACGTTCGCGCCGGAAGGCGAGGGCATGCGCTACACCGCTACGGCGCGCCATTGGGACGCAGAAGCGCTCAAGCGTCATGAGGAGATGGGCTTCCACCCCGGCTGGGACCAGATGATCGCGCAGTTCAAGGCGCTGTGCGAAACATCGGCGGCGACCGCCTGACGCGTTCGAGCCGATCGCTCGCATGTAGGCGGGGGATAGCGGAACTTGCGCCATTGATGGCGGGAATCGCATTGGTAAGGCGCTTGTGATCTGATAGCCCTTGGCCGATGCTCAGTACGCCCGCCGCCGCCGCTCGCCAGATCCTCGTCCGCTTGCAGGAGCTCATGGCGTCGCGCACAAGCGCGCAGGCAAAGCTTAACAAGGTTGTCGAGATAATCGGCGAATCCTTGTCTAGCGAGGTCTGCTCCATTTATCTCGTGCGCGAAGGTGTGCTTGAACTCTTCGCGACGCGCGGCCTGAAGCAGGAGGCGGTCCATGTCACCCGTTTGGCAATGGGGGAGGGGCTTGTTGGCCTGATCGCCACCAATGTCGAGACGATGAACCTGGACGAGGCGGCATCCCACCCCGACTATGCCTATCGCCCCGAAACGGGCGAGGAGTTGTTCCACAGCTTCGCCGGCGTGCCGATCGTCCGGCGCGAGCGGGCCATCGGCGTTCTGTGCGTCCAGCATGTCGAGCCACGCCGTTATGAAGAGGTGGAGATAGAAGCGCTCCAGACCGTCGGCATGGTGCTTGCCGAACTGATCGCCAATGCCGAACTGGCCGATGACGGTCCGCTCGACGCACGGGTGCAGGATACCGGCACGATTGCGCTGCATGGGCTTCAGCTGGTGATGGGCATGGCGCGCGGCCATGCCGTCTTCCACCAGCCGCGTGTCCATATCGAGCAGACGGTTGCTGAGGATGTGGAGGCAGAGCGCGCGCGCGTCATTTCCGCCTTCACGCGGATGCGCGAGCAGATCGATCGCATGACGCTGACCGCCGACTTCGGCATGGAGGGCGAGCATCAGGAGGTTCTCGAAACCTACAAGATGTTTGCCTATGACGAAGGCTGGATCCGCCGCATCAACGAGGCGATCGACAGCGGGCTGACTGCCGAGGCGGCGATCGAGCGCGTACAGCAGCGCACCCGTATGCGCATGCGTCAGATCGACGACCCGCTGCTCCAGGACCGGATGCACGATCTGGAGGATATGGCCAACCGGCTGCTGCGGATCGTGTCAGGTCAGCTGGGTACGGCCGCGACGATGGGCCTGCGGCAGGACGCGATCCTGATCGCGCGCAATCTGGGGCCGGCCGAACTGCTCGAATATGATCGCCGGCGGCTTAAAGGCGTGATCCTGGAGGAAGGGTCGCTCACCGCCCATGTCACCATCGTCGCACGCGCCATGGGCGTGCCGGTGCTGGGGCGGGTGCGCAATGTGCGCCATCAGGTCAATGAGGGCGACCTCATTATGATGGATGTGGGCACGAACGCGCTGATCATCCGTCCGACCCCGGACATGGAAGAGGGGTTCGAGAATAAGCTGCACGTCTCGCAAAAGCGCCGCGCCGAGTTCGCCGCGATGCGCGACCTGCCCTCCGTCACGGTCGATGGGCAACGGGTCGAGCTGATGGTCAATGCGGGCCTGCGCGAGGATGCGCAGGCGCTTGATCTGGTGGGGGCCGACGGCATCGGCCTTTTCCGCACCGAATTCCAGTTTCTGGTGTCGGCAACGCTGCCCCAGCGCGAAAAGCAGCAGCGCCTCTATCGCGACATTTTGGACGCTGCCGGCGACCGGCCGGTCATCTTCCGCACTGTCGATATCGGTGGGGACAAGGCGCTGCCCTATATGCAGCGCGACGGGGACGAGCTGGAGGATAATCCGGCAATGGGCTGGCGCGCGCTGCGCCTGGCGCTTGATCGCGATGCCCTGATGAAGGCGCAGGCGCGCGCTCTGCTCGAAGCGTCGGCCGGCAAGATCCTCAACATCATGTTCCCGATGGTGTCGGAGCCATGGGAGTATGAGCAGGCGCGCGCGCTCGTCGAGCACCAGCGGCAATGGCTGATCGGCCAGAAGAAGAAGCTGCCCGTCGCCGTGCGCTATGGCGCGATGCTTGAAGTCCCCGCGCTTGCCGAGGTGTTGGACCTGCTCCTGCCCCGGCTCGATTTCCTGTCGATCGGTACCAACGACCTTACCCAATTTCTGTTTGCTGCCGACCGGGCCAATCCCCGCCTCGCCGAACGCTACGACTGGTTGAGCATCGCGATATTGCGCTTCCTCGATCGTGTGGTGCGGGCGTGCGACACGCATGACGTGCCGCTGGGCGTTTGCGGCGAGATGGGTGGCCGTACGCTGGAGGCACTGGCGCTAATCGGCCTTGGCATCCGCCGCCTGTCGATAACCCCCGCTTCGGTCGGACCTGTCAAGGCAATGATCCGTTCGACCGACGCAAGCGCGCTCAGTGCGCTGATGCGGCAATGGCTTGACGAAGGAGCGGTCGATCTGCGTGCGCGCCTCGTGGCATGGGCGGCTGATACCGGAGTGGAACTCAACTGATCGGCGTCCGGCGGCGTTGACATTGCTTGTCCCGAAGTGACACAAGGCGGTCCGATCGAAACTTGCGGAGCAGCATGGCAGACGAACCCGAAATGGAAGGCGGCGCCGGCTCCGCGACGGACATAAGAGCAATCACGCCCGGCGCAAAGTTGCGCGCAGCGCGGGAGGCGCAGGGCCTTTCGCTTCAGGAAGTCGCAATCCGCACCCGCATCGCCCAGCGCCAGCTCGAAGCGATCGAGACTGACGACTATACGGCCTTGCCGGGTATTCCTTACGCCATCGGTTTTGCCCGCGCCTATGCCCGGGCGGTGGGCCTTGACGAGGTCGCCATTGCCGCTGACGTCAGGCGTGCGGTGCATGCGTCGGACATGGGCGCCAACCGTTATGAGACGTTCGAACCGGCCGACCCGGCACGGGTTCCTTCGCGGTCGCTGGCATGGGTGACGATGCTGATCCTGCTGTTGCTGGTCGGCGGCTACGCGATCTGGCGCACCCAATTGTTCACGCCGCCGACGACCGAGCAATTGGCCGAACGCACTGCGCCCGCAGCGACGAATGCGCCCGTGCGGCCCCGCGCGCCTGCGGCTCCCCCGACTGTCGTCTTTACGGCGGTAGAGGATGTCTGGCTGCGCATCTATGACGAAGCCGGGGAGCGTCTGAAGGACGGGCTGATGAAGACCGGTGAGAGCTTCACCTTGCCTGCGCAGGCGCGCAACCCGATGATATTGACCGGCCGGCCTCAGGCACTCCGCGTCACGGTAGGGGGCAAAGAGGTCGCGCCGCTCGGTCCGGCGGATCGCACCATCTCCGATGTGCCGGTCAGCGCCGCTGCGCTGCTCGCGCGCGGAGAGGCGCAGGCCCCGGCAGCACCCGCTTCAGGTCAGACGGGAGCCGTCGGGTCGCCTGCTCAGAATGCGGCCCCCGCTGCCCGTTAAACGGCGTAGGACGCCGCAAAAGTCGCGCTTTACGGCGCCGGGCATATCATCTTATGCTGCGACCGGGAGCTTTTAGTCGGGGATAGTCATGCGTTACGCGTTGTTTGCCACCTCCATGCTGGCCTTGGGGGCGCCGCTGGCCGCTGCGGCTATTTCGCCAGCGGCTGCGCAGACGATGACCGTCGACGGGCGCGTTACCAAGCTGGAAAAGGAAATGCGCGCGGTTCAGCGCAAGGTATTTCCCGGCGGCACACCCATCGAGCCGGCGATTACCCGTCCCGACGTTGCTACGCCTGCCCCCGGCACGCCTGCTTCCTCGCCGGTTGCTGATCTGATGGCGCGTGTTACGGCACTGGAATCGCAGCTGGCCTCCATGACCGGGCAGATCGAACAGAACAGCTATAAGCTGCGCCAGCTCGACGAGGCGTTTAACCGGTATAAGGCCGACACGGATGCGCGGTTGACGGCATCGGCGCCCCCGGCGCCAAAGCCTACGGCTTCGGCCGTCGCGGCGGCAGGCGACACGGCCGTCATCGACCCTAAGCCCACAAGTGTGCGCCCGCCTGCTGCTGCGGCAACGCCCGCTGCTTCGGAAGAGCGTAAGCGCGGGGTCGCGGCGATCGAGCGTCCTGCAACCGGCAATGAGGCGGAGGACGCCTATAATTATGGCTATCGCCTCTGGAACGCAAAATTTTATCCAGAAGCGCAGGCTCAGCTCAAGGCGACGGTCGACAAGTTCGGCAGCAATATGATCGCCAGCAAGGCGCAGAACCTGCTGGGTCGCGCCTATCTCGACGATGCCAAGCCGGCGCTCGCCTCTGTCGCCTTTTATGAAAATTATCAGAAGCGCCCGCGCGGTGAACGCGCTGCCGAAAGCCTCGCTTATCTCGGCGAATCACTCACGCAGCTGAAAAAGCCGGCGGACGCCTGCAAAGTCTATTCGGAGCTGGAAGAAGTCTATGGCGCGACCATGTCCGCCAGCGTCCGTGCGATGATGCAGAAAGGCCGCACGAGGGCTAATTGTAGCGCATGACAGCACAAGTCGCGGGTGCCGCGCCTGCGTTGATCGAGGAACTTCGGCGCGCGCTTGCGCTGCTGGTCCCCGATAGCGACCAGGCGCGATATGGCGTCGCGGTGTCGGGTGGGCCGGACAGCATGGCGCTGCTCGACCTGATGGTCGCACTCCATCCCGGACGAACCTGTGCCGCGACGCTCGATCACGGGCTGCGTACGGAGTCAGCGCAGGAAGCCGAAATGGTTGCCCGCTGGTGCGCCGAGCGGGGCATTCCACATGCCGTATTGCGGCCGACATTTACGCCTGAAGGCAATGTGCAGGCGTGGGCGCGAGACCAGCGTTACGCGCGTCTGGGCGAATGGCGGGCGAATGAGGGGCTGGACTGGCTGTTGACCGCCCATCATGCCGACGACCAGCTCGAAACCATGTTGATGCGCCTGAACCGTGGATCGGGGGTCGGTGGCCTGGCGGCGATCCGGTCGCGATCCGGGCATATCCTGCGTCCGCTGCTTGGCATCCGCAAGGCCGCGCTCCTTGTCTATGCGCAGGCGGCGGGGCTACCATTCGCGGAGGATCCCTCCAACAGTGACATGCGCTTCGATCGTGCCTCCCTACGTGCGCGTCTGGCCAAGGTCGACTGGCTCGATCCGATGGCGGCGGCGCGAAGCGCGGCAGCGCTCGCACAGGCCGAAGAGGCGCTCGATTGGATGGCGGAAGACATTGCGGAGCGCCATATCTTTCGCATCGATACGGGATGGGCGCTGGACCGGCCGGACCTCCCCGCCGAACTTCTGCGGCGACTCGTCCTCATCCTTTTTGCGCGATCTGCTCCGGCCGCGCCTCCACCGCGTGGTGCCACGTTGGACCAAGTGATTGCCAAGGCAAAGCGTGGCGAACAGGCGAGTATCGGCGACTGGATTCTGCTCGGCGGGCTACCGTGGACACTTCGCCCGGCGCCCCAACGGCGAAACGTTACATAAGCGTTGCAAAAAAGTTCCACGGTTGGGCGTGGCAGTGGCTCTGCTCATCCCGTTAGCAACAGAGTTAAACATGATTTTGCACGGCTTTGCGGGTAGGGCGGCAGCGACCTAGCGGGAATCTCAAAACATCATGGTTGAATTTGCAGCGTTGTCCTACGGCCTTTTGGCTAGCCTGATCCTGTCACAAGTCCGGCGTAACCATAAGCTTGCGCGTCCCCATCCGCCGTTGCTGCTCTACATGGGCTATCTCCTGTGCGGCCTGTCCGCCGGCGTGGCACTCGTCCTCTTCTATGTCGGGATGACGGGTATCATCGAAGGTTAATCACTCCTCGCATAAAAGGGGATAGCGCGCGCGGCTTGCGCTTTGACAGCCCTCACCTATCTTGGCGGGCGAAAGTGAGTGAAAATGAACGACGATAAGGAGCCCCAGGGCAATCCCTGGATCAAGAGCGCGATGATCTGGGCAGGCGTGATCGTCGCCTTGCTGTTGTTCGTTTCCGTCATCGATCGCCCGTCCGCGACGGCCGGATCAGCGATCGCCTATTCCGAATTCCGCGCCAAGGTGCAGGAAGGTCAGGTCAAGGACGTGGCCATCGCGCCCGACCGGATCAGCGGGACATTGTCGACCGGCGAGAAGTTCAGCACCGTCCCCGTGACCGATCCCGCGCTGCCCGGCCTGCTGGATGACTATAACGTCAAATATTCAGGCCAGCCCGAGGCGCAGCCGAGCTTCTGGCAAATCCTGCTCTATCAGTCGCTGCCCTTCCTCCTGATTTTGGGCATCGCCTTTTTCGTGCTTCGCCAGATGCAGAAGGGCGGCAGTTCGGGTGCGATGGGCTTTGGCAAGTCCAAGGCCAAGCTGCTCACCGAAAAGCATGGCAAGGTGACGTTCGACGACGTCGCCGGCATCGACGAAGCGCGCGAGGAGCTTCAGGAGATTGTCGAGTTCCTGAAGGACCCGACGAAATTCGCGCGGCTCGGCGGCAAGATTCCCAAGGGCGCGCTGCTGGTCGGTTCGCCTGGCACCGGCAAGACGCTGCTCGCCCGCGCGATCGCGGGGGAGGCGGGCGTGCCCTTCTTCACCATCTCCGGTTCGGACTTCGTTGAGATGTTCGTCGGCGTTGGCGCCAGTCGTGTGCGCGACATGTTCGAGCAGGCGAAGAAGAACGCGCCCTGCATCGTCTTCATCGACGAAATCGACGCGGTCGGCCGCCATCGTGGCGCGGGCCTTGGCAACGGCAATGATGAGCGTGAGCAGACGCTGAACCAGCTTCTGGTCGAAATGGACGGTTTTGAGGCCAATGAAGGCATCATCATCGTCGCAGCCACCAACCGCCCCGACGTGCTCGACCCCGCTTTGCTGCGTCCGGGCCGCTTTGACCGTCAGGTCGTCGTGCCCCGTCCCGACATTGAGGGGCGCGAGAAGATCCTTGCCGTCCACATGAAAAAGGTCCCGCTGGCACCCGACGTCGATCCGCGTACGATCGCCCGCGGTACGCCGGGCTTTTCGGGCGCCGACCTTGCAAACCTCGTCAACGAAGCGGCGCTGATGGCGGCGCGGCGCGGTAAGCGTCTGGTCGCGATGGACGAGTTCGAAGCGGCCAAGGACAAGGTCATGATGGGCGCGGAGCGTCGCTCCATGGTCATGACCGACGACGAAAAGAAAATGACCGCCTATCATGAGGCTGGTCATGCGCTGATCGCGATGCATGAGCCGGCCTCCGATCCGATCCACAAGGCGACGATCATTCCGCGCGGCCGTGCGCTGGGCATGGTCATGCGCCTGCCGGAGCGGGACAGCTATAGCTATCACCGCGACAAGATGCATGCGAACATGGCCGTCGCCATGGGCGGGCGCGTGGCCGAGGAAATCATCTTCGGCTATGACAAGGTCTCGAGTGGCGCCTCCGGCGATATCCAGTACGCCACGAAGCTCGCGCGCGACATGGTCACGCAATGGGGCATGTCGGACGAGCTTGGCCCGCTGCAATATGAAGAGCAGCAGGGCGAGACCTTCCTTGGCTATTCGCAGAGCCAGCGGGTCCATATGTCGGACGAGACGGCCAAGCTGATCGACAAGGAAATCCGGGCGCTGGTGGAAAAAGGCTATACCCGCGCGCAGGACGTGCTCCAGGGGCATGAGGACCAGCTTCACCTGCTTGCCAATGCGCTGCTCGAATATGAGACGCTCAGTGGTGATGAGATCAGGACACTGCTCGATAAGGGTGAGATTACCCGCGACGACGGCACGACGATCAGGCCTTCGGTAATCCCGGCGGCGGGCTCCTCCATCCCCAAGACGCGCAAGCGCAAAGGGCCGTTTGGCGATCCGACGCCGCTTGGCGCCTGACCTTCCGGGCATTCTTGGTATTGAAAGAGCGGCTCCAGCGGGCCGCTCTTTTTTTGTGAGCTAGCCTAAGGCTGCACGCACCCAGCGTTCCGATCGCCGCCGATCATTTGAAATCAGCGGGGTCCCAGCCCATGTCGGCGGGACCGTGCCGGGCTATCTCTGCCAGCTGTTCCTCAACCGCATCACGATAGGCCGGACGGGATGTTGCCCGGGCCAGATAGTCTTGCAGGATCGGCCACTCATCCAGAAGGCCAAGTCGGTCGGCAATCACGAAAACGCTCGCCATCATCAGGTCGGCCACCGTGAAGTGACTGTCGGCCAGCCAGGTCCGATCCGCCAATATGTGCGACATCGCGCCAAGTCGTGCTCGCACCATGGGCAGCACTTGCGCCTCACGCGCGCTGGCTGCTTCGCTGTCGGCGAGGAAATAACGCGCCTCGGCCATATTGGCGATGTGGGGTTCGACGGAGTTGAGCGCGGCGATCATCCAGTTGTGGGTCTGTGCTCGCACTCCTTGATCGGCGGGGAGTAGAATATCCGCGCGCTCGGCGATCGACCAGACGATCGCGCCGCTTTCGAACAGCGGCGGGCGGCCGTCTTCCTCCAGTACCGGCACTTGGCCGAAGGGCTGGAGCTGACGGTAGTCCTCGCCCTTTAGCGTCGCGGCGTCGAGCAGACGGACCTGATAGTCCCAACCTGCTTCCTTCAAGATCCAGCGCACGCGATAATCGCGCACCTGTCCCTTGGCCAGGTCGGGCACCCATTTCAGAGCGGTGACGGTGATCATGGGGATCGATCCTGCGAGCTACGGTGATTCAGGGAACACCCTGCGTCAGCACCGGGTTCCTCCTGTGGAAACGCGGGCGGCGCAGGTTGCCGGGCCCAGCGACGGGCGCTTCGGGCGGCAGGCATAGCCTCGATAGACGAAATCCGGACTGGGGTCTGGTCGCGCGGCTCCATAATGGTTACATGGGCCGCCACGAATCCCCCCGGCCGCATATCCGGCCCAAAACAGAAAGTGGCGCGCTCATGGAAATCCGCCTCGGCCTCACCTTTGACGACGTGCTGCTCCAGCCCGCCGAGTCCGACGTGCTGCCGAGCCAGGCCGACACCAGCACGCAGGTGACGAAAGCCATCCGGCTGAACATCCCGTTCCTGTCGTCTGCCATGGACACGGTGACGGAGGCCGACATGGCGATCGTGATGGCGCAGCTCGGCGGCATCGGCGTTCTTCACCGCAATCTGTCGGTCGAGGAACAGGCCGCCGCCGTGCGCGCGGTCAAGCGCTTCGAAAGCGGCATGGTCGTCAATCCGATCACCATCCTGCCGACCGCCACGCTCGCCGATGCGCAGATGCTGATGCAGCGCCATCGTATCAGCGGTATTCCGGTCGTCGAGGCCAGCGGGAAGCTCGTCGGTATCGTCACGCATCGCGACGTGCGCTTTGCCGAAAAGCCGGGCCAGCCAGTCAGCGAGCTGATGACCAAGGATAATCTCGCGACAGTCAAGGTCGGTGTCGGGCAGGAAGAGGCGATGCGCCTGCTCCACGCGCGGCGGATCGAGAAGCTGCTGGTCGTCGATGACGCCTATCGCTGCGTTGGCCTTATCACGGTCAAGGACATGGAAAAGGCCGACACCTATCCGCAGGCGACGAAGGATGGCGCGGGTCGCCTGCGCGTCGCCGCCGCGACCACGGTGGGTGATAAGGGTCTTGAGCGGACCGAGGCGCTGATCGACGCTGAATGCGACCTCATCGTCATCGACACCGCCCATGGCCACAGCAAGCAGGTCTCTGCGGCCGTCGAAGCGGTCAAGAAAATGTCCAACCATGTTCAGATCGTCGCCGGAAACGTCGCCACGGCTGAAGCCACCAAGGCGCTGATCGGCGCGGGCGCCGACTGCGTGAAGGTCGGCATCGGCCCGGGCTCCATCTGCACCACGCGCGTCGTCGCGGGCGTCGGCGTGCCGCAGTTGACCGCGATCATGGACGCAGCGGAAGAAGCCTCCAAGCACGGCGTGCCGGTGATCGCCGATGGCGGCCTGCGCACCTCTGGCGACGTCGCCAAGGCGCTGGCGGCAGGCGCGGGCTGCGTCATGGTGGGATCGCTGCTGGCGGGCACGGCCGAGGCACCGGGCGAAACCTTCCTCTATCAGGGACGCGCCTATAAAAGTTATCGCGGCATGGGCAGCGTCGGCGCCATGGCGCGCGGCAGCGCCGACCGCTATTTCCAGGCGGACATCAAGGATCAGATGAAGCTGGTTCCCGAAGGCATTGAGGGGCAGGTGCCCTTCAAGGGGCCGGCCAAGGACGTCATCCACCAGCTGGTCGGCGGTGTTAAGGCGGCGATGGGCTATACCGGCAGCCGCACGATTCGCGATCTTCAGGAGCGCGCCCGCTTCGTCCAGATCACCAATGCGGGCCTGTCGGAAAGCCACGTCCATGACGTGACGATCACGCGTGAGGCGCCTAATTACCCCACGCGTTGACCGGGGCGCCTGACTGGTTATGATTTCGGATGAGTAACGAAACATTTGCGAGGCCGAGTTGCTGATCTTAAGGTCGTTATGAAACTGTTAACGGCTCTTCCTGCACCGGTCCCGTCGATGTTGTTCTATTCTCCTCGTTTCACCCCGGCAGGCACTGCCATGAGCGGTGCCGTTCCGTCCCGCCTGGCGACGATCACGCAGTTGCGTCGATGACCCCGGCTGCGCGGATCCAGGCGGCGATCGACTTGCTCGACGCTATTATCGCCTCGGCGCGCGACGGCGGGCCTGCGGCCGACACCATCATCGCGCGCTATTTCAAGGAGCGGCGCTATGCCGGCTCGCGCGATCGACGGGCGGTTCGCGAACATGTCTATCAGGCGATACGCCGCACAGCTGAACGGCCGGAAAATGGCCGCGTTGCCATGGCCGGCCTCGCGCGGGAGCAGCCGGCAGTCGCGGCCCTGTTCGATGGCTCACCGCATGGCCCGTCGCCGCTCGAAGCGGACGAACCAGGGGCAATGGCAGGCGCCGTGCCCGCATGGATCGCGCCGCTCCTTGCCGCGCCCGTGGAGCAGAACGCGCTGCTCGGCCGCGCCCCGGTTGACCTTCGCGTCAATCGTCTTCGCGTCAGCGGCGCGGCGGAGCTGCCGCTGGAGGCCGAGCCGGTCGCTGGCCTGCCTG
>Ga0233380_1000429_pt1 | contig 22419 bp, 17 predicted proteins | sample ElkDunMinimDraft_9_FD_191541 | JGI IMG/M metagenome (GOLD analysis project Ga0233380, IMG submission 191541) | Fecal eukaryotic communites from dung pellets of Tule Elk in California, USA - Elk Dung F36 | ecosystem: Host-associated > Mammals > Digestive system > Large intestine > Fecal | place... | reverse complement strand
CGGACACTAAGGCGCAGCAGGAAGCTCGCATCCGCGAAATCGTTGACGAAACCGGCGCAGAACTGGTCGTGCTCGCCCGGTACATGCAGATCCTTTCGGATGAGATGACGGTTTTTCTCTCGGGCCGCTGCATAAATATCCACCACTCGTTCCTGCCCGGGTTCAAGGGCGCCAAGCCGTATCATCAGGCTCATGCGCGCGGCGTGAAGATGATTGGGGCAACGGCGCATTACGTAACGGCGGACCTCGACGAGGGCCCGATTATCCATCAGGATGTGGAGTCGATTACCCACGCTGACTCCCCCGAGGAGTTGGTGCGCAAAGGCCGCGATATCGAACGGCGGGTTCTGGCAGAAGCCGTGCGGCTGCACCTTGACGACAGGGTGCTGGTGAAGAGCGGCAGGACCGTAGTGTTCAAGAGCTGAGAGGAGGTTGGCGATGCATGTGAAGGGTCTGGACCACATCAACATCATCGCTGCGGATCTCGACGAGACGGCCAATTTCTATGAAAGCCTTCTTGGCCTGCGTTCCGGCCGTCCGCCCAACGTGCCAGAGGGGTTCGCTGGCCGCTGGTTGTTCGATGTAACGGACCGGCCGATTATTCACGTCATGGCCTACAATGAGGAACGCCACGGGCAAGGCGATCGGCGCAGCATGCCTACAGGCTCGATCGACCACGTTGCGCTTGCCTGCGGAGACTTCGACGGCACGCGGCGGCGCTGTGTGGAGCTTGATATTCCGCATCGGGTGAACGACCGCGCGTTCGGCAACCTGCGGCAGATTTTCGTGACCGACCCCAACAATGTGACGCTGGAACTGAATTTCGCTGAGGATTGAGGTGCAGACTTCCCCATGGCATCGGCGAGGGACGCGGTTTTCTCACACGATCTTCAACGTACCCAACAATCCGCCGTCTACCGCCCAGCTTTGCGCCGTTACATGGCTGGCCTCATCTGACAGCAGGAATGCTGCGACTGCAGCGGCCTCCGCCGGTGTCCCGATCCGCCCTTGCGGCACTCTTGCGGCCATCATCGCCTTGAAGTCATCCGGTGTCCCGCCCAGCATGGGCGTGTCGATGAAGCCGGGATTGATGCAATTGCAGCGCACGCCGCTTGGCGCGGCTTCCATGGCTATGCCGCGGGCAAGGCCGAGAACCGCGTGCTTGCTGGTGACATAGCCGATATTGCCGACCATGCCGGTCTCCGCGCCAAGACTGCCGGTTAGTAGGATCGCGCCTTTCCCCCGGGCCTGCATGGCGGGAAGGGTGTGGCGGATTGCCCAGAAGGGTGATTCCACATTTACCCGCAGAACCTGCTCGAAAGCCTCATCGGTGTAGTTGGGGGTCTGCTCGTACAGCCCTTCATAGGCAGCGTTCAGAAATAGTCCGTCAATCGGACCATTACGCGCTACTGCTTCGTCCAGTGCCTTGGTCAACTGGGTTTTGTCGCCCACATTGGCTGCGATGAAACCGGCCTTGCCGCCGATCTCTGCAACCGCTTTCTCCAGCACATTGGCCCGCCGTGCGATCAGCGTCACCGTGCCGTGCAGTGCCGCGATCTTCGCTGCTGTTGCGCGGCCAATGCCCGTCGAAGCACCCGTGATGACAACATGCTGCCCGGTAAAATCCATCAATTCTGCCTTTCTACTATCGGTGCCAACACGCTGTGGGAGCGTGCACGGAAGTAAGCCGGGCGGCGTTTACGAATTCGCGCCCGGCCCTTGGTTTAAAATGTGATTGTTCCCTGCAGCACCACTTCACGCGGACGATTGAAAAAACCGACATATTGGTTCGGATTGTTAGAGCCCGACCAGCCGTTGACGTTGAGCATGTAGTAGGTGTTGGTCAGGTTGCGGCCAATCAGTGCAAGCTCGTACTGGCCTTCGTTGGCACTGACGCTCGCTGAAGCGTTGAGAAGCCAGTAGCCCTTTTGCAGTCCTCCAGGAGCATAATCGGTAGCGGTCTGGTAAGACGAACTGTGCGTTCCCTGGACACTGAATTCTGCACTGACATCGTCCGACAGCGGCGTCGCATAGTCGGCGCCAAGGCTGAACGTCAGCTTCGGCGCACGTAGCAACGCCTTGCCGCTGAGATCCTGTGCGGCCGGCGTTCCGCTGCAGCCTTGGGCGGCTGTCTGCCCGACGAAGCAGGGGGCGTTGCTGAAATCGATGTATTTGGCGTCATTGTAGCCAAAGTTGCCCTTCAGCGTGAGGCCGTCGACCGGAAGCCACGTGACAGAGCCCTGAACCCCTTTGATGCGTGCGCTTGCCGCATTTTGCAGCACAAAGCTGATCGTTTCGGCATTGTACGAGACAACCTGCAAGTTGCTGTATTTATAAGTGTAGCCCGTGATATCGAAGCGCAGGGTACGGTCCAGCAGCGTCGCCTTATAGCCTGCCTCGAAACCTTCCGCATTTTCGGGTTCGAAAGTCAGGCTGCCCCCCGTGGTGGTGCGTGGCACCAGGAAACCATTTGAAATTCCTCCACCTTTGTAGCCTGTCTTGAAGGCGCCATAAAGCGTGTGATCTTCATTTGGGTGGTAGGTCAGTGTGACTTCGGGCGAAATATGGCTGTCGCTGAAACGCGAACGCAACTCCTGCCCTCGCGGATAGAGTGAGCTGACAAAGGATGGGCCAACTTCGGTGTTTACGAGTTGCATCGCTTTGCGATCATAGCTGTAGCGCGCGCCGCCTGACAGTTCGAGATTGGGCATGATGTCCCAGCGCGCTTGCGCGAAAGCAGCAAAATAATCGCCATCCGTTTTCGAGACCATCGTCACAGAGCCGTAGTTGTTGGCCTGCGGGTTAAAGGTGTGAAACAGGTCGGGCGTGTTGGTGAGCGGCCGACGGAAATGCTCAAAATACGCACCGAACATGATATTTAGCGGTCCATCAAGCTCACTGTCGTAACGAAGCTCTTGCGTGAAAAGCTCATACTTTTCGCGGCTGGCTGCCCATATCGTGGCATAGGTGCTCCAGTCCGAAACGTTGAGCTGCTTGGTGACCTGATTGTAGTAGCCTGTGGTCGACGTAAAGTTGCCTTGGTCTGACGTCTGCGTGAGCGTTAGGGTGGCGAGGGCAAACTCTGTGTCGAAATAGGGGTTCCCGCCGTTGGAATAGGGGATGTTCGCTGCATATTCTGGCGACACGGCCCCATGGGAAGTCACCTTGTCTTTGCGGCAATCGGAATCCGGCAATGGGATACTGCCGAGCAGGACTGGCTGCGTCGTTGGAGCAAGGCAGAAGGGTTCCGAGGTGCTGTTCCCAGCGTTGCGCTTCTGGTCGTTGTAGGTGAGCTTAAGATTGGCGGTGAAACTGTCACTCGGCTCCCACAGCAGTGTGCCACGTACTGCAATGTCCCGGTTGCCCGGGTTGTAACTGTGATTGGCGCCGGGAGCGATGATCGCCGGATTCAATATGCCCGGCCGCGCGACCGCTATGTTCTTTACCCAGCCGCGCATGTCGCTGACGCGGAAAGCAAGGCGGGCCTTCAGGGTGTCGTTCAACGGGCCAGAAATGGCGCCTTCAGAAAACTTCTGCCGCGCTTCGAACTCGTAACCAGCGATCAGATAGCCTTCGAATGTGTCCGTCGGGTCTGCTGAGTGGATCGAAATCACGCCGGCGGGTGAGTTCTTGCCGAAAAATAGAGCCTGTGGACCCTGAAGGATCTGGACCTGCTGAATATCAAACAGCGACGCGGCAATAATCTGGCCGCGGCTCAGCGGCATATTGTCGAGCTCAATCGCGACACTTTGATCGAGGCCGGCATCGTTCGAAGCCGAACTGATGCCGCGCACCGTGATCACGGCGCCAGTGCCTGAGCCGCCTTGCGAGATAGAGACCTGCGGGGCGAGTTCTGCCATCTTGGTCATATCGCTGGCAAGACTGCGGCGCAGTTCGTCGCCACTGACAGCCGACACGGCAACGGGCACGTTCTGTAACGTTTCCTCCCGCTTGCGGGCTGTCACGACTATCTCATCAAGTCCGGTCGTCCGGGTCTGGGCGGGCGCGGTCTGGGTATTCCGCGTCTGTGTATCTGTGGTCTGGGCATTCGCCGTAGCTGCACAAAGCGCCGAGGTTCCGAGCAAGATATAACACCATTTGCGCGTCATCTGTTTTCCTCCCATCATTTTGTTATCGGCCAGTGCATATTCTTTAATCAGGCTAATATTGCCCGATCACCCCAGCGGGAAACTGGCTCCGCTACCCGCCGCTTCATCAGATTCGCGCGATAATTCAGGATTATGGCGTTGCTGCGAGGGTGGTGTCCTGCGGCATCACGACTTTGGAGCGGCCTGAATCGACGCAGTTTATGATTAGGCAGATTGCCAATTGGCATCCTCATGTCCCACCCGCCGGGTCTGGCTGTAATGCCGACCTCTGATCTGTTTCCAACATCTAAAATCACGGTTCAGACATTGAAACAGCTGTTTGAAGTAGAATTCAGATGTTGTGGGGTGATGTCAACAATGGGATGCTCGGAATAGGTAGCCGATATGTTCTGGCTTCATCCTGAGGGATGGGTGACTTGGCTGGCGCTGCGCGCGTGAGCGTTAAGGGACTTGGCATCGACGACACGCGGGCGCCTTTGGCGCTGCGGTACGGTTGGAGCCTGCTCTATTGCCTCATCGCCGGTACCGTCGCCTCAGTTCTGGTATCATTGAGCTGCGGCGGGGGCGTGATGATCCAATCCTCAGGCCCCCGCGCGCGTGTTACTTTGGATCAAGCTGCTTGTAGTGCCCGAATGCCGGTTGCGGGATGATGACACCCACCTCGTTGGCGTAAGCGTTCCATTGCGCCGTCAGCGCGGCTAGCCGTTCGGGGTGCAGGTTGGCGAGGTCGTTAACCTCCCCGGGATCCGAAGCGAGGTGGAACAACTGCCACTTTCCGTCGCCGATGTCGGTGATTTTCCAGTCGCCCTGACGCAGCGCACGGCTGCCGAACAGTTCAGTGCCGACAGCGTCGGTTGGCGTGTAGATGCGTTCGCTTTTGCCTTCGAGGTAGGGCAGCCAGCTCTTTCCGCGGATCGGTTGAACCTTGCGGCCATTGAATTCGCCCTGAGGTGGTGTGATCCCGCTAGGTCAAGGAAGGTGGGAACCACGTCCATTACCGTGCCGAAGGCGGTGCCCACGCCCTGCCGGGCGAAAGCCTTGCCGCCGAGGAACGCGACAGCGCGGGTGCCGCCCTCGGTCGGGAAGGACTTGTGCAGCCAGATCGGCGCTGTCGCCGCCTGCGCGAAGCCGCGATCGTAAGACGCATAGGAATTGGCGGCGCCAAGGTTGCCCAGGCTATTGTCCGCCGCGGCCAGTGCGTCCGCAATCTTGCCAAGCTTCACATCATGGACACCGCGCCCCGCAGCGCCGTTGTCCGACAGGAACAGGATGACGGTATTATCGTAGTCACCGGTGCGTTTCAGTTCGGCGATGACGCGGCCGACATTCTGGTCGAGTTCGTCGACCATGGCGGCGTACACTTCCATGTTGCGCGAGGCGATGGCCTTTTCGTCTGGCGAGAAGTCGTCCCATCGACCGTTTGGCAGCACCATGGCGCGCGCCGCAACGTCGGGCTTGAGCAGGCCGAGTTCGACCTGCCGCTTTAGCCGATCTTCGCGCAGCACCTCGAAGCCGGCACCGTAGCTGCCCCGGTATTTTGCGATCGTTGCCGCAGGTGCCTGCAGCGGCCAATGCGGCGCGGTAAAGGCAAGATAGAAGAACGGCGTGGGGGTGTGAACGCCTTTGTCACTTACCGGCGCGCTGGTCCGCAGTTGTTCGATGAGCTTGGTCGCGAAAGCTTCAGAGGAATAGAAGCCCGCCGGCAGTGCGCCCAGCGTCTTGCCGTTATCACGGTAGACCTGGCCCTTGGCGGGATCGGTGGCAAGATCGAAACCGTAGTGGTTGTGGCTACCCTGGAGCATGGTGAAGCTGTGCTGGAATCCCCGCGCGTGGGGATCATCCTGCGGACGCAGGCCGAGGTGCCACTTACCCGACATCACGGTGCGATAACCATTGGCCGAAAGCAGTTCGGCAAGGTTGGCGATGTCCGGGCGCAAATAGCCTTCATGACCCGGCTTGCCTTTCTGGTTTGGCGCCGTGAACTCTGCCATGTTGCCCAGGCCCGCAAGATGGTTGTCCGTGCCGCTCAGAAGCATCGAACGGGTGGGTGAGCAGGTGGGCGCGGTGTGGAAATCGGTCAGTCGCAGGCCCGACAGCGCGATGCTGTCGAGGTTGGGTGTCGAGATCTCGCCGCCGAACGCGCCGATATCCGAGAAGCCGAGGTCATCAGCGAGGATGACAAGGAAGTTCGGCCGGGCCTGCGCTTCCTCTCCATGGGCGGGGACGAAGGCGACCGATGCCGCCAGGGCGGCAAGCAGAGCGATGGGTTTGAACTGGGCCATGGCTATTTCTCCAGTTCAGAAGCTTGAGCGCAGGGTCGCGCCGACGGTGCGGGGATCGCCAAGAGTTGCAGTCGCGAGGCCCGTATTGGCCACTGACAGCGTGGTGAAGTAGTTCTTGTCGAACACGTTCTTCACCCAGACGGAGAAATCTATTGCGCCGCTTTCCGAGCGAATGCCAAGCCGTGCATTGGCGACGCCGAAGGACGGAACCTTGGAATAGCGGCTGTTGGAAACTTCGGTGTAGTAGGATGAGCGCCAACTGAAGTCCGCGCGGCCATACACCTCGCTTTCACCCAGCGGCGTGTTCCCGACAGCAAAGTTGAAGTCGGAACCGACGTTCCACGACCACTTTGGCGCGCCCGATAGCGGAGCCCCGGACATATCCTTGACGCGTGATCCGCCACTGGCCGGGTTCAGTTCCTCAACCGGGGTGGGACCGTTCTGGAACTCCCCATAATAGGCATCGACGTATACAACCGACCCGTTGAAGTTGATGTTGCGGCTGGCGGCAAAATTGCCGTCCAATTCGAACCCGCGCGAGATTACTTCGGTAATGTTGGCGATGTAGTAGCGAGTGCTGTTTGTACCTTCGACCTGCTCGGTTATGCCGGTTTGGTAATCGGTGACCTTGGTGTGGAACGCGGCGGCGTTGAGCGTCAGGCGGCGGTCTAGCCATTGGCTCTTGATGCCTGCCTCGAAGTTGTCGACCTTTTCCGGATCGACCGCGGCGGTAACGCCGGTCGGCAGGTTGGCAAGGTTGAGCCCGCCCGATTTGTTGCCGCGCGAATAGCTGCCGTAGACCATGATATCGCGGGTGACGTTATAGGCCAGGGTGAACAGGCCCGAGAAGCTGTCATCCTTGGTCGACAGGGAATAGGATGTGCGCGGATTGAGCGCATTGCGCAATGCCAGCGCACGGGTGCGTTCGGCGGAAGTCAGGCCAAGCGCCGGATCATCGAGATCAGCACCGCCGGTCCACACTTGGGTGTAGCTGCCGTTCTTCTTCTCATGCGTGTAGCGCAGACCGAGCGTCGCCGTCAGTCTGTCGGGCACGATCTGGTAGCTGGTCTGACCGAACAGCGCGTAGGAGCGGGTTTCGGGATCGGAATAGGACTGCGAGATGAAACCGCTCAGTGCGGGGATACGCACTTTGTCGATCTCTGTCGGTGCCTGCCACAGCGGCGCGTCAGCACCGTAGCCCGCTACGCTTGGTCCTTCGACGACCTGCCAGAAGTAATATGCACCCAGCACATAGCTCAGGCGGTCATCGCCGTTCGAGGCGAGGCGGAATTCCTGGCTGAACTGACGCTGGTGGTTGTCGCGGTGGTTGAACAGCTGGACGGCAAGGCCGGTTCCATCGCTGTCATTGCGCGGATACCAGTTCCAGTGGCGATATGCGCTGATCGAGGAAAGCGTCACGCTGCCCAGATCCCAGTCGAGCTTGCCCGAAACGCCCCACGTATCCATGTTCGCCTGCGTCTGGGCATCGCCTTCAACCCGTCGGGCCCAAGGGTCGATCGGTTCCGCCGCATAGCCGGCGCGGTTCACGCGGTCATAGAAGTTGTTACCGATGGCGTTGCCATCGTCATATGTGCCAAAGTAGGCCGAGCGCACGCGCAAGCAGCAATTCATCGTCTGCTTGCTGTAGTCGCCGATCACGCGAAGCGAGGCATTGCTGGCGAGGTTCAGCAATAGCTGGCCGCGCAGGCTGAGGTTGTCGTCGTCGCTAACCTTTTCTCCGGTGGTGACGTTGGTAAGGAATCCGTCGCGGTGGGTGTCTGATACGCTGAGGCGGAAGGCGACCCAGTCGGTCAGCGGGCCGGTGATGCTGCCGCGAACCTGGTGGAAATCATAATCGCCAAGCGACACCTCGCCAAAGCCGCCGAAGGTGAATTCAGGCTTGCGGCTGGTGATGTTGATAGCGCCTGCCGTGGTGTTCTTGCCGAACAGTGTGCCTTGCGGCCCCCGAAGGATCTCTATCCTTTCAAGATCGACCAGTTCAAACTGTGACTGGCCGGTTCGGCCGTAATAGACGTCGTCGATATAGAAGCCGACGCCGTTCTCCAGCCCGTCGTTGGCCAGCGAAATGTTGGAGCCGAGGCCGCGAATGTTCACGTTGGTGTTGCGCGGGTTAAAGCTGAACACCTGCAGGCTGGGTGCGATCTGCTGGATGGATCCAAGCGTATAGTCACCTCGCTGTTCAAGAAGGTCGCCACTCACCGCCGTCAACGCGACCGGCACATCCTGCGCACGTTCGGCGCGGCGGCGAGCGGTGACGACGATGTCGCCGCCGATGACCCCTGTCGAATCATCGGATGAAGCGTCGGCGTTGTTGGGGGCGGAAGGCTCGCTGGCGACGGCGGCATCGATGCCGCCGTCCTCTGCCTCAAGGGCAAGCACTGGGCTGGCCAGAATCGCAAAACCGCACGCGGCAGAAGTGGTCAAAAAGCGGGAGAGGGAGAGCGAGGGCATGGTGGGACTTTCAATTCGAATGGTCAGCCGGGCACGCGGCCAGATTGGCCGGGGCACGTGTAGAAATCTGCGGTAGAAAAGCGGGTTGGCGCGGCTCAGGTGAGGGTGTTGAAGCGCAAGCTGGCAACGCGCGTGCTAAGCGTCAGATTGTTGCGGCGGTGGAACAGCTCGGTCGGCTCGGACGAGGGCTTGCGCGAAGCTTCCCAGACGGCGTGGCTGCTATACTGGGTGTTGAGCAGCATGCGCGTGGTGCCGCGAGCACGGTCGTCAGCGGATTGGTCGGCGCGGAACAGGCCGAAAACGGTGCTGTCGAACTCACCCTCAAAATACGGCCAGGCATTTTTCGACAGCTCGATGAACTCAGGCACGTCGGCGGTTTTTACGTCGAACCATCGATGCGTGTAGATGCCAGTGGTCTTGGGCAAATCGGCAGGTGCCGGCCGAACCGTAGCGGCCAGGCGGGACCGCTCGATTGTGCGGACGGCGGGGTGTGACGTGAGATCCGTGACCGCCTGTTCACGGCCCGGTGCGTTGGTGGGCCAGCGCAGCACGATCGCGACCTGCTGTGATGTCCAACCGATCAGCGGGGTCAGATACCCCAGCGCTTCGCCACTCGCGGCGCGGACAGCGTGCAGGCCCAAGGTGCGAACGTGCTCGACGAAGGCCTTCTGGGTCGATCCGCCGGCACCGGGGACGGTATCGATGAACACATAGTCGTATATGAAGTTCGTATTCGCGAAAGCTGTATCGGCCCCGGATCCAGTTGTGGCGACGCGGGCGCTTAATGGCGCGGCGGCGGCAACTGCGATTGCTCCGGTGGCACCGATGAGGATGTTGCGGCGGTTGGTCATGGTAGTCTCCAGAAGCAGCGACTGTCCGGCGAAAAGAGGGCCAGTCTCAGGGTATTCGGGCAAGCGACCTCGCCGCGCAGGAGCCCAGACTCCCTGCGACGCGGACGCAATGCGGGATCGATCGGCCAGCCAGCTTTTCAGGGCGTCAGCCGTTCAAGGTCCCGTGATGTGGTGGAGTTGGGCGCCGCCGTTAGGGCGGTGATGCGCCGGATCGACTAGGTATAGTGTTCGCGTTGGCTCGTGCCGTAGGAACGGTCATGGTTACTTCCTCGCATTACGTGCGGGGACACGATTCCTGGCGTTGTCGCCTTGGCATCGTGCGCTTTAGCCTTTGGTAACGCGGAGCAAGCTGCATCCCGATCAAATGCCGCGGGCTTTGATCGCCGCCGAAGCGACCGCGAGAACCACTCGCCATTTGTCTACTAGCGAAGTAGAGTTTTGCCGCAACCCAAATTTTGATGTCAGCGGCGCAAGCACAGGTATCATGATGGTTAGCGCAGGCCGTTGTGCGGAATGGGAAAAGGCCTCTGGGGAAGGGTTTTCCCAGAGGCCTTTTTGAACTGCGAAGCGTTAGAAACGGTAGCCAAGGATCAGCGCTACCTGATGGCGTTCGACATCGGTCGCTCCAATTTCGCCATAATTGGAATAGCGATATTCCAAGCGGCCAAGCAGGCCATTGGTGTTGGTTTCAATGCCAGCACCAAGGCGGTATCCTTCCAGCTTTTCGCTGTTGGTGAAAATATCCACCCCGTTATCGTAGCGAACCGTTGCTTTCGCATTGGTATAGCCGCCCTTGGCGTAAACCAGCATGTTCGGCGCTACTTTGCCGCCTATGCGGACACCGGCGTACAGGTCGCGGTCTGTGCTGATGCGCGTGCTGTCGCCGGCGAGAAAGACATCGTTGGCCGAATATTTCGTATTGGAATCGGAAACTTCGCCCTCAATACCAAACACCGCGCCGTTGACGTTGATGTCGTAGCCGATCACGCCGCCATACAACAGGCCATCGTCATGGCTCGTTGCGGTATTCGGAACATGTAGATCTATGACCTCATAGCCGATCATCCCAGCAACATACGGGCCAGAGAACTCCGTGGTATCCTGCGCGAAAGCGGGCACTGAAAGAGTTGATGCAAGGGCAGCAGCAATAACGAGCTTTTTCAAGACAAGAGGTCCTTTTCTTCGCGGTAAATGGCAAATGCAGGGGGGCCCTACCGGCAGCAGTCTGGCGGGTAAAGCATTCGGCGGACTGCATGATGCATCTCAGCGAAGCGGCGGTGCAGGCAGTCGCTTTGGAAAACCAGGCAATTTTGGAGACAGCTGATTCTGCTGGAGGAAATTGCAACCATCGACCTTACGGCCGACACTACGGTGTTGCAGGTGACTGTCCCGTGGGTTGCGCATGCAGCGTAATATTAAATTATTTCCTCAATGAGTTTTACGCTCAACCCATAAAGCGCATCTATCATGAATCTGCGTGCGCCCAGTTTTGCAGGGCGCGACCGAATATTTTCGCGTGCAGCTGTCTATCCGCGATGGGGCAGGCGGGTGGCTCGACAGGTTTCGCGTAATTCGTCTGCGCAGGCTTCAAAATGCCCGGACCTTCGGCACTACTGGGGAAATCTAATCTGGCGATGACTTGTTCAATTGTTCAATCGGTTTATACAATATGAAGAATCTTGTGTAACGCTAATATTATAATGTATTAGATCATCGGGAGTTGATCCTCGCAACTTGCCTGCAAGGCAGAAGGCGAGTGTTCTGTGAGGAGACTTTGCGGGTATGGTTGGTACGCGGCCGGGCCAAAGCTCCACGTGACGCTCAAAGGGCACGTCATGGTTCGGGCCGGGCGGTGTGTTCTTCCCGCGGTGCTATCGCTCTGCAATGTCACGCCGGCCTCGGCGCAGTCTGTCGAGATGAGCTACGATGCCGCCCTCGACCGATCCGACCGGGTGGCACCCGCCGTGGCAGCAGCGGATCATGCGGCGAATGCCGCTCGGGCCGTGGAACGCTCCCTCTCCACGCTAGATCGACCCATCGTGACTGCCTCTGTGCAGTATGTTGCCTATGAAAAGACGCTCAGCTTGGACCTTTCCGGCCGCAGGCGGGAGGCAGTGGACAACACGCTGAACTTCCTTGGCGGTATTCCCTCCACCGTCCCTCCTGAGTTTCAGTCGATCGCGTCGGACATCGTGGGGCGCATTTCGGAAGCTGTTCCTGAGCTGCTCTCTGCGCTTCCCGACGAATACTCCGTAGAGTATGGCGATGAAGCCTTCCGCCCGACTGTTCAGGGTGTCCTGCCGATTTACACCGGCGGCGCGATCCCCGCGATCAAGCGCGGGGCCCGAGCGGGGACCGCGCTTGGGGAGGCTCGTTTACAGTCTGCCCGCGACCTGACCCAGGTGAACCTCATCCGCGCCTATTTCGGGCAACTCACCGCAGAAGCGCTGGCAGAGTCGACTCGCGTGTCGCTGGAGGCCCTCGATGGTCTATTGTCCGACGCGATCAAGCTGGAGGCAGAGGGCTTCATCCCCCGCGCGCGGCGGCTGGAGGCACAGGTCGCCCGCGATGCGGCCGCGCAGCAGTACGAGCGCGCCGCGCTGGCGCTCAACAGCGCGAGGATCGACCTTGCGAGCCTGTTAGAGGTCGAGGAGGTGCGCCCTACCACGCCGCTTTTCGTCGTAAGTTCCCCGCTCCCCCCCTCCGGGCAGTTCGTGGGGGATGGGGATGACCTGCCGCAGATACGCGAAGCGGATGCGGCAACGTCCGTGGCGGGTGCAGCGGTGGATCTCGCCAAGGCGCAGCTGCGTCCGCAAGCCTATGCGTTTGGAGAGTACAACCTCGACCGATCCAGCGCCTTGCCGATTGAGCCGGACTGGATCGTGGGCGTCGGCGTGCGGTACACCCTCTTCTCCAATGTCGGCCGTTCCCACGCCCTCACCGCGGCGCGCGAACAGGCGGCGGTGGCGGAGGAGACTGCACGCGGCGCTCGACAGGCGAGTAGATCGGCCACTTTGCGTGCGTGGAACCTGGTGGAGAGCGCGCGACGTTCCTTCCTGCTGCTCGATAGCAACATCGCGGCCGCCACCGAGAACCTGCGCGTGCAACGTATCAGCTTTCGCGAGGGAGAGGGGTCGGTCACCGAGGTGACGGGCGCTGAAGCCGCTCTTGCCACCGCCCGCACGCAAAGGGTTGCGGCGGCCTATGAGTATGTGCTGGCTCTGGCGGCGCTGTTGAGCGCCTCGGGCCGTCTCTCCACCTTCCCGGAATATCTCGTCTCGGCCGACATCCGGCTTCCGATCGGCGTCCCCCAATGAGCGTGGAGTCCCAGCCGGTGGCGCCCGATCCCGAGGGTGCCCGCCTCTCGCCCGTCGCGCGAGGCCTCCTCTGGGGGGGACTCGCGCTGGTGGCATTGATCATCGGCGTGGGGCTGTGGCTCGCAAGTCGCCCCGCCGCTCCGCAGTTGCAAGGCGAGGTGGAGGCCGAGGAGATCAACGTGGCGACCAAGGCCCTTTCCCGGGTGGAACTCATGCTGGTGGACGAGGGGAGCCCTGTTCGACGCGGCCAGGTGCTCGCTGTTCTCAGCGCGCCTGAGGTGGAGAGCGGCGCGCAGCAGGCTGATGCCGCTCTGGAAAGTGCCCGCGCCCTCCAGCAGATCGCAGATTTAGGCGCCCGGGAGCAGGACCGGGATTCACTTCGGGCGAACTGGCAGGCCGCGCAGGCGACCGCCGATCTTGCGGCCGTAACATGGAGACGGACCGAACGCCTGTATGAGGAGGGGGTCGTTGCCGCACAGCGCCGCGATGAAGCCCGTGCGGCGCAGAAATCAACCGCGCGCATTGCCGAGGCCGCGCGTCTTCAATACGAGAAAGCCGAAGCCGGTACGCGCAAGCAGGACCGCGAGGTGGCCGCTGCGCAGGTCCGCTCGGCCCGCGCCCTCGTCTCCGCTTCCCAAGCGCTTCAGCTGGAGACGCAGCTGGTTTCACCTATTGATGGCGAGGTGTCTCGTCGGTTGGTGGAACAAGGGGAAATCGTCAGCCCCATCCTCCCGGCTATTCAGGTCATCGAGATCGGGCGGCCGTGGGTCACCGTCAACATCCGGGAGAACGACTTCAAGGGAATGGCGCAGGGGCGGGTCCTGCGGGGCAGGGTTCCCGCGCTGGACGGCGCGTTCGAATTCCGGGTGACGAACGTGAGCCCCCAAGGCAGCTTCGCCACGTTCCGCCCGAGCCGCCAATCCACCGGATATGACGTTCGCGCCTTTGCGGTAAAGCTCGTACCCACGCGACCGATTCCCGGCGTTCGCCCTGGCATGAGCGTGCTGTTCGACTGGCCGCAATGAGCGCCTTCACCGCGGCGTTCTGGCAAGAAGCGGCGCGCGTTGCGGGCAACAGGGTCGATCTGGCCGTGTTGACGCTTCTTCCCCTGATCCTGCTCGGTTCCATGACGTCCATGTTGTGGGGCGGTACGCTCCGCGATTTGCCGGTCGTGATCGTGGATCATGACGGTGGCCCGCTGGCGCGCGCAATCTCGCGTAACATTGAGGCGACGCCGTCTCTCCATGTGGTGGCGAGCACCCCGGATCGAGCGCAGGCGCTGTCCATGGTCCGCAGCGAGCAGGCCGTCGCCTTCCTTGTAATTCCCCAAGGTGTCGGAGAGCTGTCGCACGCCAGCGGCCCTGTGGAGATCTTCTACGAAGCGGTGTTCCTCTCAACGGGATTGCTCGCCTCGACCTACCTGCGCGTGGTGACCGACCTCACGATTTCTGAACAGCTGTCGCGAGATGTCGGCGTTGATGAGGCGACGATCCTCAACCGCGCCTTGCCCGACGTGCAGGTGTCGCTTCTCGGCAACCCGACGCTTAGCCTCGAATGGTACCTTGGCATGCTGATCGGGCCTGCGATCCTGCATCTTGTCATTGCGATCTCCTGCATAGGCTCCTTGGGCCTTGTGCTGAAAGGGCGGTCCTTCGCGGCCTATGTCCGTGAAACGCGTTCGCCGCGCGCTTCGTTGGTAGGGCAGCTTACGGTTCACGTTCTGGCAGGCGCCGCCTGGGGCATTGCGTGGCTGCTGTGGATGACGCTCGCACGGGGATACCGCGTGGACGGAAGCATCAGCGTTCTGGTGCTCGCATTGGTGTTGCTGTTCGTGGCGACGGCCGCGATTGCCTTCGTCTTCATGGCAGTCACTGCCGATGTCGGAACGTCCTTCTCTGCGGCGGTGATCGTTGCCGGCTCTGCCCTGGCTTATTCCGGTGCGACGCTGCCTCTCGCCGGAGGACTCTGGATTGCGCAAAAGTGGAGCGCGGCGCTGCCGCTCACTCACTTCATCAGCTTGCAGATGGACCAGCTCATCGGCGTGACCCCGGATGCTGCGATGCGCCAGATAGCCGTTCTGCTCATCTATCCGCTCGTCGCGGGAGTCCTGGGCATCGTGTTGATCCTGTGGTCGAAGAGGCGCGCATGACGTTCATCGGCGCGATTGAACGCACGTTCATGACCATACTGCGCTCGCGCGAGTTGTTCACCCTCGCGATCCTGTCTGTCCTTTTCTACGGGTTCTATTATCCGGCGCCTTACGAGCAGCAAACGGTCCAGGACGTGAACCTTGTCGTAGTGGATGCCGACCACTCACCATTGTCGCGGCTACTGGTTCGTCACGTGAACGACACCGAGCAAGTAAACGTGGTCCTTACCACGGGAAATATGGGGGAGGCGCGAGATCTGGTCCGCTCACGCGAGGCGGATGGGATCCTGTACTTTGCTCCGGGAATGGGCGCACAGTTGCTGAATGGCCGGAGTGATGCGGGGATCGCGCTATGGCTGAATGGTGCCTACATCGTGCGCGCAGAAGCGGTGGCGACGGCGCTCGCTGATGTCGTGCTGGACACGGCGGAAGAACTGAAGGTCGTCGTGCCCTCGCTCGCGCGTCAAGAGAGGCAGCCGGTTTTGCTGCAACCCATGTTCACCACCGGTGGCTACCGCGATTATGTCTTCCCCGCCGTGGCCAACATCATTCTGCAACAGACGCTTCTCGCAGCGTCCGCGAGGCTCGTGGCGGATCGGCGCCGTGCGGGATGGCAGGTGATGAGCCGGGTGGAAGCCTGTGGAATGTTCGCGGCCTGCGTGATGATCGGTATTCTTGCAGCAGGCCTCTACTTCGGCTTGATCTACTGGATCCAGGATGTTCCCCGCGCCGGCAACATGCCCGCCCTGCTGCTGTCGATCCCGCTCTTCGCCTTTGCAGTGGTAGGGCTGGGGATGTTCGTCGGGAGTCTTTTCAGAGACGGGGACGACGCCCTTAAGATCGTCCTGCCCACATCGCTGCCCCTTGTCTTCCTCGGCGGTTTCGCCTGGCCGCTCTACGAAATGCCCGTCTGGCTCTCCACCGCCGCCTGGCTCTCTCCTGCGACGGCCGCGATGCACTTGTTCATTCGCTTCAATCAGATGGCCTCTACGCTTTCGGAAGCAGGGGGGCCGTTTCTCGTAATTGGTGCGCTGTCGATCATCTATCCTGCGGCGTTCCTGTTCAGGGTGGGCCAGCTCAACAAGCAGGCCGCAGCCCGCCCAACGGCTTTGGTGACCTGATCCGGAAGTCCCTCCACGAGATCGTCCGGGTTCGGATCGCGCACCAGGCCAATCTCGCGGTAAAGCGCGTGTTCTCGCGCCATGATCAGCCGCTTCATCGCCGCCTTGTGCGAGTTCTGCGGTGTCCATCAACGCGAAGAGTGAGAAAAGCACCATCTGGACCTGCTGAAGGCTACCTTGTTGTCCGCGACGCGGCGCGAGCCGTCCCTTATGTGCACGCATTTGAGGCTAACCAAAGCGGGAGCGATTTGTGGAAACTGGAGCCGGGCGTGCCTCATGTGTGCCCCAGAAACGAAGGACGCTGCGCTTTTCTGTAAAAATTTCGGAAATGCGTGGTGCCGGCTAGAGGATTCGAACCCCTGGCCCCCTGATTACAAATCAGGTGCTCTACCAACTGAGCTAAGCCGGCAACGTTGAAATCGCTAAGGTTCTTCTTAGGGATTTCAATATCATTCATCCAACCTTTCCAACAGGTGTTGGGATGGTTGGCGATGCGAGCGGCCACTAGCGGTTGCAGCAGTCGCTGTCAAAGGCTGGAAAGCTTACACGACCCCGAAGGTCCAACCCTCGGTTTGCGCGATTGCTTTTGTCAGACCTACAGGCTGCCACAGGCCGGGGCGGTGGGCGGCGTGGCGTAGCCACGCGGCGGCCAGGACGGCATCGGTGGAGTGGTCGTCATAGCGCGGCAGCGGGGCGTGGGGCGACGAGTTCAGCCTCGCGAGCGCCGTGTCGAGCGCGGGGCCATCGCGCAGTTTGCTGATCCCACGCCGGACGCCGGCCTCTCGTGCTGCGAGGGTGGTGTAGATTTCGACGACCACCGCGCCGTGTTCCGGGACCGGGTCAAACGGCCAGATCGGTACATGGCCAGAAAGGCGATGCAGCACGCGCATACCAGTCAGACTTGATTTACCGACCTGCGCTGCCCCCACAAGGTTGAAGCAACTGTAAGGGGAGAGCCCCATGGCACGTTGGCCGTGTTCGCATTTCCGCAACCGCCCCCGCCCGGGTGGGTGGAGATTGCCTAGCGCACCCCGCTGGCGAAAGTGACGAAGAGCTTCTGCGTGTGCAACGAAACTGCCAGAGCCCAGATGCGAATCATCGGCGGTAATCCGCTCGACCAGCGCCCATAAGCTACGCGCGTCCGGCGGGGTTTCCGGCCAACCGGGGAAATAGGCATCTTCGTCCAGAAACGGAAAGGCTGGCGATAGATCCAGGCCGATCAGCATGTCCTCATTGGCGTGTTCGCTAATCCAGTCGGCTAGCTCTTGCCGCGCCCACCCATTGTCGCGGCTCACGAGTAGGGGCGCGTCATGGCCGGCCTCTGCCACAGCCAACGTCAGCCCTTTGGGGCGGGCGACGGCCTGCCCGGACCAGTCGATGGCGGCAAAGCGCGTGAAGCGATCGGGCCTCATTCGCTTCGACGTTCGCGGCGCTTCTTGTCCCACCATTCCATGCGTTCGATTACCTGCCGTTCAAACCCGCGGGGAACGGGGCGGTAATACTCCTGCGGAGCCATGCCTTCGGGCCAGTAGTCGGCGCCGGAAAAGCCATCGTCCGTATTATGATCATAGGCGTAGCCGGAGCCATAGCCGATGTCCTTCATCAGCTTGGTCGGCGCATTGAGAATATGGGCGGGCGGGGCGAGCGAACCGGTTTCACGTGCGCTTTTCCATGCCAGTTTTTGCGCGGAATAGGCGGCGTTGGATTTTGGCGCGGTGGCGCAATACAGGCAAGCCTGCACGATCGCGAGTTCCCCTTCCGGGCTGCCAAGGAATTCATACGCGTCCTTGGCGGCAAGGCACTGTACCAGCGCTTGCGGATCGGCAAGGCCGATGTCCTCGGACGCAAACCGGGTGAGGCGGCGCAGGACATACAAGGGCTCTTCACCCGCTGTCAGCATGCGGGCGAGGTAGTATAGCGCGGTCTGGGGGTCAGATCCCCGCAGGCTTTTGTGCAGGGCTGAGATTAGGTTGTAGTGACCCTCGCGGTCCTTGTCGTAAACTGCGACGCGGCGCTGGAGGAAGTTGCCCAGCATCGCCGGATCAAGGGGATTGTCGATCTTTGCGGCATAAAGCGTTTCGGCCTGGTTCAGCAGGAAGCGGCCATCACCGTCGGCTGACGCGACCAGGGCCTCGCGCGCTGCGGGCGTGACCGGAAGCGGGCGCCCCTCAAGCATTTCTGCGCGATCCAGCAACTTTGTAAGCGCATCGGCGTCGAGCCGGCGAAGGATCAGCACCTGCGCGCGCGACAAAAGCGCGGCGTTAAGTTCAAAGCTGGGGTTTTCGGTCGTGGCCCCAACCAAGGTGACCGTGCCGCGCTCGACATAGGGCAGGAAACCATCCTGCTGAGCGCGGTTAAAGCGGTGGATTTCATCTACGAACAGCAGGGTGCGCTGGCCAGCACGCGCCGCGACATCCGCTGTGGCAAAGGCCTTTTTCAGGTCAGCGACGCCGGAGAATACGGCACTGACGGCGATGAAGCGCATGCCCACGGCATCGGCCAGCAGGCGTGCGATGCTGGTCTTGCCGGTGCCCGGCGGCCCCCAGAGAACCATCGACGATAGCCGGCCTGCCGCTACCATCCGGCCAATCGCGCCTTCAGGACCGGTCAGGTGCTCTTGCCCGACAATATCAGACAGCGCCCGCGGTCGCAGCCGGTCGGCGAGAGGGGCGTCGGGGCGCGGTTCGTCGGGCGCGGATGCGGGGATATCGTCGGCAAAAAGGTCGGCCATGATGTCAGGGTAGCGGAATTAAGCCGGGTTTGCATCGCCCAGAAGGGTGAAGTATCATCTGAAAAAGGCTCAAATAGGGGAGAGGAGCCATGAACATGAATGTGATCGCGGCGAAGACGCCTTGGCATCTGTGGGTTATCGGCACCGTCAGCCTTCTGTGGAGCGCCTTTGGTGCCGTCGATTTTACCCTGACGAACACGCGCAACGCGGCATATCTGGCGCAGTTCCCGCCAGATATGATGCAGATTATCGATCAATTCCCGATATGGTCGATCGTGGCTTGGGGCTGCGGCGTATGGGGCGCGGTGGCAGGTTCCGTGCTGCTGCTGCTCCGATCGCGCGGTGCGGTGCTCGCCTTTGTCATATCCCTGGCGGGAGTAATGGTGAGCCAGTATTATCAGCTTACTGTTGATATGCCCGCAGCAATGGAAACTGCCAGCATGAAGGCGATGAGCGTCGCGATATGGGGCGTCACGATACTTCTGCTGTGGTACACATGGCGCCAGCGTAGAGCAGGCGTGTTGCGCTGAAAGATCAGCGGTGCGCCTGCTTCTGCCGGACTAGCCGAACGTAAGTTTCTGCTACAGCCTGGTTGATCCGGTCCCACGAAAACTCAAGCGAACGGACCTCGCCTGCTTTGCCGTGGTTGGCACGCAAGCTGGGGTCGACGATATAGGCCTTCAACGTTTCAGCAAACTGGTGCACGGCGCCGGGGCGAATAAGCCTGCCGGACACATGATCGTCGACCAGGCTTTCGCTTCCGGTTGCGGCGGCAGCGACTACTGGAAGTCCGCAGGCCATGGCTTCCAGCGTCACATTGCCGAAGGTTTCCGTGACCGAAGGATTGAACAGCACGTCCATGCTTGCGACAGCGCGGGCAAGATCCGCACCGCCCTGGAAGCCTGTGAAAACGGCACCGGGCAGGCGGCCTTCGAACCATTCGCGCGCGGGCCCTTCGCCCACTACCATTACGCGGTGCGGAACGCCGGAACGGATAAGCTCGTCTATGGTGTCGGAAAAGACATCGAGGCCCTTTTCCATAACAAGGCGGCCAAGGAAGCCGATTACAACTTCATTGTCTCCGATTCCGAAGGAACGACGCCATGCGAGATTGCGCTGGCCAGCATGGAATATTTCGCGGTCGACGCCGCGCGACCAGAGCGAGATATCGTAGTTCATCCGCTGGTCGCGGAGCACCTGTGCCATGCTTTCAGAAGGGGCAACCAGCGCGTCGCAGCGGCGGTACAAACGGCGCATGATCGCCTCGATGCCCGGTTCCAGCCAAGCCATGTTGTAATAGCGGAAATAGGTTTCAAACCGGGTGTGGACAGAGGCCAGCACCGGCAGCTTGCGATTGCGGGCCCACGATACGGCGCGATGGCCGACGATGTCGGGCGTGGCGACGTGCAGGATATTGGGAGCAAAATTGGCGAGGTCGCGCCGGACCCTTGGCGAGAGGGAGAGAGCAAAGCGATACTCCCCGCGGCCCGCAGGAAATTTCACGGATGGCACGCCAACAAGATCGCCTGTTGGCGGAAACGCTGGCTCTTTCACTACTGGCGAATAGACACGCACCGCCGCCCCTTGTCGCAGCAGATAGCCGACCAGACGATTTAGTGCCTGGTTCGCCCCGTCGCGGACATAGTTATAATTGCCCGTAACAAGGGCAATGCGCAGGTCGCTGGTATCCATTGAGGGCCCTTAAGGCATCGTGCGAAAAAGTGGGAACCGGTTTTTCGCCAGAAACGGTCTAATTGAAAATACCACAGCGACCCGCGTCAAATATGCCGCAGGCCGCTGTGGGTCATTTTAGCGCGACTATGCCTGTGGGCAGCGTTGGAGCGTGTGTCCTTCGCTGCCCGGCAGATTTCAGGCCGCTTCCTTCTTGCGCGATGCTTTCTTGCGCTCGTTCGGATCGAGGATCGCCTTGCGCAGGCGGATCGTCTTCGGCGTCACTTCGACCATTTCGTCGTCGTCGATGTAGGCAATGGCCTGCTCCAGCGTCAGCTTCCACGGTGGGGTCAGGCGCACGGCGTCATCCTTGCCCGAAGCGCGGAAGTTGGTCAGCGCCTTTGATTTCATCGGGTTGACCTCAAGGTCGTCCGGCTTGGCGTTTTCGCCGATGATCATGCCTTCGTAGAGCGCTTCGCCCACACCGACCATCAGGATGCCACGTTCTTCCAGCGGGCCCAGAGCATAGGCGTTGGCTTCACCAGCGCCGTTGGAGATGAGGACGCCGTTCTTGCGGCCCTCGATCTTGCCTTTGTGGGGGCCGTACTTTTCAAACAGGCGGTTCATGATGCCTGTTCCGCGCGTGTCGGACAGGAATTCGCCGTGGTAACCGATCAGGCCGCGTGAAGGCGCCGAGAAGGTGATGCGGGTCTTGCCGCCACCTGATGGACGCATGTCCGTCATCTCTGCCTTACGGATGTTCATCTTCTCAACGACCGTGCCCGAATATTCATCGTCCACGTCGATCATGACGATTTCGTAAGGCTCGGTGCGCTTGCCATCTTCGTCGGTGCCGAACAGCACGCGGGGGCGGCTGATGCCGAGTTCAAAGCCTTCACGGCGCATCGTCTCGATAAGAACGCCAAGCTGAAGCTCGCCGCGGCCCGCGACTTCGTAGCTGTCCTTATCGGCCGATTCGGTCACCTTTACGGCGACGTTGGATTCAGCTTCGCGGAACAGGCGATCGCGGATCATGCGGCTCGTCACCTTGTCGCCCTCGCGGCCCGCCATCGGCGAGTCGTTCACGGCAAACCGCATCGACAGTGTCGGCGGATCGATTGGCTGCGCCTGAATCGGCACAGAAACGCTGGTGTCGGCGATGGTGTTGGAAACTGTTGCAACGGCCAGGCCAGCCAGCGAGATGATGTCGCCTGCCTGCGCTTCTTCCACCGGAACCCGCTCAAGGCCGCGATAGGACATGATCTTCGATGCACGGCCAGTTTCGATGACCTTGCCGTCCATGTCCAGCGCGTGGATCGCCTGGTTAACCTTCAGGGTGCCCGAATTGACGCGGCCAGTCAGCACGCGGCCGAGGAAGTTGTCGCGGTCCAGAAGCGTCACCAGGAAGGTGAAGGGGGCATCAACGTCCAGGGCCGGGGCGGGGACGTGCTCGACGATCTTTTCGAACAGCGGGATCAGCGTGCCTTCGCGGCGATCGGGATCTGCGCTGGCGTAGCCGTTGCGTCCCGAGGCATAGAGCACGGGGAAATCAAGCTGCTCATCGCTGGCGTCAAGCGACACGAACAGGTCGAATACTTCGTCCAGAACTTCCTGGATGCGCTCATCCGGGCGGTCTACCTTATTAACGACGACGATGGGCTTCAGGCCCAGAGCCAGCGCTTTGCCGGTGACGAACTTTGTCTGCGGCATGGCGCC
>Ga0233380_1000428_pt1 | contig 22437 bp, 18 predicted proteins | sample ElkDunMinimDraft_9_FD_191541 | JGI IMG/M metagenome (GOLD analysis project Ga0233380, IMG submission 191541) | Fecal eukaryotic communites from dung pellets of Tule Elk in California, USA - Elk Dung F36 | ecosystem: Host-associated > Mammals > Digestive system > Large intestine > Fecal | place... | reverse complement strand
TTTGGCAGTCGGATGCGAGGGCAAGGCGTCTGGGCGGACCTCATCCGCACACGCTTTGCCAAGGCGCGCGGCCGGGCGGGGCTGGTTCGGCAGCGGCTGGAACTGCGCACCGACCTCTTCCGCCCACCCGAGGGCGCACAGATGCGTCTGTTATGAAAAAGGGCGGGCCACCCTTTCGGCGGCCCGCCCTTTTCCCTCATCTTAGTAGCGGTAATGATCCGGCTTGAACGGGCCGTCGACGCTGACGCCGATATAGTCGGCCTGTTTCTTGGTCAGCTTGGTGAGCTTCACGCCCAGCTTTTCAAGGTGCAGTTCGGCGACCTTTTCGTCGAGATGCTTGGGCAGCACATAGACGTCATTCTTATATTTGTCGCCGCCGGTCCAAAGCTCGATCTGCGCCAGCACCTGGTTGGTGAAGCTCGACGACATGACGAAGCTCGGATGACCGGTCGCATTGCCGAGATTGACCAGGCGACCCTTTGACAGGACGATGATCTTCTTGCCGTCGGGGAATTCGACCTCGTCCACCTGCGGCTTGATCTCGGTCCACTTCATGTTGGACAGGCCGGCAATCTCGATCTCGCTGTCGAAATGGCCGATGTTGGACACGATCGCCATATTCTTCATCGCGCGCATATGATCGACGGTGAGGACGCCTTCATTGCCGGTCGCGGTGACGAAGATATCGGCGCGCGGCGCGGCCTCTTCCATCGTCACGACTTCATAGCCTTCCATCGCCGCCTGGAGCGCACAGATCGGGTCGACTTCCGTCACCAGCACGCGCGCGCCACCATTGCGCAGCGAGGCGGCCGATCCCTTGCCGACGTCGCCAAAACCCGCGACGCAGGCGACCTTGCCGGCCAGCATGACGTCGGTCGCGCGGCGGATGGCGTCGACCAGCGATTCCTTGCAGCCATAGAGATTGTCGAACTTCGACTTGGTGACGCTGTCGTTGACGTTGATCGCCGGGAAGGGCAGCTTGCCCTTCTTCGACAGCTCATACAGGCGATGAACGCCGGTCGTGGTCTCTTCCGACACGCCCTTGATGGTCTGGACGGTCTTGGAGAGGTAGCCCGGACGCTCGGCCAGGAAGCGCTTGAGCGTCGCGACGAAGATTTCCTCTTCCTCATTGCCCGGCGTGAACAATTCCTCGCCCGCCTCGACCCGTGCGCCCCAGAGCGCGAACATGGTGGCGTCGCCGCCATCGTCGAGGATCATGTTGGCCGTCTCATCCTGACCCCAGTCGAAGATGCGGATCACATAATCCCAATATTCTTCCAGGCTCTCGCCCTTGATCGCGAAGACCGGCACGCCCGACGCGGCAATGGCGGCGGCGGCATGGTCCTGCGTCGAATAGATGTTGCAGGTCGCCCAGCGCACCTGCGCGCCCAATGCGGTCAGCGTTTCGATGAGCACGGCGGTCTGGATCGTCATGTGCAGCGACCCGGTGATGCGCGCGCCCTTGAGCGGCTGCGATGCGCCGAATTCCTTGCGAAGCGCCATCAGGCCGGGCATTTCGGTTTCCGCGATGTCCATTTCCTTGCGGCCGAAAGCGGCAAGCGAAATGTCGCGGATTACATAATCCTGGGCTTGGCGGGCGGTGGCCACGGATGTGTCTCCATCAGTAATCGATAAGGCAGGGCCGCGCGAAACAGACGGACGCGCGGGCGGTGATGGCGCGGCATTACCAACCGGCCAGCACAATGGCAATATTCATATAAAGTTTTCTTTATGTTGCTTTAAGCGAGGCCCGCGCCACCCACCAGATGAGAGGCATCCACTCCGGCGGCAGCATAGGCGGCGGTCCATTTTCTCCTGACCGGGGTATCGAACAGCAGGTCAGCGTCAGCCGGCGCCAGGAACCAGCTATCGCCTGCCATTTCGGCCTCCAGCTGCCCCGCGCCCCAACCGGCATAGCCCAGCGCCACCAGATAACGGCTCGGACCGCGCCCTTCAGCGATAGCCTTCAAAATATCGAGCGACCCCGAGAGACCCCATCCTGCCCCGACCTGCAGCATTTCCTGCCCGCCCCAGTCGAGCGAATGGAGCACGAAGCCGCGACGCGGCTCGACCGGCCCGCCGCGCAGCACCGGGCGATCGGGCACCTGCGATCCGTCAATATCGAAGCTTTCGAGCAGATCGCGCAGGGTCACCCCCTCCATCTCCTCACCCACGGCGATGCCAAGCGCGCCATCCTCATCATGCACGCACAGAGCGATGACGCTGTGGTCGAAACGCTTGTCCTGCATGCCGGGAAGCGAAAGGAGAAAGCGTCCTGCGAAGAAACGAAGCTGGTCCATAAAGCGAATATAGACCATGCGTCCCACAAGCCAAGGACGTGCCGCCCCACTCTTGACACGCCTTGCATCAGGCACGACCTCCCCCGCGCAAGGCCTACCCCAACAGAGGAGATTTCCCATGACCATCGCCAAGGGCGACCGCGTCCCCGCCGCCACTTTCACCACGATGACCGAGAACGGGCCTGAGCCGGTCTCTTCAGAGAATTATTTCGCCGGGCGCACCGTCGCGCTCTTTTCCGTTCCCGGTGCGTTCACGCCGACCTGCTCGGCGCGCCACCTGCCCGGCTTCGTCGACAATGCCGATGCGCTCAAGGCAAAGGGCGTCGATGAAATCGCCTGCACTGCCGTCAACGACGTCTTCGTCATGGGCGCCTGGGGAGAGTCCGCCCAGGCCGGCGGCAAGGTGACGATGTTGGCGGACGGCAATGGCGACTTCGTGCAAGCGCTGGGCCTCACCATGGACGGCAGCAAGTTCGGCATGGGCACGCGCGGCCAGCGCTTCTCCATGATCGTCAAGGATGGCGTGGTCGAGGAACTCAATGTCGAAGCGCCGGGCGACTATAAACTCTCGTCCGCCGAACATATGCTGAGCCAGATTTAATTCAGCGCAGGACCGGCCCTCTCACGGGGCCGGTCTTTCTTCCGTCATGGGAGTGCGGTAGCGTGAGCTCCATGACATCCAGCATCGGCCGCGCCATCGTCGCGCAACTTGACGAACTCTACACCCGCTCCATCGACAATCTCCGCAGCGCCATGCGCGCCTATGCCCGCGATGGCAGCATACCCCCGGCCGGCGCGCGCACCGATGGCAGTTACTGCTATCCCGAACTGCGCATCACCCATCATCGCGACAGCGACGATCCGCCTTATGGCCGCTCCTTCGCCCGCCTGTCGAAGCCCGGCCGCTATGTGACGACCATTACCCGGCCGGCCATGTTCGCCGACTATCTGGCGGAGCAGATCGACCTCCTCGTGCGCGATTATGGCGTGGAGGTCGAAGCCGGCATCAGCACGCAGCAAATCCCCTTCCCCTATGTGCTCGACGGTCTCGACAATGGCGCACTGGACGGCACCCCGCCGACGGAGCTGGCGCGCTATTTTCCCGCGACCGAACTGGCCGAGATCGGCGACGAGATCGCCGACGGTCTCTTTGTCCCGGATTCGCTGGGAGACCGTCCCCTTGCGCTGTTTGATGGCCTGCGCACCGACTTTTCGCTCGCACGGTTGCGCCATTATACTGGCACGCCCCCCGAACATGTGCAGCGCTACATCCTCTTCACCAACTATCACCGCTATGTCGACGAGTTCGTGTCCTGGGCCTGCGCGGAGCTGCAGCGGGAGGGGACACCCTATACCGCGCTATCGGGCGCGGGCGGCGTCTATGTGACGGCTGAAACCGCCGACCCCGCGCGCATGGTCGCCGACAGCGCATGGCGCCGGCACCAGATGCCCGCTTATCATCTGATCGCGCCCGATGGGAATGGCGTGACACTGGTCAATATCGGCGTCGGCCCGTCCAACGCGAAGACGATCTGCGATCACCTCGCCGTGCTGCGGCCTGAAGCTTGGCTGATGATCGGCCATTGCGGGGGTTTGCGCCCCAGCCAGCGCATCGGCGACTATGTGCTGGCACATGCCTATCTGCGCGACGATCATGTGCTGGACGAGGTGTTGCCGCCCGAAATCCCCGTGCCCGCAATCGCCGAAGTGCAGGTTGCGCTGGCAAGCGCGGCTGAAGCGGTGCTGGGCGGCGGCAATCGGGAAGATTTCAAGCGGCGGTTGCGCACCGGTACGGTGGTCACCACCGACGACCGTAATTGGGAGCTGCGTTACTCGCACTCCGCGCTGCGCTTCAGCCTGTCGCGCGCGGTGGGCATCGACATGGAATCGGCGACGATCGCGGCGCAGGGTTATCGTTTCCGTGTGCCCTATGGCACCCTGCTCTGCGTGTCCGACAAGCCGATCCATGGCGAATTGAAGCTGCCGGGACAGGCCAACCGCTTCTATGAAGAAGCGATCGCCAGCCATTTGCGCGTCGGCCTGATGACCTGCGAATTGCTGCGCGAGGCGGGCGCGCGCCTGCACAGCCGCAAGCTGCGCGCCTTCAACGAGCCGCCATTCCGCTAGGACGTTAGTCGGTCAGGAAATCGACCATCGCCTGCCCCAGCTCCTTGCGGGTGACGGCATTCATGTGATTGCCGGGCACCTCGTAAAGGCGGCCATGGGGCAGCAACGCCGCAAGGTCGGCCGCGCTGCCATTCTCGCTGTCGTCCGCACCGCAGATGACGGCGACCGGCTGCGACAGCGACGCGAGCGTATCGCGCGGCGTGTCCTCGAACGTGCCCAGAATATGCAGCATGGCGATGGGATCGCCCTTGGTCGTCTTGAGGAAGGCTTCGGTCATCCATTGCGACGTCCCGCGCTCGAACGTGCCGAGATTTTCCAGCACATTGCGATAATAGCCGACATTGCCCTGCGTGACCGTCAGCCCATCGAGGCCCATGCCGGCCAGGATAACCCGGCGCGGGTTCGCGCCGCGCGCCAGCATCCGCGCAGTCGTGCGCGCGCCCAGCGAATAGCCGCCCAGATCATAGTCGGTAAGGCCAAGCTGATCGACCAAAGCAAGGCCATCGTCGGTCAGAGCGTCGCGCGGATAGGCGGCCACGTCATGCGGCTTCCCGCTCTCGCCATGACCGCGAAGGTCCGGCATGATCACGCGAAAGCCTGCTGCGGCCAGCATTTCGGCATGACCATAGCGCACCCAATTGGTGGTGGCGTTGGAGAAATAGCCGTGGATCAGCACGAGGTCGCGGCCCTTCCCCATGACGTGCACGGCGATCGGCAGGTCGCCCAGTCCACGAATTTCCAGTCGCTCCATGGCCACGTCCGTCATTGTCCGTTCTTCCTCATTCTGCCCGCCATCCACACTAGGCCCAGCGACAGGATGCTGCCCAGCATCGCCAGCCCCATATCCTTCTGCGCGTCCCAAATGTCACCCTGTTGCCCGTTATAATAGTCGGCCGTTTCGCCGGCCGCGACGAGCGTGAGCAGCCATTCGAATATCTCGTAGAGCGAACTCACCAGACCGACGAAGGCGAAGGCCGTGAACATCGACCAACGATGTCCGAGACCTCCATGGCGTCGCACAAGTTCGACGACGGGCAGCGTCAGCAAGGCGCCGAATGCAAAATGGACGATCCGGTCATAGCCGTTGCGCTGCGCACCCAGAAGGTCGGACAGACGAACGCCCGCCAGCGCCTCGCTCCACACATCATAGGGGACATAGGAATAAATGTAGCGCCCGCCCAGCGTATGGAGCGCCAGGAACAGGGTGATGCTGCCGACCGAAAGGCTCGACAACGGCCAGCGCCGCAACAGCCAGGGCGAGGCAAGGATCAGGCCGACAGTCGGGCCATGTTGCAGCGGCGCAAGGTCGGGATAGGGCTGCGCCACATTGGCGAGCGCAATGCCAAGCGTCAGGATCAGGATCATCCACCGCTGCGCGACCGGAAGTGTTTTCCAGGCAGCCGCAGCGGCAGAGATCATGAGCGCATCAGCCCTTCTTAAGGTGGCGACGGCCCAGCAGTTCGGCGATCTGCACGGCGTTCAGCGCCGCGCCCTTGCGCAGATTGTCGCTGACGCACCAGAGGGCCAGACCGCTGTCGACGGTCGGGTCTTCGCGCACGCGGCTGACGAAGGTCGCATAGTCGCCGACGCACTCGACGGGGGTGACGTATCCGCCATCCTCGCGCTTGTCGACCAGCATGATACCGGGCGCTTCGCGCAGGATGTCCTGCGCTTCCTTCGCCGAAATTTCCTTCTCGAACTCGATGTTGATGGCTTCGCTATGGCCGACGAACACGGGAACGCGCACGCAGGTTGCCGTCACCTTGATCTTGGGATCGAGGATCTTCTTGGTCTCCGCGACCATCTTCCACTCTTCCTTGGTATATCCATCGTCCAGGAAGACGTCGATGTGCGGGATGACGTTGAACGCGATCTGCTTGGTGAACTTCTTCGCTTCCGCCGGGTCGCCGACGAAAATGTTGCGGCTCTGTTCGAACAGCTCGTCCATACCCTCTTTGCCCGCGCCCGATACCGACTGATAGGTGGCGACGACGACGCGCTTGATCGTCGCGGCGTCATGCAAGGGCTTCAGCGCCACAACCATCTGCGCGGTCGAGCAGTTGGGATTGGCGATGATGTTCTTCTTGGTATAGCCGTCGATCGCCTCGGCATTCACTTCGGGCACGATCAGCGGAACGTCCGGGTCCATGCGATAGAGCGAGCTGTTGTCGATGACGACGCAGCCGGCAGCCGCAGCCTTGGGCGCATAGTCCTTCGCCGGGCCGGAGCCTGCGGCGAACAACGCGATATCCCAGCCGGTGAAATCGAAATGCTCGATATTCTGGCATTTGAGCGTGCGTCCGGTGTCGCCGAAATCGACCTCCGTGCCATGCGAGCGGCTCGACGCGACGGCGGCGATGTCAGCAATGGGGAACTCCCGCTCGGCGAGAATGGTCAGCATCTCGCGGCCCACATTGCCCGTGGCTCCGACGACGACGACCTTGTAACCCATGATTTGACACTCCACTCCGTGAACATGCGGAGCAGGCGCCATAGCGATAACAGCGATTTTGTCCAGCGCGAAGGCGGCCGCTAGGGCCTATCGGGTCCGACGCCCCGCCGATCGAAGAAATCCTCGATCGTGCGCCAGAGATGCACGCTGATGCCCGGCCCGCCGACCCTGTGCGTCTGTCCCGGATAGACCATCATCTCGAACGGCACGGCCTTGGCCTGCATGCCAGCGAGAAGCGCGGTCATATTGTCGAAGACGACATTATCGTCCGACATGCCGTGGATGAGGAGCAGCGGATCGCGGATGGCGCCGGCTTCCTCGACCGCGTTCGCGCCGGGATAGGCGCTGGGCTGATCCTGCGGCTTGCCGAGATAGCGTTCGGTATAATGGGTGTCGTAAAGCTCCCACTTCGTCACCGGCGCGCCCGCGACGATCGCGGCGAAGGCGCCGGGCGCCTTTTCAGCGAGCTTCAACGACAGATAGCCGCCATAGGACCAGCCATAGGTGACGATCCGCTCAGGGTCGACAAAGGGCTGGGCTTTGAGCCATTCGACGCCGGCAAGCTGGTCGGCGACCTCGACCGTGCCCATGGCGCGATAGAGATGATCCTCGAACGCCTTGCCGCGATCGGGGGTACCGCGATTGTCGACCGCGTAGACGATCCAGCCCTTGTCGACGAGATATTGGTTGATCGGGCTATCCCAGCGATTGGCAACCTGCCGCCCGCTCCCCGGCCCGCCATAATGGATCATGAAGACGGGATATTTGCGGCCCGGCTCAAGCGGCGGCGTGATGATCTTGCTATGCAGGACCGTGCCGTCGGCCGCCTTGACCGTGCCGAAGCGGGTCTGGGCATGGCTGGCCAGATAGGGCGCATAAGGGTGGCCGCCCGCGATCTTGTTTTCCGACAGCCATTGCAGCTGCTTACCCGCCGCGTCGGCGAGATAGACCTGCTTGGGCTGGGCCGTGTTCTGACGGCTGACGACGATCCGGCTGGACGCCCGGTCCATCACGGCCTCGTTCCACCAGCCATTGCTCGTCAGCTGCCGGATCGCCCCGCCCTTGATCGGCACCACATAAAGCTGCTGCTCAAGCGGCGTTTCGCGGTTGGCCGTGAAATAGACCAGCCCATTTGCGCGATCGAGCCCGACGACGCTGCGCACTTCCCAGGCGCCGCTGGTGAGCGCGCGCCATTTGCCTTCCTTCACATGGTAAAGATGCCCGTGGCCGCTCCGCTCCGACCACCAGAGCAGTCCGCCGTCGGCGAGCGCGCGGAAATTATCATGCAGGTTGATCCAACTTTTCGCCGTCTCGGTCAGCACGATCTGCGCCTTGCCGGTCGCCGGATCGACCGCCAGCAGATCGAGCCGCTTCTGATCGCGGCTCTGGCGCTGGACATAGAGGGTGCGGCTGTCGGCCGACCAGTCGACGCGCGCCAGATAGATGTCGCGATCCGGGCCGAGGTCGACCTTGACCGGCGCGTCGCCACCGGGCGTCATCACATAGAGATCGACCAGTGCATTGGGCGTGCCTGCGGCAGGATAGCGCTGTTCGAACAGCTTTGTGCCCTCGCCCCCGATCGCTGAGCGGGTGACGATGCCGACCGGCGCTTCGTCGACGCGGGCGACCGCGATGCGGCTGTCGTCCGGCGACCACCAATGGCCGGTGCGCCGGTCCATTTCCTCCTGCGCGACGAATTCGGCAACGCCCCAGCTGACCGTGTCGCTCGCGCCCTGCGTCAGCTGCCGTTCGGCCCCGCCGATCTTCTGCACGAGCAGATTGCCGCCGCGCACGTAGGAAACATAGCCGCCCTTGGGACTGACCACACCATTCAGCTCGCTCTCCGGCGTGTCGGTCAGGCGCTGGACCGATCCATCGAGCGCGGCGAGGTAGAGATCGCCATCGACCGGCACCAATATATGCTCGCCATCGGGCGCCCAGTCATAGCGGGTGATGCCGGTGGAGCCCGCGACCGACCGGTCGCGCTCCCGCTGCATCTTCTCTTCTTCGCTAAGCGCAGCGCCGCTCCCCGTCTTGGCCGAATCGACCAGCATCCGTTCGACGCCGCTCTTTGTGTCGATGGCCCAGAGATCGAGCCGCTCCCGCTCGTCGGCACGGGGCTTGAGCAAGGTGACGAGCGTACCGTCGGGCGACAGCGCAAGCGCACGGGGTTCGCCCCCCGAAAGGTCAGGACTGGCGAAGACGCGCTCGAGCGTCAGCTGCTGCTGGGCCATGACGGACGGGCTGGCAAGCATGGCGCCGAGCGCCGCTGCTGCCCTCAAGGGAGGCAACATGGATATCCTTTCCATCGACGTCGCGTGCGAAAACCGCGACGCACAGTCTTTCGCTGGCTTAGCGCTGTCGAAGGAGGGAGATCAACATCATACAAGGGGGAGCACCGGGCTCGATGCCGGTGGTGGGCGCGGCAAGGATTGAACTTGCGACCCCACCCGTGTGAAGGGTGTGCTCTACCACTGAGCTACGCGCCCCCTTGCAGGAGGAGCGCCATTGGCACCGCGATGCGCGCCTGTCAAGCGGACTGGGCGCAACTTGGACCTTGGCTGAACAGGGGTACGGTCGCGAAGCTGGCCCGCACTGCCAACACAAGCCGGCAGGCTCGACATGGCGGATGGCCCCTGGGGTGTTTGCGAGTTTTGCATTGCAAGAAAGGCTCAGCCGCCTGGGAGCGCCCGAGCCTTTCTTTTCACCCGTAGTGGTCGCAACCGCTACGATCCGGGCATCATCACCTTGAATTGCCAAAGTTGTAACGCGCGCGCAGGCCGAACATACGCGGTTCGCCATACATTTGCGTCCAGGCACCGATCGTTTGATAAGTGCCGGTATTGGTGATCGCGTAGAGATTGTTGGTCAGGTTGGTCCCGAACAGCGACAGATCGAGACCACTGGAAAGTGCATTTTTCCAGTCCAGCGTGGCGTTAAGCAAGCCGAAAGCCCGCAGCCGCACGCCTGGCTCGTTAATGGTGCCGTCCGGGAATCGCTCCGTCGAAAAAGGCGCGGTTTCCTGCGCATCGGTCCAGTTGAAGCTGACGAACAGGCTGAGCTTACCGACCTTTTCCGCAGTTGGGATACCAAAGCGGCCGTAGATCGACAGGATGTTGGGGGACAGATATTGCAGCGGGCGGCAGCTCATGTCAGCCCCGGCGAACACCTTGGGTGAAGCGATGGACTGGGCCGTGCAATCCCATACGCCCGAGTTCGAGTCGAACTTGAACGACTTGTACTTGGAAGAGGTGTGGCTGTAGTTCAGGCCCAGCTCGATTTCCTGCGCCGGTCGGATCATGGCTTCAACTTCCACACCCTTGATTACGGCGGAAGCCTGGCTGAGCGTGATCGCGCCGTTACCCCCGGTTGCATTGTTGCGATCGCCCGCAGCGCGCTGGATGTTCGAATAGTCGAGGTAGAAGCCGTTGACGTTGAACCGCGTCGCCACGCCGCCAATCTCGAAATCGGATTTGAAGCCCGCTTCATAGTCGGTAAGATATTCCGGCCCGAACGTCCGCGTATTGGGGAACACGGCATAGGCGTTGAAGCCGCCTGCCTTGTAGCCCTTCGTCACCTTCGCATAGAGCATCAGGTCGTCGTTCGGTCGGTAATCGATGCCGAGGGTCCAGTTCGGCGCCGAACTTTTAAGATTGCCGGAAAAGCGGCAATCGACCAGCGGGTTGGCCGTGAATTCCGACTTCCACGAGCACAGGTTGATGACAGCGCCGCCGCCAACGGGAATGGCCGACCACGACGCCGTAAAGCCATCGACATGGTCCCAGGTATAGCGATAGCCGCCCGTCAGTCGAACCCGATCGAGCGCTGGCACAAAGGCTCCGAGATCAAGGCTCGCCTGAGCGTAAAGGGCCTTCGATTCATTGGTCACCCCGACCTGGCTTGTGCCCACGGCACAGCCGGCTTCTGTCTTGTTGCTGCACACATTGATGGCAAAAGATTCCATCAGGCCGGCAGGAGACTGTTTGAAGTAGAAGCCGCCGACAGTGTAGGTGAGCTTGTTATCGAACGCGCTGCCTTGTAACTGCAGTTCTTCTGTGAACAGCTTATAGTGATCGCGCGGCGAGCGACGACTTTCGACAGTGGCGCCCGTATTGTAAATGGGCGCTATCGTGCCATCTTGATCGTTTGAATAATAGGATTTCAAGCGCGCATAGCTGATGATGTTGCGGATTTTTATATTGTCACTGGCATCGAAGTCGGTGGTGTTTGTGACCCCCCAGGTCACCGTCTTAGCGAAGTCGTCCACGCCATGAGCGGTCTTGCGGGGGCCAAGTTCTTTGGCCTGCTCAATCAGATCGGTGTAATAATTGCAGTTTCCGGCAGAACGGCAGAAATCGAATGACGGAACGAAGGCGTCGAGGCCCTGAAAATATCCCGTATTGAACCCCTTGGCGATCGATCCCGAGCCGTTTGTCTTGGAATAGCCATAATAGGCCATCGTATAGTTCTGAAGACTATCGGTAGGGCTCAGCAACAGGCCGAAACGGCCCATGCGCCAGTGCGTGTCGTCGCGGTCCTTGCGCCAGTTGACGTCATAGGTGAAACCATCACGGTCACGCGCAGCACCGACAACGCGAATGCTGACCTTCTCCGTAATCGGCACGTTGAGCACCGCTTCCAGCTCAGTCATATTATAGTTGCCGAAGCCACCGCCAATATAGCCTTCGAGCTGTTCGGTGGGTTTGGCCGGGGTGAGCAGGATGGCGCCGCCAGTGGTATTGCGGCCGAACAGGGTCCCCTGTGCACCCGACAAGACCTGCACGCTTTGAAGATCGACGAAGTTGCCCGGACCGCCCTGGCTCGACAGCGTGAAGCCGGACGGCAACGGCACTTCATTCATATAGACAACAACGGCCGGAGATCCCTGAAACGATGCCGACTGGCCGCGAATGGAGGGCGACATGACATCGCGCGATGCCTGGCCATTGGGTGCGATCACCAGCGACGGAACCGATGCCTGCATGTCCTGAAGGCTGGTGACGCCACGCTCTCGCAGCCCTTCGCCCGACACCGCCGTAATGGCGATGGGCACGTCCTGCGCTCGTTCCTCACGCCGCGTGGCGGTCACGATGATTTCATCAATTGCGGCTTGCGCCAGCGCGATCTCAGGCGCGATCAACACACCAAAGGCGACACCGGAAAACAACAGTCGGCCTGCATGCCGTCGAAATGCTATGGATTCAGCTCCCATGTCACCCTCTCCTTATTCTCTTGTTTGAGAATTCTTGAATTCTGGGAGTAAAACGGAGATTGCCTCTGAAAACGTAAAGTTGTCATCGTGACGACTACGCGGCCGCTCGTATAAAATATAAAATTGGCAGAGTCTTTGCGCTCTACACTCCCTCCATCCCAGCTTATTTTTTATATTTATTTCGTGTTCATATCATTGCAGCAATGCGCCGGCAATGATCATTTGTGGGGTATGAAAACTTCCCGTGCATAGGCTCCATTTTGGCCTTCACTCATCCAGGTTCGCAGTCCGGGTGATCTGCGTCGAATGCTGGAAAGTAAGTTAAGCCTATAATTCAAGCTTGAGACGTAAGATTGATCCGTGACCGAGTGATGCTGTTGCGCGCACTGCCCGCGATCTGACTGTCCAGAAGAATATATCGCACAACTGAAAAGCTTTTTCTCATCTTTCCAGATTGAACGGACCGGGCAGACGGTCTGCCGAATGAGTTCGAGCGCGCTTGCACCGTTGCAGCGCTGGCACCATATGCGCGCCATGCACGATCATTCCTCCTCCACCATGCCCAAATGGCATGGCACCACCATCATGTCGGTCCGCAAGAATGGGAAAGTCGTCGTCGCCGGCGACGGACAGGTTTCGATGGGCCAGACGGTCATGAAGCCCAATGCCCGCAAGGTTCGCCGCCTGCATGACGGCAGCGTGATCGGCGGCTTTGCCGGCGCCACTGCTGACGCCTTCACGCTGTTCGAGCGGCTCGAAGCCAAGCTGGAGCGGCATAACGGCCAGTTGATGCGCTCGGCGGTCGAACTCGCCAAGGACTGGCGCACCGACAAATATCTGCGCAATCTCGAAGCGATGATGATCGTTGCGGACAAGCATGTGACGCTCATCCTCACCGGCAATGGCGATGTGCTCGAACCGCTTGGCGGGGTCGCGGCGATCGGGTCAGGCGGCAATTTCGCCCTCGCCGCCGCGCGCGCGCTGGTGGAATATGAAGAAGATGCCGAGACGCTCGCGCGCAAGGCGATGGGCGTGGCCGCCGACATTTGCGTCTACACCAATAACGAACTGGTGATCGAGACGCTCGACGCCGTCGACTGAACGCCGGCATCATTCCCCTTTCCAGCCGTGCCTTTCGCCCCTGCGGAAAGCCAGCAAGGACCGACATGAACGACAATCTGACCCCCAAAGCTATCGTCGCCGCGCTCGACGCCCACATCATCGGACAGGCTGATGCCAAGCGCGCCGTTGCAGTCGCGCTGCGCAATCGCTGGCGCCGCCAGCACCTGCCCGCCGACCTGCGCGACGAGGTGACGCCCAAGAATATCCTGATGATCGGCCCCACCGGCTGCGGCAAGACGGAGATCAGTCGGCGCCTCGCCAAGCTTGCCGACGCGCCCTTCGTCAAGGTGGAAGCCACCAAGTTCACCGAGGTCGGCTATGTCGGCCGCGACGTCGAACAGATCGTGCGCGATCTGGTCGAAGAAGCCGTCCGCCTGGAACGCGACCGTCGCCGTGAAGCTGTGCGCGAACCCGCGTCGGAAGCGGCGATGGCTCGCCTGCTCGACGCGCTGACAGGCAAGGAAGCGAGCGAGGCGACCCGCCTCTCCTTCCGCCAGCGCATCGAAAACAGCCAGATGAACGAAATCGAGGTCGAGATCGAGGTCGCCGACAGCCCCTCCATGCCGATGGATATTCCGGGTCTCGGCGGCCAGGTCGGCATGATCAACATCAGCGACATGATGTCCAAGGCGTTCGGCCAGCAGCAGAAGAAGCGCCGCAAGATGCGCGTCGCCGATGCCTGGGACAAGCTGGTCGAGGAAGAACAGGACAAGCGCCTCGATCAGGACGACGTTGCCCGCGTGGCGGTGGCGAGCGCAGAGCAGAATGGCATCGTCTTTCTCGACGAGATCGACAAGATCGCGGTCAGCGACGTGCGCGGCGGATCGGTCAGCCGCGAGGGCGTTCAGCGCGATCTGTTGCCGCTGATCGAGGGGACGACCGTCGCCACCAAATATGGACCGCTCAAGACGGACCATATCCTCTTCATCGCATCGGGCGCGTTTCATGTGGCGAAGCCCAGCGACCTGCTGCCCGAGCTTCAGGGCCGCCTGCCGATCCGGGTGGAATTAAAGGCGCTGACCGAAGAGGATTTCGTCGCGATCCTGTCCGACACGAAGGCGAGCCTGGTGACGCAATATCGCGCTCTGCTGGCGACCGAGCAGGTGACGATTGACCTCACGCCCGACGGCATCCGCACCGTCGCGCGCATTGCCGCGGAGGTGAATGGTGAGATCGAGAATATCGGCGCCCGGCGGCTTCAGACGGTGATGGAAAAGCTGCTCGAGGATGTCAGCTTCGAAGCGGAGGATCGCAAGGGCGAGACCCTGCTGATCGACGCCGCCTATGTCGAGAATCAGCTGGGCGCCGTCGCACGCGATACGGATCTCAGCAAATATGTGCTGTAGCGCTGCTTAGCCGCGGTTCGCGCGTTGGACAGCCATGACCGAAAAGGAAAAGATGCTGTCCGGCGCGCTATACCGTGCCGATGACCCCGAACTGGTCGCGGACCAGGCGCGTGCGCAGATTCTGCTCGCGCGCTTTAACGCCCTGCGCGGAGACGAAATCGGGGCGCTTTGCGCGGTGCTTGATGAACTGTTCGGCCACTTGGGCGACGCGGCCGTCGTCAAGCCGTCGCTGCGCTGTGACTATGGCTATAATATCAGCCTCGGCGCGCGGTCCTTCGTCAATTACGACTGCGTGCTGCTCGACTGCGCGCCGATCACGATCGGCAAAGAGGTTCAGATCGCGCCCGGCGTCCATATCTACACCGCGACCCATCCCCTCGATGCCGCAACGCGGCGCGCCGGGTGGGAATCTGCGCTGCCCGTCACGATAGAGGACGGCGTATGGCTGGGCGGCGGTGCGATCATCTGCCCCGGCGTCACGATCGGCGAGAATAGCGTGATCGGCGCTGGCAGTGTGGTGACGAAGGATGTGCCGGCCAATATATTGGCGGCCGGCAATCCCTGTCGCGTCATCCGTAGCCTTTAGTAGCTGCGGCCCACTAGCACGCGTTCGACCGCCGGGGCGCCAGTGAAGATGCAGGTGCCGTCCGCAGCCTCCGCGTCCTGCGGCACATTGCGCAGCGTCAGCTTTTCGCCCTTCAGCCACTGGACGACCTTGTCGAGGCCCTCTCCGGTTGGCTTGCTCCACTGTACGAGCGCCCAGCCGGGCTTGGGGCTTGCCTTGAAATAGGCCTTGAGCGCGTCAATGTCACCGATCGAGCGATCGATGCTCGCGTCCAGCCGCGCCTTGGCCTGTGCGAACAGGCTACGCTGAATATCCTCGAGCATTGCCGACGCCTGGGCCACGAAGTCGCCCTTGGCGAGGATGCGGCTGTCGAGCTTGCCATCGTCACGGTACAGCGCGTCACGGCGCAGCACTGAGACATTGCCGCCAGCGACATCGCGGCCGCCCACTTCGACGACGATCGGCGCGCCCTTCTTGACCCAGCCCCAGCGCTTGCTCGCCGCCTTGGCGGGGCGTTTGTCGAGGATTGCGCGGACGGGCTCACGAAACAGGTCGAGGCCATTCAACTGCGTCACCAGATCTTCGCAATAGGCAAGGACCGCCGCGTCTTCGTCGGTATCGCGGAGCATCGGCACGACGACCACCTGCCAGGGCGCGACGCGCGGAGGCACGCGCAGGCCGTCGTCATCTCCATGGGTCATGATGAGGCCGCCGATCATGCGGGTGGACATGCCCCAGCTCGTCGTCTGCGCCAGTTCCTGAACGCCCTCGCTATTCTGAAAGCGGATATTCTGCGCGCTCGAGAAGGTCGTGCCGAGGAAATGCGAGGTGCCAGCCTGCAGCGCCTTGCCATCCTGCATCATCGCTTCGATCGAATAGGTGGCGACGGCGCCAGGGAAGCGCTCATTTTCCGGCTTTTCGCCAGCGATCACCGGCATCGCCACGCAATCCTCTGCGAAGCTGCGGTAGACCTCGAGCATCTTCATCGTCTCTTCGAGCGCCTCCTCGACGGTGGCGTGCGCGGTGTGACCTTCCTGCCAGAGAAATTCGGTGGTGCGCAGGAACATGCGCGTGCGCATTTCCCAGCGCACGACATTCGCCCACTGATTGACCAGCACCGGCAGGTCGCGCCAGCTTTGCACCCAGCGGGAGAAGGCCGCGCCGATCACGGTTTCCGACGTTGGCCGGACGACCAGCGGCTCTTCCAGCTTGGCCGACGGGTCGGGGATCATTCGGCCGTCCTGCTGGATCAACCGGTGATGGGTGACGACCGCCATTTCCTTGGCGAAGCCGTCGACATGCTCCGCCTCTTTCTCAAAATAGGAAAGCGGGATGAAGAGGGGGAAATAGCAATTGTCATGGCCGGTGGCCTTGATCTGCTCATCGAGTAGCTTCTGGATGCGTTCCCAGATGCCGAAACCCCATGGGCGGATGACCATGCAGCCGCGCACGCCGCTTTCCTCGGCCATATCGGCTTCGGTGATGACCGCCTGATACCAGGCGGCGAAATCCTGTTCGCGGGTGACGGAAAGAGCGTGCTTGACGGCCATGGGAAACCCTATCGCGGGATGGAAGACAGAAAGGCGCGCCATAGGGCAGGCGCGCCCCGCCTGTCGAGCCTGCCATCGCTAAAGGTTAAGCTGGCTGCCTGCCTCAGCTCAGCTTGTCGATCTTTGCGTTGAGGGCGGCGAGTTGCGCCTTCAGTTCGGCAATCTCGTCATCTTTCGACCCCTCCGACGGGGCCGGTTCCGCCGCTGCACCCTTGCCGCTCATGCCGGGCACACCCGTCTTGAGCGCGGAGGTTGCGGCCTCGAACATCTGCATGTTGCGCTTGGCCATTTCAGCGAGCGGACCGCCGCCGAAGGCACCCTTCATCGCTTCCTGGAACTGCTGCTGGTTCTTGCGGAAGGCGTCCATCGACGATTCGAGATATTGCGGCACCATGGACTGCATGGAATCGCCGTACATGGCGATCAGTTGACGCAGGAAGTTGACGGGCAACATATTCGTCCCGCGCTGTTCTTCCTCCATGATGATTTGCGTGAGGACATTATGGGTAATATCCTCGCCGGTCTTTGCATCGACGACGACGAACTCACGGCCTTCGCGCGTCATGCGCGACAGAAGATCAAGCGTGATGTAACTTGATGTTTCCGTGTTATAGAGGCGACGGTTCGCATATTTCTTGATGACGACCGGTTCGTTATCGCCCGCATTTTTTGCTTTGGCCATGATGTCCTCTCCCAACCCTGTCTTTCCGACACTAACACAGGCGGATGATGCGCTGCAACATGGACCGCGCCCACTTCCCCTTTTTCTCAATCTGTTATGGCAGGAAACGGAGGGCGAGCCCGTGCTTCGTGCCAAGGCGTTTCAAGGGCTGGCGCGCCATCAGACGATGGCGCGCCCCTTGCCCCAGACCAAACCGCCAGCGATAGCCGCAGCGGGCGCAGCGCGGTTGCTGCATTATGGCACAGCTACCGATCGCGCGCCGACCGTCTTTGTCCCCTCCCTCATCAATCCGCCGGATATCATCGACCTGACAGAAGGGCGGTCGATGCTCCGCGACCTCGTCGCTGCCGGCCACAATATCCATCTGGTAGACTGGGGCGCGCCTAGCCCCGAAGACGCCGATCTCGATCTTGCCGCGCATGTGACCCGGCGGCTGGCCCCACTGCTCGCGGCCCTCCACCAGCCGCCGATCCTCGTGGGCTACTGCCTCGGCGGGACGATCGCGATTGGCGCAACCGCGGCGCTGCCTGTGCGCGCGCTTGCCACGCTCGCAGCGCCATGGCGGTTCGACCGGCTGGCGGCGGAAGACAGGGCAGCGGTTGCGAATTTGTGGGAGGCCGGAAAGGCGATATGCGAACGTCTGGGCTATGTGCCGATGGAGCTGCTGCAATCCGGCTTCTGGGCGCTCGATCCTAAGCGCACGATCCGAAAATATGCGGTATTCGCCGATACGACTGCCGGCTCAGCGGAAGAACGCGCCTTTCTGGCCGTCGAAGATTGGGCGAATGCCGGACCTCCCCTGCCCTTCGCGGCGGGGCGCGATCTGTTCGAGCGGCTCTATGCTGGCAATGAGACCGGAGACGGGTCATGGGCCGTGGGCGGGGTCGCCGTCGACCCGGCCGCCTTGTCCATGCCGACCCTGTCGATCGCATCGACCGCTGACCGGATCGTGCCCGCCGCCATTGCGCCGCCCCTACGCGAGCAGCGCCTCGTAGATCTCGGCCATGTCGGCATGGTGGTCAGCGCCCGCGCCCGCGAGGCCCTTTGGCAGCCGCTGTCGGACTGGCTTTCTCGGCAAGGGGGATAAAGCGCTTTAGCTCCAGATGCGGTCGAAGCGGGGGCCAAGGCCGGTCAGCAATTCATATTGCGAGAGGCCGGACTGCCGCGCGGCTTCGGGCAGGGCATAGTCGATATCGACCCAGTCGCCTTCGCGCAGGTCCGGCGCGTCAGTCACCCCAATCGCAATCATGTCCATCGACACGCGGCCCAACACCGGCAGGCGGCGCCCCTCATGCCGAACAGTGCCACGCGCGGAAAAGCCCCGCAGATAGCCGTCCGCATAGCCGATATTGAGGATGGCGATCTCCATGTCGGCATCGGCCTGGAAGATCGCATTATAGCCGACCGTATCTCCCGCGATGACGCGGCGGCGCTGCAGCGCCTGCGCCTGCGGGAAGACGACCTGCCGTATCGCACCCACGCACTCCTCTCGCGGCACGCCGCCATAGAGGGCAAGCCCCGGCCGGGTCAGGTTGAAATGATAATCGCGGCCAAGGATGATCCCCGCGCTGTTGGCGAGCGACGCGCGTCGGGTCGGTATGCGGGCTGCGGCATCGGCGAAGCGCGTCTGCTGGGCGGCGCTCAGCGGCCCCTCCTCGTCCGCCGAAACGAGATGGCTGTGCAGCGTGTCGATGGCGAGGCCCTGCGTCCAGTCTTCCAGCGGCCCGCGCCAGTCCAGCCCGAGCCGGTTCATGCCCGTATCGACCATCAGGTCGCATATTCCGCCGCCCGCCTGGCGCCAGCGGGCGATCTGCTCAAGCGTGCACAGCACCGGCCGGGCCCGCGACGCGAGAGCCACAGGCATATCCTCGTCACGCACACCATGCAGGACCGAGAGGTCCGCGCCCGCTGGCAGATGCGGCAGAAGTTGTACCGCTTCGATCCAGTTGGACACGAAGAAATCCCGACATCCCGCCGCGGCAAGGCGCTCGACCACGGCCACGGCGCCAAGCCCATAGCCGTCCGCCTTCACCGCAGCGCCGCAGGCCGCTTCACCGCTCGCCTTTGCCAGCCAGCGCCAATTGTCGACAAGGGCCGCACTGTCGAGACGCAGGCGCAGCGGAGCAAAAAGGCTGGTCATGGCAGCCAGATAGCGCCGCACGCCGCTGCCGTCGAGGGAGGTCGCGGCGGTCCGACCCGCCGACGCACCGTCAGAACAGGCGCGAACCGTTGGGGACGGGCCGATCGGGGGCAAACAGGATGACCGCGCCATCCGCGTCGGCAAAGCCGAGCGTCAGTACCTGCGACAGAAACTTGCCGATCTGGCGTGGGGGGAAATTGACCACTGCCGCGACCTGACGCCCCGGCAGGCTTTCCACATCATAATGTTCGGTGATCTGCGCGCTCGATGTTCGGACGCCGATGGTGTCGCCAAAGTCGATGCGCAGCTTGAACGCGGGCTTGCGAACCTCTGGAAATGGGTCGGCAGTCAGGATCGTGCCGACACGTATGTCCACTTTGAGAAACGTGTCGAAGTCTGTTGGGCTGGCGGGTTCTGCCGCCGGATCATGCGTGACATGCATTTTGCCTTCCTCCCTGCCTTCATATGAAAAAAGGGGCGCAGACTGGCTGCACCCCCTTCTTTTTGCGCTCGAGCCGTCCCGCAGGCGCGGGACAAGCACTTATTCCATTTCGAGGATGATCGCATCCACCGGCAGGCTCTCGCCCTGCTTTGCCGACACGCTCTTGACCGTGCCCGCCTTGGTCGCGCGCAGGATATTTTCCATCTTCATCGCCTCGATGACGGCCAGCGGCTGACCCAGTTCGACCCGGTCGCCTTCCTGCACGTGCAGCGCGACCAGCAGGCCGGGCATCGGGCAGATCAGGAAGCGCGAGAGATCCGGCGGGATCTTTTCGATCATATGCTGTGCGTGAGCCGCGGCATGGGCCGGCAGGATGCGCAGCTTATGGCTGGCGCCATGAGCGGTAAGGACGAAGCCTGAACGAACGGGCGCGATGCGCACGGCCAGCGCTTCCTCACCAAACTCGGCCTCGATCAGCCGATCGCCCGGCGTATATTCGAGCGCGAGATCGATCGCTTGTCCGTCCACAGTCACATCGTCGCCGATGATCTCGACGTCATGGACGGTGTCGCCGATCTTGACCTGCCAGCCGGTCGGCGGCGGCAGACGCTTGCCAAGCTGCCCCTCGATGCGGCGCGCGCGGTCGGCCTGCGCCATCGCGGCGAAGGCACCGATGGCGGCCAGACGGCGCAGCAGTTCGGGCGAGGCGGGCGCGCCCTGGAAGCCGTCGGGATATTCCTCGGCGATAAAACCGGTCGTGATGTTGCCCGAACGGAACCGCTCATGCTGCATCAGAGCCGACACGAAATCGATATTATGGCCCGGCCCTTCGATCTCGAACTTGTCGAGCGCCTCGATCTGCTTGTCGATCGCTTCGAGGCGCGTCGGCGCCCAGGTGATCAGCTTGGCGATCATCGGATCGTAGAACATGGAGACTTCGCCACCCTCTTCGACGCCGTCGTCGACGCGCACCTTCGCGCCGCTGCCATCGGTGCCGGCTTCGGGCGGATTGTAGCGCACGAGACGACCCGTCGACGGCAGGAATCCGCGATAGGGATCTTCGGCATAGACGCGGTTCTCGATCGACCAGCCGTTGATCTTGACCTCATCCTGCGTGAAGCTGAGCTTCTCGCCATTGGCGACGCGGATCATCTGCTCGACGAGGTCGACGCCGGTGATCTCTTCCGTCACAGGATGTTCGACCTGAAGCCGGGTGTTCATTTCGAGGAAGTAGAAACCGTCGCCGGTCTTGTCCTCGCCCGACACGATCAGTTCGACCGTACCTGCGCTGAAATAGCCCACCGCGCGGGCGAGAGCGACGCACTGCTCACCCATCTTCTTGCGCATTTCGGGGCTGACGAAAGGCGAAGGCGCTTCCTCGACCACCTTCTGATGGCGGCGCTGGATCGAGCATTCACGCTCGTTGAGGTACACGATGTTGCCATGCTGGTCGCCCAGCACCTGGATTTCGATGTGGCGCGGGCTCTCGATGAACTTTTCGATGAACACGCGATCGTCGCCGAAGCTCGACAGGCCTTCGCGCTTGGTCGCCTCGAACCCTTCGCGGACATCTTGCTCGCTGTAAGCGAGGCGCATGCCCTTGCCGCCGCCGCCGGCCGACGCCTTCATCATGACCGGATAGCCGATCTCGTTCGAGATCTTTACCGCATGTTCGGTATCTTCGATCACGCCGACGAAGCCGGGGACGACGTTGACGCCGGCTTCCATCGCCAGCTTCTTCGATTCGATCTTGTCGCCCATCGCAGCAATGGCATTGGCGGGGGGGCCGACGAAGATGATACCCTCGGCGTCCAGCGCCTTGCGGAAGCTCTCACGCTCCGAAAGGAAGCCATAGCCCGGATGAACGGCATCGGCGCCGGTCTGCTTGCAGGCCTCGATGATCTTTTCCGCGATCAGATAGGATTGGGCGGCGGGCGACGGACCGATATGGACGGCCTCATCCGCCATCTGCACATGCGGCGCGCGCGCGTCGGCGTCGGAATAGACCGCGACCGTCTTGATGCCCATCTTCTTGGCTGTGCGCATGACGCGGCAGGCGATTTCGCCGCGGTTCGCGATCAGGATCTTCTTGATTGCCATATTTTAGGTCCCTGCCCCAATCCTATGTGTCGCCCCGTGGGCGTCGATCCGAACTCTCGTCAGAGAGAAATTATTCCGCTGCTTCCAGATGGCCGTGCGGCTGCGCGGCCATGGCGGCGAGGCCGAGCTTGCCGAGCAGTGCCGCGTCCTTGTCGTCCCCCGCATTGGCGGCGGTGAGCAGCTTGTCGCCGGTGAAGATGCTGTTGGCGCCCGCCATAAAACAAAGCGCCTGGCACGCCTCGCTCATGCTTTCGCGGCCGGCCGACAAGCGCACCATCGAACGCGGCATCACGATGCGCGCAACCGCGACGGTGCGGACGAACTCGATCTCGTCGATCTTCGCGAGGGGCGTGTCCTTGAGCATATCGCCCAGAACCGTGCCGGCGACGGGCACCAGCG
>Ga0233380_1000426_pt1 | contig 22550 bp, 23 predicted proteins | sample ElkDunMinimDraft_9_FD_191541 | JGI IMG/M metagenome (GOLD analysis project Ga0233380, IMG submission 191541) | Fecal eukaryotic communites from dung pellets of Tule Elk in California, USA - Elk Dung F36 | ecosystem: Host-associated > Mammals > Digestive system > Large intestine > Fecal | place... | reverse complement strand
GGTTCGCATCGCCGCAGAGCGTGGCCGTCAGAGCCGCCCGGACATCAAGCTGGGCATCTGCGGCGAGCACGGCGGCGACCCCGCCTCGATCGCATTCTGCGAGAAGGTTGGTCTCGATTACGTCAGCGCCTCGCCTTATCGCGTGCCGATTGCGCGCCTTGCTGCTGCGCAGGCGGCATTGGGCTGAATTAACGTCGCCAGCCGCTGAGCGTCAGAATCTCGAAGCGCTCAGTGGTACGGCCATCTTCGCCAGCGGCATGAAACGCGTCTTGGGCGCGTTTCACCGCGGCTCGGGTGAGCGTGGGGCCGTAGCGGACAAGCGCGTTTGACATCCCTTGCGCTCGCAGGTCTGCGACGAGGGTATCAAGCGTGCGAAAACTGGCGGATAGCGTTCGGCTATCGACTACCGGGTCGCCAAAGCCGGCGCGCTGCAGCAGTTGCCCACCAGCCCTGACGTCGACCTGAGGGTGAACCCGAGGGGCGGGACGATCTCCATCGGCAGCGAGCATCGCATCTCTTAAAACCGGCAAGCTTCCGGCACCAGAAAAGCTGGCAATCATCAATCCACCGGGTGCTAAAGCATTGCGAAGATGTATCAGCGCACCCGGAAGGTCATTAACGGTGTCCAGCGTGCCGAGGCTGGCGATGAAATCGAAGCCCGACGATGGGTGGGGCTCTTCTTCGTTGAAACCATCAGCGGGATCTGCGGCCGTGACGTTGGCGCCGCGCAGGGCAAGCGCCTGCGCCAGTTCCCCCGTCCAGTCACCGATTATCAGAGCGCGTTGAGGTTCAAACCGCAAGAATGCGAGCCGTTCAAGGACGTCCTCCACCATGTCGGCGAGCATGTAGCGCGGGGCACCTTCGTTAGTTTGAAGACGGAGCAGTCGACGCCGTGCGGCAAGCCGACGGGTAGGCGCGAATATTTGCGGAGGATTGGAGGTTGCCATCCATTGCCAGTGCCGCGCCATTCCCCTGTGCGCAAGCGCTTGTCGGCATCGGAAGAGCAGCTACAAGCAGACCATGGCATTCGTCCAGGCGCTGGCTCCCCTTACAGATCTTGTGTTCCCCCCGCGCTGTCCGTTGTGCGGCGAGGGTTTGTCGGCGCAGTCGGGCCTGTGCAGTACGTGCTGGAACGAACTTGCCATTCCCGGGGAGCCTGCGTGTAATCTGTGCCAACGGCCCTTTGGCGATGGCATCGCCGATGACCTGACATGTGCACCCTGCCTTGCCGAGCCGCCCAAGCACGATGGAATAGTCGCCGGAACGCTTTATAACGAGACATCCCGGCGCCTTGTTCTGGCTTTCAAACATGGGGGGAAAATTGCGCTGGCTCCCATGATGGCGCAGCTGATCGCGGGGCGGACACCTGTGGATGAGCAATGGCTTGTCATACCCGTTCCGCTTCACCGCTGGCGGCTATGGAAGAGAGGGTACAATCAGGCAGCGCTACTGGCGCGGGAGATCGCAAAACTTTCCGGCGCAGTTCTGGCGGTGGATAGCCTTCAGCGCCGGAAAATGACGCCAACACTGGGTGGTCTCGGGCGAAAAGCGAGGGCTCGCGCACTTTCGGGCGCCATTATGGCGCATCCGAATCGTTTGCACGCCCTGCGCGGGGCAAAGATTCTGTTGGTGGATGATGTGCTCACCAGCGGTGCGACAAGTAATGCCTGCGTCGCGGTGCTGAAGCGGGCAGGGGCAAGCCAAGTGAAGATTGCCTGCTTTGCCCGTGTGGTCGATTAAGTTCCGTCTCCGTGGCTAAACTCATTTCCAGCAGATACGAAAACGCCCGAGGCCTAGACCCCGGGCGTCCTCGTGACGAAACTTTCAGGACGCTGCAAAAGCAGTTCGGCAACGGCCCCCTACCGATCACCTCGTCCGATCCCTCATGACATGGCCGACCCGTTGTTTTTTGGTGGCAGCCATACCCCTGAACCATGGCGCTTCCTACTTCAGCGCCGCTGTTCCGGCTGTGGCGTTGAGCCACGGCCTTCTGTTTCGCTGATTTGGGCCGAAAGAAAAGTGCATTCAGGCAGACCAGTTTATTTTGGTCTCCTTCTGTGGTTATCGTGCAACAAATGAACCGTTTCATTTTCCCGCAAACTGAGAGATTTTCGTTATGTCAGGCGTAGATGCCAATAAGCGCGAACAAGGGCACATATTTCTTCCACGATTTGATGCGCAAGGGCTTGCCACGGCCATCGCCGTCGATGTGACCAGCAAGGAAATTCTCATGGTCGCCTTCATGGATGCGGAGGCACTGACTAAGTCGCGCGAGACGGGCCTTGCACATTTCCACTCGCGGTCGCGGGGCCGTCTGTGGCTCAAGGGCGAAACTTCCGGGCATTTCCTGCGGATACAGGAGATTCGTGTCGATTGTGATCAGGACGCTCTGGTGCTGATGGTGCAGCCAGAGGGGCCCGCCTGCCATACTGGCGCGCGTAGTTGCTTCTACCGGAGGTTGGACGGCGATGCGCTGGTGCGAGTCGAATAGCCCTGCTGCAGCTCACCCGCTAAAATTGACGCTTACGTAAGGGTAATATACAGATTTGGGCATGGAAAAGCTGTCGACCGAACGCCCCGCGCATCACGGCGCTCACCTGAATCAGCCTGATGCGCTTTCCCGTGAGCACTACACGATCTCGGATCTTACGGCCGAGTTCGATGTGACTGCACGGGCGTTACGGTTCTATGAGGAGGAGGGGCTGATTGCCCCCACGCGCGCAGGGCTTGCCCGCATATACAGTAAACGCGATCGTGCCCGGCTTGCCTGGATCGTTCGCGCCAAAAATGTCGGTTTCAGCCTCGGCGAGATCAAGGAAATGATTGACCTGTATGACCTGAACGACGGCCGGGTAACCCAGAGGCAATGCGCGATAGAACGATGCCGGGAGCAAGTGGCCAAGTTGACCAAGCAGCGTGACGATATCGATGCCTCGATCAACGAGCTCGAAACTTTTATCGATCAGCTCGAACGTCTTGAACTGCCGCGCGTCCGAGCCTGAGTTTCCGAACCTTAAGGATTCACTATGCCGAGTTACAAGGCGCCTGCGCGCGACACCCGTTTCATCGTTAACGAGGTGCTGAAGTTGGAAAGCTACAGGAACCTGCCGGGTTTCGAGAGCGTAACTGCCGACATGATCGAGGCGGTGATCGAAGAAGCGGGCAAATTCACGTCCGAAGTTATCGCACCGCTCAATGTCGCAGGCGATCTGCAAGGTTGCACCCGGCATTCCGACGGATCGGTATCCACCCCGGATGGCTTCAAGCAGGCCTATAACCAGTTTCGTGCTGCGGGATGGGGTACGCTTTCAGCTCCTGCAGAGTTCGGCGGGCAGGGGCTGCCGCATGTCCTGGGCTTTGTCCTCCAGGAATTCCTGTGTTCGGCCAACATGGCCTTTGCCATGTATCCGGGCCTTACCAATGGTGCGATAGGTGCCATTCTGGCCAAGGCGTCGCCAGAGTTGCAGCAGCGCTACGTGCCAAAGATGGTCTCTGGTGAATGGGCCGGCACCATGAATTTGACCGAGTCCCAGTGCGGCACGGACCTTGGCCTGATCCGCACGCGTGCCACACCGCAGGCAGATGGTTCATATTCGATTACCGGAACCAAGATATTCATCTCTGCGGGCGAGCATGACCTTGCAGAGAACATCATCCACCTTGTGCTTGCCAAGACCCCGGATGCGCCGGATTCGTCCAAGGGTATCTCGCTTTTCATCGTGCCCAAGTTTCTGTTGAATGACGACGATCACACTCTGGGTGAACGCAACGCCGTTTCCTGCGGCGCCATTGAACGCAAGATGGGCATTCACGGCAATGCTACCTGTGTGCTGAATTATGATGCGGCAAAGGGCTGGCTGGTCGGCGAAGAGAACAGGGGGCTGGCTGCGATGTTCATCATGATGAATTCTGCCCGCCTCGGTGTCGGCATTCAGGGGCTTTCCCAGGCAGAGGTCGCCTTCCAGAATGGCGTGGCTTACGCGATGGCGCGACGGCAGGGCAGGGCGTTAACTGGTCCGGCTAATCCTGCCGAAAAGGCGGACCCTCTTATCGTTCATCCTGACATCCGCCGAATGCTGATGGACGCGAAGGCGTTCACCGAAGGTATGCGCGCGCTGGCGCTGTGGGGGGGACTGTTGTCTGACCTGGCCCACAGTGCGGAAAGCGAGGAAGAACGTCAGGCTGCCGATGATCTGCTTGGCCTGCTGACGCCGGTGATCAAGGGCTACGGCACCGACAAGGGCTTTGAATCGGCTGTTAATATGCAGCAGGTGTGGGGTGGTCACGGCTATATCGTAGAGAACGGCATGGAGCAGTTCGTCCGCGATGCGCGGATAGCCATGATCTACGAAGGCGCGAATGGGGTACAGGCCATGGACCTCGTCGGCCGTAAATTGCCCGCCAACATGGGCCGCGCGATCCAGGCATTCTTTGCGCTTGTCGACGGCGAATGTGCTGCCGCCAAAGACGATCCGCAATTGGCCGACATCGCTCTTGGGGTAGAGAAGGCCAACGGAGAACTTAAGGCTGCTTCGATGTGGCTCATGCAGAACGCGATGGGTGAGCCTGACAATGCAGGCGCGGGTGCGCACCATTACATGCACATCGCGGGAATTGTGTCGCTTGGGCTTATGTGGCTGCGGATGGCCAAGGTATCCTCTGAGGCCTTGGCGAATGGCAGTTCCGAAACGAGTTTCTACGAAGCAAAATTGGTTGCTGCCCGCTATTTCAGTGAGCAGTTTAGCCCGGAAGCGGGCGCGCTGCGCCGCAAGATCGAGGCTGGATCCAAAACAATGATGGCGCTTTCGCCAGATCAGTTTTCTACGACCTGATCGGTGATCGGAGGTAAGCTGACGCGATTTTGCACTTTGTCCCTGAAGCGCCTCCTGTCGTCGCTTCGCTCTGGCTTGGTTTACCCGGCGGGATGAGGATTGCGAAGGCAGGGGCGTTTGAGGAGAGCACTGATGTCGAAATCCAGGATTTCCTTGGTTAGCGGGGCTGCTATGGCACTCGTCGCGGGCCTATCGGGCGGCGCGATCGCATCTGAATCCACTGCTGCGGGCGGTGATAAGGGTAAACACCTGCCGGCACCGACCATCGACACCAATGGAGATGGCAAGGCTGACGCTTGGGATCGCAATGGTGATGGCAAAGCAGATGCCTGGGATCGCAACGGTGACGGTAAACCCGACGCCCATGACGATGACGGTGACGGAAAACCGGACGTGCTAAAGCCAGGAAAGCGGTAAAGAAAGCAGTGGAAGGCTAGCGCATAGGCTCATCCGATCCATCGAGCCGAGAGCCGAAGGATGCAATGAGCCTATGCGAATAACTCGTCGAACAGTGCCGTCAGCGCGGCCCAGCTTTGGTGATCGGCGCTGGCATCGTAGGCAATCGCAGGAATGCCGCGTGCGTCGCTGCCAGGATCGGTGAATCCGTGCTTCACGCCGCTGTAACTGTGGAAGTGCCAGTTGGCGCCGGCCATGTCCATTTCCTCCCAAAAGGCGGTGACGTGGGAACGCGGCACCATCGGATCGGCGTCTCCGTGACACACAAGGATACGTGCTTTTATCGGTGTTTGCCCCGTGGCTGGCCTTTGCGTTTCCAGCAGCCCGTGGAAGCTGGCCACAGCGGCCAAATTGACGCCTGAGCGTGCGACCTCCAGCGCGGCCTGACCACCCATGCAATAGCCAATCGCCGCGATTGGCACGTTCGCTGCGGCAGGATGTGCGCGCAAGGCCTCCACTGCACTCAGCAGGCGGCCACGATAGGTGCAGGCATCGGCCCGCAGATGCTTGGCGAGTTCTCCTGCATTTTCGAAGCTATCAACGGGGGTGCCATAGAAATCAGCGATCATCGCCAGATAGCCCGCGTCGGCTAACATCCTTGCTCGCCGTTCAGTTGCGGGCGTAACGTTGGCGATTGTGGGAAACACAACGACGGCCGCCCGCGGGGCTCCGCCCGGCCGGGCGAGCCACCCCGTCAGGGTGACGTCGCCGTCGGTATAAACAACCTGCTCCAGATCGCTCATTCGGGAAGAAAATCCGGCACCGAGAGATAACGCTCGCCGGTGTCGTAATTGAAGCCAAGGATGCGCGACCCGGCGGGAACGTGCGGAAGCTTTTGCGCAATAGCGGCAAGAGTAGCGCCTGAGCTGATGCCGACAAGAATGCCCTCTTCACGCGCGCAGCGACGGGCCATTTCCTTGGCATCGGCGGCATCCACCTGGATCGCGCCGTCAATCGCCTTGGTATGAAGGTTGGAGGGAATAAAACCCGCACCGATCCCCTGAATAGGGTGCGGCGCGGGCTGGCCGCCGCTGATAACCGGAGAAAGGGCCGGCTCCACCGCATAGGCCTTCAGGTTCTGCCACTTTGCCTTCAGCACCTCGGCACAGCCGGTAAGGTGCCCACCTGTGCCTACGCCGGTCACAAGCAGGTCGATTGGCGTGTCTGCAAAGTCTCGCAAGATTTCCTGTGCCGTGGTGTTGGCATGAACGTCGATATTGGCTTGATTATCAAACTGCTGGGGCATCCACGAATTGGGGGTCGCTTCAACCAGTTCCCGTGCGCGTTCGATCGCGCCCTTCATGCCCTTTTCCCGCGGCGTGAGGTCGAAAGTTGCACCATAGGCCAGCATCAGTCTTCGGCGTTCAACCGACATCGAATCTGGCATGACGAGAATGAGCTTATAGCCCTTAACAGCGGCCACCATGGCAAGCCCGATACCCGTGTTGCCCGATGTCGGCTCAATAATGGTGCCGCCTGCCTTCAGGGTGCCGTCCCGCTCTGCCGCTTCGATCATGGCCAGCCCGATGCGATCCTTGATCGAGCCGCCTGGATTTGCACGTTCGCATTTCACCCACACTTCATGGTCGGGGAACATGCGCGAGAGGCGGATGTGCGGCGTATTGCCGATGGTTGCGAGGATGCTGTCGGCCTTCATCATGTATGCTCCCTCTGGCGGTAGTGCGGGGCGAATGTTCGGGCATTTTTCAATTCCGGAAACATCCAGGCCCAAAGAATTGTAACAACTATGGCACCTGCCCCGCCGATGGCAACTGCGCCTGTCGCTCCGAGCAGGGCGGCGGCAACACCTGCCCGCATTTCACCCAGTTCGTTCGAGGCTGAAATGGCGAGGCCGGATATGGCAGAGACACGACCGCGCACGTCGTCTGGCGTGTTGAGCTGGACCAGGCTGGAACGGACATACACCGAAACCATGTCTGCCGCGCCCAGCACCGCAAGAAACGCCAGGGACATAATAAAGTCCCGGGAGAGGGCGAAGGCTATGGTTGCTGCGCCATAGACGGCGACGCCCCATAACATTTTCACGCCAACGTTGCGTGATATTGGCCGCCATGAAAGCCAAAACGCTACCAGCGCAGCGCCCACGGCCGGGCTGGCGCGCATGATGCCCAGACCTTCTGGGCCGACATGCAATATGTCGCGTGCGAACAGCGGCAACAGGGCCGTAGCTCCGCCAAGAAGGACAGCAAAAAGATCCAGGGTCACGCAGCCGAGAAGGAAACGCTCGTTCCAGACATAGCGGAACCCGTCGATGATTTGGCGAAGGGGGTGAACGTCGCGATTGGCGTCATGGATTGGCAACTTGCGAATCGAAAGGACGCTGATGCAAGCCACCACCAGCAATCCGGCGGACACCCAGTAGGGAGACGAAGGTGTGAGGGCAAAAAGTAGGCCGACAGCGGCAGGCCCAGCCATTGACCCCGTCTGCCAGGCTATGGAACTGAGAGCGATAGCCTTGGGCATGAGTTCCGCCGGCACGACATTAGGCACCATCGAACTGGTCGAGGGTCCGACGAAAACACGCGCGGAACCATGCAGTGCGGCCAACAGAAACAGTAGCGGAAGTGTGACGGTCTCTGTCATGGTCGACCAAGCAAGGGCCAGCGCAATCGCCACGTCGACAGCAATGGCGCAGCCAGCGACTATCCGCCGGTCGAACCGATCGGCGACCACCCCAGAAACTGGTGTCAGCACGAAAAGCGGCACAAACTGGAAAAGCCCCAGCAGGCCAAGCTGAAGGGACGCTTCAGCGATGCTCATGCCGTAGTCGCCGCGAGCGATGTCGTAGAGCTGGTATCCGATGATGACGACCATGCCGGTAGTCGCCAGAACCGAACACAGCCGGGCCAGCCAGAGGCGACGGAAGTCGCGGATCTGCAGGGGAGAGCTTGGCGCGGTCATCCCAGTAGGGATGGCAGGGAGGCCGCCCCCTGCCAAGCAGTCAGAAGTTGCTACGTCAGAAAGAAAGCTTTGCAGTTAAACGGATATCACGGCCCGCGGTTGGCACGAAATCCCGGGTAAAGGACGCAGCACGCCGTGCCGTAACGTCGAACAGGTTGTTTGCGGCCAATATCAATGTGACCGGGCCTTCCTCACCCATGGGGTGCCAGTCCGCGCTCAAGTTTACGAGGGTGAAGCTTTTTACAGGATATTCGAATTCAGCGACGCGTTTCTGGCTGTCGCTCCATTCGACTTCGCCGCGTAAGTGGAGCGCTCCCATCTTTGCCTCGGCACCGCCTTGCAGCCGCAGGGCCGGGATGCGCGGGACGGGGCCACCGCCCTTCAAGCGGGCGTGAGTATAGTCGGCGGATGCATCGATGGTTAGCGCTCCGCCGTTCCATTGCAAGGCTTCGAAACTGCCCATGGCTTCAAAGCCCTTGAAGCTTGCCGGCATCTGTTCGTACTGGAAGACCGGCAGCCCATCACGTTCATCCCCCGTGGGCAATGCGGTAATGAAGCCATTGAAATTAGTAGAGTAACCCGTAATGGATAGAGCTGCATGTTCACTCTCATAGCGAACATAGGCCTCGAAACCATCACTGGTTTCCTTGGCAAAATCCGGATTGCCAATCTCGAACGATTGGGTGGCGGCATGCAGTCCGTTAGACAGCAGTTCTTCCGGGGCAGGAGCGCGCGCGCCGCGAATGTAGTTTGCCCCAAAGGTCCAGCGCTGCGCCGGAGACCATGACAGGCCAACAGCGCCCGACCACAGATCAAAACCCCGGTCGAAGCTAGCCGAAACAGCCTTCACATTGGCTTTTTCATAACGGCCGGCAACTTCAGCCTCTATCCCGCTACCGAATGCCAGCGATTGTAGAGTGAAGACGCCAAGCCGTGTCACTTCATTATCGGGCACGAACGCTTCTGCTCCGATTGCAGACATTTCTCGGGCCACCAGTTGAACGCCGCTTCTGCCGCGCCAGCCGTCGCGTTTCGCCTGAATGAGGTCGGACCGAAATTCGACACCTTCGCCAGAGAAGGTCGTGCCGACGGCATCGCCTTCCATCTCGACATGACGGTAGTCACCATAGGCCCCGCGGAACTGCAGGCTCTCTAGAAATCCGCCGATATTGACGGCGCCGCGCATGTCGATGCGGGTCTGGACAAGCTCGATTGATACGGGGGCAGCTTCATCGTGCCCATGGTCATGATCATGATCATGATCATCTTCGCCACCAGCATGGGCATGGCTGGCGCCGGGACGCATGGGGACCCCATATCGGCTGTCGTACCGCTGAACGGAAAGGCCTAGATCTCCCCCGTCATCGATAAACGCCAAGCCCGCGCCAAGAGTGTAGCTGCGTGTCCAGCTGTTGGGCAGGCGTCCTTTCATTCCAGCGAGCCGCTCCAGTTCCTCGGCCTCGTCCGTTTCTCCATCTTCGCGATGGTGGGCGGCATCAGCCAGCAGGTCGTCGCGCAGTGGTTTGGAATTGACGTATCCACCAACGCGCAGGTCATTGCTCTTGCGCCAGTTTGCATCGACATGGGCGACAAGGCGGTCGGTCAGGGCAATGTCCGCGGCTCCGCCCACTGCGCGCTCATCCGCAGCCGTGCCGTATGATCCGATCATGGTGGCGCTAACCCCGTCAGGGACGGATCGCGGGATGCGCTTGTCCACCGCATTTACGGCACCGCCGATAGCCTGCCCACCGAACAACAGCACGGCAGGGCCATGGATCACGTCGATGTGATCCACGGTTAATGGATCAAACACAACGGCATGGTCGGCAGAAACACTGGAGGCATCAATCGAACCGATGCCATCCACGAGCACCCGGATACGGTCGCCATCCAGGCCGCGCAGGACTGGCCGGGATGCTCCAGGCGCGAATGACGTAGCCGAAACCCCCGGCAGGCGGGCTAGAATCTCGCCTATTTGCCCCCGCATCTGCGCAACCAACTCATCGCCTTGAAGTGATGTCGAACTCGCCAGAAGGCTGAAATCTACAGGTAGATGTCCCGCGACCACGATTTCCTGCGCGGCGGGGGCCGGTTTAACATGCACGTCTGTATGATGTTCCCCTGCAGCACGGACGGAATGGTCCTGCGCGTAAGCAGGAAATGAGAAGGCAACACTGGCTAGCAGTGTGGTTGCGAGGGCTGCTTTCGGTTCGATCATCACAGCTTCTTAGGCGTAATGATATACTATATCAATAGGGGGGTTAGCGACACGCACTCGGACCATGGCGCGCTGCCGTATTAGCGGACTCCACGAGGGCCACGTAGCCTTGGGTTAGGCTGAAGCGTATCCACCAGCTGCAGAAAGTCGTCCGCGCGAAGTATGCGCTCAAACTGAAAGCCTGCGCGATCGTCTGTACGCCAGATTTGGTGTGCTTCGATGCGCCCAATGAAGGCCAGGCGGATCGTAATCCGTTCTCCGCGATCCAGAACGGATGCACCGTTCGCCATGAACCCGTTGGCAGAAAGGTTCACGATGTGCAGTTGAACATCACCCAATCGGCGATGCTCCCCGATGACCTTCAGGTCTACGGGGTGGCGCGTCGCGCCCCGCATTTCGGTTACGGACAGCTGTGCTCCGGTCATAACTTGCTTCGCCCTGGATGGCTGGTCTGAAGCTGCATGATGCACCGGATTGGCAAAGATTGGGTAAACGGCCGAAAGTCCGTGGCCGTTGCCCTTCAGCTAGCCCGCAGCACTCCGTGTTTCTTCTTGCCAGCAGATAGCCGTACCTCGCCCGAACCACCTGGAATCAGATAGCTTTCATCGGTGACGACTTCTCCGTCCACGCGGGCTCCGCCACCGGCGATCAGCCGCTTTGCTTCGCCGCGACTTGCAGCGAAGCCGATATCTACCAACGCTTCGATGATGCTGATGCCTTCAACTGGCAGGGCAAGTTTTGGCAATTCGGTGCCGACACCACCGCCTGCGAATGTCGCCTGTGCGGTTGCCTCTGCGGAATGGGCTGCTTCGTCGCCGCGGCAGAGCCGTGTGGCCTCGTTGGCGAGTACAACTTTCGCCGCATTTATCTCGCTTCCCGAGAGCGATTCGAGGCGTTCGATTTCAGCCAGTGGCAGATCGGTGAACAATCTCAGGCGCGGGCCGACATCGCGATCGTCGGTATTCCGCCAGAATTGCCAGTAATCAAAATGCGGCAGCTGGTCCTCGTTCAGCCAGACTGCACCGCCCACGGTTTTGCCCATCTTGGTACCATCAGCGTTCGTCAGGAGCGGTGTGGTCAGCCCGAACACCTGCGTCCCATCAACACGGCGGGCCAGTTCCACTCCGTTAACGATGTTACCCCACTGATCGGAACCGCCCATTTGCAAGCGGCAATTGCTTCGGCGCGACAATTCCAGGAAATCGTAGGCTTGCAGGATCATGTAATTGAATTCGAGGAAGCTGAGTGACTGCTCGCGGTCGAGCCGCAGCTTGACGGAATCAAAGCTGAGCATGCGGTTGATCGAGAAATGCTGGCCGATATCCCGTAGAAACGGTATGTATTCCAGCGTGTCCAGCCACTCGGCGTTGTCGACCATTATGGCGTCGGTGGGGCCATTGCCAAACACCAGGAAGCGTTCAAATACACGGCGAATTGACGCCACATTGGCCGCGATTGCATCGTCGGTTAACAGTTTGCGGGCTTCATCCTTGAAGCTGGGATCGCCGATCTTGCCGGTGCCGCCACCCATGACGACAATCGGTTTGTGTCCCGCACGCTGCAACTGGCGCAGCATCATGATCGAGACAAGGTGCCCGACATGCAATGATGGCGCGGTGGGATCGAAGCCGATATAGCCCGGCACAATCTGCTTCCCGGCAAGGGCATCAAGGCCCTCGGCATCAGTAAGCTGGTGAATGTAACCGCGCTCTTCGAGCAGGCGAAGCAGAGATGATTTGTAACTGGACATGGCGCGAGGCGCCTAGCACGGAGAAACGCGCTTGGAAACGCACGGCCTTGTTTGTCATTCGGATAGGCCCGCAAAATCAGTCCAGGCCGTAGAGGTGCAGATTAGGCAGTGTGCGTCCGGGCAATTGGCGGCAACCTATGTTGCGGTATCGAATGCAGGTTCGATCCTGATACCGCCGCCGGCCGTCCAGCCGTGCCGCAAAGATGAACTCTGGAAGACGACATGCTTTGAAGCCTTTGTCCGCGGTAAGGATGGCGAAAGCTATTACGAGTTCAACTTTGCGCCTTCCGGGGACTGGGCGGCTTACAGCTTCGAAAGCTACCGAAATGAGATGAGGGCCGCGCCACTGGATGCACCCAGCATGGACGTCTCGCCCGATCCTTATCGTCTTGAGATGACGGTTATCGCTGATCTACCCGATCTTTCGCCTGCTGCGGGATGGCCCATCGCGCTATCGGCCATCATCGAAGAGACTGACGGAACCAAAAGTTACTGGGCGCTTTCCCATCCGTCAGGTGCGCCTGACTTCCATCATCCCGCTTGCTTCGCTGCCTTCCTTCCGGCACCGCACAACACATGAAATTCGGCATCGACCGCCTGCTGGCGGATCCAGAACTGCGCAGGCCGCTTGCAGGCAAGCGTGTTGCGCTTGTGGCTCATCCCGCCTCTGTAACGGAAAATCTCGTTCATTCGCTTGATGCGTTGGCAGTCTGTCCGGGTATCAACCTGACAGCGGCCTTCGGGCCGCAGCACGGCCTGAAGGGCGACAAGCAGGACAATATGGTTGAAACTGCGGATGAGATTGATCCGCAGTACGGAATCCCGATCTTCAGCCTCTATGGTGAGGTGCGCCGCCCAACCTCTGACATGATGGCCTCTGCGGATGTGTTCCTGTTTGATCTTCAGGATCTGGGCTGCCGAATCTACACCTTCGTGACGTCGCTGCTGTACCTGCTTGAAGCTGCGGCAGAACAGGGCAAGTCAGTATGGGTGCTCGATCGCCCCAACCCAGCGGGACGCCCGATTGAGGGAACCCTGCTTTTGCGTGGGTACGAAAGCTTCGTTGGTGCGGGCCCTATGCCCATGCGGCACGGGCTGACCTTGGGTGAGATGGGGCACTGGTTCGTCGACCACTTCAGTCTTGATGTCGATTTTCGGGTAATCACCATGGACGGTTGGCAGCCTGATAGCGCGCCGGGATTTGGTTGGCCGGAAAGCCGTATATGGATCAATCCCAGCCCTAATGCTGCAAGCCTGAATATGGCGCGTGCCTATGCCGGAACGGTAATGCTAGAAGGTACGACGCTAAGCGAGGGGCGGGGAACGACCCGTCCGCTTGAGGTGTTGTTTGGCGCTCCCGATGTAGATGCCAAGGCCGTGCTTGCAGAAATGAACGCAGTCGCGCCGCATTGGCTGGCGGGCTGCGCGATCCGCGAATGCTGGTTCGAGCCGACGTTCCACAAGCACGCGAAAAGCCTGAATTCCGGCCTGATGATCCATGCCGAGGGCCGCTTTTATGACCATGCCGCTTTCCGGCCATGGCGATTGCAGGCGCTGGCCTTCAAGGCGATCCGCCGGCTCTATCCGGATTATCCGCTCTGGCGCGACTTCCCCTACGAGTATGAATTCAACCGGCTTGCGATTGACGTCATCAACGGTGGACCTGCCCTGCGTGAGTGGGTCGACGATGTCGCCGCGCTGCCGGGCGATCTTGAAGCCCTTGCCGCGCACGATGAAGCGCACTGGGCCAAGCAAAGCGCCCGATTCCTGCTTTACACGTAGTTCGCAAGCCAGGCGATCGCCAACGCGGATGGTACAAAGAGGGCTTGCGCAAGCAGAGTGCCTGCCAGCCGGCTCAGCGATATCCAAATGATGGTGCGGCGAAACAGAGGCTCGCTCACGCGGCCGTCGGTGACATCGTCTGTCATGACTGACAACTGGGGGTCGATAAAGGCGAACAGCAGGATAGTGGCAAAGCCATTGATCACGGCTGACAGCTGCGATGCCGTTACCCGGAATTCAGGGTTAAGATAGCCGGCATAGAGCGAAGCGACGACGCCTACGGTAATCAGTGCCTGGGCAAGGCAGTTGGCTACCAGCACGCTCCAACTGACACCGCGTGGGCGGTGAAGGGCCTGCAAATGCGCCATGCGCGGCAGGGTGATGGCGTCACGGATGGTCCTTAGACCCATGGGCGTTGCGCATCGCAACAGCATCTTGGTGGTAGAGCGATGCTCTTGGAAGTAGCCGATCGCGCGCGCGAAGAGGCGCTGGCCGGTCGGCACCAGTACTACGCCAATAGCAACAGCAATTGACGCCGAAAGCAGCACGAGCCGAAAATCGCCGAGCAGGGCCTCTCCGCCGCCCGATGCAAGCCGGTTTTCAATCCGTTTGGCCAGGAACGGACCAAGGAACGCGTTGGATGTGCGTGAAACAAGCACCAGCACATTGAACAGAGCAAAGCTCATGGCGATCCGCCGCGTGCGAACTCCGGCGATCCGGGCAGCGTAGGCCAATGTTCCGATAAGATTGATACCAGCCGTCAGCAGGCAGATTATGATAAGCTGCGCGTCCATTACCGACCCTTGGTGCCGTGATGATCGCTGCCGAGGGCACCCATCGGCTGAACTTATCCTATGCGCTCCAACGATAGCCTGAAAAGGAAATCATGCACAGTTGCGCGTCAGATCGCGGGCGGGGTTACCGCTGTCACGCGATGCTGTTCAGCGGTGCCGTGTCGCCGACCAGAACGGATGTCATGGACAGCGCGCCGTCCAGCGTATCATTGAACAGGGCTATATCGTCGCCCTCTTGCCGCGTGCCCAGAGTGTACAGCAGGGGCAGGTAGTGTTCGCCACTGTTGACTGCGAGCTGCGCCGACCGATCATCCTCTGAGAAATCGGTTAGTACGCGGTGATCGCCAGAGAGTATCGCGGCATTGGTACGCATACGAAAGTCGACAGCCCAAGGGGGCAGGGTTCCGGCCGACTGACGCCATAACGCCAGATTGTGGATGATATTTCCGCTGGCTACGATCAGTACGCCTTCGTCACGCAGAGGCGCCAGCAATCCGCCGGTTTTCATATGTCCTTCGGCATCATGGGTGCGATCAAGGCTCATTTCCACCATCGGGATGTCGGCAGCCGGAAACAAGGGTTCCAGCACGCCCCATGCGCCATGATCGAAACCCCAGTCTGGATCGTGAAATACGCGGCCTTCGCCGAGCAGTTCGGTTACGCGCTGGACCAGTTCTGGACAACCAGGTGCCGGGTATTCGATCGCGTAAAGTTCAGGTGGAAACCCTCGAAAATCGTGTATCGTCCGAGGCTGATTTCCTTCCGTGAGATGCGTCTTTCCCTAGGTCTCCCAATGCGCGGAGATTGCCAAAATAGCTCGTGGCCGCGGTAGTGCGGGACCAAGGGCCTGCCATGCGCGTCGTTCAGGAACATTGGAAATCGTGGTCATCGGAGATCCGTGACCAAGAAAGAGTGCGGGAAGTCTTGGCATTGCCCCGATATGGCGTGGCGAGGCCAAGGTTCAAGCATGTGATGCGCAAGGCTTTCAGCGGATGAACCGGTCGATCACCTGCTGCAAAGCCCACCACCTCTTGGCGTGTTCAATGCTTTTTACGCGTGAGCTCCCGCATGGCGCTGTCCAGCCCTTCAAGTGTCAGCGGAAACATCGATCCGTGCACGAGTTGATGGATGAGTTTGGTCGAGGCTGAATATTCCCATTGCCGTTCAGGCGTGGGGTTAAGCCAGATCGTCGCTGGATAGGTATTCACTACGCGCTGCAGCCAGACAGCGCCGGACTCGTCGTTGAAATGCTCTACCGAACCACCCGGGTGGCTCACTTCATACGGGCTCATCGCCGCATCGCCGACGAAGATGGCCTTGTAGTCGTTGCCGTATTTGTGGAGGATATCCCACACGGGCGTTCGTTCGGAAAAACGGCGGCGATTGTCCTTCCAGACACCTTCGTACAGGCAGTTGTGGAAGTAGAAGAATTCAAGATTCTTGAACTCTGCCGTAGCTGCGCTGAACAACTCTTCCACCAGTTTGATATGCGGGTCCATCGATCCGCCAACGTCGAGGAACAACAGCACCTTCACCGCATTGTGCCGTTCGGGCCGCATGTGGATGTCGAGCCAGCCCTGCTTGGCTGTTCCCCGGATGGTGGCGTCAAGGTCAAGCTCTTCAGTGGCACCCTCACGCGCAAAGCGGCGCAGGCGGCGCAGGGCGATCTTGATGTTGCGGGTGCCAAGTTCCTTGGTGTTGTCAAGATTGGCGAACTCGCGCTTCTCCCAGACCTTGATCGCTCGCCCGTGTTTGCCCTCTCCGCCGATTCGGATACCCTCTGGATTGTATCCCGAATTGCCGAACGGGGAGGTGCCACCCGTGCCGATCCATTTGTTACCGCCCTGGTGGCGCTTTTCCTGCTCTTCCAGTCGCTGCTTCAAGGTCTCCATGATTTCTTCCCACGAGCCTAGCGCCTTGATCTTCTCCTTCTCTTCAGACGTGAGATATTTCTCGGCAATGGCCTTTAGCCAATCCTCCGGAATGTCGACCGGTTGCTGGCCGTGATCCGATAGGATGCCTTTGAACACCTTGTTGAAGACCTGATCGAACCGATCCAGCAGTCCTTCGTCTTTTACGAATGTGGCGCGGGAAAGATAATAGAATGCTTCCGGTGTTTGCTCGATCACATCCCTGTCGAGCGCTTCGAGCAGCACAAGGTGTTCCTTGAAGGAGGCGGGGATGCCTGCGGCACGTAGTTCGTCGATGAAATTGAAGAACATGGATTTAACCCGGTATCGGTGGGGCAGGGGGCTGGCGCGGGAACTGTTCAAGTGCAGGGTCGATAATTGCCCATTCCGGCGCATCGTCGAGCCAGATCGCCATCTGCGGCTTGAAGTCATGTGGCTCATCGATCACGCCCAGCCGAACCGTCTTGAAGTGCATGCGTGCCGAGCTTTGCCCGAAGATGTGACTGCCACAGGAAGGGCAGAACCACAGTGTCAGTGTGTTGCCGCTGGCCGCCGTATAGCCATGTGCCGACAGTTCACCGTTGATCACGACGTCTTCTGAACGAAATATCGCATTGTGCGTCGGACCACCGGCAGCGATCTGCTGGCACTGACGGCACCAGCACTGGCGCGTAGCGACGGCCTCGTTCGGCATGGTCAGCGTCACCTTGCCGCAGGCACAATGACCAGTATGGCTCATGCTGTACCCTTCGGAAACTGAGGGCGAAAGCCACGCTTAACCGCAGTGCTGCTGTCAATGGGCTCTACCAGCGTGACTGGTTTAGCGCTGCAACGATCCGCTCGTTCGGGAAACAGGGCGTTGCCTGTCATGATTATCTCCCACTGCCAGCGACTTTGAGTTGTCGCTCGAAATCGGCTTCAGCCTTGTCCACCATAGCTGGCAGAAGATCGGGCGCTACGAAGGCATTCGCGTCACCAGCATCGCGCATGGCTGCTCTGCCCCGAAGATTGGCCGGCTCTGGGTGGGCTGGCAGGACGATGTCGGCATCCAATGCCCGCAGCCGTGCAAATGTGCGGCGAAAGTCATCAACGATACCAGGATAACCCTTGTTTCCGACCAACTTGTTTCCAGCTACTGAGATGCTGCACGGGAACACCACATCCAATGGGCGGCCCGCAGGGCTGGCAATCTGCATCCTCCACGTTGTGCAGCCGGCGGTATGGCCCGGAGTGATCACCGGGGTCATGGTGATGTCGCCAAGCCGAAGGGCACGACCATCGACCAGTACCTGGTCCACCTTGATCGGTGGAAACGGCATTAACCCGTAATCGACTTCGCTTGGCGGCGTGCCCGTTTCATAGGCGCGGCGATCCCCGTCACTTGACGCAAACCTGGCGCCAGTGCTGCGCTTCAGGGCCGCAAGGCCTTCTGCGTGGTCAAAATGGGCGTGGGTTGCCAGCATCAGCTTCACATCACTCAACTGAAAGCCCAGCTTGGCGATGTTGCCTTCGATAACCGGGACACTTTCCTCAAGTCCGGCATCCAGCAAGATGAGCCCATCATCGGTTTTGATAAGATAAACCGCGATGCCTTCTGTCCCGACGTGATAGATCGGCCCGGCTACATGGAATGGTTCTGCGGGGCGGGACCATTCGGGCGGCGACACCATGGGCGCTGCGCCGCCTGTCATAAGTGCTACCAGGCCAAGCAGGATGGGCTGCCGCATCACTCAGGCACCCTGACGCCGTGCCATAAAGGCCAACCGTTCGAACAGCATGATGTCCTGCTCGTTCTTCAATAGCGCTCCATGAAGAGGAGGAATCGCCTTGGTCGGGTCTCGGTTTTGCAGAACGTCGAGCGGCATGTCTTCGTTCAGGAGGAGTTTCAGCCAGTCGAGTAGTTCTGATGTGCTTGGTTTCTTTTTCAGTCCGGGCACATCGCGTACTTCGTAGAAGACATCCATAGCCTTCGATACGAGCGTCTTCTGTATGCCAGGGAAGTGAACGTCGATTATCGCCTGCATTGTGACGCGATCCGGAAACTTGATATAATGAAAGAAGCAGCGACGCAGAAACGCGTCGGGCAGTTCCTTCTCGTTGTTCGAGGTGATGACCACGATCGGCCGTTCTTTCGCTTCGATCCGTTCATTCGTTTCGTAAACGTCAAAGCTCATGCGATCGAGTTCCTGCAGCAGGTCATTGGGGAACTCTATATCGGCCTTGTCGATCTCATCGATAAGCAGCACGGGCAGAACGGGGGCAGTGAAGGCCTCCCACAGTTTGCCGCGTTTGATGTAGTTGCCGATGTCATGCACCCGCTCATCGCCAAGCTGACCATCCCGCAGGCGGGCAACCGCGTCGTATTCATAAAGGCCCTGCTGCGCCTTGGTGGTCGACTTGACGTTCCATTCGATCAGCGGCGCGCTAACCGCCTTGGCTATCTCGTGTGCCAGAACCGTCTTGCCGGTGCCAGGCTCGCCCTTGACCAGAAGCGGCCGGCGCAGCATCACCGCGGCGTTGACTGCGACCTTGAGGTCTTCTGTCGCGACGTAATTGCTGGTGCCTTCAAAACGCTGCATGGGCGGATCCTGACTGATTGACGTTCAGTTCAAGGCGTTAGGTTGCGCGATAATGGGTGGCAAGGGGCAATGAGGCGACCCATCATTGGCGGTCGACGAACGTGATTTGTCTGTAAAGGTAACAGGGCGTCATCGCGTTTCCACGATGACGCCCGGCGAGTATTGCGACCAGCGCTCGCACCGCCTCCCTTTACCTTGTCGCGGCCCTGACGCGATCCAAAGCCCGCGCAACAGGGGCATGGGCCCGGTAGCCCCCCGGCACGGCCCGCAAGCGGGTTCTGCCCATGCAAGATGAATGATATGACCATGTCGCCTCACGAAATATAAAGAAGTTTGAATTCAGGAGGGCGCATGAGAGATTTTAATGCACCAATTCTGACGGAACTCTTGTCCGAAGAGGAAATGCGCCTGATTTCTTCGTTGGCGATCCGCCGTTCTTACCGCGCTGGCGAAATGATCCATGATCGCGGCGACAAGCCAGCTTACATGGGAATCGTGGTCAGCGGGGCGGTAAGATTGGTGAGCCCGCGAAACGACGGACGCGAAATCTACCTGACCCGCGTAAATATCGGGCAAAACTTTGGTGACCTGGTGCTGTCTTTCGGGGAATTCTGCACGCATCGGGCCCTTGCGATCGAGGACGCGCAAATTGATCGTATCTCGGTCGGGGCATTTGAACAGATCGTGCAGCAGCCAAATGTTGCTTACGCATTGTACAAGGTGGCAGCATACCGGCTGGCACTCACAATGGACATCCTTGACGATATGCGGACACTTCCGGCCGACGCCCTCGTGGCCAAGCTGTTACTGAGTTTTCATGACAACGGGGATCAGCGCCGGACGTTGGACTTCGTGCAGGAGAATTTGGCAAGTTACCTTGGTGTATCGCTCGTGACGCTGAACAAGGCACTGCGCAGCCTGAAGGAAAAGGGGCTGGTGGCAACCGGTTATCGCCAACTCAAGGTCACGGATCCCAATCGGCTGCGACAGTGGCTGGCGGAACGGACTCCCGATTAAGGCAGCAAAGCGCGAGCGGCGCTGCAGAACGACAAACCATTCCCGGCGAAAGCGACGGAAAGCAGATCAATGGGGCGGGGCTTGGATTTCTTTCGCGACGCGCGGTGGCTTAATAGTGAACGGGTGCAGGGTTACCTGCGGCTTTTGGCGCTGCTCAACCTGGTAACGCTTGTCCTGTTGTTGGTGACATCCCAGAACGGTGTCGACCGAAATGGCTTCCTGATCGGCACCGACTTCCTGAGTTTCTGGACAACCGGCCGCATGCTGCACGCCGGGGCCGACGTGTATGAGGTGGCCAGCCATATAGCGACCCAGCGCGAATTCTTCATGCGAGAGGGGTCTTTTACGGCATTTTTCTATCCGCCGTCGTTTCTGCTGTTCTGTTATCCTTTGGGATTGCTGCCCTATTTCCCAGCGCTTGGCATGTGGTTGCTGGCAACAGGCGCGGCCTACCTTGCTGTAGTCCGCAAATGGCTGCTTGAGGCAAGAGTTTCGCAACCGTCTTGGCTGCTGTTCGTAGCTTTCCCGCCAGTGCTGATAACTGTCACCCACGGCCAGACTTCATTCCTGGTTGCGGCGCTTCTTGGTCTTGGCGCGCTTCTTGTGCCCGAGCGCGCCGTTCTGGCGGGCGTGTGTTTCGGATTGGCCACAATCAAGCCCCAGTTTGGCCTGCTGATCCCGGTAGTTCTGATAGTAACCGGCGAATGGCGCGTAATTGCGTCGGCCAGCATTACCGCCATGCTGCTTGCATTGGCTGACGCAGTCGCTTTTGGCCCAGACATTTGGGCTGATTGGCTGACGATATCTGGAGCGGCGCAGTCTGCGATGGATCAGGGCAGTGTGGGGTATTCCAAAATGCAGAGCACATTGGCGGCCGCCATGCTTCTGGGTGCGCCCGCGGGGCTTGCCTATGCCCTGCAGGCCACGGTCAGCCTTTCTGTGGTGGCGACGGTCGTTTGGGCTGGCTGGCGTAGCCGCTATACTCTGGGTCTGGCGGCATTGATGCTGGCAGGCGCTCTGCTGGTGACGCCGTTCGTACTGGATTACGATATGGTGCTGCTGGCATTTCCGCTGATTTGGCTTGTTTCGGGCGGGTTCGTGCCGTGGGAGCGATTCGTGAGCCTTGCCAGCTTCGTTGCACCGGCTTTTGCGCGCCCGTTGGCCGTGGAGTTCGGCGTGCCCATCATGCCGTTCGTGCTACTGGCGCTTTTCGCCGTTCTGGCGCGCCGGGTGCTGCAGGAACGCTCAGGCAGCCCGCGGACTGCCTGAATTATGCGTCGATCAGTTCGGGGTCGATTTCGCCTGCGCGGTTCTGGATGAACATGAAGCGGTGCTCGGGATTACGTCCCATCAACCTGTCGACGAGGTCCTTGACCGCCGCACGGCCCTCATACTCCGGCGGCAGGGTGATGCGTAACATTGAGCGGGTGTCTGGGCTCATTGTTGTTTCACGCAATTGCTGCGGGTTCATTTCGCCCAAGCCCTTGAAACGTGAAACCTCGACTTTTTTTCCCTTGAACTGCGTTGCTTCCAACTCGGCGCGGTGCAGGTCGTCTCGTGCATAGGCGCTCTCTTTGCCGGAAGTGAGGCGATAGAGAGGCGGTTGCGCAAGGTAGAGGTGCCCGCGCCGCACGATTTCGGCCATTTCCTGAAAGAAAAACGTCATTAGCAGGGTGGCGATATGCGCCCCATCAACGTCTGCATCGGTCATGATGACGATGCGGTCATAGCGTAGGTTGTCGGGGTTGCAGTCCTTACGCGTGCCGCAACCCAAGGCCAGGCCGAGGTCCGCAATTTCCTGATTGGCGCGAATTTTGTCCGCAGTGGCTGATGCGACGTTAAGGATCTTGCCACGGATCGGCAGGATTGCCTGCGTCTTGCGGTTACGAGCCTGCTTGGCGCTGCCACCGGCGCTGTCGCCTTCAACAATGAAAAGCTCAGTCTCGCCGTCACCTTCGCCCGAACAGTCAGTGAGCTTGCCTGGCAGTCGGAGCTTGCGTGCGTTTGTGGCTGTCTTGCGCTTGACCTCACGCTCGGCCTTCCGGCGCAGGCGTTCGTCCATCCGCTCAAGCACATGGCCAAGTAGTGCTTTTCCCCGTTCCATATTGTCCGCGAGGAAATGGTCAAAGTGATCGCGTAGAGCATTCTCGACAAGGCGCGCAGCTTCGGGGCTAGTGAGACGGTCCTTGGTCTGGCTCTGGAACTGGGGATCCCGAATGAAGAGCGACAGCATCACCTCGCTACCGGTGACGATGTCCTCCGGGGCGATGTCCTTGGCTTTCTTCTGGCC
>Ga0233380_1000425_pt1 | contig 22568 bp, 25 predicted proteins | sample ElkDunMinimDraft_9_FD_191541 | JGI IMG/M metagenome (GOLD analysis project Ga0233380, IMG submission 191541) | Fecal eukaryotic communites from dung pellets of Tule Elk in California, USA - Elk Dung F36 | ecosystem: Host-associated > Mammals > Digestive system > Large intestine > Fecal | place... | reverse complement strand
CTTTATACTAATTACGCATATTTTATTATCAATCATTATTATTCCGTTTGTATTAATAACATTTGTTCGTGGAATATCAGGTTCATACCAGCGTCATAAAAAAATTGCCCGCATAACGTACCCAATGTGGTTGTACGTTGCCGTAACGGGTGTAATTGTTTATTTAATGATCTCGCCGTATTATGTTCACTAAAAACACAAAATCAATTTTTCTTTCTTCTTTTTTCTTTCTTCTTTTTTCTGTAGAAGGATTTGCGCAATGTGCCATGTGTCGTGCCGCTTTAGAAACTGAAGAAACAGGTGTAAAAGCAGAAGCGGTTAATGACGGCATCGTTTATTTAATGGCTTTTCCGTATATACTGTTATTAGTTTGTGGTTTTATAATATTCCGAATAATGAAATCTAAAAAGAAAGCCTAATTTACTTATGGTTTATATTTTAAACATTGAAACGGCAACCAAAAACTGTTCTGTTAGTTTAAGCAAAAACGGACAAACAATTGTAATTAATGAACTTGCAGAAGAGAATTTTAGCCATGCAGAGAAGTTACATTTGTTTATAAAAGATGTTCTTGCTAAAGCCAAAATTAGCTTAAGTGATTTGAATGCAATTGCAGTAAGTAAAGGTCCTGGATCATACACAGGGTTAAGAATTGGAGTTTCGGCTGCAAAAGGACTTTGTTATGCTTTAAATATCCCTTTAATTGCTATTGATACATTAGCTGTTTTAGCTGAAAAGATATCTGTAGATTCTGGAATTATCGTTCCAATGATTGATGCCAGAAGAATGGAAGTTTTTACACAGATGTTTAGAGGAGATTATGCACCTTTATCTGTTGCTGAAGCTTTAATTGTCGATGAAACTGCTTTTGCTGATATATCCGAAAATATTCATTTAATAGGAGATGGAGCCTTAAAATGTAAAACAGTTTTAACAGACGTTAAGTTTATTTTTCATGAACAGGTTGTTTACCCATCGGCAAACGAAATGAGTAGATTATCTTATAAAAAATACGTAGAAAACACTTTTGAAGACGTGGCGTATTTTGAGCCATACTATTTAAAAGATTTTATGCTTACCACAAAAAAATAAAGACTCCAATTTGGAGTCTTTTTGTTATTAGATAGTCGCTAAGAAATTTCCTAACTTAATCATATCACTATCATTTTCTTTAATTTTGTTTTCCTTATAAAAAGCTTTAATAACGTCACCTTTACCCGAAATAATCTTCTCTAAAGATTTTTGCTTGCCGTCAAATTCAAATGTCTGGTTATTGTAGGTTATAAAATATACTTCACTGTTAGGTTTGTAAGTTGCCTGAGTGTCTCTCTCATAGCTGTTTATAGCTTTTTTAGCAGGAAGTAACTTAATACTTTCAAATTTTGATATTTTTACAGTTTTATTGTCTACCAAAACTTTATGGTAACGATCTAATGATCTACCATTCAAATCATATGAAAATAATTCGTAAGTATTTCCATCCTGAAAAGTAAAATGAGTGTTTTTTTCTTTAATAAGTTCTAAAACGTCATTACCATTTTTATATTCCATAATATCTCTATAAGCGTTATAACGAATTAAAAAGCTCTGCTCGCCTTTATTAACACGAGCATTTTGATAGTTTTCTGAAAGATACTTTGACCCAGCAGTGTTAGCATCAGTAAATTCAGGACTTTTTCTAAAAGAAAGCATTCCTCCCCCATCACTTAAATTCACTTGTGCGTTAGATGTTAAAGAAAATAGTCCAATAGAAAAGATTAAAATTACTTTTTTCATTTTTGTTGTTTTTATAAATTTGTTGTTACTTAAATATTTTTAATTTCATTCGTTATTAATCTGCAACTGTTCTTATTACAGATTTGAAATTTTTTGTTTTGATTTTTATAATCGTTCAAAATAGGTACGTTTAGTGAATTGTCTAAAACTATTTTAAACGTATTTTTTTTATTAATTATTGTTAATTCTTCTTTTGAAACATCTTTTAAAACGATGTATTCAAAATCATCTTGAAAAATCAGGCTGTTTATTAACCATTCTGAATACGCACTGGCATAATTAATCTGACCTAAAATTCGGTTGGTCATTTCTTGTGAAAGCTGCGTAAAATAATCGTTTTTAAATAGAAATCCTACATAAAATAAATTTCTTGCCATTATTGCGTTTGCAGAAGGTATTACATTGTCTTCAATTTCAAAAACTGTACCGATTATTTCATTTTCAGATGATTTAAAGAAACCTTGTTCAGCATCAAAGAACAAATCAAGTGCTTGAAAAGTAATATTTTGTGCAAATTTTAAATGCTGAATATCTTGTGATTCATTAAATAATTCTAAAAAAGATTTAATTGTAAAAGCGTAATCTTCTAAATTTCCTGAAATGTAATTTTGTTCGTTTTTATAAACGCGTCCTAAATTATCATTTTTATATGCTTTAAACTGTAAAAATGTTGTTAAATTTTCAATTGTCGCGTCTAATTCCAATGAAGTAATAATTTTTCGAGCGCTTAAAAAGCCGCTTAAAAGTTGGGCATTCCATGAAATAATAATCTTATCATCAAGTAATGGTTTGGTTCGCTGTGCTCGATTTTTCAACAGGATATTTTCCCATTTTGTCTTCTGGATCTGAAGTTGGTCTACATCTAAATTATGCTTTTTAGCAAACGTTCTTAAATCATCTTTCTGAAATAAAACATGCGCATTTGCTTCTTCCCAAAATCCATCTGAATTGATCGAAAAAACATCAGCAAACAACTGCCATTCATCTTTACTGATTAATTGTTCAAGTTCGGCTTTTGTCCAAAAATAATACGCGCCTTCTTCTAATTTGTTATTGCTGTTTAGACTGTCGGCATCGTAAGCTGTATAGAATCCACCTGAAGAATCCTGCCAATTATTCAATATAAATCTGACGGTCTTTTGAACGACTTCTTTAAAAAGCTCATTTTTAGTAGCGATATAAGCATTGGTGTAAGTAACTAAAAGCTGTGCGTTATCGTACAACATCTTTTCGAAATGCGGAATATGCCATTTGTGATCAACGCTGTAACGAGAAAATCCACCTTCAATAACATCAAACAAACCGCCGTAAGCCATTTTGGTAAGTGTTAGTTCTACATAGTTTGTTAAAAAAGGATCATTTTTAATCAAGCCATATCGATAAAGGAAATTTAAATTAGTGGGCATCATGAATTTTGGCGCACGTTGATAGCCACCTAATTCTAAATCGAAACTCTTTTTCCAATTTTCAAGCAAAGGCTCTAGGTTGAAATCTGTTGTTTCTTTAGGATAGATCTGCAAGGTATCATTCGCTAACGCAATTCCGTTTTGGAGTTTGTCTGCATAATTGTACATCTTTTCAGGATCTTCTTCGTACAAAACATTCAATTGCTGTAAAATATCGATCCACTGATTTTTTGGAACATAAGTCGCACCCCAAACCGGTAATCCGTTAGGTAATGCAACAATATTCAACGGCCAGCCGCCTTGTTTAGTCATGATTTGCAAAGCCTGCATGTAATAGGCGTCAACAGCCGGTAATTCTTCTCGATCGATCTTAAAACTGATATAAGATTTATTCATAACAGCCGCCACTTCATCGTCTTCAAAACACTCTTTTTCCATAACATGACACCAATGGCATGCTGCATAACCAATACTTATAATTAGCAACTTGTTTTTGCTTTCTGCTTCTTGAATATTTTCATTGCTCCAAGGTTGCCAATGCACCGGATTTATTGCGTGCTGCAATAGATATGGAGAGTATGAATTGATTAACTGATTACGCATAGAACTATTTTATAAATGAAAAGGTTGAGAAAACTCAACCTTAATTTTTAACCGTTTAAAGCTTCCACAACAATATCGTTGTTATGCAGCATTTGGCGTAGCATGTTTTCAATACCGTTTTTCAGCGTAAATGTTGATGACGGACAACCGCTACACGCACCTTTCAACGTTACGGTAACGCGTTTGGTGTCGTCATCATAATTTTCAAAAGTGATGTTTCCCCCGTCTGATTGAACTGCAGGTTTTACATATTCTTCTAAAATATTGATGATTTGTTGCGATGTAACATCTAAATTATCAAAATACTGTTCCTGCTGCTGCTCGTGAGCTTTTGTTTCAACAATTAGCGATTCATCTATAACCGTTCCGCCGTTTTCAATAAATTGTTTGATAAAAGTACGAACTTCAATAGTGATTTCATCCCAAGGATAACTTTCGAATTTAGTGATCGATACATAATTTTCATCAATAAAGATTTCTTTTACATAAGGAAGTTTGAATAATTCTACAGCTAATGGCGATGGTTTGGCTTCATCGATGTTTTTAAACTCAACCGCCGTTTTAGTAAGTGATTTATTTGCTACAAATTTTAAAACCGATGGGTTAGGTGTAGTTTCCCCATAAACAGTAACCGGTATTTTTTTAGTCGATTCTTTTTCAGTTTCAATTAAAACTTTACCACCGTTAGTAACAAATTCTTCGATTTGCTTTTTTACGTCGTCTTGTACATCTGTCCATTCAACAATAGAAAAACGTTCTATAGCTACAAAATTTCCTGAAATGTAGACCGATTTTACAAAAGGTAAGTAAAATAATTGTCGTGCTAAAGGTGAATTTGCCGTTTCATCGATGTTTTTGAACTCAAAATTAGAACCATAGCTAATAAAATCAGGGAATTCAAACTTGATTATAGCAGGGTTTTGGGTTTCTTTTATATTTATTTTAAACATTTTTTAAGATTTTTTTCAAAATTAACAAAGAAATATCAATTGAATATTTATATTTGGAAATTAAACGTAAAATTAACATATTTGAATTCGTGATTTTTATTTATATTTTTTAAAACATGATATTGAATATTATACTTTTTATATATATTTGTTAACCATTTCTAAAGAGAAAAAAAGAATTTATGAATATATTTACTAAATCTTTATTAGTTGTTATATCTTCATTATTTGTGTCGCAAATAAGTAACGCACAAGAAGGAGTTGCAGTGTATCAAGATTATTTAACAGATAATTACTATCTGATACACCCCTCAATGGCAGGTATAGCAAATTGTGCAAAAGTTCGATTAACAGCACGCCAACAATGGTTTGGTGAAAAAGACGCACCGGCACTACAAACAGCCAGTTTTAATACTTCGATTTCTGAAAGATCAGGTGTAGGTTTTGTTGCTTTTAACGATAGAAATGGATACCATAAGCAAGCAGGGGCAAAGGTGACATACGCGCACCACATTACTTTTTCAAGAAGTGATTATGATTTAAATAAACTATCGTTCGGTATTAGCGGAGGAATGGTTAATTCACAATTAGACCAATCTGAATGGGGCAATGAGTTTGATCCATCGGTTAACGGTAACGAATTAAAATACAATTATTTTAATGTTGATATTGGTGCATCTTACCATTACTTGGATTTTTATGCACACGCAACAGCAAAAAATGTAATAACTTCAGACCGTGAAATATATTCTGATATTGAAAGCGATAACTTACGAAAGTATATTGTTTCTGCAGGATATGTTTTTGCTAAAAACAGAGGTTATAGATCATACAGAGATCAAGGTTTCTCTTGGGAACCATCTGTGTTGTTTCAATATACCGAAGAAACACAAGAGAAAATGTTAGATGTGAATTTAAAGATGTATAAAGAATTTGCAAACGGACAATTTTTCGCTGGAATATCTTACAGAACCATGTTTGAAGGAGCAGAGTATATGAAAGATAACGAAGTAAAAAAACAAAACTACAATTCTGTATCACCTCTTTTAGGTGTTAAGTTTAAGCAAATTATGGTTGGGTATACGTATTCACATAAATTTGGTGAAGTTGGTTTTGCAAATGGGGGGTTCCACCAGTTAACACTTGGTTTTAACTTCTTATGTAAAGAAAGCAATTATAAATGTAACTGCCCGTCAGTTAACTTTTAATAATAACAAAAAAATCCCGATATTTATCGGGATTTTTTATTTTACAATATGGCGCTAATTAAATCTATAAACGGAAAACATCCTAAGTATCCACAAAATTGTTTTATTGCAGAAAACGCAACAATAATAGGCGATGTGGATATGGGCGAACAATGCAGTGTTTGGTATAATGCGGTTGTACGTGGTGATGTGCATTTTATTAAAATGGGCAACAAAGTAAATGTGCAAGATGGTGCGGTTATACATTGTACCTATCAAAAACACCCAACAATTATTGGCAATAATGTATCAATAGGTCATAATGCCATTGTGCACGGTTGTACTATTCACGATAATGTTTTGGTGGGTATGGGCGCAATTATTATGGATAACTGTGTTGTGCATAATAACGTAATAGTTGCGGCAGGTGCTGTTGTTACACAGAATATGGAGCTGTTACCCAACGGCATTTATGCTGGTGTGCCTGCAAAAAGAGTGAAGGAATTAAATGCATCTGATTTTGCTGGAGAAATTGATCGTATAAGCAATAACTACGTATTGTACAGCAGTTGGCAATAAAACTTAAAACTAAAGAGCGCATTAATTAAAATGCGTTCTTTAGTTCTTCTTTAAAAAGTTCGATTTGCTGTAAAACAAAATAAATTGATACACGTGTAAGGCGGCTTCACCTTCAGTCATGCCATTATATATTAGTCTTCGGGTTATTTTTTTATATTCCTCGCTTTCTTTAAAACGTTTGTATTGATAGTCTTTAAAAAGCTTTAATTGGTTATAAGTGAATTGTTCTGTTCTACCAATGATTCCTTTTTTTACTTCAAAAACAATATAGTCGTCGTAAATTGGAGCTAACGAATCTTCTTTTATAAATTTTTCTGTACCTAAACCAATATCAAATAAGCCGTTAACCCAGCCTAAAAATAAAGGTTCGTTTTTATCATTTAATTCTGCGAATACCGATAAATCTTTAACTTTCGGGTTTCTTCCGGTGATGTGAATGTTGTTCAGAAAGAATTTGTTATCCTTTACTTCAAACGATGCAATATAGTTTCTGTTAACAATAGTGGTGTCAATATTAGGAACAGGGCGTTTCTCTGGATAATACCTAAAATATTGTTCCATGTGATGGTAACGGTACGGGTATGTTGTTCCGTTCCAAGTAATATTTTCTGGTTCGTAGTTCTTTTGAGCAAAAATACAAACTGTGCTAAAAAGTAAAATAATAGTGTAAAAGTGTTTCATACGCTTAAAAAAAATACCGACAAACGCCGGTATTTATTATATAGATAATGATTTTAGAAATCGTCGAACTCTACATTTGTAAAGCTTTTAGCCTCAGCTAATTCTCTTTTGAAATCTTTTTGATGTCTTTCAGAAATCACTTCTTCACCTTTTTGATCTAAAACAAAATCGGTCATTTCATTTAAGATTTCTTTAAAAGAAACAAAATCTTCTTTATACAAGTAAATTTTGTGTTTTTTGAAGTGGAAAGATCCGTCTTCTTCTGTAAACTTTTTACTTTCTGTAATTGTTACATAATAATCATCTGCTTTTGTAGATCTTACATCAAAAAAGTAAGTTCTTCTGCCGGCTCTTAATACTTTTGAGAAGATTTCTTCCTTTTCTAGCATTTCATGGTCTCTCATAGTCCTTTCGTTCTGTTAAATTTTTTACATCTCTTCAAAAGTCTAAAAAAAAACTAATAAAACAAAATTTATAGAACATCTTTTTCAGCTAATTGTTTTTTATATAAATTGTTATAGTAGCCGTTTTGGTTTAATAGTTGATTATGAGTACCTTGCTCTACAATTTCGCCGTCGTTTAAAATGATTATTTTATCGGCATTTTTAGCAGACGATACTCGGTGTGTTACAATAATGGTGGTTTTTTTAGCCGAAATATCTTTTAAATTATTCAAGATGCGTTCTTCGGTTTCTGTATCAACGGCAGATAAACAATCGTCTAATAACAAAACGGGAGCATCTTTGATTAATGCTCTGGCAATAGAAACACGTTGTTTTTGTCCGCCCGATAAAGTAATTCCGCGCTCACCTAAAATAGTTTCATATCCGTTTTCAAAGCGCATAATGTTTTTATGAACATCGGCAATTTTAGCGAAATGTTCAATTTCTTCTTGAGTTGCATCTTCTTTGCCAAACTGAATGTTGTTTTTAATGGTATCAGAAAAAAGGAAGGCATCTTGAGGAACAACTGCAATTTGATCGCGCAAATTTTCAACATTCCAGTTTTTAATATCAATGCTATCAATTAAAATCGTTCCAGAAGAAACATCATATAATCTTGAAATAAGCTGTAATATGGTAGATTTTCCTGAACCTGTTTTTCCTAAAAAGGCAACAGTTTCGCCTTTTTCAATAGTAAACGACACGTTATTTAATGCATGAATTTTGGTGTCTTCATAAATAAAATGAACATTTTTAAATTCTATTTTTCCTTCTAAAGCTCTTGTTTCTGCTGTAGATGATTGTATGGAAGGAACTTCGTTTAAAAATTCATTAATTCTTTTTTGAGATGAATCTGCTTCTTGAACCATTGACGATACCCAACCTAACGACGCAATTGGCCACGTTAACATATTAATGTAAAGTATAAATTGTGCAATAATTCCAATTTCGGTTATTACACCATTTATGTACATTCTTGCGCCAATATAAATTACTAATATGTTACTTATCCCAATTAGCAAGATCATCAACGGACCAATTAATGCGTTGGTGTATGTTAAGCGCATAAATTTGGTTTTACTTTCGGTTGTAGCTTCGTTGTATGCCTTATTCTGCTTGCCTTCTAAAGTGTATGCTTTGATAACGCGTATTCCTGAAAAAATCTCTTGTGAAAAAGAAGATAATTTCGATAAATTCTGCTGATAAGCAAAGCTACGCTTGTTAATTTCGGTACTTAATTTATACATTAAAATTGCCAGAAATGGTACAGGAATTAATGAATACCATGTTAACGTTGGCGATATAATATACATTTGTACAATTACCACAGCCATTCTAAAAATAGTATTTATGGAATACATTACCGCCGGACCAACATATTGGCGCACTTTGGCAACATCTTCTGAAATGCGACTCATTAAATCACCAGTACGCTGACGTTTGTAAAAATCTAAACTTAATTTCTGGTAATGATCATAAATTTCATTTTTAAGATCAAATTCAATATGGCGCGACATTACAATAATGGTTTGGCGCATTAAAAAAGTTAAAAAACCAGCTAAAAGTGTTGTGCCTACAATTAAAAGCATATTATGCCATAATGCTTGCTTGGTAGCTTCGGCAGAAAGTTGGTTTTGTAAAAATTTTTGTAAAATAGTAATTGCATCGCCAATATATTGAGGTGTAAATACTGTAAATATTTGTGATGCTATAGTAATTACAATCCCCAGTAAGAACCGGTATTTATATTTTATGAAATATTTATTAAGTTTTTGAAGTTCTTTCATTAGTTATTTTATATTTCTTTTAAATATTATAAAACTCAATGTTTATACGATCTTTTTTAACAGCTTTTTATGATATAATTTTTTGATTCAATAATTATTAGTTCAAAAAATGATAATAAAATAAATTGTTTTATATTTGAGTCTATCCAAATTATTAAAATTATGACAACAAACGTATATACTCCAGACGAGTTAAAAAAAGTGGATCCGGTTTTCGGTCAAATTTCCTTTGATCATCACGAGCAAGTTGTTTTTTGCCACGACAAAGATACTGGTTTAAAAGCAATTATTGGTATACATAATACAGTATTAGGTCCAGCTTTAGGAGGCACTCGTATGTGGAATTATACTTCTGAATGGGAAGCGTTAAACGATGTTTTGCGTTTATCTCGTGGTATGACTTATAAATCAGCTATTTCTGGATTAGATTTAGGTGGTGGTAAAGCAGTTATTATTGGCGATTCTAAAAAAGATAAAAATCCGGAATTAATTAAAGCTTTTGCTAAATACGTAGATTCATTAAGCGGACGTTATATTACAGCAGAAGATGTTGGTACTACAACACCTGATATGGATTTAATTCATACAATTACGCCTCATGTAACAGGTATTTCTGAAAGTTTAGGCGGATCTGGAAATCCTTCGCCAGTTACAGCTTATGGTGTTTACATGGGGTTAAAGGCAGCAACAAAATTCAAATATGGATCAGACGATTTAAACGGAAAAAGAGTTTTAGTTCAAGGAATTGGAAACGTTGGTGAAACTTTGGTGAAACACTTGGTTAACGCAGGTGCTTTAGTAACAATTACAGATATCAGCAAAGACAGAGTAGAAGAGGTGTCTAAAAAGTACAACACAGCCATTTATATGGGTGAAGATTTGTATTCTTTAGATGTTGATATTTATGCGCCATGTGCTTTAGGTGCTACGGTGAATAACGATTCTATTGGTAAATTAAAAGCACAGGTAATTGCAGGTGCTGCAAATAATCAGTTGGCAGAAGAAGCTGTTCATGGTAAAATGTTACAAGAAAAAGGAATTGTTTATGCTCCTGATTTCTTAATTAACGCTGGTGGAATTATTAATGTTTTTGGCGAAATTGCTAAATATGGTTCAGACGAGGCTATTCGTAGAACAGAAAATATCTACAATACAACTTTAGATATTTTAAACTTAGCAAAAGAACAAAATATTACACCAAACCAAGCTGCAATGAAAATGGCAGAACAACGCATTGAAAAGAAAAAGCAAGAAAATAAATAAATATTAAAATATTGTATTAAATTTGCAAAGCGAAAATCAATCTGATTTTCGCTTTTTCTTTATAAAAATAAGTTCTTAGTAGCATGGTAAACAGGCGTCATATCCGTTCAAAAGTATTGCAAGCAATTTATGCAATGACTCAAAACCAATCCGATCAATTAGATGTTTATGAAAAATATCTTTTTAACAGTTTAGAAAACATTCGCGAGCTGTATCTTTTAATGTTGTCATCATTAATTGAATTGCAGAAAGTAGAGAATGATTTTTTAGAAGTATCGGCACAAAAACATTTAGCTACACCACAAGAAAAAAATCCCAATAAAAAGTTTGTCAATAATTTAGCGCTACAAATTTTAAGTAATTCTGAAACATTAAATAATTGGTTAGATGAGTTACATATTAATCAATTTCATGTTAATGATCAGTATATTAAAACCTTGTTACAAGAAATAAAAGCAAGCGAATTATACAAACACTATATGCGAAACGGTGTAAATGATTTTAAAGAAGATAAAGAATTCTTAATTAAATTGTTTACCGATTTTATTGCTCCGAACGAAAAAATTTATGAGTTTTTAGAAGATTACAGAATTTCTTGGATAGATGATATTCCAGTTGTAAACACCGCTATACTAAAGCAATTAGAAGGATTAAAAGATGAAAATACTTATTTTAAATTAAATAAGGTTTTTAAAGACGATGAAGATAAGGAATTTGCAAAGCAGTTATTTAGAAAAACGGCTTTAAATGCAGATGTTTTTGTTAAGGAATATGAAGATAAAACCCGTAATTGGGAATTAGATCGTATCGCAGAAATCGATTCGATAATTTTAAATTTAGGTGTGTGTGAACTACAAAAGTTTCCATCAATTCCTGTTAAAGTAACAATTAACGAATATTTAGAACTTGCAAAAGAATATTCAACACCAAAAAGCAGTATATTTATCAACGGAATTTTAGACGCTTTAGTTAAAGAATACCGTGAAGACAATAAATTAAACAAAATAGGAAGAGGATTAATCGAATAATTATGAAAAAATTAATGTTTGCAGCCGGATTTGCTGCGTTAAGCTTAATGGCTTGTAATAAAAAAGAAAATGCTTCGGCGCTTATCCAAGATGGTACTTCAGCACCAACCGAAACAACTACAGCCGATGCTGCAACTACAACAGATACAGCAAATGCACAAACAGGTTTTCCTAAAATTGCATTCAATGAAACTGTACACGATTTTGGTGAGTTGAAAAAAGGAGATAAAGCAGAAGTTGAATTTGAAATAAGAAACGAAGGTAACGTAGATTTAGTAATTATTGATGCTAAAGCATCATGTGGATGTACTGTTCCAGAAAAACCATCTGAACCAATTAAACCAGGTGCATCTGCAAAAATGAAAGTAGTATTTTCTGCAACTAGTGCAGGTTTACAAAGTAAAAATGTAACCTTAACAACCAACACCGAAGCTGGTAGCGAAATACTAACAGTAAAAGCAAACGTAACAGAATAATTTATAATGGAAAACATACAACAATTTTTACCTTTTGTTTTAATTATGGCGGCAATGTATTTTTTAATGATACGCCCACAACAACAAAGAGTTAAAAAAGAAAAAGAATTTGAAAGCAGCCTTAAAGTTGGCGATAAAATTGTAACTAAAGCCGGTATTCACGGAAGAATTTCTGAACTTGCAGAAACAACAATGGTTGTAGAAACAATGGCAGGGAAAATTAAAATGGAAAAAGCAGCAATCTCTTTAGATTTAAGCAAAAAAGTAAATGCTTCTCCGGTTGTAGAGAAATCATAAATAACAGAACTCCTAAAGAAATTTAGGAGTTTTTTGTTACTTTTGCTTAAAATGTACTTATGAAAAAAATACTAGCTTTTATAAGCTTCTTAACTATTATCACTTCGTGCTCTTCTGATGACGAACTAAAACAATTACCGCTAACAATGAGCGGCAGTAATTCTGTTGAATACACATTCAACGGAAAAAGAATGTCTTCTTTTGATTCTGACGAAACTAAGGAAATTCAATGTAGCTTCAATATTAATACTACGTGGATTCACATTAAATTAGGTAAGAACGATATTTATTCTACATTAACAATTTCTGCAAATACTTTGCTAGAAGAAGGTAAAACGTATCAAATTAAAGGAATGCTCAATTCAAATGTGCAAGCTTATAATGAGTATTACGGACCAAATATACCATACGTAAATTGTGGTACTAATAATGAAGTAGGTGGTACCATTACTATTGCAAAGCTAGATTATACAAACAAAATTATAACTGGTACGTTTAGTTACGACTGTGTAGGTGATAAAGGTGTTATCTATACTGTTCGTGACGGTTGGTTCGATTTAAAATTTTAACATGAAAAAAATACTATCACTTTTTACAATTTTCTTTGTGCTTTCATGTTCTTCAGACGATAATGTTGTGAATTTGTGTAATGAACAAATAGTTTCTCATTATCAAAAAGATCTACAATTAGTAAAAAATGTAAAAAACAACGTAATAGCAATAGCGTTTGATTTAGGAATTTCTGATGGGGTTATTAGTGAACGTTTAAAAGCGCTTTCGCTGTTTGATTTACCACTTAATTCAGATGGAAAAATCACAACTATTTATGTTGATCCATTATCAACTTATTCTACTAAAGTTGTATTTGGGTATTTTAAAGAAGGTAATTTATCGTGTGAGAAAATAAATGCTTACATAAATCAAATTAAAAATATAACTGAAGTATATAATGTTCAAAAACTTATAGAAGGGTCAACTAAATATGCAATTCTAAAAGAAACAAACATTATAGAAATTAAACTTGAAGATAATTTAGATTTATCAAATTTACAGAGTTTGGCAAATACGCAGGGATATGTTGTAACTGAAAACGATCCTATGAAGGTTAATGATAGCCAAGAACTTGTGTATTACTTAATTGATGAATCTGCCAAAAAATCAACAATAGAAATGGCTAAAATACTATCTCAAAATATTAAGTACCAACATATATCACCTAAGTATATCAGTATAAGATAAAAAAAAACTCCTATTTTTAGGAGTTTTTAATTTTTTAAGGTCTGTTTCCAGTAATTAATCGGTACAAAATAGCAATAACTGCTAACACCAATAAAACGTGTATAAAACTTCCTACGGCGTCTGCGAAACCAAAATATCCCACAGCCCATAAAATAATTAGTACTACGGCAATAAGCCAAATTAAATCTCTCATAGCATACTATTTTTAAAAATTAGTGTACTAAAGTTAATAAAAAAATATTTTAATACCACTTTAACTTTTATATTTTTTTGCAAACTTTGGTGGCAACGGCACAATTTTGTACTTTTATCAACATACAATATTAAGTAAACAAAAAGCTATAACATGCTTACAAAAAATAAAGATATTGCAGTTGCAGGTGCCGGACTTGTTGGTACCTTATTGGGTATCTATCTTAAGAAAAAAAATTACAACGTAACTATTTTTGATCGTAGTGAAGATATTCGTAAAGTGAAATTTTCTGGCAGATCTATAAATTTAGCAATGTCTACTCGTGGATGGCACACTTTAGATGAAGTTGGAATTGGTGATCAAATTAGAGAAATTGCTATTCCAATGGATAAAAGAGCTATACACATGAAAGACGGTTCTTTGTCTTTTCAACCTTACGGCATTAACGGCGAAGCTATTTATTCTATATCGCGCGGTGGTTTAAACAGAATGATGATTGATTTAGCCGAAGAAGCAGGCGTGAAGTTTGAATTTAACCAGAAAATTTGGGATATAAACTTAGAAACCGCTACCTTATATATAGGTGAAAACGAACACGGACCATTTACTACCAAACAATTTAATCAGGTTTATGCGGCCGATGGTGCTTTTTCTCGTATTCGTCACCGCATGCAGCGTCAAAATAGGTTTAATTATTCGCAGATATTTTTAAATATTGGCTATAAAGAATTAACCATTCCTGCAAATGAAGATGGTTCGCACAAAATTGATCCTAACTCGTTTCATATTTGGCCACGTGGTGAATTCATGCTTATTGCACTGTCTAACGACGATGGATCATTTACATGTACGTTGTTTATGCCCTTTGAAGGCAAAAATTCTTTCGAAGAAATTAATACAGAAGAAAAACTACTTCAATTTTTCAACGAATATTTTTCTGATACCAAAGATTTAATTATAAATCTAAATCAAGAATACTTTACAAACCCAACATCTTCATTGGTAACAATGCAATGTTATCCGTGGACTTATAAAGATAAAGTGGCTTTAATTGGCGATTCTGCTCATGCAATTGTTCCTTTTTATGGGCAGGGAATGAATGCTGGTTTTGAAGATATTACAGCGATAAGTGATTTGCTAGATGAATTTCCAGATGATATAGAAAAGGTTTTTGAAAAATATCAAGAGATACGTAAGCCAAATGCCGATGCAATTGCCGAATTATCCTACAGAAATTTTATTGAAATGAGTACCAAAACGGCTGATGTTGATTTCTTATTACAGAAAAAAATAGAAGCTTGGTTTACTAAACAACATCCCGATAAATGGCTACCGCTGTACGATCGCGTTACTTTTAGCTTAAACCCTTACGAAGACGCTTTGGCAATTGGCGATTTGCAGAAAAAAGTAATGGAAGATGTAATGCAACTTCCCGGTATTCATGAAAATTGGCAAACAACCGAAATAGAAAAATATATTTTAGATTTGTTAGATAAAAACAAAGCAGACAATTAGTCTGCTTTGTTTTTTTTGTTTACTTTTTAAACATTTTGGTAAGTACTCCAAAAGCCCCACGTATAAACGTTGCGCTGGTTAAAACTTTAATAACCTGTTTGGTAAAATAACTTTCTTCGGTTTTTTTAGGTGTTGAAGTTTTTGTTGATTTTGAAATTACAACTTCTGCAGGTTTTTCTTCAGATATTTTTTTATTCAATAGTTCATAAGCGCTTTCTCTGTCAACCACATTATTGTACTTGTTTTTTAAGGTCGATTTTTCAATTAACACATCAATTTCATTGGGCGACAAAACATCCATTCTGCTCATTGGTGCTTGTATCATACAAACTGCTAAAGGTGTAGGTATTCCTTTTTCGTTTAAAACCGTAACCAACGCTTCACCTGTACCAAGCTGTGTAATAATTTCGTTGGTTTTATAAAATTCGGTTGATGGAAAGTTTTCCGATGCTAATTTAATGGCTTTTCGATCCTTATCGGTAAAAGCACGTAACGCATGCTGAATTTTTAAACCTAACTGCGCCAAAACACCGTCGGGCACATCGGTTGGGTTTTGTGTGATAAAATACAAACCAATTCCTTTAGATCGTATCAGTTTTACAATGGTTTCAATTTGATCTAAAAGAGTTTTGGTGGCTTCTTTAAAGATTAAATGCGCTTCATCAATAAAAATAACCAATTCTGGTTGTCCGCTGTCGCCTTGTTCCGGCATGGTATTGTAAACTTCGGCTAAAAGACACAGCATAAAAGTTGAAAACAATTTAGGTTTATCCTGTATATCGTTTAAACGTAAAATATTTACAAAAGCTTTACCATTTTCATCAATTCGCATTAAATCTTTAATATCAAACGATGTTTCTCCGAAAAATAAATCGGCATCTTGTTGTTCCAATTCTATCAGTTTACGAAGAATTGCTCCTGTAGATGCTGTAGAAACGCGTCCATATTCTTTTTCAATAGCCTCTTTACCTTCATTTGTTATAAACTGAATTACTTTTTTTAGATCCTTTAAGTCTAATAGTGGAAGTTGATGATCATCGCAATATTTAAAGATCAACGACATTACACCGCTTTGTGTATCGTTCAAATCTAAAATACGTGAAAGTAAAACAGGTCCAAATTCTGATATTGTTGCCCGTAATCTAACACCGTTTTGTTTTGATATGGTTAGTAATTCTACAGGAAATGCGTTTGGTTCAAAAGGTAAATTCATTTTAGCATGTCGCTCTTCTATAAAAGCAGTTTTTACGCCTTGCTGTGCAATTCCGCTGAAATCACCTTTAATATCCATCATTAAAACCGGAATGCCTTTGTTTGATAATTGTTCAGACAGTACTTGAATGGTTTTGGTTTTACCCGTTCCGGTAGCACCAGCAATTAATCCGTGGCGGTTTAGTGTTTTTAAAGGTATGTTTATAAATAAATCAGCAACCGGTGCGTTGTTAATCATTGCACCGCCAATTGTAATAAAGTCGGTCTTAAAATTGTAACCTTCTTTAATTTTTAGTTTGAAATTTTCGATATCCATTAAACAATTGTTCTTTTTTTGATAAAGATATAAACTTCTTTCAACTAAAAAAATGCAATAAAACGGTAGGTTATGTAATTGTTAAGAAATATTTGCGGACAAAAAACAATAATAGTGAACGTGAAACGTTTAATGTTTAAGGATTTGGTAAAAAAATATTAAAAAGTAAATTAATTGTTTCTTTTTAGTTAATTTTAAATTCTTAAATAATAACAGGCTAAATTTTATTTTTTTATATCAACTAAAAAAGTAAATTTGCCTTGCTTCAATGAAAGCAAACTAATTTTAAAAATTGAGTAAACATTAAATTTAAATTTTATTAAGATGACACAAACAGTTGAGAAAAATCCAAGTAGTTCAGGATTATCTAACATTGCTGCGGCACTAACAATTCTAATATGTCTTGTAGTTGGTTACGTAATTTGGGATTTCGTATTAGGGGCTTCAAGTAACTTTATGAATGGAGATCCTAATGGCGATCCACTTCCAGGTAACTTAATGGGGATGATGTATAAGGGAGGTTTTGTAATAGCCATATTAATTGGATTATTAACTACTACAGTTGTTTTTGCAATTGAAAGATTTTTCGTTATTAGTAAGGCGTCTGGTACAGGTGATGCTAAGGCTTATGTTGCTAAAGTACAATCATTAGTTAATGCAAACCAAATCGATGAAGCTATTGAGCTTTCAGATACACAAAAAGGTTCGGTTGCAAACGTTGTTAAAGCAGCTTTAATTAAGTTAAAAGAAGTTAAACGCGAAGGTTTTGATGCTGATAAAGCAACAGAAACTATTCAAAAAGAAATTGAAGAAGCTACTGTGTTAGAAATGCCAATGTTAGAGAAAAACATGATCATTTTAGCAACATTAGTATCTATTGGTACATTAGTAGGTTTATTAGGTACGGTAACAGGTATGATTAAAGCATTCTCTGCTTTATCTACAGCTGGTTCACCTGATTCATCTGCATTGGCAACAGGTATTTCTGAAGCATTAATGTGTACTGCAACAGGTATTGGTACTTCTACATTAGCTATTGTTTTCTATAACGTATTTACAACTAAAATCGATAAATTAACACATTTTATCGACGAGGCTGGATTCGCAATTACACAATCTTACAGAAGACACAATAAATAGTCCTTATTTATTGTAGTTCGTAAATATTGTATAATTCCAGATTAAATCTGGTTAAAAAAGAAGAAAGAATATGGCAAAAATGAAAAAATCAAGTACAAGAATAGATATGACCGCAATGTGTGACGTATCATTCTTATTGCTAACATTCTTCGTTTTAACCTCTACAGCAAAAACACCAGAAGTTCACCCTGTTGATTTGCCTGCATCTACAAAGGAAACTAAAATTCCTACAGATGATATTTTATCAATTACCGTTGGTCAAGAAAACGTGTATATTGGTATTGCCGGCAAAGAAGATCGTAAAGATATCTTAACAAGAATGGGGCAAGAATATAAAATTGAATTCACAGAAGCAGAAAAAAATGCTTTTGCAGGATTAGAAAATTTTGGTGCTGATATTCGTGAAATGAAGACCTTGTTGGCTAAATCACCAAGTGATCGTATGCAAGAAGAATTTCATAAGGGTGTTCCTTATAAGGATTCTTTAAATAATCAATTAGCCTCTTGGGTACGTAATGCACGTGAATCATCTTGGCAGCGTAAAGAATCATTCTTAAAGGTTGCTATTAAAGGAGATGCAAACGAGCAGTTTGGTACTATTAAAGAGATAATGAATATTTTACAAGAACAACGTCAAAACCGCTTTTACCTAGTTACAGGTTTAAGATCAGACGACTTTTAATCTACTAAAATTTAAAAAGAAATGGCAGAATTAAATACTGGTGGTAGCGAAGGCAAAAAAGGCGGTAAAAAAGTAAGAAGTAAAAAACAAAATGCTGGTGTTGATTTAACGGCAATGGTAGATTTGGCATTCTTATTGATTACGTTCTTTATGTTAACCACCTCTTTATCTCAACCGCAGTCTATGGACTTAAATATGCCGGATAAGTTAAAGAAAGATGATAACACACCTAAGCAAGATGCGATGGAATCTAAAACCATGACTATATTGATTGGTAAAGATCGTAAACTTAAATATTATATGGGTATGTTAAATCAACCTTATCAGGGTATTGGTCCTACTGATACAGCTTATGGTAAAAACGGTGTGCGTCAGGTTATTTTACAAAAAATGGCTAATTTAAGAGCAGCTGGACATGAGGGTAGAGAAGGAATTGTTGTGTTAATTAAAGCAACAGAAGATGCAACTTATACTGATATGATTGATATTTTAGACGAAATGGCAATCACAGGAGTTGAAATCTATGCGTTGCAAGACATGACAGAAGACGAAAAAGCAGTTATGCAATAAGCATAAATAAAAAATAAACTACTATGGCTAATATTAATTTATTTGGAAAGGATTGGACAAACATAGTCTTTGAAGGTCGTAACAAAGCGTACGGTGCCTACAAACTACGTCAGGAAAATCCTAAAACAACATTACTAGCATTATTGTTAGGTGTTGTATGTATTGGTTTGGCTTTTGGTGGATCGGTTGCATATAAATCAATGTTTGGTGATACTTTTACATCTAAAAAAGATGTAGAAGAAGTATCTGTTACAGAGATTGAATTACCTGAATTACCAGAACCAGAACCACCTGTTGAGGAAATTAAGGAAGAGCCAATACCAGAACCAGAACAAGCCGATGCGTCAAAATCGGTTCAAGAGGAAGTAAAGTTTTTAGAAACGGAAGTTAAAAAAGATAACGAAGTTAAAAACGAACAAAAAACTACTCAGAAAGATATCGATGATACCAAAACTTCAGGTCGTGAAGATCGTGAAGCGGATAAATCAGGTGATTTTAAATCAGACGGTGCCCAAACGGGTGGAGCTGAAAAAGGCTCTCAAGGAAAAGGAACCGGAGATAAATTTTCTGATGATGAAAACAAAGTTCATAGCTTTGTACAACAAAAAGCTGCACCAAACGAAGGTTTGCCTAAATTTATGCAAAATTTTTCGCGTAAATTTAATGCGCCTGATGTAGGTGGTAACGTAAAACAAATTAAAGTTACTTTGAAATTTACTGTTGAGAAAGATGGATCGTTTACCGATTTACAAGTTCTAGATGATAAACAAGGAGTAGGTAATGAAGCAAAACGTGTGTTAAAATCTATGCCAGGTTGGAAACCAGCACAGCATAATGGTAAAACGGTACGTTCTACTTTTAGATTACCAATTACAATTAATGTGAATAACTAATATGTTAGAAAACTTTATAAGTAATTATAAACAAAAATCGCTATTACAGCGATTTTTGTTCTTTATTGGCTTGCTTTTCCTAATACTGTATTTTGTATTGGGCTGTATGTTCATTTTTTGGAAATCCGTTCCCTTAGATTTATCTTATAACCGCAGGCTATTATTCGGAATACTGCTTATAGTGTACAGTATTTTCAGGTTTTACAGAATTATAAACATAAGGCAAGATTAATTTCTTGCCTTTTTTTGTTTTAACAAATACTAAATAAAATATATTTACGTTATTCTGTAAATGAGTATTTATATTTTGTATATTTAGTTAAAACATTTTAATATGGTCTGATTTTTACGCTTAACTTAAAACATTTTTAATTATGAGCAGTTTAAATTTATTCGGAAAAGAGTGGGGAAATATCGTATTTGAAAACCGCAACAAGCTTTACGGAGCTTACAAACTACGTCAAGAAAGTGCTAAAACAACTTTTATGGCATTGGCAATAGGTGTAGGTATGATAAGTTTAATTTTAGGAAGTTCTTATTTGTATGCTTCAAAAAGTGATCCTACAGTTATAATTGTTACTATTCCAGATGATCCTATGGTTCCAAATAGGATAGATCCCATTGAAAAAATCGAGCCAAAAATTGAAAAACCAATTGGCACTAGTGATGATGATACTAAAGCTGTAGCTACTAAAACAGATGTGATTAAGAATATTAAGCTGGTTGAAATGCAAGTAACCGCTGATGACATATCAAAGAATGAAGTGCTAACAGCGCAAAATCAGTTTAACGACAATACTAATTCTGGACAAGATAATCTTGAAGCTAATATAAATGGATCTTTAAATACAGATGGAAGCAAATCGGGAACTGAAAATAACGATAAAGGTATAGATGAAACAGGTGCTGGTTCAACAAGCGGAACTAAAGAATATAAACCAAATGATATCGTAAAGCTGGTTCAGCATAAAGCAATGCCAAACGAAGGATATGATAAATTTTTTGATTCTTTCGTTAAAAAGTTTTCTCATCAAAATATTAATGCTTCTTCTAGTGAAATTTCTGTAAAGTTGCGATTTGTTGTAGAAAAAGACGGGTCATTCACCGATATACAAATATTAGACGATAAATACGGCTTGGGGAATGAAGCTATACGTGTGTTAAAATCAATGCCAAAATGGAAAGCGGCACAACATAATGGTAGAACAGTACGATCTATGTTTACCTTGCCAATAAAAGTAAAAATAAACAATTAATTTAAACCCGCTAGTATTAGCGGGTTTGCTTTTCAATAGCTATAATGTTGTATTTTAACGTATGGTAAAATCATATTTACTACCACAATAATTTTTGTTTGTTAAAAATGCAAAATTTGTAAAGTTTATTAAAAAAAAAATTAGTAGATTTAGCAATCAATTAATATTTAAAATTATGAAGCAGATATTTTGGTCTGTGTTAGTGTTAGGCTTGTTGGTTTCTTGTAAAAAAGACAATACAGAAACATCAAGTGAATTAAAAGAAGCGTACGATAGAGGGAATGCTCAAATGTATGTTGAAACATCTGTTTATCCAATAATTGAAGATATTAATCAGGTTTTTAAAACGTATTACAACGATGCCAATATAAAGCTTGTAATGCTACCACAAAACCAACTATTAAATGCTGTTTATAAAGACTCTAACCGTTTGGCGGTGGTTCCAAAAACATTCACTGCTAAAGAATTAGAACAATTTAAAGGTCGTGTTGTACCCAAAATTACGCCTATAGCTAAAGATGCTGTTTTGTTTATAACGCAAAAGAACGCAACCGATACGTTGATTAACTATAAAGATGTAATTGAAGTTTTTAAAGGATCTAAAAAGTCCGATAAAATATTTGTTTTTCATGAGGCTAATTCAAGTATTGTTACAAAACTAATGGAAGATGCTGGTGTAAAAACTATAAGCAAAAATGTATATTATGCACCAACGGTTGAAGAAATTGTGGCATATATCAATAAAAATAAAAATGCAATAGGTGTTGTAGGAATAAATTGGTTGGTACAACCTGATGATAATATAAAAGAAGGTATTAAACAATTACGCTCTATGCTTGTTTATAATGATTCGTTAAAACAATACTTTGCGCCATCACAAAGTACCATTGCAGATAACACGTATCCACTTGTGCGTACAATAAATATTGTAGATGTTCAAGGTAAAACAGGTTTAGGAACCGGATTTGCAAGTTTTGCAGCATCAGACAAAGGACAGCGAATTGTTTTAAAATCGGGTTTAATGCCAATAACAGTTCCTAAAAGAGAAATTAACATAATAAAATAATCAAGTTTTT
>Ga0233380_1000419_pt1 | contig 22772 bp, 22 predicted proteins | sample ElkDunMinimDraft_9_FD_191541 | JGI IMG/M metagenome (GOLD analysis project Ga0233380, IMG submission 191541) | Fecal eukaryotic communites from dung pellets of Tule Elk in California, USA - Elk Dung F36 | ecosystem: Host-associated > Mammals > Digestive system > Large intestine > Fecal | place... | reverse complement strand
GATCGCGAATGGCATTCTTAGCGTGAAGGGCCCGAAGGGCACCCTCACGCTGACGATGCGCACCGAGATCAGCTACACGGTGGAAGACGGTCGCATTCTGGTGCGTCCGGCCAACGAGAGCAAATCAGCACGCGCCTATTGGGGCATGCAGCGGACCTTGGTCAGCAACCTGGTGACGGGTGTTACCGAAGGTTACTCGAAGGTTCTCGAGATCACTGGCGTTGGCTATCGTGCAACGGCGCAGGGCCGCAAGCTGAAGCTTCAGCTCGGCTACAGCCACGATGTCGACTATGACGTGCCCGAAGGCATTGAGGTCAAGACCCCGGATAACACGACGGTCGAGATCTCTGGTGTCGACAAGCAGAAGGTAGGCCAGGTTGCGGCCGAGATTCGTCGCTGGCGCAAGCCTGAGCCTTACAAGGGCAAGGGTATCAAGTACCGCGGCGAGTACATCTTCCGCAAGGAAGGGAAGAAGAAGTAATGGCCAAGCTCTCACTCTTCGATCGCCGCCGTCGGCGTGTTCGCACGGCGCTGAAGGCTCGCTCTGGCGGCCGTCCGCGTTTGTCGGTTCATCGCACGGGTCGTCATATCTACGCCCAGATCATCGACGATGCAGAAGGCCGCACCCTGGTTTCTGCTTCGACGCTGGTAAAGGGCGGCAAGGGCCCTGGCGCTACTGTCGCGGATGCGATCAAGGTCGGCAAGGATCTGGCCGAGGCTGCTGCCAAGGCTGGCGTGACTGCCGTCGTGTTCGATCGCGGCGGCTTCCTCTTCCATGGCCGCGTCAAGGCGCTGGCTGACGCTGCGCGTGAAGGCGGGCTGGAGTTCTGATAATGGCAGACGAAAACAACAACGCTGAGCAGCCAGCGACGGCGCCTATTGCAGCTGAAGCCCCCCAAGGCGGCGAGCCGCGCGAGGCCCGTGGCCCAGGCCGTGGTCGTGGCCGCGGTGGTAATGATCGTAGCGGCGGTGATCGTGGCCGTGGTCGCGGCGGCAATGACCGTCGTGGTCGTGGCGGCGATGATGATGGTGGTGAAGAGCTCATTGAAAAGCTCGTTCACATCAACCGCGTTTCCAAGACCGTTAAGGGCGGTAAGCGCTTCGGTTTTGCCGCACTGGTCGTAGTTGGCGATGGCAAGGGCCGTGTTGGCTTCGGTCATGGCAAGGCGCGCGAAGTGCCGGAAGCCATCACCAAGGCAACCGCTTCCGCCAAGAAGAAGATGGTCCGCGTTCCGCTCAAGGAAGGCCGTACCCTCCATCATGACGGCAAGGGTCGTTTCGGTGCAGGTAAGGTCAACGTTCGTTCGGCACCGGCCGGTACCGGCATCATCGCTGGCGGCCCGATGCGCGCTGTCTTTGAAAGCCTGGGCGTTGCAGACGTGGTGACCAAGTCGGTTGGCACATCGAACCCCTACAACATGATCCGCGCAACGTTCGACGCCTTGGTAAACCAGACTTCGCCGAAGTCTGTTGCCCAGCGTCGCGGCAAGAAGGTCGCTGACCTGCTCGGCCGTGGCGGCGCGAATGCGGTGGAGGCTGAAGCCGCCGCCGAAGCGATCACGGAGTAATCGACATGGCCAAGATCAAGATCAAGCAGATCGGTTCGCCGATCCGCCGGCCCGAAAGCCAGAAGAAGATCCTCATCGGCCTCGGCCTTGGCAAAATGCACAAGGTGGTTGAACTTGAGGACACTGCCGAGGTAAGGGGCGCCATCGCCAAGCTGCCTCACATGGTGGCAGTGATCGATTGAATATAACGCATCCCGGCTTCGGCCGGGATGTTTCTTTTAGCGCGACTAAAGCGAAAGCGAGTGCAACGACATGAAACTTAATGATATTCGCGATAACGCTGGTGCCCGCAAGGGCCGCATGCGTGTCGGCCGTGGCATCGGCTCCGGCAAGGGTAAGACTGCCGGACGCGGCCAAAAGGGTGCCAAGGCACGCTCGGGCGTCAGCATCAAGGGCTTCGAAGGCGGTCAGATGCCGCTGCACATGCGTATCCCAAAGCGCGGCTTCAACAACAAGTTTGCCAAGGACTATGCTGAAGTGAACCTGGGTATGATCCAGAAGTTCATCGAGGCAGGCAAGCTTGATGCAAATGCCGTCGTCGATCACGCAGCGCTCCAGGCTGCTGGACTTGCCCGTGGCGGCAAGGACGGCGTCCGTCTGCTCGGTAAGGGCGAATTCACCGCCAAGGTGAAGTTCGTTGTTACGGGCGTCACAAAGGGTGCGCGCGAAGCAGTCGAAAAGGCTGGCGGTTCTATCGAATTGCCCGCTCCAAAGGCTGCAGCCGCGGAATAATCGCGGGGATAGGCTCGGGCGGGGTTCTTGCATCCCTGCCCGAGCACTATATGGGCTGCTTCCGAACTAGCGGGGGAGCGCGGTCATGATGCCGCTGCCCGAATAAGGCTTACCCATCCATGGCTTCACGTTCCGATCAGGTTGCGAGCAATTTCAACCTCGCAAATTTCTCCAAGGCTACTGAACTCAAGAAGCGCATTTGGTTCACGATCGGTGCGCTGATCGTTTTTCGCTTTCTGAGCTTCGTGCCACTGCCGGGCGTAAACCCGCTGATCCTTGAATCGCTGTACGACCAGACGCGTGGCGGCATTCTAGACCTCTTCAACACATTTTCGGGCGGCAGCCTTGAGCGCATGAGTCTCATCGCGCTCGGTGTTATGCCCTACATCACGGCATCGATCGTTGTTCAGCTGGCAGCAGCGCTGCACCCGGCGCTCGCGGCTCTCAAGAAAGAGGGCGAATCTGGCCGTAAGAAGCTTAACCAATACACGCGCTACGGGGCGGTGCTGCTGACGGCGATCCAGGGCTGGTTCATTGCATCCGGACTGGAAGCCTATGGCGCGTCCAGCGGGCTGCAGGCCGTAGTAAACCCGGGTTACATGTTCCGCGTCGGCGCTGTGATCAGTCTGATCGGCGGCACCATGTTCCTGCTGTGGCTTGGTGAGCAAATTACGTCGCGCGGTATTGGTAATGGCGTGTCGCTCATCATCATGGCGGGCATTGTCGCGCAGATGCCGACTTTCGTCGGCAATCTGTTCGAAGGTGGCCGCACCGGCTCGACCAGTCTGATTGTGATCGTTGGCCTCGTCCTGCTTCTCGTCGGCATGATCCTGTTCATCTGCTTTATGGAGAGGGCGCAGCGACGGCTGCTGATCCAGTATCCGAAGCGGGCAAGTCAACGCGGCATGATGCAGGCAGATCGCAGCCATTTGCCGCTCAAGCTCAATACGGCAGGCGTGATCCCCCCAATCTTCGCAAGCTCGCTGCTTCTGCTCCCGCTTACGATCAGTCAGTTCGCTGGGAATTCGCTTGCGCCAGATAGCGCCGCCGGTGGGTTCGTGGTGACGCTGAACCAGTATCTGCAGCATGGGCAGCCGATTTACATGCTGCTTTATGCGCTTGGGATCATCTTCTTCTGCTTCTTCTATACGGCTGTCGTATTCAATCCTGAGGAAACGGCCGAGAACCTGAAGCGGAACGGTGGCTTTATTCCCGGCATCCGTCCGGGCAAGAATACTGCCAATTATCTGGACTATGTGCTTACGCGCATCACGGTCCTGGGTGCGGCGTACCTTACGATTGTCTGTGTGCTGCCGGAATACTTCATGGCGCAGACGGGCATGCAGATGATGTTCATGGGCGGCACGAGCCTGCTGATCGTCGTCAACGTGACGGTCGACACTATCACCCAGATCCAGTCGCATCTGCTGGCACACCAGTATGGCGATCTGATCAAGAAGGCTAAGCTGAAGGGGCGCCTGCGTTAAGGCGTGGTCAGGGCCAAGGTAAATTAGGGCCAAGGGAGGCATCGCGTGAATATCATCCTGCTGGGACCGCCCGGAGCGGGTAAGGGCACCCAGGCGCAGCGGCTTGTCGAGCGTCTTGGCATGCGTCAGCTGTCGACCGGCGACATGCTGCGGGCAGCAGTCAAGGCTGGCACGCCTGTAGGGCTGGAAGCGAAAGCCGTGATGGAGCGCGGCGAACTCGTCTCGGACGAGATCGTCTCTGCATTGATCGGTGAAGAGTTGGATGCGATGGGCGTCGAAACCGGTGCGATCTTCGATGGTTATCCGCGCACTGCTGCTCAGGCCGCATCGTTGGACGGTATCCTGTCGTCGCGCGGCCGCAGTCTTAATCACGTGATCGAGCTTGAAGTGGACGAGGATCTGCTGGTTGAGCGTATAACCGGCCGGTTCACCTGTGCCAGTTGCGGGAAGGGCTATCACGACATATTCGAGAAGCCGAAGCATAATGGCGTCTGTGACAAATGTGGCGGCACCGAGTTCAAGCGCCGGCCGGATGACAACGAGGCAACCGTCCGGACACGGATGTCAGAGTATCGCGCCAAGACCGCACCAATCCTGCCCATCTATGAGGAGCGGGGTATCGTCAGTCGTGTCAACGGTATGGCTGATATGGACGATGTGACGGCTGCAATCGAGAGCGTGCTCGGAGGCTGAGGCGAGGCGGCGGGTCGGCGCCGCCGCTACACGGCCGTGTGAAATGCTGCCCTTTAAATAGGAGGGCAGGGGGCGGCGTATCGTAGCGGTTTCCGTGGCCGCCACGATATCCGGCTTCGCATCATGAGTTCTAACGAATTGGCCGTCCACTTCGTGCAGTCTGGCACGTCCAATTGTTGTGAAGGTGATCGGACGTTCCGAAAGGTGGCGCAGTGAGCGCGGCTATTCCGTATATGCGATGGGGGGGGCTGGCGGAAGATCGTTTCAGCAGGCACAGCACTTGCATCTCCTGCCTTTTGATGCCCAAAACTGACTAGAGCGGTCCGCTCAAGGCGCGGCTGTTAAGCGAACAAGGTAACGTTCGGCGCGCGGGGGCTTGGGTGGGTTTGGCGGTCATTTCACTGGCGCGATGTTGGGGGTGCCTTTTGACCTCGGGTCGTTGTTGCGCTAAATACTCAGGCGTGATCGTCGCTTGCGGAGTATTTCGCAGTTGGGCGGGCGATATTTACTTCGCATCGTTGACACACCGTACGAATCGCCCTAATCGCCCCCTTCACTCGACAAAAACGGGTTAGTCCGGCCGGCAGCCGCCATTGCGCGCGCCACCGGACTTTTTGCCGTGCAGTCGAGTGTGAAAGCGTTGAGATGGGGGCGGCGGCAGTCGTCTGCCCCTGTGGAGCAGGAGATTTAAGTGGCTCGTATTGCCGGGGTAAACATCCCCACTAATAAGCGCGTAATCATCGCGCTTACCTACATTCATGGTATCGGCTCGACCAAGGCCAAGCAGATCGCCGATAAGATCGGGATTGATCACAGCCGCCGTGTGCAGGATCTGAGCGATCAGGAAATCCTTCACATCCGCGAAGCGATCGACGCCGATCACACGGTAGAGGGTGATCTTCGTCGTACTACGGCGATGAACATCAAGCGCCTGATGGATCTGGCCTGCTATCGCGGCCTGCGTCATCGTAAGGGTCTGCCCGTTCGCGGTCAGCGCACTCACACCAACGCCCGCACCCGTAAGGGCAAGGCCAAAGCCATCGCCGGTAAGAAGAAGTAATTCCGGGCATTTGCCCGATACGCTTTTCTCTTCCGTAGAACGACAGGATACGAACCATGGCTCGCGAACCCCAGCGCATTAAAAAGCGGGAGCGCAAAAATATCACAAGCGGCGTCGCTCACGTGAATGCCAGCTTCAACAATACGATGATCACCATCACTGACGCCCAGGGTAATGCCATCAGCTGGTCGTCGGCCGGCATGATGGGCTTCAAGGGGTCGCGCAAGTCGACGCCTTACGCTGCTCAGGTTGCTGCTGACGATGCCGGCAAGAAGGCTGCGGAACACGGCGTTCGCACGCTCGAGGTTGAGGTCAAGGGCCCCGGCTCGGGCCGCGAAAGCGCGCTGCGCGCTCTTCAGGCGGTTGGTTTTACCATTACCTCGATCCGGGACGTTACCGCGATCCCGCACAACGGCGTTCGCCCTTCCAAGCGTCGCCGCGTCTGATCGAGTTCGTGGCGGCGGGGTATCCGCCGCCGCATTTTCGGAACGGCCGCGACCCAATTGGGAAGCGGTCGGTTCGCCCGCCAGAACTAACCCTAGAGGAAGTCCATGACAGTCAACATTAAGAACTGGCAGGAACTTAAAAAGCCCAACAGCCTCGAAGTGAAGCCGGGCAACGACCCGAAGCGTCGCGTTACTTTCGTTGCTGAGCCGCTTGAGCGCGGTTTCGGTCTGACGCTTGGTAACTCGCTTCGCCGCGTTCTGCTCTCCTCGCTGCAGGGCGCCTCGATCACCTCGATCAAGATCGAAAACGTGCTGCACGAGTTCTCGTCGCTTGCCGGCGTGCGTGAAGACGTCACCGACATTGTTCTCAACGTGAAGCAGATCGCGCTGAAGATGCAGGGTGAAGGCCCGAAGCGCCTTCAGCTGTCAGCTACTGGCCCTGCCGAAGTCACCGCCGGTGATATTGCCGTTACCGGTGACATCGAGGTGATGAACAAGGATCTGGTGATCTGTCATCTCGACGAGGGCGCGACGCTCAACATGGAGCTGACCGCTGATACTGGTAAGGGCTATGTGCCTGCCGTGTCGAACCGCCCGGTTGATGCTCCCATCGGCCTGATCCCGGTAGACTCGTTGTATTCGCCGGTACGTCAGGTTTCCTACAAGGTCGATAACGCTCGTATCGGCCAGGAGCTCGACTTCGATAAGCTTAGCCTCACCGTTGAAACTGACGGTACAGTCACGCCGGAAGACGCAGTAGCCTATGCCGCTCGTATCCTGCAGGACCAGCTTTCGCTGTTCGTTCACTTCGAGGATATTGCACCGGTAGGCGCTTCGCCGATGATCGGCCTTGCTGCTGCTCCGGTAGAAGAAGGCGATGCCAACCAGCTCAACCGTTACCTTCTCAAAAAGGTGGACGAGTTGGAACTTTCGGTTCGCTCGGCCAACTGCCTCAAGAACGACAACATCATCTACATCGGCGACCTGGTCCAGAAGACCGAGGCCGAGATGCTTCGTACGCCGAATTTCGGTCGCAAGTCGCTCAACGAAATCAAGGAAGTTCTTTCCTCGATGGGTCTGCGCCTTGGCATGGACATCCCTGGCTGGCCGCCCGAGAATATCGAGGAAATGGCCAAGAAGCTCGAGCAAGAGCTACTCGGCTAACAGTATCGGGGCAGGGGCGCTTGGTTTAAGCGTCCCTGTCTTTTTTCGGTGATGGGGCGGCGACCGTAACTGCTGCCTGGATCGGGGTACCTCACACGGCCCCCCTACGAACGGAGTATGAATCATGCGCCATAAAGTTGGCCACCGTAAGCTTCAGCGCACCTCGTCGCATCGCGCGGCGCTGCTGCGAAACATGGCGGCGGCGCTCATCAAGCATGAGCAGATCACCACCACCACTTCAAAGGCGCGCGAACTGCGTCCTTATGTCGAAAAGCTGATCACGCTGGGCAAGCATGGCGGTCTTTCGAACCGTCGTCTGGCGCACGCTCGCCTTCTCGACGACGCTCAGCTGACCAAGCTGTTTGACGTTCTGGCTGAGCGTTACGCTGATCGCGCTGGCGGTTACACCCGCGTAATCAAGGCTGGCATCCGTGCATCGGATGCTGCGCCGATTGCTGTGATCGAACTGGTTGATCGCGACACTTCGGCAAAGGGCCAGGATTCGGGTCCGGTGCAGAGCGACGCCGAGTAAGCTTGTCGTTGCAAAGCGACAGCGCTAAATAAAAAGGCGGCCGCGGTTAGTTTCGCGGCCGTCTTTTTGCGTTTTTGGAGAAACAGATGTCTCGCCTGCTGCACGCAGCCGTATCGCTTGCGTGCCTTGCCATGGCTGGTCAAGCCGGTGCCGAAACTATGAAACCGATTACCTATCCTGAGACCAGACGCGGGGACGTTGTAGAGACACTGTTCGGAGAGCACATTGCCGATCCGTACCGTTGGCTTGAGAATGACGTTCGGAACGAAGCGGAAGTGGCAGGCTGGGTAGAACGGCAGAACGCGGTTACCGACGCATATCTGGATACGCTGCCGGAACGACAGTGGTTTGCCGGGCGTATCCGTTCCCTGATCGATTACGAGCGTTTCGGCCTGCCGGTAAAGGCGGGAACGCGCTATTTCTATACACGCAACAGTGGCCTGCAAAATCAGGCGCAGTTGTTCGTCCGGGATGGGTTGAAGGGCGAACCGCGGTTGCTTCTGGATCCGAACAGCTGGGCGCAGGATGGGGCGACCGCGCTGGACGCCTGGAAGCCCTCTGAGGACGGGCGTTATCTGCTGTACAGTGTGCAGGACGGTGGCAGCGACTGGAGAATACTCCGGGTGCTGGATGTCACGACAGGCAAGCCGTTGGCAGACGAACTTCGCTGGGCAAAGTTCACGACGCTGGCATGGGTCGGGAACGAAGGCTTCTTCTATTCGCGCTTTCCGCAGCCTGAGAAGGGCCAGGACTTCCAGGCGCTGAACTATAATCAGGCCGTCTATTTCCATCGTATCGGCACCAGCCAGGATGCCGATGAACGTGTCTATGTGACGCCCGATCATCCTGAACGCGGGCACACGGCCGAAGTGACTGCGGATGGCCGGCATGCGATCATAACCAGTTCGCAAGGCACAGACGCCCGTTACGAATTGCATGTCATCGACTTAAGTCGCCGCAGCCGCGATGGCTGGAAGGCGAACGCTCTTGTCAGTGGTTTGCAGAATGACTGGAGGCTGGTTGATGGCATGGGCGATCGCCTGTGGTTCGTGACGAATTGGAACGCGCCGCGGTATCGCCTTGTCACAATCGATCTTGCGCAGCCTAAGCCCGAATGGCGTGAGCTGGTGGGTGAAAGCGCGGAGACGCTGCAGCAGGCTTCAATTATTGGCGACAAGCTGATCCTTTCTTATTTGAAGGACGCGTCGACCCGGGCGCTGGTCTATGATCTGGCAGGTAAGCCCGCGCGTAGCCTGTCGCTGAAAGACATCGGCACAGCGTCCGGTTTCCAGGGCAGACCCGGAGATCCGGAGACGTTCTACAGCTTTACCAGCTTCAATCAGCCAGCGGCGGTGTACCGGCTTGATCTGGGGACAGGGCGTACCGAACCGTTTGCGGAGCCGGAACTGACATTCGATCCGGCAGGGTATGACGTTGAACAGCGCTTCTTCAATTCCAAGGACGGCACCCGGGTTCCGCTGTTCATCGTGCGCAAGAAAGACATTGCCGCGTCAGCCAAGTCGGTGCCGACGCTGCTCTATGGGTACGGCGGCTTTGATGTTTCGCTGACGCCCGGCTTTTCTGCGGTACGCATGGCGTGGCTTGAGGCGGGCGGCGCTTTCGCTTTGGCAAACCTTCGCGGCGGGGGTGAGTATGGCAAGGCCTGGCATGATGCTGGTCGGCTTGCGAACAAGCAGAACGTCTTTGATGATTTTATTGCGGCAGGTGAATTCCTGATCGCTGAAGGGATCACGCCAAAGGGGGGGCTCGCGATTCAGGGTGGGTCCAACGGTGGGTTGCTGGTCGGCGCGGTGGTGAACCAGCGGCCTGATCTGTTTGCGGCGGCTAACGCGCAGGTCGGCGTGATGGACATGCTGCGCTTCGATCGCTTCACGGCCGGTCGCTATTGGGTGGACGATTATGGCTACCCCGATCGCGAGGCGGATTTTCGTATCCTGCGAGCCTATTCGCCCTATCACAATATCGTGCAGGGCGCGGACTATCCGGCCATTCTTGTCACCACGGCTGATACCGACGACCGCGTCGTGCCCGGGCACAGCTTTAAATATACGGCCGCCTTGCAGGCAGCACGGGCAGGGAACAAGCCTCACCTGATCCGTATCGAAACCCGTGCCGGGCATGGTTCCGGCAAACCGACGGACAAGGCCATTGAAGAAGGCGCTGACGTGCTGGCCTTCCTGGCACATTGGACGGGTTTGAAACTGCCGGACAGCGGCGGGAAGTGACAGGGCGCGGGGCCGCGCTGGCCCTAGGTTCAGCCGAGTATTGATGGCCCTAGTAACAGCAGCAGGCGAACGTCGATCGCCAGCTGCTGTTCGCGCCACCGGGCAACAGCTTCCGCTATGTCTGCGCGGGGTACGCGGTGGACTGTGATGTCCTCGCTTTCCGTACCGCCACCTTCGGTGACTTTGGTGAGTCCATGTGCCCGCAGCAGGGTAAAGCTTTCGGTGACCATGCCGGGGGAGGACTGAAACTCACCCAATACTTCCATGCGCTCTGCTTGATACCCGGTTTCCTCTTCCAGCTCGCGCAGAGCGGCAGAGGTGGCGTCCTCATCTTCCCCGCCAGCATCGTCACCGATCAGCCCGGCGGGAAGCTCGATGCAGGCGCGGCCAAGCGGCACGCGGAATTGTTCGACAAGGATCACATGATCCTCTTCGTCGATGGCTAGGATTACAGCCGCGCGAATACCACGGGCACGACTGACGTACTCCCACTTGCCACGTTTGCGCGCCGTGATGAAACGGCCCTGCCAGGTGATCTCTTCTGGCTCTTCGCCATGCTGCTGAGGTTTCATACTTCGATCAGCCTATCAGGAAGTTCGTTGCGGTCATCATCGGAACGGGGGCAGTGCTGCGCCAGCACAACGCCAACCTTTGCGACGGCGGCTGCCATTCCCTGAGCGACGCGGCCTTCACGGATGTGGCCGATCATGGCCGCCATGGCGTCTTCCCAAGCGGCGTCCGGCACGCGGGACGCTATGGTCAGGTCGGCCACGATCTCTGCGCGGTGTTCCTGCATGGAAAGATAGATGAGAATGCCCGTGTGGATATCCGTCCGCCGCTCTGCGCCAACTCTGAAGCAAGTAAGCGCGCGGGCACGGGTACGGGCCGATTTGATCGTGCCGGGTACAAGAAAGAATTTCAGTGGCTGCCAAAGCTGCAGCAGCATGACGATCACGAACATCACGATGCCAACAGAGGCCGCTAATGCGAAGATTTTCCCCGGAGTCCATTGATTGGCCCAGCTGCCCGTCAAACGGTCAAACAGGCCCAGGAAGAAGTCGGGAAAAAGCGAGAGAGCGACAATTGCCGTGAACCCGGCGAGTACCGACCACGCCAACGCAACGTCAGTATAGCCGTCAGAGCGTTCTGCAAGGATGGTGACGATCTCGCCAGATGTTTCGCCTTCCGCTTTTTGCACGGCTGCAGAGATCAGGGCGTGGTCTTCGGCTGACAGGTAATTTGCCATCACCAGCTCCCCGATGCGCCGCCGCCGCCGGAGCCGCCACCCCCAAAACCACCAAAGCCGCCTCCGAAGCCACCGCCTCCGCCAAAGCCGCTGTTTCCGCCGCCGAGGTGGCGACCGATTTCGCTTGCTCCCCACAACACGATGGCTGGGTTCACGCCGCTCTGCCGGGCTCCGCGGCGCCCGCCAGAAAAGAGCCAGGACAGCACAACGATCAGCAGTATCCAGAAGATCACGCTGCCCGCACTCGCCCCTTCAGGGGCGGCATTCGCCTTGGCAGCGGCTGCCGCTTCAGCCACGGCTTTGGCATCTTCCGGCGTGCGGTTAAGTTGGTTGATAAGTGCATCGACGCCGGCAATGATGCCACCGGCCATGTCGCCCGCCTGAAAACGCGGCGCAATTTCCCCGCGAATTATGCGGCCAGAAAGCGCATCGGTGACATATTGATGCAAGCCATAGCCCACTTCAATGCGGACCTTGCGCTCATTTGGGGCGACGAGGAGCAGCAGTCCCTGATCGCTTTCCTTGCCCCCGATGCCCCATTTTTCGAACAGCTTTACCGCGTACATTTCGATCGGTTCGCCTTCCAGCGAGTTCACTGTGGCCACAACGATGCTGCGGCCGGTGCGGGCGCTGTATTCGCGAAGCTTTGCATCCAGTGCAGCCTCGTCGGCCGGTGGCAGGATGTTGGCCTGATCGAATACGGGCGAGGTCGGCGCTGGCGGGTACGTGACGGCATTGGCCGGACCCGCCGCCAGCGCCCAAAACGCCAGAAACACGGTGATCAGAAAGCGCATGGTGGCTATCCCGTCACTCTCCCGGTCAGTTGCCCGTTGCCGCTTCGGAAGCCGGAGCCGCCGCGTTGTCATTGGTGCCGCTTACCGTGCGTGCTGCCGGTGCGGGCCCCATGTCGAAATTCACTTTCGGTGCGGTGGCGGAACCTGCATCGGCCTTGAACGGGACCATCGGCTTGGCACCATGAATGATCTTCGCGCCGATGATATCCGGGAAGGTGCGGATGGTGGTGTTATAGGCCTGCACCGCTTCGTTATAACGCATGCGGGCGACGTTGATCTGGTTTTCGGTGCCTTCCAGTTGCGTCATCAAATCGGCAAAGCGGGCTTGGCTCTGCAACTGTGGGTAGTTCTCGACAACAGTGCGCAACTGGCCCAGCGCCTGGGTGAGCTGGTTCTGGGCGCCCTGAAACTGCTCCAACGCGGCCGGATCTGATAGATCTTCGGTCGTGATGTTGATTGATGTCGCTGCAGCGCGAGCGTTGGTGACGTTAGTAAGAATCTGCGTCTCGGAAGACGCTGCACCCTGTGCGGTGGCGACAAGATTGGGAACAAGATCGGCGCGGCGCTGATAGGCGCTTTCCACGTCTGCCCATTTCGCCTTTGCATTTTCCTCGGCGGTTGGCACCGAGTTAATCCCGCAGGCGGAAAGTGCGGCAGCGGCGGCAGCGACAAGAGCGATACGCCCGAATCGGCCCAGGAAAGGCTGCAAATTCAACGAAGCGGACATGCGGTCTGTTTCCTTTAACGCGGCACGGTTGAAAGCGTGCGATGCGTGGTATGTAGCGTGCGCTTGCGCTGGCGCAAGAACGGCGCTTCACCCATGGACGGATTGAGCCATATGCCGTTCCATGTAAGGAACACGCAGAATCGTTGGGAAAGGGCCTAAAATGCTTCAGGAATTCAAGACCTTCATCGCCCGGGGCAATGTTCTGGACCTTGCTGTCGGCGTAATCATCGGCGCCGCGTTCGGCACGATTGTCACATCGCTGACCGACGATATCATCATGCCTGTGGTCGGTACGGTGACGGGCGGAATGGATTTCACCAACCAGTTCATCATGCTGGGGAGCCCGCCCGCCGACTATGCCGGATCGATGACAAGCTACGCGGCGCTGAAGGCCGCCGGTGTGCCGTTGTTGGGGTATGGATCGTTCATCACAGCCGTTATCAACTTCCTGATCATGGCCTTCGTGATCTTTCTGATCGTGCGTCAGGCCAACAAGCTGTTGCCGCCACCGCCGGCGCCCACCGGACCAACTGAGGTGGAACTACTCGCGGAAATCCGGGATGCGCTGAAAAAGCCCTGACCATATCGGAAATTGTGGGAGGGCGGGGGCAGTCCCACCCTTTTCATTTCCTATCATGGCCCTATATAGGGATCTGCCAGTTTCGGCTGGCTATGACGATAAACTGCGGCGTGTAATAGACGCAGCGGACCCGGGGGCAGTACCCGGCGGCTCCACCACTTCCTTCGTTTCGGCGGGGGAAATGACGGGGTCGAACTAGGATCGACGTGTGTTCAAAAACGCTGTTTTCGTCCGGGCTGAGTAACCCGTTAAAGGCTCAAAACCTATAAGTGCCAACGATAACGAAGCACTTGCTCTCGCAGCGTAATTCTAGGGGCTAACGCCCTGAAGTTACAAAGTTAGAACGCGGTTGGGCCAACCGGGCAACAGAATGGATTCCAGCGGCCCGGGGTGGGCCGGGCAACAGAACCACCCCACCTTATCCCGCTGACCTTTCAGCTCGGATCATCCCGAATTTCTGCAGAACTATTTGGGCGGGCGCCGGAACTACCGCGCCTTTCCCTGGCACTCTCGCCTTCAGGCGGCTTTCGCTGGATCGGTCATTTGTGCGGCAGCTTCACGCTCGCGCTCATAGCGGAGGCAATCGAGCAGCTTTGCGCCTGCCATGAAGACGGCGCCGGTGCAGGCCAGAAACAGAAGTATCCCCCCGTAGCCGGGGAACCGATCAAGATAGGTGCTACCCCGTTCGACCGCACCTAAAGCGAGGGCATAGATGATCATATAAACCTCTGCCTTGGTCTTGATCACGAACAGGCGGCCTAGTTTGGTCAGCATCGTAACCTCTTGTTAGCCATCAGGCTTAGCAACCTTCATGCCATGTACGGCGCTATGCGCAAGTCAAAGGTTAATGTCCGTGAACGCTGTAAAGCAGCCCGACAGTAACCATCATACACGCTGACTATGCCAAAACGCTTAGATCGAGCGTCGATAGCAGATGCGCGCGCGCATTCAGACATTGCCGCGCGAGTTGCTCATCCCCCAATTCATGAGGCGCAATGGCTTCAGGCCAGTGCTGCGAAATGCTGTCTTCGATCAGCGTAATCTTCGTATCGTCGATTAGGAAACGATGGTCGATGGTGTCGGGGTTTGCGACGATACGAAGCCGCAGGCATGCAGGTCCGCCGCCGTTCGCCATGGACTGCCGTACATCTACAGGTAAAACCTGCCGGATCGGACCATTCCACGCAAGAAGTGCGTCCAGCCAAGCGCGCACTGGCGCACTTTCGGCGGCCTCGAACGGTACAACCAGCGCCATGCCGCCTTGTGGTAGTGATACCAGCTGTGCGTTGAACAAATACGAGCGGATGGCCTCTGCAAGGCTCACTTCGCTGTCCCGTACAACAATGATGTCCGCTTCGGGCAGCTTTTCAAGAATTGCGGCATAGGCTGCCTCGGCATGGAAAAATGCCCGTTCGTGAACCAGCAGCACCCGCTCGTTCGCCACGGCGACGACGTCGTTGTGAAACGCCCCGGCCGAAATTGCCTCGGGGTTCTGTTCGATAAAAAGAGTGTGATCGGGGTCCAGGCCGTGCAATCGCGCCACGGCCCGGCTTGCCTGTTCATGCTGGCGGGCGGGGAAAACGCCGCCGCTACGGCCATAGACGAAAATCTCCAGTCCGGCGGTACCATGGCTGCCGCACATCCGCATGTGATTGGCCGCGCCTTCGTCGCCGAAGCTTGGCAGGATAGGGGCGTGGATCGCGAAATGGCGCTCGTTGGCGAAGGCCACGGCCAGTTGGCGCGAGGTCTGCGGCCATTCCTGTGCGCGATGAGGCATTGTAACAAGATTGGCGGGCGTGATGTGGCAGCGGCCATCTGCCGTGTCAGGAGCCGGGGACACGGTCGCCGCATTGGCTGCCCACATGGCAGAGGCGGACCATGCAGCGCCTGTCAGGCGAGGATCAGTTTGCGGGCCTGCCCCCAGGCCCGCCAGAAAGGCGCTGTTGGGCCGAGGCGGTGGAAGGAGAATACCCTGCCGCAGCCCCAGCGCCATGTTGTGGCGCATTTTCGCAAGGCCCTGCAAAGCGGCGGCTCTCGGGTATGAAGTTTCGCCAGCATTGGCAGTCGCGGCCAGATTGCCCAGGCTGAGGCCAGCGTAATTATGGCTTGGGCCGACAATGCCATCGAAGTTGATTTCCAGTAGAGCCATTTAGCGGGACACATTCCAGATTGTATCGCCAATGCCGACGCCCAAGCGTTCGGCGGCGGCGGGGTCGATGGAAACGCCGTCCTCGTTGGGGGCGACTGAGCCGAAGCTGCACTGAAACTGCGCCAGCAGGCCCGCGGCGATGAGTGCATTGTCGCCGCCTTCGCGAATTTCGGTAACAACTGCCTGGCGTGCGTCGGCCACGCTGCGCACGCGGTCTGTCCGCGCTGTCATCGTCGGGCCGCCGTCGAAAATATCGACGTAGCCTTCGTAGCTGAAACCTTCGTCTTCCAGCATTCGCATGGCTGCCCGGCCGGAAGGGTGTGGAAGACCAATGACGCTGCGCGCGTTGTCGGAAAGCATTGCGACGTAGACGGGGTGCTTGGGCATCAAATCGGCAATGAACTGATTTCCGTTGATCGCGTTGAAGTAATCCGCCTCTTGAAAGTTCATGCCGAAGAAGCGCCCAGCCACCCCGTCCCAGAAGGGGGAGCCGCCGCGATCATCGATGATGCCGCGCAGTTCGGCCAGTATGCGGTCACTGAACCGCGCGCGGTGCATGGCAATGAACAGGTAGCGGCTGCGGGCAAGAAGAAGCCCAAGTCCGGCCGCGCGCTCGGATGGATGGAGGAACAGCCCGCCAACTTCGCTCGATCCCTCAAGGTCGGTGACAAGGTTGAGCATTTCGGCGCGAAAGGTGCGGTCGAGCTCCTTGGAATGCTGGGTGACGGCCATGAGTCGGTAGGAATAGAAAGGGGAAGTCTGGCCGACACAGGTGAACATTTGCGCGGTGCCGCGCACCTCGCCCGTTCTGGCATTCTCCAGTACGATAAGGAAAAGCTCCTCCTCGACCCCGTTTTCGGTACGCGCGAGGGCAGTGGCGGAACGTTCCAGCTTGCGGCCGATTGCCTTGCGATCGGGAGGCAGGTTAGTGAAGCCGCCGCCTGCCAGTTTCGCCATTTCATAGAGTGGTTGTGCGTCGCGCGCGGTTGCTACGCGGATGCGAAAGCTCACACGGTTTCTCCTGTGGAAAGGCGATGCAGGACAAGGGCGGAAAGGCTTGCGCGTTCGGCCAATGACGGGACGATCAGATATTCGTCTGGCGAATGGATAGCGCCGCCGCGAACGCCCATGGTATCGACTACCGGTACGCCGCAGGCTGCGATGTTGTTGCCATCGCACACGCCGCCGGAGCTTTGCCAGCGGATGGACTGCCCAAGCGCAGCACCGCAATCGCGGACGAGGTGGAAAAGCCGTTCGGCATTCGCGTCCAGCGGTTTTGGGGGACGTGAAATGCCGCCATGCAGGTTGATGCAGACGTGGTGAGCCTGTGTGACTTCGGCTATCAGTGCTTTCAAATTTCCGGCGAACGTCTCGAAAGTCGGCGCATCTGCGGGACGGATGTTAAAGCGCAGTATGGCAAGGTCCGGCACGACATTGTTAGCGCTTCCCCCGTCGATCCGAGCTGGGTTCACCGTGAGCCCATCGCGCTCAAGCGCCTTCAGCCCAATGGCCAGGGCTGCTGCTGCAACTAATGCATTTCGGCCATCGCCCGGATTACGACCGGCGTGGGCGGAACGGCCACTGACGATCAAACTGTAGTTTCCGCTACCGCCCCTGGCGCCCGCCAGAGTTCCATCGGGAAGGGCGCTGGGTTCATAGGTAAGGGCCGCGAATTTACCCGATGCGAACTGCGCAATCAGCGCGGCCGAAGAGAGGCTTCCAGTTTCCTCGTCTGAATTGATGAGCACGTCATAGCCGATGTGTTGGCTGGCGTGACTTTGTTCAAACGCCGTCAGCGCGGCAAGAATTACAGCAATACCGCCCTTCATGTCGGCAGTGCCGGGGCCGATCAACGTCATCGGGTCAAGCCAGCGCAGCGTTTGGAACGGGTGATCCGGTGCATAAACTGTGTCCATGTGGCCTGTCAGCAACATGCGTCGCGGCGCTTCGGGGCGTACTTGCAGCGTTAGATGGCTTCCGTGCCGGATTTCGCGCTCGTGTCCATCTGCTCCAATCGCCAGCGAAGCCGCGGGATCGACCAAGCGCACTACACCGGGCAGGACGGAAAAGGCATCGGCAAGCAAGCCAGCCTGCTGCGCGAGTCCAACAAGGTTACCTGCGCCGGTGTTGATCGTGGCCCAGCGTTCCACCTGCACCAGCATTGCGGCAGGATCCACGGGCTCGATAAGAGCGGCTTCAGCGGGTGACAGCTGTTGCATCCAAAACCAGCCTAGCCCTTCCTCCCCGGCGTTGCCAAGCGGCGTGGCATGGGCCATATGCGCAACCGTTCCTCCCCGGGGCATCACTGGTGAAATTGCCGCCGCGCTCCAGGCGTCGGCGGCGCAACGCATGGCGAGGCGAAATGACAGGCATGATCGAACGTTCCGGGTTGAAGGTTGATGCGGCACTGGCCGCTTTTGTTGAAAACGAAGTGATCGCGCCGCTTGGCAGGGACGCGGACGCGTTCTGGCAGGGCTTTTCTGCGTTGCTTGATACGTTCGTCCCAAAGAACCGCGCGCTGCTGGCAAAGCGGGATGCGCTGCAGGCGCAGATTGACGCGTGGCATGTGGAACGTGCTGGCAAGCCCATCGACGCTGGTGAATACCGCGCCTTTCTGAACGAGATTGGCTATCTGGTCCCCGAACCGGCTGATTTTGCGGTCACGACCACCAACGTTGACCCCGAGATTGCGACTATGGCCGGGCCGCAGCTTGTGGTGCCCGTGCTGAACGCGCGCTTCCTGCTGAATGCGGCAAACGCCCGCTGGGGTAGCCTGTACGATGCTTATTACGGCACCGATGCGCTGGATGCGCCAGCGGCTCGGCCGGGCGGCTACGATGCTGAGCGGGGCGCAGCGGTGATCGCCGCGGCGAAGGCTTTTCTCGACAGGGCCGTGCCGCTTGCCAATGGAAGCTGGGCACAGCTTGCCGACCCGGAAACGAATGGCATCGCCCTGCGCGACCCCTCCCAGTACGTAGGCGAAAAGGATGGCGGGAAAAGCCGCCTGTTCCGTAACAACGGCCTGCATATCGAAATCATCTTTGATCGCACCCATCCGATTGGCAAGGACGACGCTGCGGGCATCGCTGACGTCATCCTGGAATCCGCGCTGACAACCATTGTGGATCTTGAGGATTCGGTTGCGGCTGTCGATGCCGAGGACAAGCTGAAGGGCTATTCCAACTGGCTGGGTGTTATTCGCGGTGACCTGACCGACACCTTCGAAAAGGGCGGCAAAACACTGACCCGCGCGCTCCAGGCGGACCGGGAATGGACGTCGCCTGAGGGCGCAGACTTTACCCTGCCGGGGCGCAGCATGCTTTTCGTGCGCAACGTTGGCCACCTGATGACCAATCCCGCGATACTGCTGGCAGACGGCAGCGAGATTCCGGAAGGTATCATGGATGCGGTGATCACCAGTGCAATCGGCGCGCAGGATGTGGGCGGCCTTGGCAAGTTCCGCAATTCGCGCGCGGGCAGCATTTATATCGTCAAGCCGAAGATGCACGGGCCAGAGGAAGCGGCTTTTACCAACGCGCTGTTTGATGCCGTGGAAGATTTGCTTGGCCTTGCGCGTCATACCGTCAAGGTTGGCGTGATGGACGAAGAACGCCGGACATCGGTTAACCTTGCGGCCTGTATTCAGGCTGTGAAGGACCGTATCGTCTTCATCAACACCGGCTTCCTGGATCGTACGGGTGACGAGATGCACACGTCGATGCGGGCGGGCCCGATGATCCGCAAAAACGCAATGAAGGGCAGTGCCTGGATTGCGTCTTATGAAAAGCGCAACGTAGCCATTGGCCTGAAGCACGGGCTTTCCGGCCGCGCGCAGATCGGCAAGGGTATGTGGGCGGCTCCTGACCGCATGGGCGCGATGATGGCGGAAAAAACCGTGCATCCCAAGTCGGGCGCCAACACTGCATGGGTCCCGTCGCCGACGGCTGCTACGCTTCATGCCATGCATTATCACGACATCGCCGTCTTCGATGTCCAGAAGGAGCTGGCAGGCCAGCCGGAGCCCAGCCTTGACGACCTGCTGACCATCCCGCTGGCGCTGGGCACAAACTTCTCGGAAGAGGAGGTCCGCGAGGAGTTGGATAATAACGCGCAGGGCCTGCTCGGTTATGTCGTGCGCTGGATTGACAGCGGCGTGGGCTGTTCCAAGGTGCCTGACATCAACGACGTTGGCTTGATGGAAGACCGCGCCACGCTGCGCATCTCTTCGCAGCATATGGCCAACTGGCTGCTGCACGGCGTGTGCACGAAAGATCAGGTGATGGCCTCCCTGCAGCGTATGGCTGTAAAGGTCGATGCGCAGAATGCCGGCGATGCGCTGTATGAGCCGATGGCCGGAAATTGGGACACCAGCCTTGCCTTCCAGGCGGCCTGCGATCTGGTGTTCAAGGGCGTCGAACAGCCCAATGGCTACACCGAACCGCTGCTGCACGCATGGCGCCTGCGGAAGAAGGCTGCGGCCTGACACACAAGCGGGCCATTTGGCCTCATCCAAATCACAGCGGGCGTTGCAGGCAGAATGCTTGCTGCGCCCGTTGCTTTTGTGGTCAATCGGAGCGCGGCGGTTCCAGTGTCTCGTGTCGCTGCAGGCGCCGGGCCAGCACCCAGCACAAGGTGGCCCACACAGCGCCGACCATCCATCCGGCCAGCACGTCGCTAGGCCAATGCACACCCAGATACACGCGGGAAAAGCCGATGGTCACCGTCAGCGAAATGGCCACCGCCAGAATGTAGGAACGAACCCTCCGCTGGGTATGGATGCGGGACAGTACTGCCCCCAGCGTCAGGAACACCACTGCCGAATTCATGGCATGACCGCTGGGGAAGCTGGCCGAGTTTACTTCGACAAGGTGGGTGACAATGTCTGGTCTTGGGCGCTCAATGATCGATTTCAGGGTGCTGTTGAGCAGAGCGCCGCCTGCTGTGGCGCTGACCAGATACACTGCTGTCGCAGCCTTGCGCATTACCAGAAGATAGCCCGCGACAATTGCGGTAAGCACAGTGAGCGAGGCCGTGTTGCCCCATGCGGTCAGGGCCAGCATAGTCGAGCGGAACCATCGCGGCCCGATCGGAACGGAAGAATCGGCAGGATTGCGAAGCCAGGCAATCAGCCATCGGTCAAAGGACAGCGTGTTGCCCGCCGTGGCGATAGAAGCAAGCGTGCCAAAGGTGATGGCGATCACGATGAACAGCAACAGCATAATAAGCGTGCGGCGGTCCGGTTTCATGCCGCTTTTCCACCACCCATCAACCGCATTCATGCATAATTCTCCCACGACGCCAGCCGAATGATCCGCCTGAATATAGGCGGATCATCGCGGGATGATGCAATTCTTCGGTTACACGATCCTTCGCTACACCGGGACCGCCGCCTGCGCCTTCACGACTTCGTCTGCCTGCTTTCCTGCAAGTTCCGATAGGTGATCGAACTCAGCCGTGAAGCTTGCAAGGCCCTGGCTGAGCGATCGCAATTCGGCGTCCAACCCATGTAGGCCGCTTTCGGGCAGCAGCGCCTCAACCCGCTCCCACCGCGCCCAGTCCGGGTGTGGGGAGAGGCCCAATATTTGGGCGCGGCGGCTGGAAAGGAGTGAGCCAGCCTTTGATCCGGTGCCTGCGGGCGTATCGACTGTCACCTTGCAGATTGGCTCAAGCAGGTAAGGTGTTGCCCCAGCCAGAGCCTCTGACATCGCCAGACGTCCCGCAATGCGGAACGCGAGTTCAGAACTGTCGACCGAATGGAATGAGCCATCTGTTAGAGTTACAGCGACATCGACGACGGGAAAGCCCAACGGCCCTTTCAACAGCGTATCGCGGACGCCCATTTCGACCGCCGGAATATATTGCTTCGGGATGGCGCCGCCGGTGATCTTCTCCTCAAAGCGGAACCCTTCTCCCCGGGCGAGAGGGCGGATTTCGATGACGCAGTCGCCGTACTGGCCGTGTCCGCCGGACTGCTTCTTGTGTCGCCCACGCTGGATCGCCGGTTTGCGGATTGATTCGCGATAGGCGATCCGCGGAGGGTGTGTGTTGACGGCAACGCCATAGCGTCGCTGCAATCTGCCGATAACAACCGTCAGATGATCGTCGTTGATGCCGCGCAGAATTGTCTCATGCGTGGAATCGTCCTGGGTCCACTCCAGAGCAGGGTCTTCCTCGCACAGGCGGTGCAGCGCAGTGGACAGCTTTACATCGTCTTTGCGGTCCTTTGTCGAGATGGCGATCGCCGCGTTAAGTGCCGGATACTCCACCAGCAGATCGCCGGGCGATGGTGAGCCGTGCCGGGAAAGAACATTCCCGCTTCGCGCGCCATCCACTTTGGCGACGGCAACAATATCGCCCGGCGCGGCAGAGCCCTGTTTGGCGGTCTTTTCGCCTTGGACGAAGAAAATAGACCCGGTTCGTGCCGCTTCTCCGGATATATCCAACTCGTCGCCTTCACCAAGCCCCGCGCCAAGCACGCGGCCAAGGGCAAGGCGTCCCATCGCCCCGCCATTGGCGATCTTGAAAACATGGAGCGCCCCGCTGTCGGCCCCAAGCCGGCGCGTAACGGCGTTGGGGTCTGGTGTTTCATGGCGCAGCAGCTTGAGCAGCCGCCGCACGCCGCCGCCGGTGGTGGCCGAACCGAAGATTACCGGCACGACCGAGTTGGTGGCGGTGTCAGCGGCAAGGTCGGCCATTACCGTGGCCGTGTCCGGCACTTCGTCCATCAGCAGGGCTTCCAGCAGGGTGTCGTCAAAATCGGCAAGCGTTTCCAGCAGACGCGCCCGGTCGGCCAATTCCCGATCTGCCATGGAACCCGGTATTTCGATTACCTCGGACGGTGCGCCGGCGCGGTAAAGGTAAGCGCGTTCCAGCGCGAGATCGACGTAGCCGGTGACGTGCTCACCCTCACCATCGTTGGAACGAATGGGAATCTGCCGCAGCGCAAGCGGTTCTCGGCTCATCGGCTGGAGTTCCGCTATCAGTTCACGCATTGATCCGGCGCGGGCGTTCTCTATCTTGTTAACGAAGATGGCATGGGGAATGCCTAGATCATCCAACCGGCGGAGCATCGGTTCGACCAGCGCGGCGCGTTCCGGCGCGGGGTCTATTACCACCAGCGCGATATCGGCTGATTGCAGCGCGGCAAGGCCGTCGGCGGCAAAGCCAGCGCCGCCCGGAACATCGACCAGTGCGAAATGGTCGCCCAGAAAATCGAAGTGCGCCAGATTGATTTCGGTTGATCCGCGCCGGGCTCGGGCTTCCGGGCTGGTATCGCCTACGGTAGTACCGGCTTCAACGGTGCCCTGCCGGCTGATCGCGCCGCAGGCGAACAGCAGGGCCTCGGCAA
>Ga0233380_1000418_pt1 | contig 22783 bp, 23 predicted proteins | sample ElkDunMinimDraft_9_FD_191541 | JGI IMG/M metagenome (GOLD analysis project Ga0233380, IMG submission 191541) | Fecal eukaryotic communites from dung pellets of Tule Elk in California, USA - Elk Dung F36 | ecosystem: Host-associated > Mammals > Digestive system > Large intestine > Fecal | place... | reverse complement strand
CCGCTTCGGGCAGGATCGCATTTGTAATGCCGCAGGGAACCCTGTGGACACGCAATGTCCAACTGGCTGAACTTGATCTGGGCACGTTTGCTTACAAGATGTTCCAAGGGCGACTAAAGGAGCCTGTGCGCATCAATTGCGGGCTCATCGGCTTTACCGTGCGCGGCGGCATCGCAGCGGCTGACCCGATCCTGATAGACACACAGAAGAACGTGATCCTTGGAAGAGGTGCCTTCAGCTTCCGCACCGAAGCCGTCGACCTTGCGTTCCGCGCGGACGGCAAAAAATTCAGCCTGGTGTCGGGACAGTCACCTGTCGGGATCGGTGGGCGTTTTGCCGACCCCTCGCTTGACGTGCTTAGCCCGGAACTGATCGGACGGGCCGGTGCGGGGCTGGGCCTTGCCGCAGTTGCATCACCCGTCGCCGGCGTGCTGGCCTTCATCGACGTTGGCGACGCCAAATCGGCAGCGTGCGGCCCAATCCTTGCCGGTGCCACAGCCGCCGCCCAGCGAACCAGCAAAGGCAAGAAGCGCGATGACGTGGGCCGGGGCACCACCGCAAAGTCTGAGGACGGGCGGAAGTAAACGGCTGAACTGACGGCTGAATTGATCGCAGGCCCGTTCAAACCAAACCTGACGATTGCATCATCTACTGAGAGGTTGCAGCCATGATCACACGCTCTGAAATATTCGACTACGCCGAGAAGAAGTTCGGCGCCAAGCCTGATTATACGTTCGATAAATTTCCACATTACGCCGTTCTTCGGCATCCGGACGACAACAAGTGGTTTGGCTTGGTGATGGATGTCCCACGAGACAAGCTAGGGCTGGACAGCGACGAAACAGTCGATGTGATCGACATCAAGTGCCATCCGCAGAAGGTCAGCGCCCTAAAGTCCAAGCCCGGTTTCCGCCCCGCTTACCACATGAATAAGGACCATTGGCTGACTGTCATGCTGGATGGATCGGTATCCAACGAGGATGTTTTCGCTCTGCTTGATGAAAGCTACGCTCTCACCAAGTAGGCCATTCCCCGACGCCTCGCCTCCACGCGAGATGGAGCGGTGGCTCGCCGGTTTCTCGAAAATTCCCCGATACGGAAGGGCTGATAGGCGTCAAGGGGATGCTATTAGCCACTGATAAAGCGCCGATTAGTCAGGAACCCCCCGGATATTCCAGCGTTAACTTGATCATATAAGCGGAATGTTTGGCCGCGCCCTTCGTCACCCGATCCTTTGCGCGGGTGTGGAGTTGATGGTCGCTGAGGAGGAGAATGTTTATGTTTAGGTGGGCTGTCATTTTTGCAGTCGTGGCGCTGATCGCCGCGCTTCTTGGGTTTGGTGGGATTGCAGGCCTGTCGGCCGATTTTGCCAAGATCTTCCTCATCGTGGCCGTAGTGCTTGTCGTTATTGGCTTCGTGTTCGGCCGTGGTGGCCGCAGAATGCCATAAGCTATGGGGTAGCGCGTATCCCTCACGCGCTACCCCATTTCGATACCGCCAACGGTAGATCTTGTGGGCCAACGATAGAACTTGTGGATTGTCGCCCGCCGCGCCAACGGCAGACACCAGAACCTGAACGGGCATCACATCGCAGTTACCCCACAGGTGAAAGGCCGCAACCGGAACCTGTCAGACTTTTCTGGGTTAACAAACCATACAGTTCGGGAAGGAAGAGCTATGCGGATGGGTATAATCACGCTTGTGAGCGTTGCAGCGCTTGCAGCATGCGACGGCGATTCAGACGTCGCGGAATCCAAGATGGAACGAGAAGCCGAGACACAGGCAATTGCAGCGGGGCCGACAGAAGCTGCGCTCGGCCTGTCTGAAGCGCAATTGCTTGAAGCAGAGTTGGTCGGGCGCGGAAACATCGACATCGGTGATGTGGTGAAGGTTGAACGCGATGCATCGGGGAAGGTTGACCGGCTGCTCATTGAGATTGAAGACAGCAATCCTGACCGCTTCGTCTACGTGCCCATCAGCAAGCTCAAACCTATCCTGCGCGGCACGGAAACCGACCTAGAGGCAGACATGACTTTGGCGGAGCTGAGGGCGCTGCCTGAGGTCAAGCTACCGGCCCATTAAAGCTGACCAGGCGAAGCTGCATCTAACGGCGGTAACGCGTCCACGGCAACGCGGGGCATGATCATGCTCACAACTGGGGACAGTCGTATCAACGGCATAACCAGCACCAGCGATACCGTCTCGGGCCGAAAGCTTTATCGCTATGGAAGCCGCTGCGCTTCCACGATGGATTGAGCCATTGCGAGCGACTGCATCGGCCCGCGACCCCGCCCCTTCCCGCGGGCCCAATGCTGGCCTAAGCCCAGCCCATGTCGAACAACCGCCCCGCAATCCTCTTCGTCTGCCTTGGCAACATCTGCCGTTCGCCGTTGGCGGAAGCGGCACTCCGCCACGCTGTGGAACAGGCCGGACTTGCCGTGGACATCGATTCTGCAGGCACCAGTGACTGGCATATCGGCAAGGCACCCGATCTTCGCGCCATTGCAGTAGCCCGCCGTCACGGCTGCGACATTGCACATTATCGTGCACGGCAGATCAACCAAGCAGATTTCAGCCGTTTCACCCATATCTTCGCGCTTGACGGAGCCAACCTCTCAACCCTGCGCGGAATAGCGCCAACCGATGCGGCGGCCGAGGTCTCCCTGCTGCTCGATGTGATCGCGGGACGCGAGGGCGATTCGGTAACCGACCCCTACTTTGGTGAAGACTCCGGCTTTGAGGATACGTGGACGGATGTTGTCGCAGCCGCCGATGCCCTCGTGTCATGGCTACAGACCCAAAACGAGAGCTGAAAAACTGACGTTGCTCCTGCCTGCAACGTAATGAAATCGCGCCGCTGCCCACAATCTGCGACACGTTCTCGTTACGAACCGCTTGACGAGTCCGGGGAGCCCGCTGTAACGGCGCGTCTCCCGGAACAGGGGCGGTTAGCTCAGTTGGTAGAGCATCTCGTTTACACCGAGAGGGTCGGGGGTTCGAGCCCCTCACCGCCCACCAGGACAATCCCATAGGATAAGCCCGGCATTGCCGTTGCGGATGAAACAATCCCGCGCACTGTCCATTGGCAGTGCGGCAGCGCGCTGTTAGCATGGCTAAAGGGCAAGCTTGGGCCGGCCGCAATGGGAGACATTCGGATGCGCGCGATCATCATCCTGTCACTGGCTGCAACAGCCTTGCTTGCCGGTTGCGATTCGGGCGACGCGCCAAAGAACGAGGAAGATGTGGCCCGGGAAATGGCCAATCTGGATAAACCCAATCCTGGCCTGTACAGATCCACGTCCCAGATCGTCCGATTCGATGTACCCGGGATGTCCGCCGAACAGACCGAGCAGATGAAATCAATGTTCGCCGCTTCAGATGAAAGCCGCGAATTCTGCCTTACCAAGGATGAGGCAGAAAGAGGCTTTGAGGAAATGATCCGCAAGCTGGCGGAAGGCAACTGCATATATGATCGCTTCAAGGTCAGCGGCGGCAAACTGGACGCCCTCCTCACCTGCGAAACAGGCAAGGACATGCAGGCTTCGATCGAAATGAACGGCACGATGGGCCGGGAAGGTTCGAAGATGACCATGGCCGTCGACCAGTCCGCCCCCGGCGTACCAGGCGGGAGCATCAAGATGGCCGCCGAAGTCGTCTCGCAGCGTATCGGCGATTGTCCGTGAGCGGGCGGATGAATATCCGCATCGAAAAAAGTGAAAGCCCACAGCGGCCCGATTCCTCCTATCGCCATGGATGGCAGGAAGGTGATTTGGTGACCTGGAACAACAGCGCCGAGATGCACCGCGTGGCGCCATGCGATGAATATTGCGGTCGAACCATGCATCGGGCCACAATCATGGGCACAGAACGGTTGGGCGGCCCATTGGCCGTTCAGCGTCAGTAATCAGCGATGCGGCAAAAACGCCGCATGACAGTGGTTCAACTGCTGCGGGCGCTCGCCCTGCCGCGAAGTTCGGTCATGTGGCAGGATGCCCAGCAGAACCTAGTGGCACGCAGCACGTTCGCCCGCCGCGCGGCGCTTGCCGGACAGGCCCGCCCGAAAGGGGTAAATAGCCCAAAGCTCAGGCTGCTGCTGGCTGAGCTGGGAGCGCTTGCTCCGCGGCGCGGTGCAATCCCCTTGCTGGTCGCGGCCAGGCCACAACCCGTAATGCTGTTACCCGGCTTTGGCGCGCACCCGGCCCGGATGCGGCGCATGGCCAACGCGCTTCAAGCGGCCGGGCACACGGCTTACCAATGGGGCCTTGGCTTCAACCTTGGCCCCACGCCCGAAAACTTTGCTTACCTGATCGCCCGCGTCGATCGACTATCGCGGCAACACGGCGCCCCCGTTGTCCTGATCGGCTGGAGCCTTGGCGGTCTTTTCGCCCGAGAAATTGCCAAGAAAATACCCGAGAAGGTAGCGCGCGTCGTGACCATGGGCTCTCCCTTCTCAGGCGATCCCCGCGCCAACAATGCATGGCGTGCCTACCAGTTCGTTACCGGCCATTCCGTGGATGATCCCCCGATAGCCTGCAACTTTGCCGGTAAACCGCCGGTTCCCACGCTCGCAATCTGGAGCCCACGTGACGGAATTGTCTCTCCACGCTCGGCCTGCGGTTGGCCGGGCGAGCGTGATCGCACCCTCGCAGTGCGCTGCAACCACTTGGGTTTCGTAGCCGATTCTGCCGTTCTTGCAGCCATTCTGGAAGAGCTTGACCGGCCTGATTGATCCCCGGTCCTGCCTCCCAACCATTCTTTTCGCAGTTGCAGCATAATCTCTTGGCAACTGACACGGCTTACGGCATCAATGTCGCATTCGGGGGCCACAATGCTGTCAAATACCCTTTCGACATATGACGAAATGTACGCTGCCGGTGGCAGCACTCGCCCGGCCTATGACGGGTATTGTGAATGGTATAGCGAACAGGATCCAGCTTGGCTGCGGCGGCAAAACGAAGAAGCCGAACGATTCTTTCGCCGGACCGGGATAACCTTCAACGTCTATGGGGATAATGCCGGCGAGGAACGCCTGATCCCCTTCGACATGATCCCTCGGATCATTACGGCGCACGAATGGCGCAAGCTTTCCCGGGGCATCGAGCAACGCGTACGGGCGCTGAACGCATTCCTCCACGACATTTACCACCGGCAGGAAATCGTCCGCGCCGGGCGACTGCCGCTGCGGCTGCTGCAGGGCAATGACACCTATCTGCCCCAGATGGCAGGCTTCACGCCGCCCGGCGGCGTTTATACGCACATCGTGGGCATAGACCTTGTCCGCACCGGCCCTGATGAATTCATGGTGCTGGAGGACAACGCCCGCACGCCATCTGGCGTCTCCTATATGTTGGAGAACCGCGAAACGATGATGGCGATGTTCCCTGAACTGTTCACGCAGGTCCCAGTGCGCCCGGTGCAGGATTATCCGCTCCGCCTTGCTCGCAGCCTTTCAGCATGCGCTCCCGCAACTGCTAACGGCAGTCCGGTGATCGCCGTGCTAACGCCGGGCATCTATAACTCCGCCTATTTCGAGCACGCCTTCCTTGCCGATCAGATGGGGGCAGAGCTTGTCGAAGGCAGCGATCTGCGCGTGGTGAACGGCCGAATAGCCATGCGCACCACGCGCGGTTTCCAACCGATCGACGTGCTCTATCGCCGGGTTGATGATGACTACCTTGATCCGCTGACGTTCAACCCAGATAGCGCACTTGGCGTCCCCGGCATAATGGATGTCTACCGTGCAGGCGGAATAGCCATCGCCAATGCGCCGGGCACTGGCATCGCCGACGACAAAGCCATCTACAGCTACATGCCGCAGATTGTGGAGTTTTACACCGGCGAAAAGCCCATCCTGAAAAACGTGCCGACGTGGTGCTGCGCGGAACCTGATTCACTGCGCTTCGTACTCGACAACCTGAAGGAACTGGTCGTCAAGGAAGTGCACGGTTCGGGCGGGTATGGAATGCTCATCGGCCCGACATCATCCCGTAAAGAGCTTGCCGACTTCGAGAAGAAGCTTCGGGCAAGACCGGAAAACTATATCGCGCAGCCCACGCTCGCGCTTTCAACTGTGCCGATCCTGACCAAGGCCGGGCTTGCCCCGCGCCATGTCGATCTGCGGCCGTTCGTCCTTGTCTCCCCGACGGGAATAGACATCACGCCGGGCGGCCTCACCCGTGTGGCACTGAAAAAAGGCTCTCTGGTGGTAAACTCGTCGCAAGGCGGTGGCACCAAAGACAGCTGGGTACTGGAGGACTGATGCTCGGCAGAAGCGCTAACGGCATTTTTTGGATGTTCCGCTATCTGGAGCGGGCAGAAAATACCGCAAGGTTGCTGGATGCCGGAACGCGCCTTGCGTTAACGCGCGGATCCAGCGCTGCGACTGATGAATGGCGCTCGGTACTCGTTACCATAGGCCAGGATCAGGATTTCGCGGCACGGCACGATGAATTCACAGGCAGCGCCGTAACCAATTTCATCCTGCGGGACCGGGAGAACCCCGGCAGCATCGTCAACATGATCGAAAATGCCCGGTCCAGCGCCCGCGCCGTGCGCACCGGCATCACGCGTGAGGTATGGGAGGCAACCAACCAGTGCTGGATGACTTTACGCGATCTGGTCCACCGCCCGGTCCGCGAAAGTACCTTGGGCGAGGTTCTCAGCGCCATCCGGGGCGAAACGCAGCAAGTGCGCGGGGCGATGGAAGGATCGATGCTTCGCAACGAGATTTTCAACTTCGCCCGGATGGGCACCTACATCGAACGCGCTGACAACACTGCGCGTATCCTGGATGTGAAGTATTTCGTGCTGCTGCCATCGGTAGCGCTTGTCGGATCGACACTCGACAACGCCCAGTGGGAAACCGTGCTGCGATCAGTGTCGGGCGAGCGTGCCTACCGATGGCTCCACGCAGGCCAGATCGATGCGCGCGGCATAGCCCAATTCCTCATCCTGGACGGGCGTTTCCCGCGCAGCCTGTCCTTTTGTTACGAGAAACTGCGCAGCAACATGGCCTATCTCGCGCGCGAATACGGTCAGGAAAGCCCGGCACACGAATTGCTTCGCGGCGCGGGGGCGAACCTGCATCAGGCGACAATCTCTGAGATCCTCGAATTCGGCCTGCACGAATTCATCCGTAACTTCATTGGTGGCAACCAGCGGATCGCCGAAGCGATTGCGCGCGATTACAGGTTTTCGGCCTAATGCGGCTCTTCATCCGACACTCCACCCACTACGACTTTACGCAGCCGGTTGCGCACGGGCTGCAACGGCTGCGACTGACACCCAAATCAACGCATGGCCAACGGGTGATCAACTGGGAAATGCATCTGGAGGGCGTTCACCAACAGACGCAATACGAGGATCATCATCACAATTCGACTGTTCTGGTTTCCGTGCTCCCCGGCACTTCAGCCATTACCATCACCTGCTCCGGAACGGTTGAGACCAGCGATAATTCCGGGATTGTCGGTCCACACACCGGCCCCATGCCGCTGTGGACTTTCCTGATGCAAACAGAGCTTACGCGGCCCGGGCCAACGATGTGTGCGTTGGCAGCCGGAGCAAACTTTAACGCTGGTACCAATACGCTTGATGGGCTGCACAATCTGGCCACGGCCGTGCTCGAAAATGTGCGCTATGAATCGGGCCGAACAGATACCGACACACCGGCGGAGGAGGCGCTGGCCGCCGGGCATGGGGTTTGCCAGGATCATGCGCATATCTTCATCGGCGCGGCACGGTTGCTGGGCATTCCCGCGCGCTATGTCAGCGGCTATCTGATGATGAATGACCGTATCGACCAAGAGGCAGGACACGGCTGGGCCGAGGCGCATATCGATGGGCTGGGCTGGGTCGGCTTTGATGTCTCGAACGGCATCAGCCCAGACCCCCGCTATGTCCGTGTGGCATCAGGCAGGGACTATCGCGACGCTGCGCCCGTGACCGGCATTTCCTATGGCCCCGGAGAATCTTCGCTGGCAGTCACCCTTGCAGTTGAACAGCAGCTGGCAGACCAGTAGGCATCACGGTCAAAGAAGGACTTGCTGTGACCTATTGCGTTGGAATGATGCTCGACCGGGGCCTTGTGCTCATGAGTGATACGCGTACCAATTCCGGCGTCGACAACATCTCCTCGTTCCGGAAGATGTATCACTGGTCGATCCCGGGTGAGCGTATCATCACGCTGATGACTGCCGGCAACCTTGCCACCACGCAGGCCGTAATCAGCCAACTGGAAGAACGCAACAAGGCCCCGGCCGAGCGGCATAACGCGCTGCTTGAAGCGCCGACGATGTTTCAGATCGCAACAATTGTCGGCAATCTGCTGCGCGAGACGATCAACGCCGGCGATGCCAGCAACGGCCTGAGCGGGTCGGGACAGTTCGGCGCCTCCATCATCGTCGCCGGCCAGATCAAAGGCATGGAGCCCCGCCTGTTCCTGATCTACCCTGAAGGCAATTTCATCGAGGCTGGCACAGAGACGCCTTTCTTCCAGATCGGTGAAACCAAATACGGTCGGCCAATCATCCTGCGCGGCTACGATGCGGACATGAGCTTCGAAGATGCGGTCAAACTGCTGATGGTCAGCTTCGATTCGACGATAAAGGCCAATCTGTCCGTCGGCCCCCCGCTAGACCTGATGGTTGTCGAACACGGCAGTTTCGAACCTTACCACAGCCGCCGCATAGCGGGCGATGACGCCTATTTCGCTGCCATATCCCGCCTGTGGGGAGAGGCACTGAAGGAAACCTTCCATGCGCTGCCGGACTACAGTTTCTACAGCACCCGCAAGGCTGCCGAAGACTAACGCGTTCCGCGAGAACAGGCGCTTTCCTCCAGCGGCAATATTTGCGTTGGCCCTTTCATCTAAAGGCCGGCTGGCGCAGGATATGATCCAGACAATACCACAAACACGGGCGCGATGACGCCCGAAGGATTGTCGGGAAGGAACGCCAACATGCAGGCACTCGCCGAACTCGATCTGTACGAGCTCCCGTTTGAAGAGCCCGTTTTTGCCGCAGACCCTTATCCTTTTATCGAGGCTGCCCGGGCAAGACACCCATGGATCGCACGCTGCGCCAGCGGTTATGTCGTCTTCGAATATTCAGCGATCAAGGACCTGATGTGGATGGACGACAAGATGCGTCCGTCCTTTGATGGCATCGTTGAGCTGATGGGCGCCAAGGGTACCCCGTGGGGCCGCTTCACCGAAGAACAGATGCTTGCCCTGCCCGACCCACAGCACAAGGTTCTGCGCGGCACATTCGCAGCGAAGTTCACACCGCGATTCGCCAACACCATGCGCCCCGCGATGCGCGAGATCATGACGATGTTACTGGATGAGTGGACGCCCCGCGAACACATCGATTTCGAAGAGTTTGCCTCTTACTATCCGGTCTCCGTGATGGCCCGGCTTATCGGCGCACCGCTCGAAGCCATTCCTGGCATCCGCAAGTCACTAGAGACGCTGGGCCTTGCCTTCAGTCTGGATGCCACGCGCCTGCCCCAGTTGCAGGAGGCAATCGTCCATGTCGATAAATTCTGTCAGGATATCATCGACAATCGCCGTGCGAACCCCCGTACCGGCGAAGAGCCGGACCTGCTGGACGTGCTGATCGAAGCGGCTGAGGAAGGCGGAATTTCTCCACGCCAGCTTACCGATGCGCTGATCTTCTTCTTCGTCGCCGGCTACGATACGTCGAAGAATGTGCTCACCTATATGATGCACCTGATGATCCGCAGCCCGGAAATCTACCAGCGCTGCGCTGTGGATTACGACTATTGCCGCAAGGTGGTGGAAGAGACGCTGCGCCTGTTCAATCCCGGCACCTCGTTCCGCTTTACCGATTCCGATGTGGTGTACCGCGATGTGCTTTTGCCGAAGGACACGATGCTGTTTTTCCCGCTAAGCACGGCGGGACGGGATCCGACAGCCTTCGATCAGGCCGATATCTTCGATCCCGAACGCGCCATTGACCCCGCCAGACGGCAAGTAGCCTTCGGACTGGGCAAGCACATGTGTCTTGGCCAGTACATCGCCCGCGCCCAACTGCAGGAGGGCCTGCACCTTGTCGCCCAGCGCATGAAAGAGCCGCACATGGCGGGTGATATAGGATGGCGACCCTTCCCCGGCGTCTGGGGCATAAAGGGCCTGCCGATCGAATTCACGCCGGCGTGACGGCTGCAGAAGGCGTTACGAACCAAAGGTTGTCGCCGCGCGATCGCATTCGCGTTCTTGGCCCAATGATCGATGCCAGCGCGGCGGGCCACGAGGAGAGAACGAGACTGACCGCAGAGGTCATTCAGGCAATCGACGACGCGGGCATTTTCAGCCTGATGGTTCCACGCGAACTTGGCGGCGAGGAAGCGCACCCTTCCGACCTGATCGACGCCATTGCAGAGCTTTCCTATTGGGATGGCTCAGCAGGCTGGTACGCCCATGCCGTCATGACAGGCGGCGCGGTCGCGGGCGCTTTTCTGGGGAAGCAGGCAGCCGCTGCGATTTTCCCTGACAGCCACTTCGTCCATGCCGCTGGTCAGGCCGCGCCGACCGGCAGGGCCGAGCGAGTGGCGGATGGCTACCGCATCTCTGGCCGATACGCGTTCGGCTCCGGCACGCCTAGCGCACAGTGGATCGTTGGCGGCTATGTGCTGCACAAGAGCGGCAAACCGGTAACTGGACCCCACGGCCAGCCGGTGATGCTGATTGGTTTCGCGCCGCGCGAAACGGTGAAATTTCTTGGCAATTGGGACGTACTTGGCCTGCGTGGCACCGGCAGCTATGATTTCGAAGTCATCGAACAGGTGCTTCACGAGGATTTCTTCCTCGACCCAGACGCGGCAGTCCAGCGGCGCGGCGGCGCGCTATATCGCATGGGCTTCATGGCGCTGCCCTGCATATCCCACGGCGCTTTCGCGATAGGCGCAGCACGCAGGCTGCTTGATGAATGGCGTGACTTCGCCAAAACCAAAGTTCGTACGCCCGGCATCAGGGCCAGTGAGATGTCAACGTTCCAACGCGACTTCGCGCTCTGCACTGCCCGCCTACACGCTGCCGAAGCCTATCTCCACCAGACCTTCACCCGGCTGTTCGACGCCGCAGAGGCTGACGCCGTCACGGATATAATGCGCATCGACGGCAGGCTGAGCGCGAGCAACGCGTTCGACGTGGCCGTCGCCATTGCACAGACGGCCTATACTTCAGCTACGACCCATGCCCTGCGAAAGGGTAACCCCATCGAACGCTGCTTCCGCGACATCAACGCCGGAAACGCGCATTTCCTGACGGGTGAGCAATCGCTGATCGATGCGGGGAAGGTATTGGCGGCCGTTAAGGGGGCAGCGCTGGCCTTTTGAGTTAGCCAGCCCGTCACTCTCCCCGCAGCCTGTGCAGGAGGAGTGGCGGGCAAGCTATGCCTGGCCTACCCTTCCACGTCGTAGCCGCGCTTTTCCGCCCAATCGTCGGACTCGCCCGGCTTCAGCGTCGCTGTCGGGGTCTTGCCCGATGCCGTCTTCAGATCCCAGCCAATCTGGTCGGCATGCGATTCCAGCGGCATCCGCATGGCCGAAATGGCCCAGGCAATCATCACATAGTGGCCGGTTGTATGGACAAAATCCATCATCTGGCGCTTGTCGTAGAACTTCGAAAGCTCGGCCCAAGTTTCATCCGACAGATCGTTGGTCTGGATCAGCTCGTCCACGCCCTTGATGACAGCAGCATCTTCTTCGCTCCAGTCCCAGCCGCCAACGCCATCCTTGATCGCGGCGATCTCATCCAGGCTCATGCCCAGATTCAGCGCATAGCCGACATGGTTGTGCCATTCATATTCGGATTTCGTCAGCCATGCCGCGCGCAGAATAATGATCTCACGAGCGCGCAGCGGCACAGTGTTGGTGACCAGCAGGTGCTTGCCCCAGACGTTGTACGCCTTGCCCAGATCGGGGTGGTTGGCCATCACCATCATGATGTTGGTCTGCGAACCTTCTTCCCAGGAATTTGGCTCACCCCAGAAGGAAAAGACCTCACGCGCATCATCGGTCCATTCGCTGCGTGGAAGCTTTGGAATGCGCCACTCGGTCTTGCTCATCTCGGTCCTCTCATAAACCATAACCATCAGGCTGCGTCCTTCACGGAGCAAGCTCCTGCGTCAAGCCGCGATCCGCGGTGCCCAACCGCTATGAAACAGGTTGCATCACAAAGCAGGAATCGGGCATCCTTTCCGAAAGAGCCCTGCGGACATTGTCCGATGGGGCGGTGGAGAGGATGCCAACATGCCTACACTTGCCGAGCTGAACCTGCCGCATGTTGCGATGGAAGACCCCGCCTTCGCGGCCGATCCACTCCCGCGTTTCGAGGAAGCGCGTCAAAAGCATCCATGGCTCGCCCGGTCAAAGTTCGGCATCGTCATCACTGAGTACACCGCCATGCGCGATCTGTTCGGCCGGGACGATCAACTGCGCCCACCCTACGCTGATATCGTGGGGGTTCTGGGGCTGGAAGGTACACCCTGGGGTGACTTTACAGAACGGCAGATGATCTCGCTTCCGGTAGAGAAACACCGCTTCCTACGCGACACCTTTGCCGCCAAGTTCACGCCGCGCAACGCCAATGAACTGCGCCCGATGATGCGGGCCACGGTATCCAGACTGCTTGACGACTGGGCGCCAAAGAAAGAGATCGATTTTGAGGAGTTCGCATCGAATTTCCCCATCTCGGTCATGTTTGCCCTTGTTGGCGCCCCGCAGGACGGCATCACGCTGCTGCGGGACGATCTGGAGGCAATCGGTCTTGCCCACAGCTATGAGATGGACCGGTTCCCGCGCATTCAGGAGGGCATGGTTCGTCTGGAAGACTATGTGCAGACGATCATCGCCGATCGCCGCGCCAACCCGCACGCAAAGCAGGAAGACCTTCTCGACCTGCTGATCGCCACCGGTGACGATGGCAATGTCAGCCACCGCCAGCTGGCCGACCTCATCATCTTTTTCTTCCTGGCCGGCTACGACACGTCAAAGAACGTGCTGACCTATATCATGTACACGCTGCTCGATTATCCCGAGATCTACGCGCGCTGTGCAGAGGATCACGATTACTGCCGCAAGGTGATCGAGGAAGGCCTCCGCTGGTTCAACCCAAGCACCGTGGGCCGCTTTGTCGATCATGAATTCGAATACCGCGGCGTGACCTTTCCCAAGGACCAGATGCTGTTCTTCCCCCTCAGCGTATCCGGCCGCGACCCCGGAACCTTTGCCGAAATGGGCACGTTCGACCCTGATCGGGCGATTGATCCCAACAAACGCCACATCGCTTTCGCACTGGGCAAACATATGTGCCTTGGCCAATACATCGCCCGTGCCCAGCTGCAGGAGGCCTTGCACCTTGTTGCCCAGCGGATGCGCAACCCCCGGCTGAAAGGTGAGGTCGGGCATCGGCCCTTCTTCGGCGCATGGGGCCTTAAAGGTCTGCCAATCGAATTTACGCCGGCAGAGGTGATGGCATAATCCAAACGCAAACAGTCCATCGTGCGCATGGGGCGTTCAGTCGCCATTAACGCGTTGATGCCACTTTCCCGTTCCGAAGAAAATCCACGGAATGGAAGGACTTGCCTTGCGCCTGAGACAAAGCATAACGGCCTGCTGCATGATCGCGCTGATCGCTGGCTGCGCAGCCAAATCGCCTCCGCTTGCGCAGACCGGAACGCCCAAAAGCGAAACCAGCGACGTAGTCATGATGGCAACGCGGACCGACAGCCAATCCGATGCCCAGCGCATGAAAACACGCCCCCCTTCTCCTCCTCCGATGGCCGCACCACTCGCTTCACCAACGACCAGCGCCTACATCCCGCCCGTAATGATCGCGCCCCCGCCCGGCAGGGAACGTTATGACGGGAAGGACGTAAGCCCTGTACGCATCGCCCGCACAGAACCGGTTTCCACGTTCTCCGTAGATGTCGATACCGGTGCCTATGCCAATGCCCGCCGCTACCTGACGTCCGGTCAGCTTCCGCCGAAGGACGCCGTCCGCAGCGAAGAGTTGCTCAACTATTTCCGTTATAACTACCCGGCTCCCCAAAGTCGGACCGCGCCCTTCACAGTGACCACCGATGTAGCTGTGGCCCCGTGGAATGCGCAGACCCGGCTGCTGCGCATCGGCCTGCGCGGATATGATCTTGCGCGGGAAAGCAGGCCGCCAGCCAACCTTGTATTCCTGATGGACGTTTCCGGCTCGATGAATTCACCGGACAAGCTGCCGCTGGTGAAGTCGGCACTGTCGGGCCTTGCCGGAGAGATCAGCGCGAAGGACCGCGTTTCCATCGTGGTCTATGCCGGTGCGTCCGGGTTGGTGCTGCAACCGACCTCCGACACAGGGAAAATCCGCGAGGCGCTTGATCGTCTTGAGGCTGGCGGATCAACTGCTGGCAGCGCCGGCCTGCAGCTGGCTTATCAGGTTGCGCGCGACAGCTTTATCAAGGGCGGCGTCAACCGCGTGATTCTGGCTACCGATGGCGATTTCAACGTGGGCGTCAGCGATACCAAAGCCCTCATTGAAATGATCGAACAGCAGCGCGACAGCGGAATCACACTGACAACACTCGGCTTCGGTACCGGCAATTACAACGAAGCCATGATGGAGCAGATCGCCAATCACGGTAATGGCAATTATGCCTATATCGATTCCGCACTGGAGGCGAAAAAGGTGCTGGGCGACGAGATGAACTCAACTCTGTTCACTATCGCCAAAGACGTGAAGATCCAGGTTGAATTCAACCCAGCTCTTGTCAGCCAGTACCGCCTGATCGGCTATGAAAACCGGGCCTTGCGCGAAGAGGATTTCAACAATGATCGCGTCGATGCCGGCGATATCGGCGCGGGGCATCAAGTCACTGCAATCTATGAAATCGTACCCGCCGGCGCGAAGGGCTGGATCGCTCCGCGCCGCTATGACGATCCGCTGCCCGCCGCTTCCACGGCAAAGGACGCGGAGCTTGCGTTTGTAAAGCTGCGCTACAAAACGCCGGATGGCGAGACCTCTCATCTGATCGAAAAGCCCGTTCCGGCCAGCCTCATGGCCCAGGCGACTGCCCCTACAGGCGACTTCGCCTTTGCCACGGCCGTCGCCGCCTTCGGCCAGTCCCTGCGCGGAGACGTAATGTTGAACGGTTTCACCTATACCCAGATCGCCAGCCTTGCCGGTGGACAGCAGGACTTCTGGCGGCAGGAGTTCGTCAAGCTGGTGGGCGTTGCAGGCGGCATCCGCCGCGAATAAACCTCGCAACGCGGTTCTTTACCGGAAAGCTGACGCATTTTTCCCGTGCGCCAGCTTTCCAGCAGCGTTGAAAATGCTCTATCGGTAGCGCGTGAGTGGACACCCCGTCATCCTTATCATCGCCGGAGCCGTTGCGACTTCCGTGATTTCATTCGCCTCTGTCGTGGCGCATGGACCCGCGTTCATCGCGGAGGTCGAGGCGAATGCGGAAAAGGCGCGTGATGGTGCCGGCGGTCAGGATATCACCATGCGCTTTACGACGTCGCAAGGCTGGCTGACCCGGCATCCCGAACTGGATGGCGGCGCAAGCACGCCCCGCGCAGTTCGCCAGCGTACAGCGTCCGCAATCGTTATGTCACCGGGCGTCGGCGGCGTGCACTGGCGGCCGGACCCGACGCGCATGAACGATACTCAGAATGGCCCGCCCAGCCCGTCGGCCCTCCACTGCCAGACCAAGGTCGAAGGCATCCTGCGCGTCCGCAGTATTCGTTTCAACGAGGCCAGCGCCGCCATCGATCCCGCTAGTGAAGCGCTTCTGGATGAAGTTGCCGCCGCGCTTCGCCCCTGCGTGGGCAGCATCATCGCAATCACGGGCCATACCGATGCCATGGGCAATGAGCCGGCCAATATTCGCCTGTCGCAAGACCGCGCCACAGCCATCCGCACGGCGCTGATCCGCCGCGGCATCCCGGCAGCCGGCCTGCGTGCAAGAGGAGAGGGATCGAGCAAGCCACTGCAAGGGCTGGACCCTGACGACCCGGCCAACCGGCGCATCGAATTCTCGGTGATCTCTATCCGGCCGCTTGATCCAACGCCGGTCGATCCGCCGTCAGCGGGATAGGAGGAACCGATGCCATTATGGTTTGAAATGCTCGTCCTTATGCTGCTGACCTATGTTAGCGGGCTGGGGATCGGATGGTTCTACTGGAACCGGGGAGGAAGACGTCCATGATTGAAATGATTCAGGCAAATTGGCTGGCGCTTGTACTGGCGCTGATAATCGGCCTTCTGGTTGCATGGTGGCTGTTCGGCCGCGCATCGACCGTAGCCAAGCCACGCGAACGCCGGCCTGATGTGCTGGACGAAGGCGCTGCCCCCGCCCAGCGGAATCAGGCCCTGATAGACGCTCCGCCTGCCGCAGCCGCCGCCACGCCCAGTGCTACCATCGTCCCTCCGCCCGCTGCCGGAACCTTGGCCGGCGTTGGCGAAATCGTGGCCGTTGCCGCGCAGGATAACGCCGAAGCCGCTACACCGTCGGCCCCAGAAACAGCCCCTCCAGCCACGCCTACCGAAGCTGACGACCTGCTGCGGCTCAAGGGCGTAGGGCCAAAGCTCGTCGCTCTCCTCCATGGCCTTGGCATCACCCGCTACGCCCAGATAGCCGCGTGGACCGATGAGGATGTCGTCCGCATTGATGCCCAGCTTGGCAATTTTAAAGGCCGTATCACCCGCGACAGCTGGATCGAACAGGCGAAACTGCTGACAAGCGGCGACACGGCCGGATTTGAAGGAAAGTTCGGGAAGCTTTAAAGCGCACCCGGATCAATCGTCGTTGAGCCCAAAGCCGACTTTCATCATCACCTGGAAGCGCTCGATGTTTTCACCATCGAGCGCACCCCGGATTTCCGTCACGTGAAACCACTGGAGATTGTCGATAGTTTTGCTGGCGCGCGCGATCGCGCCCCGGATCGCATCTTCGATACTCGAATCCGAAGTCCCTACGATCTCGATAATCTTGGCTACGTCGCTCATGCATATCTCTCCTGGCTGATCGACGCCGGGAGCCTGCGTCCCAGACATCACGCCACCAACGCCCCGCCGCAATTGAGGTTGCACGGCGATCGGCGAAGCGGAGCGGGGGCGCGGTGGAAAGACCGGTTTGTTGCTATCTGGCTATCCCGGCCGTGCAAGTAGAGTTTACCGTCCCCACTTACGCTGCGTCTTTCCATACCGCGTCTTGCGGGTGCCTGGCTTGCCTTCGTTGCTCCGCCCTACCAGCGGAGCCTTCTTCTCTCCGTCTGGCAATCCTAGTTCGTCCGCTTCCAGACGCCTGATCTCGTCACGCAGACGCCCCGCTTCCTCAAACTCCAGATCAGCGGCAGCGGTGCGCATCCGCTTTTCGAGGTCTTCGATGTAGGCGCGCAGATTGTGGCCGACTAGATTGTTGCGTTCGTCGTCATCAATATCCACCAACACGCCATCGCGACTGGCGGTATCGGCGATGATATCGGCGATGTCGCGCTTGATGCTCGCCGGGGTGATGCCATGTTCAAGGTTATAGGCATGCTGCTTTTCACGGCGGCGGTCGGTTTCCGCCATGGCACGCTCCATGCTGCCAGTGATGCGATCGGCGTACAGGATCACCCGGCCGTCGACGTTGCGTGCGGCGCGCCCGATGGTCTGGATCAATGAGGTTTCGGAACGCAGGAAGCCTTCCTTGTCAGCATCCAAAATGCAGACAAGGCCGCATTCGGGAATATCCAGCCCTTCACGCAGCAGGTTGATACCAACCAGCACGTCATAAACGCCCAATCGCAGATCGCGGATAAGCTCAATACGCTCCAGCGTCTCCACGTCGGAGTGCATATAGCGTACTCGTAGCCCCGCCTCGTGCATAAATTCGGTCAGGTCTTCGGCCATGCGCTTGGTCAAGGTGGTGACAAGCGTGCGATATCCCTGGGCTGCCGTTTCCCGGCACTCATTGATGCAGTCCTGCACCTGATCTTCTATCGGACGAATAAACACCGGCGGGTCGATCAGGCCAGTAGGACGGATCACCTGTTCGGCAAAAACGCCGCCGGTCTGATCCATCTCCCACCCGCCCGGCGTCGCTGAGACAGCGAAAGTTTGCGGGCGCATCGCGTCCCACTCATTGAAGCGCAGCGGGCGGTTGTCGATGCATGACGGCAGGCGAAAGCCATATTCGGCAAGCGTGATCTTGCGGCGGTGATCGCCTTTAGACATCGCACCGATCTGCGGAACCGTCTGGTGGCTTTCGTCCACGAACAGTAGTGCGTTGTCGGGCAGATATTCGAACAGCGTTGGCGGAGGTTCGCCCGGCATGCGGCCCGTCAGAAAGCGGCTGTAGTTCTCGATTCCCGCGCAGCTGCCCGTGGCCGCGATCATCTCAAGATCGAAATTCGTGCGCTGCTCCAGCCGCTGTGCTTCCAGCAGCTTGCCCTCGCTCTCCAGTTCCTTGAGCCGTTCGGTCAATTCAAAGCGGATCGCGTCGGCCGCCTGCTTCATCGTCGGGCCGGGAGTGACGTAATGCGAGTTGGCATAGACGCGCACTTTATCGAGGCTTGCGCCTTTCTTGCCGGTCAGCGGGTCGAATTCCGAAATCTCTTCGATCTCATCGCCAAAGAAGCTGATGCGCCAGGCCATATCCTCGTAGTGTGAGGGGTATATTTCCAGATTATCACCGCGCACACGGAAATTGCCGCGCGCGAAGGCAGCATCATTGCGCTTGTATTGCAGCGCCACAAGCTTGCGAATGATCTCTCGCTGGTCCTGCGTGTCACCCGTCTTCAGATCGAAGATCATCGCTGAATAGGTTTCGACCGAACCGATGCCGTAAAGGCATGAAACCGAGGCGACGATGATCACATCATCACGTTCGAGTAGCGCCCGGGTGGCGGAATGGCGCATCCGGTCGATCGCTTCGTTTACCGAGCTTTCCTTCTCGATATAGGTATCCGACCGCGCCACGTAGGCTTCCGGCTGGTAATAATCGTAATAGCTTACGAAATATTCGACCGCATTGTCGGGAAAGAAGCTCTTAAATTCGCCATACAGCTGCGCGGCGAGAATCTTGTTGGGCGCAAGCACCAGCGCCGGGCGCTGGAGCTGCTCAATCACCTTCGCCATGGTGAAGGTCTTGCCCGACCCGGTTACACCCAGCAGCACCTGCGTCCGATCACCCTCCAACGTCCCTTCTACCAGTTCAGCGATGGCCGTCGGCTGATCGCCGGCGGGCTCATAATCGGAAACGATACGAAAGGGCTTGGTCGGCTCGGTCTTTTCCGGCCGTTGTGGTTTGTGTGGAACGAAATTGTCGGAAGTGTCGGGTTCTTCAAGTCCCCGGCGAATGACGAGTTCTGCCATGGGGGAGATATGGGGAACAGATAGGGAATTGGCAATGCCTGCCGCCCGGTGCAGACGTAACGGGCGATTGCCAGCCACCCTGGTGTGCGCCACACTCTTGCAAAAGACGTATGGGGAGAGGCGCATGCAGAAAACCATTGATGACATCCTGGCTGAATCGGCAATCAGGGATGTTCACATCCGCTATTGTCGCGCAAACGACCGGCGCGACGAAGATCTGATGCGCAGCTGCTTTCACTCCGACGCAGTGATCGAACTGCACGAGCCGCTGACCGTTGATGCCTTCATTGACATGGGCCGCACGGTGCTGAGCCAGTATGTCCAAACGTGGCACAACACCGGCAACCAGCTGGTGGAGGTCGACGGCAAAACGGCATGGGCGGAACATTACACGACATCCACCCACCGTATCGCAGCTGGCGAAGATGGACTGGAATGTGATTTCATCGTGTCCGGGCGCTATATCGACCAGATGGAACAGCGCAGCGGAGAGTGGCGGATTGCCAAACGCAAGATGCTGGTCGACTTTTCCCGTAGTGATCCGGCGCCTGCTGCCACCGTAAGCCTTGGCGGTCAGGGCGCGCGCGATCGCAGCGATGCCTCCTACGCCATGCGGCTTCGCGCCTGAATTAAAGGGGATTTGATGAAAAAGACCATTGATGATGTCCTGGCCGAAGCCGCGATCAAGGACATCCAGATGCGCTATTGCCGCGCATGCGACCGGATGGACTTCGAACTGCTACGCGACTGCTTCCACCCGGATGCGACCACCGAGTATTTCGGCACCGCCAGTGTCGACGAATTTATTGCTGTAGGGCGCCAGACCCTGCCTGCCTTCGTCAAAACGACGCACAACACCGGCAACCAGAATGTCGAAGTAAACGGCAATACGGCATGGGCCGAACACTACACGGTCGCTACCCACCGACTGGCCGCTGACGACAAGGGGCCAGAGCGCGATTTCATCACCTCGGTCCGCTATATCGACAGGCTGGAATGCCGCGACGGCGACTGGCGCATCCTGAAACGTGTATTGATCCTGGACTGGACGCGCGTTGATCCTGTCGGCGACATCGGCAAGGAACCTGCAGTGCAGGCCGGCCAGCGCGACCGAAGCGATCCCTCCTACGGGCTGCTATAAACACTGATAATCCTCTCCCCCAACGGGGAGAGGATAGGCAGCCTGCCGGGACAGAGTGCACCGTGCGCCCGTCAACCGCCCATATTGCGGCGGAAAAGTACGCGGTCTTCCGGGCCGAAGCCCTTGTGCCAGATCACCAGCCCATAGGCGATAAGGATGGCGGGCACGCCCAGCGCCAATTCTGCCCATTCAGGCAGGTAACTTGTCACCAGCCAGCCGATCACGATTGCCGGGGCCGCCGCCCATACCAGCGGCCAGCGCCAGTTGTTGACCGATGCGCCCAGTATCCGCGCCAACACCTGCGCCTTCACCAAAGAGGCGAACGCCAGAGACAGCATCAGAGCCCCGGCAGCAGCGGCCGCGCGATAGCCGTCGGGCAATCCCATCTCGTTAATCAGCAACATGGCCGCCACCGTCAGCAGCGCCTGCAACCCGATGGTGCAGACCGAGATCACAAGGTTTTGCAGGCGCGCGGTATAGACCAGCGCAGCCTCGCTCACGACAGCTGTCGCAGCCACCACCTCGGCCGCCAGCAGGAAAGCCAGCGCGCCGGTACCACCGACGAAAACCGGGCCGACAAGACCCATCACGGCCTCGCCCGGGATGCCCAAAGCCAGCGCGATGCCCGCTTGTGCCGCCGTAATCCAGAAGCCCACCTGGCAAACCTGTTTGGCGATAGCCCCGTAATTGCCCTCCTTCAGGTTCCGGGTGATGACAGGGCCAAGGATCGGTTCAAAGCTGGTCTTCAGCTTCTGTGGCAGGCTGGCAACCTGCTGCGCAGCCCAATAGATACCGACTGCTGCGGGGGATGCGAAGAAGCCGAGGATAAAGAGGTCGAGCCTGCGCGATCCCCATTCAACAATGTCGGCGATCGCCAGTGGAAGATTGATCCACGCTAGCGAAAACAGACGCCCGGCATTCGGCCGCCAGCCCTCTGGCCACCCATAGCTGCGCCGCAACGGAAGCAGGGCTACCAGGGCCGCCGCGTAAATCGACAGTATGTAGGCCAGCGACATCCCGCCATGCGGCACTACGAACCACAGCCCCGCAGCCGCCAGCGAAAGCACCCACGGCTCCACCACGGCGCGCGACTGCACGGTTGTTTTTATGTCAAAACGAAAGGCCAGCGCCGACAACGCCACTTCGGTCATAGCCAGGGGCACGATGGCCAACGGCAGAAGCAGATCATAGCTCGAATAAATGCCGCTGGGGAACATCGGATACGGCACCAACAGAAGCAGCGCCATCAGGACCGTGCCCGCGATAAAGCTCGTCAGCATCGCATCGGCGACGATATGCGACGGCGGCCTGTCATCAATGGCAAGGCGCTGGGCCAGCCCGCGCTTAAGGCCCATAGAGCCCAGCAGTCCGGCCAGTTCCACGATTACGAGAGCAGAGGCAAAGCGACCCAGCGAGTCGGCACCGTAAAGGCGGCCCGCAATGAACAGGAACGGGACGCGGGCAGCCAGCCGCAGAAGAAAACCAAAGAAGTTCGTGCGCCCGCCCTTGGCAAGGGCGGCTATATCCGCACGCGCGGCAGCGTCGCTCAAGTCGCGCTTCCCTGTTCGGCACGCAGCGGCCGGGAAAGCAGGTGCGCTACCACAGCAGACGCAGGAACCTCACCGGCGAGCAGGCGATACACCGCTTCGACGATCGGCATGTCTACGCCGTCCGCCCGTGCCAGCGCAGCCAGCACGGGCGCAGTGGCAGCACCTTCGGCCACGCTGTTCTTACCCGACAGTGCCTCTGCCGCGCTCATCCCCTCGCCGAGCGCCTTGCCCAGTGAAAAGTTGCGGCTGGAGGTAGAGGAACATGTCAACACCAGGTCGCCCAGGCCGCACAGGCCTGCCAGCGTTTCCGCTCGCGCCCCGCGTGAAAGGCCAAAGCGCAGCATTTCGGCATAGCCGCGCGAAATCAGCGCCGCGCGGGCATTCTGGCCAAGGCCAAGACCTTCAACCACGCCGCAAGCGATGGCGAGTACGTTCTTCACCGCACCGCCGATCTCTGCCCCGGTGATGTCGTCGGAATAATACGGGCGCAGCGCTGGCCGCGCGATGGCGGATGACAACCGCTTCCACTGCTTATCGCCCCCGCCGCACGCCAGCGTCACGGCCGTTGGCAATCCGGCCGCGACTTCATGGGCAAAGGTCGGCCCCGAAAGCACCGCAAGCTGAGCCGAAGGAGCGGCATCGGCAGCAATGTCCGCCATCAGCCGCCCCGTGCCAGCCTCTATTCCCTTGGCGCAAAGAACAAGATCACGCGGGGTATCG
>Ga0233380_1000417_pt1 | contig 22789 bp, 20 predicted proteins | sample ElkDunMinimDraft_9_FD_191541 | JGI IMG/M metagenome (GOLD analysis project Ga0233380, IMG submission 191541) | Fecal eukaryotic communites from dung pellets of Tule Elk in California, USA - Elk Dung F36 | ecosystem: Host-associated > Mammals > Digestive system > Large intestine > Fecal | place... | reverse complement strand
CGCAGAAGCGCGGGCTGTCGCGGCAGGCCACGCCCCAGGCACGTTCAATCCGCTAGCGGATCAATTCGTTGACCCCTTCCGCGAGGCAATGCAGAAGTTCGGCCTCATCGGCGCGCTGGTTACGCTGGTGACCGGATTTGCCGGCGGTGCGCTGGCGTTCCTGCGGCTGCGTCCAGACTTCGGCGCTCGGACACGCGTCGAACGCGCAATCATGTACACACTCATCGGCGCATCCTTGGTTGCAATCTTAACAACCTTTGGCATTCTTGCATCACTTCTATTTGAAACATTTAGATTTTTCTCGATCATCAATGCTGGTGACTTTCTTTTCGGCACGTTCTGGGGGCCTGACCCCATGGCAGAACCTGGGCCAAACGCGGGAGACCGCTATGGTGCCCTGCCGCTCTTCTGGGGAACGATCGTCATCGGTGCGATCATTGCCATGGTGGTCGCGATCCCGCTTGGCCTGATGAGCGCAATCTATCTTACGCAATACGCCTCTCCTGCCCTTCGGCGCTGGATGAAGCCGATCCTTGAGGTTCTGGCGGGTGTGCCAACCGTCGTTTATGGCTATTTCGCCGCCCTCACTGTTGCACCTGCCATTCGGGATTTTGGGCACCTGATCGGGGTTACCAGCGCATCGAGCGAAAGTGCGCTAGCAGCTGGCCTCGTCATGGGTATCATGATCATCCCGTTCGTTTCTTCCATGGCAGACGATTCCATCACAGCCGTACCCCAGGCAATGCGCGACGGCAGCCTGGCCATGGGCGCCACCACATCCGAGACCATCCGCCGCGTGATGATCCCCGCCGCATTGCCAGGTATTGTAGCTGGCGTGATGCTGGCCGTAAGCCGCGCGATCGGTGAAACGATGATTGTGGTCATGGCGGCCGGTGCTGCGGCACGGCTTACCGTCAACCCTTTCGAAAGCATGACCACGGTCACTTTCCAGATCGTGGCAATGCTGACCGGCGAAGGCAGTTTCGATCACCCCGCTACGCTTTCGGCATTCGCCCTGGGCTTTGTCCTATTCATGGTAACACTCGCGCTCAACTTCATTGCGTTGCGCGTCGTAAAACGGTTCCGCGAAGCCTATGACTGAGCATACTCATATCGCGCAGGACGCGCGCTTTGCCGCCCGGCTGAAGAAGCGCTACGCTGCGGAGCGCCGATTTCGCGCGCTGGGCTTCCTCGCCATCCTGTTCTCGGTGATGGTTCTGGCGTTCCTGCTATTCACTATGACGTCCAACGCCGTTGGCGGTTTTAAGCGAACCGAGATGCGCTTTTCCGTCGATCTGACGCAAGGCCCGCTTACAATAGATAGCGATCGGCTGGCATCGCCTGATGCGGTTCGAGCGCTTGAGCAGGCAGGCCTGCCCGATGTAGTCTCAGCCGCAGCCGAGGCACAGCTCGGTCCGGTGGCAGCGACAGAGATTGGCCACGGGGCTTGGCGGGAAGTTGCGCAGCGGATTATCAGCGATCCTTCACGGCTTCGGGCTAAATTCGAAGTGTCGATACCCGCGAGCGACGATCTGGCCGCTGCCATGCGCGGCGATGGCAAGCCGGAACTGCGGGCACTTGCACACGAGCTTTCCGCCAAGGGGGCGCTGGTTCGCACATTCGACCCGGGCTTCCTTTCGCGCAGCGACGCCACGGGCCCTCAGGATGTCGGCATATGGGGCGCTTTGAAGGGCTCCATACTCACCATGGCGGTGACTCTGGCCCTCGCTTTTCCTGTTGGTGTCCTGTCAGCGATCTACCTTGAAGAATACGCGCCGAAAAACCGCTGGACCGACATCATCGAAGTTTCGATCAACAACTTGGCCGCCGTACCTTCCATCATATTTGGTCTCCTGGGTCTGGCGGTCTTCCTGGCTATCTTTCCCAACCTCCGATCGGCACCGCTGATCGGAGGTATGACGCTAGCGCTTATGACGATGCCCGTAATTGTCATTTCCGGGCGCAATGCCATCAAGGCTGTGCCGCCTTCCATCCGTGATGGCGCGCTTGCCGTGGGCGCCAGCCGTATTCAAACCGTGTTTCATCATGTGTTGCCGCTGGCCCTTCCCGGCATCCTTACCGGTACAATCATCGGCATGGCCCGCGCTCTGGGTGAAACAGCTCCCCTGTTGATGATCGGCATGCGCGCCTTCGTGGCAACGCCCCCCGATGGCGTCACCTCCCCTTCCAGCGTCCTGCCTGTCCAAATCTTCCTGTGGTCGGATGAAATTAATCGCGGCTTCGTGGAAAGAACTTCCGCAGCGATCATCGTTCTCCTGCTCTTCCTGCTGGCGATGAACGGTCTCGCTATCTACCTTCGCAATCGCTTCGAGAAACGCTGGTGATCATAGACAACTCAATGACCGACTTCGAGACAAAGATGCAGGCTCGCAACGTCTCCGTCTTCTATGGAGAAAAGCGGGCGATCGACGGCATCTCGATCGATATTCGCAACCGCTATGTCACGGCCTTCATCGGCCCGTCCGGCTGCGGGAAATCCACGTTCCTTCGGGTTTTGAACCGAATGAACGACACCATCGCCAATGCACGCGTCGAGGGAGAGATCCTGCTCGACGGCGACGACATCTACACGTCGGGCATGGACGTTGTGCAACTGCGCGCCCGCGTCGGAATGGTTTTCCAGAAGCCTAACCCGTTCCCTAAATCGATCTATGAAAACATCGCCTATGGCCCGCGCATTCACGGGTTGGCCAGCAACCGGTCAGACATGGACGGCATCGTGGAACGCTCCCTGCGGCGCGCAGGCCTGTGGGACGAGGTCAAAGACCGTCTGAACGACAGCGGCACGGCGCTTTCCGGCGGCCAGCAGCAGCGACTTTGCATCGCCCGTGCCATCGCCGTCGACCCCGAAGTCATCCTGATGGACGAGCCTTGCTCGGCGCTCGACCCGATCGCCACGGCGCGTATCGAAGAACTGATCGACGACCTGCGCGAGCGTTATGCGATCGTCATCGTCACCCACTCGATGCAGCAGGCCGCGCGCGTCTCTCAGCAAACGGCCTTCTTCCACCTCGGCAAGATCGTGGAACAGGGTGAAACCTCGCAGATTTTCACTAATCCGCGCGAAGAGCGCACAAAAGACTACATCACCGGACGCTACGGCTAGGATACGCAGAATGGCACTGGAACACACGGTCAAGGCATTCGACGAGGACATAACCCGTCTGCGCGGTTTAATCGCTGAGATGGGCGGACTCGCCGAAGTTGCCATCAGCGAAAGCGTCGAAGCGCTCGTGCGCGGATCAAAGGATCTGGCAAGCCAGGTTATCGGCCGCGATAAGCGGATCGATGCGCTGGAGCACGAGATCGACAAGCTCGCCGTGCGGATCATCGCGCTGCGGGCGCCAATGGCTGATGACCTGCGCGAAGTCATCTCCGCCCTGAAAATTGCAGGCATGCTGGAACGGGTCGGCGATTACGCAAAGAACATTGCCAAGCGCGCTGGCAGGGTCGTCGACCGGCCTCAGTTCGAGCCGCTTACGCTGATACCCGCGATGGCAGAAATTGCCGGCGAAATGGTGCACGACGTTCTGACCGCCTACGCCGCCCGCAATCCGGTAATTGCCGTGGAGGTATGTCAGCGCGACGAAAAGGTCGATGCCTTCTACAATTCGATCTTCCGCAATCTGGTTACCCACATGATGGAAAACCCCGCGACCATCAGCAGCGCTGCCGAACTGTTATTCGTCGCCCGCAACCTTGAACGCATTGGCGATCACGCGACCAATATCGCGGAAATGGTCTATTACGCGGCAACCGGAAAGTACCTGGTTGATCGCGAAGAACTGGCAGACGATTGATGAATGGCCCTCGCCTCCTGCTGGTAGAGGACGATCCAGCGCTGTCGGAACTTCTTGAATTCCGTTTTAAATCGGAAGGATACCGAGTGTCCGTAACCGGCGACGGTGACGAGGCCTTGCTGCTGGCGGCCGAACAGGTTCCCGACCTTGTCGTGCTGGACTGGATGATTGAAGGCACCAGCGGAATTGAAGTGTGCCGCCGCTTGCGCCGCGACAAGGCGACGGCCCATGTCCCCATAATCATGCTGACTGCGCGCGAGGCTGAGGATGACCGCATCCGGGGCCTTGAAACCGGCGCGGACGACTATGTAACCAAGCCTTTCTCGCCTCGTGAACTGATTGCCCGCGTTTCCGCCATTATGCGCCGCATTCGTCCAGCGCTTGCGGGCGAGACGATCAGCGTCGGTGATCTCAGCCTTGATGCCACGGCGCACCGCGTAACCCGTCGTAGCCAGCCAATATCATTGGGGCCGACCGAGTTCCGTCTGCTCAAGTTCTTTATGGAACATCCCAGCCGCGTATTTTCGCGCGGGCAGTTGCTGGATGCCGTCTGGGGGACCGAAAGCGACATCGAATTGCGCACCGTGGATGTCCATATCCGACGTCTGCGCAAGGGGATCGAACTGCCAGACGCTCCCGATCCAGTTCGCACCGTCCGGTCTGCAGGTTACGCGTTGGAACCCGTTTGATCTGAATTCCCTAATGGCAGGTCAGGCTATTTGATGGCCGGTTCGCCGCCAGCGGGAAATTTCTTGCGCCACTGCTTCATCGCTTCTTCCCCGACAAAGGGACTGTGCATTCGCTCACGACCGAAGGTCGACTGCTCCCCATGACCGGGAACGAAAGCGACATCGTCACCCAGCGGGAACAGGCGCGATCGGATCGAATGAACAAGCTGCGGCAAATCGCCGTCGGGATGATCCCATGCCCCGATGGAACCACGGAATAATATATCACCGACCCAAGCCTGCCGGATAGTGGTGCTGAAATAGGCCACATGCCCCCCGCAGTGCCCTGGACAATGCAGCACTTCCAGTATTTCCTGCCCGAAACTTATCCGATCACCATGCTCAAGCCATCGCGATGGTATATAGTTTTTTGATGGAATTCCGTATCTTTCACCCAACTCCTCAAGCTTTTCTACAACATGCTCATCGGCACGATGCGGCCCCTCAATACGGGCACCCGTAAGCTCAGCGAATTGCGCCGCGCCGCCCGCATGATCGAAGTGGCCATGCGTAATAAGGGCAACCTCGGGTTCGAGATCCATCAGTTCTATGAAGTTGATGATTTCCGAAATATCTCCGCCCGGATCGATTACCGCGGCGCGGTGCGTCTTTTCACACCAGAGGATTGAACAGTTCTGCGCATATCGCGTGACCGGAAGGACTTCGAATTCCATCGTCAGAGTATGCAGAAGCCCCACATAGATGGAAGCACGAAGTTTCTAGCGGCAGAAAGTCCAACTTCGTTCCGCCTGATCGAGATGAAAGTGATCCGCATGGGCGGCATTGTAGTCAGGCGACAACAGCGTCCCGAAAATGCCGCAGCCTGCGTCACGTGCCTCATGCAGAAAATCCGATGCAGCACCCGGTTTGCGCCATTCGGTACGAATTCTGATTCGTCGGCCGTCAGCGAGCACAAATGCCGCAATATCTATTGCATTGCCCGTAGCGTGCTCACTCCAGTTTGCCGTTTCTCCGCCCCCGATCCGGCGACAAGTGTTCGTGCCATAATGCTGAAGCGAAACGATTCTGGAACCAAGATGCCGTTCGGCTGCGGGTTGGGCTCCCTGACGAAGCCATAACGCCAAGCCCGCATTCACCGCGCAGGTCGCTGCCGCATTTGCAGGACGAAATACAAGACCACGGGCCTCATCCGGAGAAAGCACAGTTCGGTCAGCCAGCCGGCACGCACCGTTCCCGACCGGACGCAAATTCGTGAAGCCAAGCCCACTACGCTGAAGGAATGAACGACATTCGGCAGGCTCATCGCGAAGACGCGCAAGCTTCCGCCCCGTCGCCCAGCCCGGCGGATCATCGATGCCCAGCGGTGCGCGGGGATCATGCTGCGGATGATCAGCAAGCCATCGAAGCCCGGCGACGGCCAGCGCGAATACCATGAGTAGCGCGATGGCCCACCGGTCGATAGCAAACGTAGAAGTCAAAACAGACCCGCCACTTGGGAAGCACGAATACACATAACGGACAATGTACAGTTGCTATCCCAAATGCAGCCAAGACCTGCTCGGCCTACCCGGCGCGTCAGTCGATAGATGCACCAGGCAGGTTCGGCACCGGTTTGGGTGGTATATCCGGATCTTCCTCATGAACTTCCACCAGCCCCTGACCGACGTGGCTCCGTTTGCGACTATAGGTATAGTACACGACCAGCCCCATGAGCGCCCATATTCCAAACAGGACCTTGCTCTTCTCGTCCAGGCTCCAGAAAAGATACATGCAGCCGACGATGGAGAGCGGCGCCACGACCATGACTGCCGGCGTGCGGAACGGCCGCATACGGTTGGGATCCGTCCGGCGCAGGACCATCACAGCGATCGATACCGCAGCAAAAGCGAACAACGTGCCAGAGTTCGAAATGTTGGCGAGTTGACCTACCGGAAAGAAGCCAGCGAACAGGGCAACCGCAATGCCTGTGATAATCGTGATGACATGAGGCGTCTGAAACCGTGGATGGATTCTGCTGAACGCTTCTGGCAGCAGGCCGTCACGGCTCATCACAAAGAAAATGCGCGTCTGGCCGAACATCATCATCAGGATGACGGAAGGCAGCGCTAGAATCGCTGCCAACCCAACCAGATTGCCGATCTGCGGCCAACCGATCTCTCGCAAAACCCAGGCCAGCGCCTCTTTTGAGCAGACAACGGCCTGATCAGCGATAAGGCCGCACTGTTCTGCCAATTCACGGCTACCCGGCTCCAGTACCTCTCCGCCCGGCCCCATGACCGGCTGCGCACCCACTGTGCCGATTACACCGCTTGCCACCAGAAGGTAGAAGATGGTGCAGATGCCGAGTGACCCAATAAGGCCGATTGGCATGTTGCGTTGCGGATTGCGGGTTTCTTCCGCCGCAGTCGAAACGGCATCGAATCCCACATAGGCAAAGAAGATCGATGCCGCAGCAGCCGAAATACCGCCGAAACCCAGGGGCGCGAACGGTTCAAACTTCTCCATACTCATGACCGGTATGGCCAGCACGATGAATGCGATAAGTGCAATTATCTTAACTGCCACCAACAGCGCATTGACCGTTGCCGACTCTTTGGTGCCTCGTATCAGCAACATCGTAACAAGCAGTGCGATAACCATCGCCGGGAGGTTGATCGTTCCCCCATCTAGCGGGCCCAAGGTCAGCGCGTCGGACACGTCTACGCCAAACGCATGTTCTACATAGCCAATCATATATCCCGACCAGCCCACCGATACCGCACCTGCAGCAACGGCATATTCAAGTATCAGTGCCCAGCCGACCATCCAGGCAATGACTTCACCCATCACGGCGTAGCTGTAGGTGTAAGCCGACCCAGAGACCGGGACCATTGACGACATTTCTGCGTAACAAAGCGCAGCTACGGCGCAGACCACGCCGGCGATGATGAAACTGATCATCATGCCCGGGCCCGCTTTCTGGGCCGCCTCTGCCGTAAGAACGAAAATGCCAGTGCCGATAACAGCGCCAATGCCAAGCATGGTCAGCTGGAAAGCCCCCAGAGATCGATGCAGTGATTTCTTTTCTGCTGTCGCTAGAATAGCGTCGAGCGGCTTAATGCGACCGAACATGCGGTTGTTCCCAATCCCAGAGTTTGGATTGACATTGAACGCTAGCGGCATGTCTCGCGTTGGCAATACCTTACGTTTCGCGCTTCCCCAGCAAAATTCACCCGTCTAGAAGCACACCATGTCCACGACCTTTCAGCTCGACACATCGACCAGCCGCGCGAATCCCACCCCGGCGCCCATGAAACGCCTGACGATTCCGGCAATCCGAAAGCGGAAAACGAATGGCATAACAGCGCAGCCTATCGTCATGCTTACCGCGTATACCGCCCGGCAAGCCCAGTTGCTTGATGCACATTGCGATCTGCTGCTGGTCGGAGACAGCCTTGGGCAAGTCATCTACGGCCTCCCTTCCAGCGTACCAGTTACGTTGGACATGATGGCCGCGCATGGTGCGGCGGTCGTACGCGGCAGCTATCACGCCGCCGTAATTGTCGACATGCCATTTGGTTCATACGAACAATCGCCCGCCCAGGCCTTTGCCAGTGCCTCGCACCTGCTCAAGGAAACGGGATGTGCCGGCGTGAAGCTGGAAGGCGGCGCCGCGATGGCGGAAACGGTAAACTTCCTCGTCCAGCGCGGCATCCCGGTGATGGGCCATATCGGTCTGACCCCTCAGGCAGTGAACGTACTGGGCGGGTATAACGCCCGTGGTCGCAGCAAAGAAGAGGCCACGAAAATCCTCGACGATGCCAACGCTCTGGATGAAGCCGGAGCTTTTGCGATTGTCATCGAAGGTGTGGTTGAGCCGATCGCCATCGACGTCACCCGCACGGTATCATGCCCCACCATCGGAATAGGTGCTTCTGCGCAATGTGATGGGCAGGTCCTCGTCACCGAAGACATGCTCGGCATGTTCGATCGCGTGCCCCGGTTCGTCAAACGCTATGCAGAAATTGCCGAGATCATATCCACCGCCGCCTCCTGCTTTGCCGAGGAAGTGCGCGCCCGCAGCTTCCCCGGCGTGGAACAGACTTATCAGCCCAAATAGGTTGCCGTTACACCGCCTGTCTTAAACGGGCCGCGATAGGTGCCGCGACTATCATCTGGACAAGATGATAGAATAGAAGCGGCAGCAGGATGATTCCTGCTGTCGACGCAGGAAACAGGACAGTCGCAAGCGGCGCGCCCATCGCAATGCTCTTTTGCGCGCCAGCAAAAAGCATCGCGATCCGGTCACCGCGCGGCAGTTTCATCAGCCCGCCCAGCAGCCATGATCCGCCGTAACCGAACGCCAGCATGATTGCGCAACCCGTCAGCAACCACCCCCAGTCAGCGACACTCAGCTTCTGCCAGATACCCTGTTCCACCGCTCCCGAGAACGCCACATAAACAGCGATGCCGATGGTGGCTCGGTCGAACAGAGCGATGAGTTGGCGATGGTCTGCGACCCATCCCCGAACGAAAATCTGCATCACCTGCCCGGCGATGAAAGGCAGAAGCAGGAGCGTCATAACCTTCAAAAGGGAATCCGCTTGAAAAGCGGCGCCCTCATTTCCGGCTAAAAGCGAAAACAGCGGAGCACTGATAAGCACCCCAAGAATATTGATGAGCGCAGCGGCCACGACCGAGCTTGCAATGTTCCCACCCGCCAGCGAGCTATAGACAGTTGCTGACTGGATTGTGGAAGGCAGCACACCCAGAAACAAAAAGCCCAAACCCAGTGCTGCGGGCACGAATGATCCGCCCGCCTGCCAAAGCAGCCAGCCTGCGCCAGCCATTGCGCCAAACACCCATAGAACGAGCGGTATCAGCAGGCGATGGTTGCCAAGGCCCCGTAATACCTCGCCACGCGACAGCCGCAGACCATAGAGAAAGAAAAGCGAGAAGACGGCTATGTCCGAGACCGTTTGCGCAATTTCGCGCATGGGCCCCTTAACCGGCAGCACTGTCGCAAGCAGGGTCGCGCCGAGCACCAGCCGCACCAATGGATCAATCCGGCTGAGCATCAGCGGCGCTTCAAGCGAACGGGCGGCGCTGGGGTGCCGAGAAAACGCGGAGCGGGTGATGGCTGAACCAACCCGTCAGCCTTGATAAACGTGCCACGCGCCACATTGTGCGGGTGGCACGGAGCCTCCGACAGACTCAAAACAGGGGCAAAACAGGTATCGGTTTCGTCCAGAAGTGCGCACCATTCGTCACGAGTACGGCTGCGGAAAATAGCATCAAAGCGCGCTTTCAAGCGCGGCCAGTCTTCTGGCAAAGTGGGGTGTGCGAACTGGGTGTCATCAGATAGACCAATCTTTTCAAGCAACTGAGCGTAGAACTGAGGCTCTATCGGGCCAATGGATATCCATTTGGCGTCGGCCGTCTCATACACGTCATAAAAAGGCGCGCCGCCATCCAGGACGTTCGATTCCCGTTCGTCCTTCCACATGCCATTGCCAAACAGCGTATAGGTCATGGCTGAAAGAATGGCTGCGCCGTCCACCATGGCGCAATCAATCACCTGCCCCTTGCCTGTAGCGCGAGCAGAAAGGATTCCTGCGAGAATGCCAAACGCGAGCAGCATGCCCCCGCCGCCGTAATCGCCCACCGCATTCACCGGGAAGGTCGGCTTGCCATCCTTACGGCCATAAGTATGCAATGCCCCGCTCAGCGCGATATAATTGATGTCATGCCCCGCCCGCATGGCTTTCGGACCATCCTGTCCCCAGCCCGTCATCCTGCCCACAACGATCCGTGGGTTACGCGCCAACAGCACATCGGGACCCAATCCCAGCTTTTCGATAATGCCGGGCCGGTTACCTTCAATCAGCGCATCAGCATCCGCTACCAAATCCAGAACTCGGCGCACGGCAGCCGGATTCTTCAGGTCCAGAACCAGCGACTCACGGTTGCGATTGATGATGTCACGTTCACCGAAGTCACCGAACCGTTGGTGGTCAGGCCGCTCAATACGGATCACCCGCGCACCATGATCGGCCAGCATCATTCCTGCAAACGGAGCCGGCCCAATACCTGCCAGTTCGATCACAGTAGTTCCCGCCAATGCGCCCGTCACGCCGTGCTCCACAAATGCCTTGGCAGAGCACGTGCCGCAGCGCGGCACTAAAGTCGAGCACGAGATGGCCCGTTACGGCCGCCCCCTTGGCCATTCATCAAGCGTGCAGGTCGTACTGCTTGAGAAGGTCGTAAAGTGTAGGCCTGCTGATACCCAGCAGCTTGGCAGTGCTGGAAATGTTGCCCTCACTGCGAGCCAGCGCATGACGGATGACCTTGCGGTCCGCTACTTCCCGCGCTGTCTTGATATTCAACGCCATTGCCATGGCCTCCCCCGGTTCACCGAGATCAAGGTCGGCCGCGCTCACAAGCTTCGCATCGGCCATGATGACCGCTCGCTTCACCCGGTTTTCCAATTCCCGTACATTCCCGGGCCAGCGCCACGCATCAATGGCCGTGAGCGCGTCGGCGGAGAAGCCTTTAACGTTCGGGTTCATTTCTAGCGCAAACCGGGAAAGGAATACTTTTGCAAGTAAGGTTGCGTCTCCGGGTCTATCGGCAAGGCTTGGAATTTTCAAGACAATTTCAGCCAAGCGATAAAACAAATCCTCGCGAAAACAGCCCTCGGCGATCATTGTTTCAAGGTCTTGATGCGTCGCGCAGACGATACGCGTATCAACATGGATTGACCGGCGCGACCCAATACGTTCGATGACCCGTTCCTGCAGAAACCGCAGCAGCTTCACCTGCAACTGCAGCGGAATGTCGCCCACTTCGTCAAGGAACAGGGTCCCTCCCGCCGCCTGCTCTATCTTGCCTTCCGTCGTTTTTACGGCCCCCGTGAAGGCGCCCTTTTCGTGCCCGAACAGTTCGCTCTCAAGCAAGCTCTCAGGGATTGCGGCACAATTGATAGCGACAAACGCGCCTGCTGCACGGTCGCTTGCATCGTGAAGCCCGCGCGCGAGTAATTCCTTGCCTGTACCACTGGCACCCAACAGCATTACCGAGACATTAGTGTTCGCCACCCGCTCAATCGTGCGCGCGACCCGGATCATTTCGGGCGCGGCCGTTATCATCCGGCCCAGCACGCAATCATCCTTGCCCGCCCTAGCCGCCAGCATCCGATTTTCCGCCTCGATAGCATGGAGTGTGAAGGCACGGCGCACGATCAGACCCAATGCGTCGATGTCCACCGGCTTGCGGTAAAAGTCATAAGCGCCGCAAGCGATAGCGGTCAGGGCGCTTTCACGAGCATCGTGGCCTGTGGCGATGATCACCTTTGTGTCCGGCTTGAGCGCCATGATCTCATCCAGCACAGCGAAGCCCTCGCTCACACCATCGGGATCTGGCGGCAGGCCAAGATCCAATGTGACCACGGCCGGCTCATCAGCCCGCAATGCCGCCAGCGCGCCAGCGCGATCATTTGCAACGATGACCTCAAAGTCCTCATAGGCCCATTTAAGCTGCGCCTGCAGACCGGCGTCGTCCTCCACGACAAGCAGCTTGGGACGGGTGCCACTTGTGTTACTCATCATGCAACTTTCTGCTCGCCGAAGGCTTTGAGAAGTCCGCTCGTCTCGTGAAGCGGGAGTCGGAAAATAAAGCGCGATCCCAGCCCTTCGCGCGATTCAACTTCAAGCCGGCCGCGCATGGCGCGCACCAGTTCTCGCGCCTCAAACGCCCCGATCCCGAAGCCTCCTGGCTTCGATGAATCGAACGGTTTGAACAGACGGGTCCGGACGAATTCGGGCGACATACCGCATCCCCCGTCCATCACTTCCAAACGACCATGCATACCATCGCTGGTCAGGCCGATGAAGACCGGGCTACCTGGCGCACTAGCATCCACTGCGTTCTGGACGAGGTGCACAAGGACCTGCTCCAACGATTCGCGATTGGCGGTAACCCGGCACGCGTGAACGGTAACGTGGACGGGATGCTGGCAGGCAAAGCGTCGGGACACGGCAACCACGACCTCTCGCGCATCAACCTCGCCAAGGCGATCAACCGCGCTTCCCCCATACCGTGAAAGGCGTGCCAACAGCGTGTTGAGCTTGTCCGCCGAATTGCGGAGCGTCACCAGCATGTCATCACGAAACTCCGGCTTGTCTGCATGCCGTTCGGCATTGCGTGCCAGCAGGCTGAGTTGGCTCGCCAAATTCTTGATATCGTGCATGACAAAGGCAATGCGGCGGTGAAAATCATCGAAGCGGCTGGCTTCTGCCAAGGCTTTCTCACCGGAATTCTCCGCAAGGTAACTTGCCAGTTGACGCCCAACAACCTTCATTAAATCAAAGTCTTCCCAGTCAAACTTACGATTAATTAAAGGCCTGGAAAGCACTACGACGCCCATCAAACGCTCATAGTGAATCAGCGGGATCAGTGCCCATGCCCGCGTCTCCTGACGCAGCCAGTCAGGCGCCACCACGGCCTCACCGCATACACCCCGCCCTGCACGCATCTCGTCCAGATCCAGGATGAAGCCGTTCTTTTCAAAAAACGCGGCACTTTGCCGCGACATGGCTACCGTCGGCACCTCAGCAGATGGCCACTGCCACCGCGCCGCTAGCACCAGATCGCCGTTGTCATCGGGCACGAGTAGCAGCCCTGCCGGGCTCTCAGCGATATCAGCAACGGCTTGGACTACGCGCTGCTCCAGCGGCTGGGATTCGTCACGGCCATTGCCAATCGTGCGCATGAAGCGCAGCCACTCAGCACGATAATCATAACGATGCTGGAACAAGTGCTTGGTCAGTGTAACCCGTAGCCAATCGCGCAAGCGCCGCGATGGCAGCACGAGTACGGCAAAAACGCTGGCGGCAATGATAAAACTGAACTGCACCAAGCCGGCCATATCCCCGCCGACATAGGCAATTGACCGTGCGATACCGAACATCACCAAAAAGTAGGTACCGATGACAAGCAAAGATGCTGTCTGGAAGGTAACGGCCCGCGATGGCCGTAACCGCAGAATGTCCCGGTCACGCGCCACGCCCAGTGCCAGCAGGGCCGAAAGCGCCAAAACCGGCAGGCCGCTCAGTGCCGCCAGTTCGACTGGCCAGCCGCCATCAAGATAGGCGATCGTATAAAGGTTGAGGTCGAACGCCAGGACGATCCCCAGTCCGGCAGCGGACCACCGCAAAGCTAGTCGCGATTGCGCCGAGGCACCTATGTAGAGGTTGTGGACAAGAACGAGCGACCCCACCGTCACAAGCAACCTCAGGAGGACGGCCAGGTCGAAGATGATGTCGTAACTGCCTTCGGCATGCAGCCGCCAAGCCAAGGTCGCCACGCCAATGTGGAGCAGTTGCACCGCGCCAAGCGCCATCGCTACTGGCCAGATCTGAGACAAAGCCGTGTGCCGGCCATCCGAAGCGAAAAGCCGGTAGATAACCAGCAGCCAGCAAAGGTTCCGGGCAGCTTCGCTAAGATTTATGACCTCACGATTGCCGCCCATTGTCACGATGGCAACGCACCACAGCCCCGTCATGAGCAAACCGGCGACAACAGCCCAACCAGCGGGACCATAACGGCTGCGCCGTTTCAACACCCATAAGGCCGCGAAAAAAGCCGCAAGCGCGCCCAATGCGTGAGTCGCCGCCGACATAAGCGTCCAGATCGTGCCGTCCGCCGAAATCATTGTGGCCTACGCATGAAACGGCGTGCGACAGGACGGTGAAAGTTTCCTGCGATCGCACCACAGGCGATGGAATGTTGCGACAGGCAGTCCATGATACTGCTTCGACGTCTCCGGGTTCGCGGTCGTCGATCAGCATAAGGTTCAGGTGTAAACTGTCGGTAAACCTGACATCATAAAATTTATGCTACTCAAGGCATAATCCCCTGAATCTGAGGACCCGCACGCCGTCGCCATCGGCCCGTTGTCGGAAGTGTTTACAAAAAGCCGTGCTGAGAGAACTGCCCGCCGCTTATTTACTGACCGTATTTTGCGCGGCATCCCGCGCTGCGGTGCCCGCCTGCTGAGCGGCTTCCCCCACCTTATTGGCAGCGTTGCCAACCTCATTCGCGGCAGCGGCAACCGCGTCGTCCTTTGCGATCTCCGGACCTGACATCTGGCTGAAGATGAAGGTCCCCACAATCACCGCGATAAGCAGCATCACGCCGATCACCCAGCCAGAACCGCCGCGCCGGGCGCGGTCGGTCACGATGACAGTAGCTTGCCCGTTCGGGGCCTTGTAAGTGGTGATTGGTTCTTCTGTCACCGGACATTCCTTTCGGATGATATGGTGAGCAGAAAAAAACGCTTAACAAACACTGCTGTTCCGAACGCGGTCCGGCACAGCCAATTACTCTCAGTAAAAAGAGCGTTTTCAGCAATCGCGCGGTGGTGCCCCTGGCCCGACTCGAACGGGCACGTCTTTCAACAATCGATTTTGAGTCGATCGCGTCTACCATTCCGCCACAGGGGCATTTGACCGTGCGTTAGCGGCCTAAGCTGTTCGCTTCAACCTACCTTTAGCGATCCGGCAATGATCTTGTGGAGCCTTGAATGCAAGGCGTCATTTCCGGCAAGGACTTCGGTGTCGCAAATGGGCAGCGAGCGGCCGCGCCAGTCAGACACGAAGCCACCAGCTTCCCGCACCAACAGGCAGCCCGCAGCGGTGTCCCAAGGCTTCAGATCGCTTTCCCAGAAACCCTCGTAACGCCCGGCGGCAACCCATGCCAGGTCAAGCGACGCCGCACCGAAGCGCCGGATACCCGCTACCTGCGGAGCAAGCGCAGAATATATGCTCGCCCAGCGAGCAACATTGCCATGGCCCGCAAAGGGCATGCCAGTGGCGACCAGACTCTCGTCAAGATGGCGACGTGCGGAAACCCGAAGACGGCGGTCCTGCAGCCATGCTCCGCGGGCTTTTTCCGCCCAGAAGCTTTCATCTGTGACAGGCTGGTAAACAAGACCGGCGACGACATCGCCCCAGCCCGTACCATCAAGGCGCGGTTCCTGCGCGGCAATGGAAATCGCGAAATGCGGAATTCCGTGAAGGAAGTTGGACGTTCCATCGAGCGGATCGATCACCCAGCGGGGCTTCGTCGGATCACCCTCGATCACGCCGCCTTCTTCCAATACAAAACCCCAATCGGGCCGTGCTGCAAGAAGCTCGTCGTAGATCGTCCGTTCGGCGGCGCGATCAGCCTTCGAGACAAAGTCTGCAGGCCCCTTTCGCGAAACCTGCAGATGTTCGATTTCACCGAAGTCACGCCGCAACCGCTGCCCAGCCTTGCGGGCAGCTTTTTCCATAACGCGGATCAGACCTGAAATTGCTGCCATGGCGGATCAGCCCGCCTTACCAACGTAGGTCCGGTCATAGACATCAACGATGATGCGCGTACCGCTTCCGATATGCGGCGGCACCATGACGCGCACGCCGTTGTCGAGCATTGCGGGTTTGTAACTGGAAGAGGCGGTCTGCCCCTTCACCACGGCATCCGCCTCTACGATCGTCGCTTCAACCTGCTCGGGAAGTTGGACGCTAATCGGACGTTCGTCGTACATTTCCAGCGTCACTTCCATACCGTCCTGCAGGAATGCCGCAGCGTCACCCAGAAGATCGGTCGGCAGGTTGATCTGCTCGTAGGTTTCCTGGTCCATGAAGACGAGGCTTTCACCGTCGGCATATAGGAACTGGAAGTCCTTGGTATCCAGCCGAACGCGTTCGACAGTGTCCTGACTGCGGAAACGGACGTTCGTTTTACGGCCGTCGATGAGGTTCTTCATCTCAACCTGCATAAAGGCGCCGCCCTTCCCGGGCTGGGTATGCTGGATCTTCGCGACCTTCCAGATGCCCTTTTCATATTCCAGGATGTTGCCGGGACGAATGTCCACGCCGCTGATCTTCATGGGAGTGCGCCTTACGATGGAATGTGCGAAGTTCTGAAAGGCGCGCCCTTAGCGCGACAAGCCCGGTCTGGCAATCGCGCGCTCAGGCTGGTACCGCCATTAGCATGAGGATCGTTGCCACAATCACCGCCTTCCTGCTGGGCTCACTGTTCGTTGGGGCACAAGATGCCGCCGCACTGCCGGGTGAATTCAGCACCATGCCGACTGGCCGTTATATATGCGAATTGCCAGGTGATGGGCTTGGGCCAGCAAGCCTTCAGGTACCCGAATCGAGTTTTACGATTTTGCGCGCCTCTCGCTATCGGTCCGACGAAGGCACTGGCAGCTATCTTCTTGCGGGCGACATATTCATAATGACCGGTGGGCCGCGTCAGGGCGAACGCTATATTCGGAAGACAAGAGGCTTTCTGCGGATGTTGAACGATGACGGCACGGAGAGCCGCCTGCGCTGTATATTACAGACACAGAACAACCGCTGATCCCACAGCGCATCTTTTGCGACATGTGTGTTGTAAAAATATATTAGCCAGTCTAGCTTCCTCCGGACAGCAAAACCGGGAGAGGCCGAAATGAATATTCATGCTGGCAAGCTGGACGTGAAAGACGACGCCCTCGCACTGGGGACAGAGCCCATTCCGGCACGCTATTACTACGACCCTGAGTGGTTCGAACAGGAGCGCACGGCGGTTTTCCGTCGGAGCTGGCTGAATATCGGCCATGTCTGCGAAATACCGGAGCCCGGAAATTTCGTGCGGCGTGACCTGGAATTTGCCAACGCCTCGTTGATCATAGTCCACGGCAAGGATGGCAAAATCCGCGCGCTGCACAACGCCTGCACCCACCGCGGCACCCAACTGGTGCAGGAACAATGCGGCAAAAAGGCTACCTTCAGTTGCCCCTATCACATGTGGACTTTCGGCACCGATGGCCACCTGATCTCCGCACCGGATTTTGAGCGCTTTTATACCAGCAAGGAAGCCTGCGCCCTGCCCCAGGTCGCGACTGAAGTGTGCGCCGGGCTTATCTTCATCTGCTTCGATCCGCAGCAATCGCTGCAGGAGTATCTTGGTCCGATGGCTGAAAAGCTGGAGCAGCTTCCCGTGGCGCAAGCTACAACGTTCCACCAGTACGAGTATGAAATCGCCGCCAACTGGAAGATGACGTATGACAACTTCCAGGAAAACTATCACCTGCGCTTCATTCACCCGCGCAGTGCAGGCCCTGGCGTGGGACCGGACAATCCCTTTGGCTATCCGCAGAGTTTCAGCCTTCAGGGCATTCACCGGACCCAGACAATCTGGACCGATCCCAACGGCAAACTGCAACCCAGCATGCTACTACCCGCGATGCGCGGCTTCCCCCGCCTGAAGACCGATGGACTGTTGGACCATCCTTATGGCCGAGACTATTTTGCCCTGTTCCCGAATTTCTTCCTGCTTGGCAGTTCAGGCAATCACTTCCTGCACAACGTCTTTCCCGTGGCACCCGGGCGAAGCCGCGGCGTTATCCGGCTTTACTGGGTAGGCAACGACGATACGGCGAGCGTTCGCTATGCTCGTGAGGCCGCAATGGCAACGACCCGCGACATCCACAGCGAAGACATCGCCGTGATTGAGGCTGGCCAGAGGGGCCTGTCCAGCGGGGCGATTGAGCACATCCATTTCATGGAAAAAGAAATCCTCTGCCGCCACCTCATCAAGGTGGTGGAAGAAAAGGTTGAAGCCTACAGGGCCGAAACAACACTATAATAATCAAGGAGAGTTTGATTGGACCTTGGGCTGAAGGGCAAGGTTGTCGTCGTCACGGGTGCGACAGCCAATATTGGGCGCGGCATATCACTTGAGCTGGCAAACGAGGGCGTCCGCCTTGTTGCCGTCGGACGCGATGAAGAAGCGGGGGCAAAGCTTGTCGCAGCCGCCAAGGCGCGCGGAGCAGAGGATGCGATCTTTGTTGCAACTGATTTGCTGAATAAGGCCGCACCCGCGCATATCCTTACCGAAGCAAGAAAGCTTGGCCCTGTCGCAGTGCTGGTCAACAACGTCGGCGGAAACGTCGATCAGGGCTTTTTCGTGGATTCTGATCCCGAGAAATGGCTTGGCGACATTGACCTGAACTTCGGCACCGTGCTGCGCATGACCCATGCCGCCCTGCCCGACATGATTGAGCGCAAGACCGGCGCCATCGTCAACATCGGCTCCACCGCAGGACTAGTCGGCGATTATATGTTGCCGGTCTATTCAGCGATGAAAGGCGCGGTGCACAGCTTCACCACCGTACTGGCAAAAGAGGTGGGACAGCACGGCATCAGAGTGAATGCCGTGGCCCCCTATGCCACCTTCGCCCGCGATCCCGAAGCGTTCAGCAAAGGTAGCCGCTTCAATCCCGCAAACGACTTTTTCAGCAAGCATGCGGCAACGCTGACCGATGAGGACAAGTCCCTTCGGCAGCGCCGAACCCTGGTCGGGCGGCCTTTCGCGACCCCGGAAGAAATTTCCGGGCTGGTTGCCTATCTCGCATCGGATAAAGCAAGTTTTGTGACCGGCGAGGTCTGGTCGGTCAACGGCGGATCGCTACTCTAGCGACGATGCCAGGCGCCGAATCACTAGGACGCGCGAGAACAACGACATTGGGAGGGAAATCTATGGCGATTGACGAGAAGGCATTGCAGCAGCTGGTAGATCGTGAAGAGATCCGGGATCTCGTGCTGCTGTATTCGCGGGCCATCGATCGTAAGGATGTGGAACTGCTGCGCGACCTCTATACTGAAGATGCGACCGACAGCCACGGCGACAGCTTTGACGGACCGGCAGAGGGCTATTGCGACTTCATTGAAAAGTCCCTGCCCTACATGCCCTACAGCGGCCACCACGTGTGCAATCACATGGTTAACGTCGAGGGCGATGAAGGCAATGGCGAGGTCTATGCGCTGGCCTATCACGTCATTCCCAACAAGGACGGCAACCGTGAAGAAGATTTCATGGCCGTCCGCTATATCGACAATTATCGCCGCTGCTCCGACGGAAAATGGCGATTTTCCAAACGCGTCGTGACGTATGATTTGCAGATACGCAGGCCATTCACCGGCGGGGGCCTGTTGGGGCTTGGGGCCGAGGATCCTAGCTACGCGGTCTGCACGCAGCGCCTGTTCCAGCGCGGCGCTCGGGCCTGATCCTTTAGGCGAACAAGCCGCCGTACTCCTGTCGCAGCAACGCCTTCTGCACCTTGCCCATGGCGTTGCGCGGCAGGGCTTCGACCACGATCACCCGCCGCGGCTGTTTGAAGCGCGCCAGATGATCCGCAATGCTGGCAAGCACCTGCCCCTCGTTCAGGTGTGCGCCCTTTCGCGCAACCACCACGGCGACCACCCCCTCGCCCATATCGGGGTGCGGCACGCCGATCACGGCTGATTCTTCCACGTCCGGAAGCGTATCGATCGCCTCTTCGATTTCCTTGGGATAAATGTTCAGCCCGCCCGCGATAATCAAATCCTTTGCCCGGCCCACCAGTGTCACTCGCCCATCTGCGGATTGCGTGGCAACGTCGCCAGTAACGAAAAACCCATCCGGCCGAATTTCCTCGGCTGTCTTTTCCGGCATGCGCCAGTATCCCTTGAAGACATTGGCCCCGCGCACTTCAAGCACACCGGGTTCACCGGTGCGTACCAGCTCTCCGCTTTCCCCCCGAATGCGTACGTCCACTCCGGGCAGCGGATAGCCAACCGTTCCCGCCACGCGATCACCGCCCTGATAGGGGTTCGAGGTGATCATGCCGGTCTCTGTCATGCCATAGCGTTCAAGGATGCGCTGGCCCGTCTTTGCCTCAAAGCGCTGGTGCGCCTCAGCCAGTAACGGCGCCGAGCCGGAAACGAACAATCGCATGTTGGCGCTGGTCGTGGGTGTCAACTCCCGCGCAGCGGTCAGGCGCGTGTAATGCGTCGGCACCCCCATTAGGATGGTTGCCCGCGAAAAGTCAGCGATCACCGCCGCCGGATCGAACCCCTTGTGAAAGATGACAGTCGCGCCCGCCAGCAAAGCGCCATGTAACGCCACGAACAACCCATGGACGTGATAGATCGGCAAGATGTGCAGCAGCACGTCGTCGCTTTCCCATCTCCACAGGTCCTTTAGCGTCAACGCGTTGCTGAGCAAGTTTGCGTGACTGAGCATTGCCCCCTTGGAACGCCCGGTCGTTCCAGAGGTATAGAGAATAGCAGCAAGGTCTGACCCCGTGCGATCCATGATCGGCAGCACCTCGTCAGGAACATCGGCAAGCAGGCTGCCTGTTCCGTCGTCACCCAAAGTGACCAGCCGCCCCGATGGATTCAGGCCAGCAACAGCAACTTCGTCTACCGGACGACACACGACTATTGCCGGGTCCGAGTCACTCAGAAAATAGGCAAGTTCTGATGCCGTGTAGGCCGTATTAAGCGGCACAAAGACCATGCCGGTGCGCAATGCGGCCAGATACAGCAGGACCGCCTCGGCCGACTTATCGACCTGCACGACAATCCGGTCGCCCACCGTTCCACCCAGGGCACGCAATCGCGCAGCGAGTTGTCCGGTTCGCGTATCAAGATCAGCGAAGGAGAGCACGGTACGCTCTCCCTCAACAAGGAACGGCTTTCCCTCGGCAGCCGCTGCCGCTTTGAGGAAATGGGCGAAAATGTTGCCGCTGTCGGTCATGCGCACCCGATTGCGCGGGCATGCCGGCCTTTGCAAGTCTCACGCGGTCGGAACATTAAACCGATCCGAATAGAAGCAGAAACGTTCACGCAGGGCGGCTTCATCCAAACCAAATTCCTCCGGGTGATATTCGTGGGCGCCATGCTTGTCCTTGGGCGTACTGTCCCGCCACGCCTTCATCCGCGTTTGCGCCTCATCCGTAAGATCCTCACCAAGGAAGTCATACAGCCGCTTGAGCGTGGGGAACGGGTCTTTCTGAAACTGCGCAAAGTGAATGTCGAAGAAGCGGTCGTCGTTACCGGCATCACGAAACGCAATCATCCGCCGCATGCCCAGTTCGCAGGCATCGCTCATCACTTCACCCATCCAGTGCTTTACTGGCGCGTCAGTGTTTGGCTTGTGCATCTCAAAATAGAGGTCAGCCACCGACGGAATGACATTCGCAACGTCACGATGCGTCATGCAATAGCGAGCGTCGGGAAACACTGTGTCAAGCGCATCAACGAACAGGGAGTACGTGGGGTTCTTCAACCGCCAGCGCGTTGGCGGGCAGCGCCATTGCAGAAGCTTTAATACCCGCTTCACATAGGTAAAGGTCGGAACAAGGTTGGCTGCGTTGTTGAACCAGTCCACATAAGAAGGAATGTAAAAAGAAGCCTGGAAAATCTGTGACTTGAAATCAAATCCCATTGTGATTTGATCTTCGGTTGGTGATGTCGATGTGGACGGGAGCATCTGCTTCATTCGCGGCGTCAACCGGTCGCGCAGTTGCATGTGCTTGTCCATTTCGGCGATGCGTGGATCAGTGTGGTAACTTGCCAATTCCGGCGGCGGACATGGCATCATCGCTTCCCAGTTGCGCATCACCCGCACCGCAGGGTCTTCGCCCATCAGGCAGTGCGCCGCCGTGGATCCGGTGCGCGGCAACCCGAGCACCATCAGCGGAGCGACGATTTCCTGCTCATCAATCTCGGGATGGCGATTGTACCAATCCTCAACCTCAAGCCGCCGCATCAGCAGCATGATCGCCTGACCAGAAAACATGGCCTCCCCCGCCGCATTCAGCCGCGCCTCGCGGTTGGCGGAATCGACGAGACGTTCCAGGCCCTCCTGCCAGGTATCCCCGCCGAAATTGGACAATCCGGTCGCGTTTCTTGCACCTTCAATAAGGGTGGCAACGTCGATCATTTCTGGCTCTCTCCAATCGCGCACTTCACGGCGCTTTGGGCTATGCTAGGCGAGATCGAGAAGCCGCCGCAAGGGATCACAGCCTCGCCTGGGGAATAGAATGGCGGGCAATAGCGTCAGGGGTTCGTCACATGGGGCGCAACGCCTTCGGCTCCAACGATCACGCGTTGCAACAGCCGCTTGCCGACGCTTTCGACATTTCCCCGCGCATGCTGAAGCGCAATATTATCCCAGATGATGACGTCGCCCTTGCACCAGCGGTGTTCCAGTTGGTTGTCCGGTGCATACAGACAGTCGAACGCCGCATGCAGTAAGGCGCGCCCTTCCTCCCATTCTATGCCCACAAGGTGCGCTGTCTGCATCTCGCCAACCCAGACGCAGGGCCTGCCGTTATGCGGGTTGATGCTGATCGCTGGCAGCAAACCACGCTTTTGCGCCTGCGGTTCACGGCGGTCACACGTCCGTCCGGCAAGCTCGGTATAATGCGGCGCGATCATT
>Ga0233380_1000415_pt1 | contig 22804 bp, 33 predicted proteins | sample ElkDunMinimDraft_9_FD_191541 | JGI IMG/M metagenome (GOLD analysis project Ga0233380, IMG submission 191541) | Fecal eukaryotic communites from dung pellets of Tule Elk in California, USA - Elk Dung F36 | ecosystem: Host-associated > Mammals > Digestive system > Large intestine > Fecal | place... | reverse complement strand
ACCTCCCAGGTGTCCCACTGGCGGATCAGGTCGGCCACCTCGGGCGGCCCGTGCTGGAGGATGTCGCGCTCCAGGCCCCGGGGCGCCTTCGGACGCTTGCCCGGGTCGATCCCCTGCTTCCACCAGAAGACCTTCACGTAGCCGTCGATGTCGATCGCCGACCCGGTGGCGCGGACGAACTTCTTGTATTCGGCGTGGATCTGGGCGGAGTAGCACATGGGGCTGATCTTACCCTTTGGCGTGCTAGATTTCGGCAGGTGAGGTCGCACTGGGGAGGTGTGCCCGTGAAGCGAGGGGATCTTGATTGCTATAGCGGCCGCGAGCACGCAAAGGCGAAGCACGACCTGCTGCGAAACTACGTCGAGCGCTACGTGATGATCTTGGGGGTATCCGAAGCGCCAAGTCTGGTTTTCGTAGATGCCTTTGCCGGACCATGGAAGTCGGGCGCGGAGGACCTGTCGGATACTTCGTTCGGTATCTCCCTCGAGGTATTGCGTGGGTGTGCTGAGGCCCTCGGGGCACGATTCAAGAAGCGGCCAAAAATTAGGGCCCTATGGATCGAAGAGGAAGAGACTGCTTTCGCGCAGCTGAGCGCTGCTGCCGAGAAGGCCTCCGACTCTCGCGTGCAGGTAACGGCACGCCGCGGCCGATTTCAGGACAGCATCGAGTACATCGCCGATTTCATTGGGCCGAGTTCCTATGCCTTCATTTTCGTGGACCCGAAAGGGTATGCCCGCCTCATCGAAGCTGAGGTACTTGCCCCATTGCTTCAGTTGCAACGAGCCGAGCTTCTGATCAATTACATGTGGGATCACATTCGGTATGCCTTCGGACGGCCCAACGAAGCCGGCCATCAGCGCAATTTGCGCGCCCTCTATGGGCCTGAATCTGAGGAGCTGCGGCGGATCGAGGATCCCACAGAGCGTTCGGCGCGGGCGCTGGCAGCATATGAGGGCCAATTGCGTGCTCAGTGCCCATCAGAGGGGCGCGGGCGATTGCGGGTCTTGAGTTATCCGATCCTGGATACTCGCGGAGAACAGCATCCTAAGTACTACCTCGTACATACGACGCACTCAGCGAAGGGGCTCGCTACATTTGCAGAGCAGTGCGATAAAACGAACGTGACGCAGGCCCTGATCTTTCAGCTCGCCTATGTGAGCCGGCGCGAGGACCGACTCGGGTCGACTGACATGTTCGGCGATCATGTCAGTCCAGAGTTGCCCGTCGCGCCGCCTGCGACAGGCGCCTGGTTGAATCGGCTGCCAACTGCTGGGTCGGTTGTGCGGGTGGACGTAAATGTATGGGCCGATCTCCTCGAAGCGGGTCGGTGCCTGCCTTCCGCGCTCCACGAAGGCGCGCGCGAGTTGATCGATGCCGGGCATTTGGTGAACGATGACGCTAAAGGCAAGCGCCCAAAGCGTCCTGTAAACTACGAGAAAGCCGAATCCGTCAGGAGGGTCTGATGTCGAGCAGGACCGGGATCGAATGGACGGAGTTGACCTGGAATCCAGTGGTCGGGTGCACGAAAGTGTCGCCTGGTTGCAAGCATTGCTACGCAGAGGTGATGGCGCGTCGCCTCCAAGCTATGGGTGTGCCCGGTTACGAGGATGGTTTTAAGAAGGTGAAGCTCTTGCCGCACCGTATGGCAGAGCCTCTTCAACGCTCCAAGGCCGCGCTCTATTTCGTGAACTCCATGAGCGACCTTTTTCACAAGGCCGTTCCGGACGCTTTCATCGATCAAGTATTCCAGACGATGGCGGCGGCCCACTGGCACACCTTCCAGGTCCTGACGAAGCGGGCGGAGCGGCTTGCTGCTTTCACCGCTGGCCGCCAGATTCCGGCCAACATCTGGCTGGGCGTCTCGGTTGAGAACCGGCGTCATGGAGTGCCGCGAATCGCCCACCTGAAGCGAGTGCCGGCGGTGACGCGGTTCCTCAGCATCGAGCCGCTGCTCGAGGACGTCGGGGAACTCGACTTGGAAGGCGTCCAGTGGGTCATTGTTGGCGGGGAGTCAGGCCATGGGGCTCGGCCCATGGACCCTGTCTGGGTGGAGAGCATCCAGCGCCAGTGTGAAGATCAGGGTGTGGCCTTCTTCTTCAAACAGTGGGGAGCGTACGGGGCGGACGGCGTGAAGAGGTCCAAGAAGGCGAACGGCCGGGACTTGGGGGGTCGGATCTACGACGAGATGCCGACCTACGCGTGAGAGGTGGCTTTTCCTGCCACGGGTACGTCCATGAGGTAGACAGTACACCCGGGAGGTAGACGATGTGCGGTTGGGCGAGTACTATTCCCGACTTGCGCGGCGCAGCACGACCCTGAACGGCTCTAGCAGATAAGGGACGGAGCGCGCCCCCGCTACCACACATATCTGAGTCCCCTGCTCCGGACCAGATGACGCAACGGCGACCTCCGCAACGAGGTCGCCGTTTTCGTTTCTGACGGTCGCGGTGCCGATGGCAGCAGCGATCGCCTGGCGCGCCTTGTCATTGCCGCGGGCTCGATTGCCCAGGTCGTTGGCCAGCGCGTTCCACCGCTCGCGGGCGCGCGGCAGCATCTTGGCCGGCTGCATCGCCTCGGCGCTGCGCAGCTCGGCCTCCGCGGTCTTGATCTCGCCCTCTGCCTTCTCTAGCGCGGCCTTCGTGGTCGGGGTGACGATTCCCTGCAGGATGGCCGCCATGACGTTGTCCCGGTCCCGCGTGGCCTGCTGCACCCGCCGGCGCACCGCGTCCACGTCTGGTCCGGCCTCACGCAGGCGGGCCGCTACGGCGCGCTGGAAGCGCTGGAAGGCCTTGTCGGTGAGCAGTTCGGCCCGGATGCCAGCCAGCAGTTCCCGCTCGGCGTCCCGGATGGCCAGGCGGATGGGGGCAGGGCAGGTGCCCGCGTTCTTCGCCCGCGCGCAGCCGTAGTTGTAGCGGTCGACCACCACCAGCGGGCCGTCGCAGCCGCCGCAGCGCAGGAGGCCGGACAGGAGGTGCCGCGCGGGGCGGCCCGCGCCACCGGAAGCCTTCGTGCGTCCGCGCTGGCGGGCCTGTGCGGCGTCCCATTGCGCCTGGGTGACGATCGCGAGATCGGGCAGGTGCGTGGTGATCCATTCCGCCTCGGGGCGCTCCTGGCGGATCCTGCGGCCTGTCTCGGGGTGCTTCACCCAGCGGCTGCGGTTCCAGACCTGCTGGCCGACGTAGATGGGGTTGCCCAGGATGCCAATGCCGCGACGGATGTCGCCGCGGATTGCCGTCAGGGCCCAGGTGCGGCCGCGCGGGGAGGGGATGCCTTCGCGGTTGAGAGCGGCGGCGATCGCGCGCGGTGTGGCGCCGGCGATGTAGTCGTCGAAGATGCGGCGCACCACCGCCGCTTGGCCCTCGTCGATCTCGCGCTCGCCCACGCTGGTGATGCGGTACCCGTAGGGCAGGCCGCCGGCGCTGGCGCCGGCCATGGCACGCCCGGTGAGGCCGCGGTGGGTCTTGTCGCGCAGATCGTCCAGGTACAGCTCGCCCATCAGCCCGCGCAGGCCCACGCCGAGCTTGTGGCCCTTGTCGGCGGTGTCGATGCCGTCGCTCACGGCGATCACGCGCACGCCGGCGAACTTGAGGCGCCGCACCTGCTGCTGGGCCTCGATGCTGTCGCGGCTCAGGCGGCTGAGGTCGTCGACTAGGATCACGTCGAAGCGCGTGGCATCGGCCATGAGCCGCTGGTAGCCGGGGCGGTCCTTGCGTGAGCCGGAGATGGCGGCGTCCTGGTAGATCGTCGGATCCGCCCAGCCAGCGCGCTCGCAGTAGGCGCGGCAGTTGCGCGCCTGGTCCTGCAGGCTGGCGGCGGACTGGTTCTCGCTGCTGTAGCGAACGTAGGCGGCGATGCGCATGGCGGGCGATCCTATGCGGCGTCGCGCGCAGCGGGAAGCACGGGATTTTCCCCGTCGCGCGGTGAGGCCGCGTCGTTGGCCGCTGTCTCCCGCAGATATTCCTCGACGATGATGTCGGTCAGGGCGTCGATCAGGAGGTCCAGTGGCCGGTCAGGGGTTCGCATCATTGCCCTCCGTAGGGCAGCTTCGCTCGCGGATGCTTTCGATAGCCGCGATGATGAATGCGCAGCAGATGAAGATGGCGCAGTCCGTCGCACGTCCCGCTCCCTTGGCCTGCCACGACAGGTACAAGCTCCCTGCGACGAGAAGCCAGTTCAAGCGCCACGCCCCTGCGCGCTGGGCGCGGCGGCTTCGAGGTGGCGGCAGGCGATCAACTCGCCGTCGACCACAGCGGAGCAGCAGGCGCCGCAGCGCTGGCAGAGGGCGGGGGTGATGCCGCTCATCGTGCGGCGACAGCTTTCGTTGCTTCGCGTTCGGTCTTCTCGTCGATCGCCGCGCGTAGCCAATCCACGCTTTGCCGGTGGATGTACTTCGTCTCGATGCCCACGCCCTTGCCGCGGATGCGGTGCAGTTGGGCGATCAGGCGGTCCGTTTCGTCGTGGATGCAGATGCCATCCAGCATGGGACGGATTTCCTTGTATTCGACCTCGCGCGCCTTGCGGGTGACCGCCCAGTCGTGCAGCTTGCCGATCGCAAGGCGCGCAACGCCGTACACGGAGCCCACGATGGTCACCTTGTAGAGGAAGATCGCGGCGATGACCCACAGCGCGGCGTTGGGCAAGTCTTTGACCAGGCCGACCAGTTCTCGCAGTTCGTTCATGGCTGCTCCAATGCAGGTGGTGGGCGATCAGCCCGTGGCGGACGCGACGCTGGCCGCCGAATCGTTCGCGGCCTGCAGGGTCTTCTTGATGTCGTCCAGCACACGCGCCTGGTCGTCGGCGGTGCGCAACTGGCGCTCCAGGCGTGCGACCTGCGCTTCCAGCTCTTCGATGCGCTGCCGGTCCTTTCGCCAGTCCGCGGCGCGCTGGCGGAACTCCGCGGCGTTGACGTCGAGGCCGCTGGCCGCGCTCTGGTTGGCGAAGCTGTCGAGGAAGTCGGGGCCGCTCTGGCGGTGGGTGTGGGGCATGGTCAGTCGTCCAGGTCGAGGGTGCCGGTGCGCGGGGTGCACAGCGGCAGGGTGTTGGCGGCTTCCATGCCGATGCGGGTAAAGAACTGGGTGGGGCCCAGGCGCTGGATGCGCCCGCCTTGCGCCTCGAATGCGGCGATGTCGGCGGCAATGCGCTCGCTCGCGGCACGTGCGGTGTCGGGGATGCCGTCCAACGCGCAGACGACTGCGCTGCCTACGGGACGGTCGAGTGGCGCCAGGGCGCGCCGGACGTCGCGCGCCGGCGCCGCGGCGCCCTGGACGATGCGCGGCGTCGGCTTGGCGGACTTCGCCGCCTTGGCCGGGCGCTCAGGCTTTGGTCGCGGCGCCTTGGGCGGCTTCGGCGCAGCCGGCGGCCTTGCGGCCTTCGGTGCCTTGGGTGGCCGCGCATTCGGCGGGAAGCCCCAGGCGCGCGCCTGTCGGCCTGCCGCGTAGAGCCCCTCGAGGCCCTGCGCTCCGGTGCGCACGACCAGGCCCTTGCGGACCATGGACGCGATGAGACCCGAGACCACGCGGATGTTGGTGTCGGGCAGCACGGATTGCTGCACCTGGCGCGACGTCACGGGGCCGGCCACCTGCTGCAGCCAGGCGCGGACGCGGGCGGAGGCGGTCGGCGGCCGCCCAGACGTTCCGACTGGCGGTGCGGGCACGCCTTGGACGGCAGGCGCGGCGGCCGGCGCCTCGGTCAGAGCCGCGCGAGGTGCGGCGGCCGCGGCCTCGGCCAGCTGGCGATCGGCGAAGTGCGGCCGGCCTCCGTGCAGCACGCGCACCAGGTCGCCGGACTTCACCAGGGTGTTGAGGGACGCAAGCATGTTGTCGGTGCGGATCCCGGGCTCGAGCGCGTCCACGAGTTCGCGCGCGGTGTAGGCCCGCGCGTTCGCTCGCAGGAAGGCGCGCACGCGATCGGCGCGGCCCGCGCCGGGAAGCTCGGTGTTGCGCATCACGGCGCGCCCTCGTTCGCGGCCTCCACCAGCTCACGCGCGACCGCGACGCCCTCGTCGGTGAGGGTGAGGCTGCTGGGGCAGAGTTCGTCGTCCAGCTGCACCAGGTCAGCCCGCTGGAGGCGCAGGGCCATGCGCTTGGTGACGCTGTGCGCCTGCACGGTGCCCGTGGTGGCGGCGCGCGGCGGTGGGGCCACGAAGCCGCCGCCGAACCGGCGCAGGGTATGGCCGGGTGCGCCGTAGGCGGCCAGCAGGGCGCTGCGTTCGAGCGGGGTGACGCGGGTGACGGTGCCGGCGGTGGTCGCGGCCACGGTGGTTCCTTTGCCGGCCCGGGCCGGCGGTTGGGTAGTCGGTCAGGCGCCGTGCTGGGCGAGCAGCGCGGCCAAGGTGAGCAGGCAGCCGGCGGCGATGAGCACGGCGCGCCAATGACGGCGGCGCGCGCGCGTCGTGGCGCCGGCTTGGGCGTTGGTGGTGCGGATGTGGTCGAGCAGGGTGAGCATGGTCAGGCTCCGGTGAGCTGGACGCGCAGCGCGTACAGCACGAACGCCCAGCCGGCGACGGCGCCGGCCCAGAACACCGCCAGGAGGGCGCGGTGGGCGATGTCGCGCCAGGAGCGAAGTTGCGGCAGGTCGCGGTTGCGTCGACGGTCAGCCACGGTGGTTGGCCTCCTGCGCCTGGTGCTCCCGGGTCATCGGGTAGATGGACGACTCGCTGGCGACGTCGGCGTTGCCGTGGAGGATCTCGGGCATGCCGGTGAGCTGCTGCAGCCGCTCGCGCAGGCGGAAGTCGAGCTCTTGGCGGTGGCGCTCCTTCTCGCCCAGGCGCACCAGCATCCGGGCCTGCGTGCCGCTCTGGCTCTCCTGGGCGACCTCGTTGCTGGCGTGGTGGTCGAACTTGGCGAGCGCGCGCAGCGCGGCGCGCAGCAGCTGCAGGTCTTCGACGGTCAGTTGTTGGATCATCGGGCACCTCCTTGGCGCAACCATTCGCCGAATGAAAGGCCGCTGTCTGAGTCGAGAAACCGGGCATAGCGACGCTGTGCCCTCGTCCGCTTCGGGTCTGCCTCGGCTGTCGCCCTCGCTGCGCGCTTCCCCTCGTCGCTGACGACGAACAGGTCGTCGCCGCCCGTGAGGGCAGAGCTCCAGTTCGCGCGGTGATGCATGTAGCCCAAGCTGACCAGGTGGAGGCATGTTTCGTGGTCGGCAGAGCCCGCGCCGGCCACGAAGTGGTTCCGGTAGATGGCGCCCCGGCCCTGCTCACCGATTCCGAGCGAATGGCGCAGGACGTGAAGCATCTTCGGATCGAGGCTCGGAGTTCCCTTGGATGCCGCCGTGGTCATGCCGCACCACCCGGCACGCTGTAAGCGCACACCTGCCGGCGCAGGCGCTCGGTGTAGAGGTCGGCCAGCTTGCCGCCGTGTACGTGGCGCTCCTTCGCGTCGGCAACGATGCGGCGCACGACGTCCTGTTGCGTTTCGGGCATGCCCAGGCGCGCCGACTGCTGCACCGCGTTGCGCACGCGGCCCAGGTCCACCACCACGCCGTTCATGCGTGCACCGCCGGGGCGGCCGGCGCGGCGAGGTCGCGCGGCAGGGTGGAGGGCAGGGCGTCGGCGTCCACGCGCGGGCGGCTGGCCAGCCACGCTTCGACAGTGGCGGCGGTGTCGTCGTCGATGTCGATCGCTGCGCCGCGCAGCCAGAGCACCGGGGGCGCGTGCTTGTGCGTGCGCGCGTCCACGTAGGCTTCGGTCCAGATGCGGCCGCCGCACAGGTACGCGGCCGTGCGGTCGATGAGGCTGGCGCCCGGTTCGGCCTTGCCTTCGGGTACATACAGCGTGGCGCTCACCTGGCCGGCGAGGCTGCCAGCCGTTTCGTAGCGCAGCTGCAGCGTCAGCCCGGCCACGGTGGGCACGCTGAGGGTCTGCCCGGCGCTCACCGCTGGCCTCCGCGCATCTCGGCGCGAGCAGTGCGGGTGTGGCCGACGGCGTCGTTGGCGGCGCCGGCGCGCGCCCAGCCTTCGGCCTGGCGGGCGGCCGCGGCGCGGGCCTTCAGCAGTTCGGTCTCGGCCTTGATGCGGCTGTGGGCCGCCTTCCAGCCGGTGTGAATCAGCCCGGCGACAACTACGCCGCCCGTGCAGAAGCCGGTGATGTTGCCGAGGACGAAGCCCGGGTCGAACAGCAGGAAGTCCATGACGCCTCCTTCGGAAGGAAGAAGGCGGCCGGCAGGTCACTGGGAGGGGAGGCCCGTTCAGTCGGTCAGGGGAGGACCGGCTGGCGACCTGCCGGTCGCCCGCCCCGGCGGGGATGGCCGGGACCGGGGAACCTTAAGGCCCCTTAAGTCCGCGTGTCAAGCCCCCTTAAGTTCAGCCGTCGCAAACTCGCCATAGCCGGGTGGGGACCCGGGCCAAAGAAGGGACGCACACATGCGCATCGCGCTTTTGCTGGCCGCACTGATCTTGCTTGGGGGCTGCACTACATCCCGGCCGATGATGGCTCCGTCGGGCGCCCAGGGCTTCAAGATCTGGTGCGAGATGCCCTCGCAGTGCTACTCGCGCGCAGCCCAGCAATGCCCGTACGGCTACACGATCGAGGCCAACGAAAAGGACTACTGGGGGTTAGGGGACATCGACGGCAACCTGTTCATCGTCTGCAAGACGCCTGAGCAGGTGCAGTCAGCATCGCCAGCGTCCGCCCCGGCTGCAACGCTCATGCCGAGTGCGCAGCCTTCGCAGGGGCCACGTGAGATGGATCCTGCTAAACGCTGTGACGCCTGCGGACGCATCGGCACTCCCTGAGGTCGATTTCCGCTAGCGGGCGTGTGGCGCGTCCGGCGGGTCGCATCCATCCTGAACGCACGCCTCAAGGGTGAGCATGCGTTGGTGCACCGCGTCGATCTGCTCGTCGTCTAGGGCCGACAGTGAGGAGGCGTCGTACATGTCGAGCATGCGCTGGAGCTCGCCAACCCAGCCGTAGCTTATGGCGATACGGTTTATGGCCCGGATCATCCGCGAAGTCGGTGCCATGTCGACCACGGGCATCGGCTGATTCGCCGCAAAGTGCTGGTACCGGCGCCAGGCGTCAGCTTCGTCCGCGGACTGCGGCACCGGCGCGGGAATCGAATCCGCAATGATCTGGCGCAGGCGAGAGACCTTCGCCTGGAGCGAAGCAGCGTCGTGCATCGATTTTCCCCCCGTAGCGGCTAGGCCGCGGCAGCAAGGACGAAGCGCAGCACCTTCGCCCGAGGCAGTCCCTCGTCGAGCAGCTCGTACGCCAGTTGCGTGAGCTCCGCCCGCTTAGTGGGTGGCAACGTGCGGGCCTGTCGCTGAAGCGCGTCCTCGACCTCGGTTGCCAGCTGAAACGCGAGCGTGAGGGCCTCGGGTTTCAGAACGTGAGACGCCTCGACGGGCGCGGCATCTGCAACGCGCCAGGAGGCCCGGTACGGCGCAGTATGTCCAAGGAGCAATTCGCGTGGGTCAGCGCCTACAGCCTCGGCGATATTGAACAGCTGGGCGGCCTTCACATGTTCTGGGCGGACCTTGTCCTTCAGCCAGTTATGGATGGTGGCTTCGGTGGTCTTCGCGCGTCGCGCGACCTCGGCGGGCTGCAGTTCGCGCTCGCGCATGCGGGACTCGAGGCGCTGGCCGAGGGATTGTGAGGGCATAAAGATAGCTTAAGTTTCCGAAGCTAAAGACCGCTTGACAGGTTGCCTTAAGACCACTTAAGGTCTCGACCCATGCTCGCGATCACCAAAAAGCAGCTTCGCGCCGCGCTCGGCGATCCCGCCAACGATGCGGAGATCAGTCGGTTCTTCGGCATATCCCAGGCTGCGGTTAGTCAGTGGGGGGAGGACGAGCCGATCCCCGAGCGCCGGGCGCTCGCCGCCGTGTTCAAGCGGCCGGACCTGTTCGGGCGATTCGCCGCTCCCTCCGCCAACGACGACGCCGCCCCAGCCGAGGGCGAGAGCGCGGTCGAGGGGGCGAGCTGACATGGCTGCCGCAGGGGGCAGGGTGAAGAACACGGCCAGCGGCCTGCCGGCGCCCGTGGTCGTTGACCAGGCACGCAGGCAGGTGAGGGCAGGAGTCGGCATGTCGGTGTGCATGCCCTTTTTTTTGCCACAGGGGGGTTGTCCGACGCCGTCCGACGTCGTCGGGACCGCTCGGACAGGTGCGTATGACTGAGCAAATTCCGATGTTCGTCGAGGATCTCAACGACGCCATCCGCGACACGATCAAGGCCCTCGGGGGCTATAAGCGCGTGGGTTCGGAGATGCGCCCGGACCTGGGCGTGGAAGGGGCAGGGCGGTGGCTTTCGGACTGCTGCAACCCCGACCGCCGCGACAAGCTGTCGCCCGAGCAGGTGGCGTGGCTGCGGCGGCGCGCGCGCCAGCAGGGCGTGCACATCCTGGCGGCGTTCGAGGCGAAGGACGCCGGTTACGCCCCGCCGAAGCCGATCGAACCGGAGGACGAGCGCGCCGAGCTGATGCGCGAGTTCACCCGTCGCGCCGCGGAGATGGCAAACCTGACCAAGCTGTTGGCCGGGGCTGGCTTGCTGCCTGGAGTGGCCAACGATGCCTGACGCCATGGACGCCGTGCAGGCCGACGTGGACGCGCGGACTGCCGAGGCGCTCAGGCGCCACTGGGCCATCGCCGCCGTGCGTCGCCCTGGCCTGCCGTTCTGCGAGCAACTGGACTGCGCCGAACCGATCGAGGAAGCACGCCAGCGCCTGGGCGCCCGGCTGTGTACCGACTGCCAGCGCGAGGAAGACATCCGCGCGCACCAATACGCACCAGGGAGGGGAAGGTGACCCATGGGACTTCCGCGAGGCCGCCGCTGGGTGGACTTGCCGCGCCGGCCGGCGCCGAACGCATCGGAGAGGTGGAGGGCATGCGCGCTGCTGGCGCTGCAGGCCGATCCACCGTCGAACGACCCGGACCCGATCGCCACCCGCGACCAGCTGCATCGCGAGGTGGAAGCGGCCAGACGAAGGCAGGGCGAGCTGAAGCTCAGCAGCGCCTGAAGAAACGGAGCTTCGTCGAGCTCGTGGACGACTACCAGGCTCTGTCTGTCGAGGACCGCGCCAAGGAGGTCGCGTGGCTCAAGGGTGCGATCCCCCTGATGCAGCGGCGGCTGGCTGCGGCGCGGCTGGCTGCGCGGCGCGTGCGCCGCAAGGCAGGCACGAAATGACGCCCCACCGATCCCCGCGCCCCTTGGTGAGGGGAGGGCGCGGCGCTATCGCGGCGCCTGCAGGGGGCGGCGCGCTGCGAACGGCGACGTCGTGCGCGAGCACGCGCGGGGCCTCGAACCTGAACGCGAACCTGAATGGCCGCCCCGCTCTCACGAACCTGAACATGAACCTGAACGGGGCCGGGTCTGGGTCCTCCCGGGCGCCCCCCCTCGCGGGTAATTCGGACCCCGTTCGCTGGGTAGTCAGCGGGGCCTCGGGTTACTGAAATGGCCTCGAATTACGATGACGTCGTTCGTCAGCTCACCGCAGCTGGCCTGATCCTCCCCCGCGGCGGGCTGGAGATCGGTTCCGCGCGCACCGTCCGCTGCCTGGTCGAGGGCGGGGGCAGGGAGAAGCGCGGCTGGTACAGCCTGCACGAGCTGCCGTCCACCGCGCACCCCGGCCAGTTCATCATCGTCGGCAGCTACGGCATCTGGCGCGGCAATGAGCCCAACAGCCAGAAGATCGAGCTGTCGAAGAAGGATCCGCTCACGCCCGACCAGGCGGCGGCGCTGCGCAAGAAGCTGGCCGAGGATCGAAAGCGCGTGGAGCGCGAGCGCGCCCAGGAAGCGGCGAAGGCTGCCGGCGTGGCGGCCAAGGCCTGGGCCGCCCTGGCGCAGGATGGCGAATCGCCCTACCTGAAGGCCAAGGGCGTCGGCGCCCACGGGCTGAAGTTCACCAGGCACGGCACGGCAGTGCTGCCGCTGGTCGACACCACCGGCAAGGTCCACGGTCTGCAGTTCCTGCGCACCGCGGCCCAGGCGAAGGAGGGCGGGCGGCCGGCGAAGGAGTACTGGCCGGTCGGGGTGGCGAAGAAGGGCCACTTCCACCTGATCGGCCACCAGCCGCACTGGATCGTGCTGGTGGCCGAGGGCTACGCGACCGCCGCGTCGCTGTACGAGGCGACGGGCTTCCCGGTGGCCGTGGCATTCGACGCCGGCAACCTGCTGCCCGTGGCCGAGGCCCTGCGCAAGCGCTACAAGAAGTCGCGCATCCTGGTGTGCGCCGACGACGATTGCTTCAGCGACGGCAACCCCGGCATCACCGCGGCCAGCGCCGCCGCGCTCGCGGTCAACGGCGCGTGGCTGGCGCCGGCGTTCGCCGACGAGCCGGCGCGCGAGGCGAAGCACGCGGCCAACGGCCACAAGCTCACCGACTTCAACGACCTGCACGCCCTGGAGGGCATCGCCGCCGTCGGCGCGCAGGTGCGGGCCCGCCTCTCGGAATTGCGCTGGGACCCCCCGCAATTGCGCGCCGTTTCTTCCTCCACAACCGGGGAGGGGGGCGGCAAGCTGCGCGTGATCCAGCACCTCGATGAGTTGCTCGAGCGATACGCGCTGGTGTACGCCGCCGGCGGCGCGGTCTTCGACAAGGCGGAGCACTGCCTGCTGCCGCTGACGGACATGCGCAACCTCTGCATCCGCGCGGACCTGCACAAGGCGTGGATGGAACACCACGATCGCGACGTCGTGCGCCAGGACGAAGTGGGCTTCGACCCCGCCGGGTCAGACCCCAAGATCACCTGCAACCTCTGGGGCGGCTGGCCAACCACGCCGCGCAAGGGCAAGTGCGATCGCCTGCTCGAGCTGCTGCACTACATGTGCAGCGGCGAGGCCAACAGCCGCGACCTGTACGACTGGGTGCTCAGGTGGGTGGCCTATCCCATCCAGCACCCGGGCGCGAAGCTCAAATCCACCATCGTGGTGCACGGCCCGCAGGGCACCGGCAAGAACCTGTTCTTCGAGACGGTGATGGCCATCTATGGCAAGTACGGCCGCATCCTCGACCAGGACGCCTTGACCGACAAACACAACGACTGGGCCAGCCGGAAGCTGTTCCTGATCGCCGACGAGGTGGTCGCCCAGGCGCACCGCTTCGAGGTCAAGAACAAGCTCAAGACGCTGATCACGGGCACGTGGATCCGGATCAACCCCAAGCACATCGCGGCCTACGACGAAGCCAACCACGTCAACCTGGTGTTCCTGTCGAACGAATCCATGCCGGTGGTGCTCGAGGAAGACGACCGGCGCCACTGCATCATCTGGACGCCGCCGAAGAAGCCGAAGGAGTTCTACGCCGAGCTGCTGCGCGAGATCGAGACCGGCGGCGTTGAGGCGCTGCACGAGCACCTCTTGCACCTGGACCTCGGCGACTTCAACCCCGGCACCCTCCCGCCCGACACCGAAGCCAAGCGCGAGCTGATCGACCTGGCGCAGGACAGCCCGGTGGAATTCATCGACGCGGTCTTCCGGGTGGACTTCCCTCAGCTCATCGCCGACGGCGCGGTGCTGGCCGGGCTGACGCAGGACTGGTTCGAGGTCTACCGCCACTGGTGCGGCCAGGTGGGGGTCAAGCCCGCGTCGCTGAAGCGGTTCGTCAACGCGATCGAGAAGAAGCGGGGCATACGCGCAGATCGCAAGCGCTACCTCGTCGAGGCGGAATTCGAGATGCCAGAGAAGGTGGGGCCGCACAGCGTGCTCACCTTCGGGGCCCAACCTCCCGAAGGCGCCGACGAAGCCGTCTGGCTCGGGCGCCAGGTGTCCGCGCTCAAGCTGCGCCTGGGCGCGCTGAAGGGGTCGCGATGACCTGCCACGTGCCTGTGCGGCCACCGTCCCCGCACAGTGCGGGCACCTGTGCGGGCAGAAATGGCGCTATGACGCGCCTGTGCGGCCTGTGCGGGCAGATTGCGCGCCCGCGTACGCGAGGGGCGCTCCGCCAGTGCGCCCACCCGCGCCCGCGCATGCGCGCACACGGAACGTACGCCGCACACGCCGCACATGCCGCACAGGCCCGCGTGATCAGGCACTTGCGCGCTGCGCTGCCCGCACACGTGCCCGCACCGCCCGCGCCGATGCCGCACAGGCCGGGTCGCGGGCGCGCGCACGACCTTCTCGCTTCGACCCTCGAAAAGAAAATGGAAGGAGCCCGCCTCGATGGCTGAGCCACGGCATCTGCCCGACACCCTGGGGTACCGCGAGTTTGCGACGCTCATGGGATTCCGGCCCAGCTACGTCACCGAGCTCAAGGGCAAGGGCCACCTGGTGCTGACCGACGATGGCCGCCGCGTGCGCGTCGCCGAGAGCCGCCGGCTGTTGGCCGACCTGGCCGACCCAACGAAGTCCGGCGTCGCGGCCCGCCACGCGGCTGCGCGCGGCGCGGCGAGCCCATCCCCCTCCATCGCCCAGGAGGAGGTGCAGGGCGCCGCCGGCGGCGACGAGGAGGGCGGGGACCGCTCGCCCGTTCCCTACAGCGACCCGCTGGCCATCCGCCGTGCCCGCGCCCAGGCCGAGCGCGAGGAGGCCGCCCTGCGCAAGGCGCTGCGCGAGGAACAGCAGGAGCTCGGCGAGCTGCTGCAGCGCGAGGACGTGCTGGCGGTGATCGCGGATGCCATCACCACGCTGCGCACCGGGCTGGAGAACCTGCCGACCACCTTGTCGGCCTCGCTGGCCGCCGAGACCGCGGAAGAGCGCTGCCGCGTGATCCTGGCCAACGGCATCGAGCACGCGCTTGAGGAGCTGAGCCGCAAGTGCAGCGCCGTCGGAAAGCAACCCTGACCACAGACTGGCGCAATCCCGCGCCACCACACGGAGAACCGAAATGATCAATCTCAAGAAGCATCTCGAACTGCTGGGTTGCCGCGTGAAGGACCGCGTGACCGGCTTCACCGGCGTCGCGGCCAGCGTGACCTTCGATCTGTACGGCTGCATCCAGGCGATCGTCAATCCCGGAATGGGCAGTGACGGGAAGTTGCAGGAACCCCAATGGTTCGACGTCAACCGCCTCGAGGTGTTGGACGCCGAGCCCGTGATGGAACGCCCCCAGTTCGATTGGTCGCCGGCAGCGGTTTCAGCTGGTGCCAAGGGTTCTGGTGAACGGCCGTCCTACACGCCCCGCTGATCAGTTCCCGTGACCTACGCCGCCGCCCGCCCCCTGATCTTCCAGACCGTCGCGAAAGCCATCGCGCCGCGCAAGCCCATGCGCGTCAGCGAGTGGGCGGAGGCCAAGCGGATCCTGTCCACCAAGGGCAGCCAGAACGCGGCGCAGTGGCGCAACGAGACCAACCCGCTCCAGGTCGAGATCATGGACTGCTTCAGTGCGCGCAGCCCGGTGCGCGACGTGGTCGCGCGCCTGCCGATCCAGTTCGGCAAGAGCGAGATCGAGACCAACATCCTCGGCTACACCATGTGCGAGAACCCGATGCCGATCATCGTGGCGCTGCCGGCCGAGGTCTCCATGAACAAGTGGATCGACCAGAAGCTCAACCCGCTGATCGAGGAGACACCGGCCATCCAGGCGGTGCTGACCAGCATGTCCAGCCGCGAGGCGTCCAACCGGCGCACCTTCAAGGACTTCCACGGCGGCCAGCTGTACGTGGAGCACGCCGGCAACCCGGTGCGGCTGAAGTCCACCTCCGCCGGCATGGTGCTGGCCGACGAGTTCAGCAGCTTCGCATCGCTGCTCAAGTCCGGCGACGACCCGGCCGAGATGCTCGACGGTCGCACCTCCGCCTTCCCCTCGAAGTACAAGCGCCTGAAGGTGGGCACGCCCGAGATCGCCGGCCGCTGCCGCATCACCGAGCTGTACGACAAGTCCGACCAGCGCCGCTACCACGTGCCGTGCCCGGACTGTGGCCACGAGCAGCCGCTGGAATGGAGCGGCCTGCAGTGGACGCCCGACGGTATGCACGCCTGGTACGTCTGCCGCGAGTGCGGCGTGGTGATCGAAGAGCACCAGAAGACGGCGATGATCGCCCGCGGCCGCTGGGTCGCCGAGAACCCGGGCGCGCGGGTCCGCGGCTACCACGCCAACGCCCTCTACTACCCGATCGGCCTGGGCCCACGGTGGGTGGAGCTGGTGGCAATGTGGCGCGACGCCCAGGGCGACCCGGCGAAGCTCAAGACCTTCATCAACGACCGCCTGGCCGAGCCGTGGGAAGACCCATCCATGCGCGCGGTGAAGTTCAACATCATCGCCGACCGCGCCGAGCCGCTACCGCTCAAGCCGGTGCCCAACTGGGTGCTGGCCGTCACCGCAGGCATCGACACGCAGGACAACCGGCTGCCGGTGCAGATCGTCGGCTGGGGCAGGGGGATGACGTGCTGGCCGATCGACTACGTGGAGCTGCCCGGCGACCCAAACGAAGACGAGGTGTGGACGGCGCTCACCGCGCTGCTCAACGCCCCGATTGAGCGCGCCGACGGCGCCGTGCTGCGCGTCGACGCCGCACTGCAGGACATGCTGGGCCATCGCACCGAGGCAGTGAAGGCCTACGTGCGCCAGAAGCGTGTGCGCCGCCTGGTGGCCGGCTTCGGTGCCACCGCCAACAACGCCCCGTCCCTGGGCAAGGCCAAGCTGCACGACATCAACTACCGCGGCATGGTCGACAAGCGCGGGGTTCACGCCTACCCGGTGGGCACCGTGGCCATCAAGCACCACCTGTTCGCCATGGTCAGCACCGACGCCGACAAGCCGGCCGAGGAGCGCAAGGTGCGCTTCAGCGACGAGCTGAGCCGGGAGTACTTCGGCGGCCTGGTGTCGGAGACCTACGACCCCCGGAAGAACCGGTTCGAGAAGATCCGTGGCACCCCGCGCAACGAGCCGCTGGACACCTGGGTGTACGCCTACGCCGCCGCGCTGCACCCGGAGCTCCGCCTGCACCGGTGGACCAAGGCCAATTGGGACGTGCGAGAGGCGCAGGTGCTGGCCAGTATCCAGCGGCCTGCCGCCAATGATGATTCCCGTGAAACACCGGCGCCGGCGGCGCGGGCAGCCCCGCGCCCGCAGGATTCCCGTGGAACACGTCCGCGCCCGCGCGGCTTCGATGCAAAGGATGGGTGGTCGCTATGAGGCGCAAGCCACGTGAGACGGAACAGCAGCTGCGAGCGCGCATCTTCGACGCGCTGATCCGGGATATCGGCATCAGCGAGCGGATGGCGCAGCCGTTCGTGGATTCGGTGATGCGCTGCTTCGCTGGAGAGCAGCCGTACTTCCCGGCGCGCCCTCGCGAGTACCCGGTGATGCACATCAGGGCTGCCCTGGAGCGGGGCATCCCAGTCAAGCGGGTGCTGCAGGACTTCGAGCTCAGTCGCAGCCTGCTGCACAAGCTGTTCCCCGGCGGGCTGCCAAAGGGCGAAACGGCCGCCAATGACGACTGATTCCACGCTTTCAATGAAGATGGAGACAACGCGGTTTTTTTCTCCCGCGTAATCAGCTAGTTGCGTCGGCCACTGTCCACGGTTTTGTTTAGAACGTGGACAGCCAAAGCCCCACGCTGTTCGTATGGCAACAGCGCAGGAAATGGTCGAGTTCTACACGCAAGCCGAGCAGCGCGTGCTGCAGGGTCAGCGCGTGCGGCATGGCGATCGTGACCTGACCCTCGCCGACCTGGAGCAGATCCGCGCCGGCCGCCGTGAATGGCAGGCGCGCGTGGACGCCGAAGGGCGCCGCGGCCGCGCAGGCTGGGCCAACGCCGATTTCGGCGGGGTGACCTGATGGGCACCGCAGTCGTCGCCCGTGAGCGCCTAGGTTCGGTGCTGGCCGCCGACAAGCAGGTGAGGGTGGTCGAAGCCCGCGCCGCCGACGTCATCGCGGCGAAGGACGTGCGCATTCGCCAGCTGGACGAGCAGGTGCGGATCACCGCCCGCGCCCACGAAGTCACCCGCCCATCGCGCCACCGCAAGCTGGCGCGCGACTGGGGCAGCGGCAACGCCATCGTCGGCATGGACGCGCGCCAGCTGCGCGACCAGGCGCGCCACCTCGAGCGCGACCTCGACCTCGCCGACAACGCGCTCAACGTGCTGGTGCAGAACACCGTGGGCAGCGGCATCGACGTGCTGGCCGCGCCGCGCCTGCCGGGCCAGCCGATCAACCGCGCGCTCGCCGAGCAGATCGACGACCTGTGGGACAGCTGGTGGGACGCGCCCGAGGTCACCCGCCTGCACGACTACGGCGCCTGCCAGCAGCTGCTGGCCCGCACCTGGTTCCGCGATGGCGAGGCCTACTACCAGGACCTGCTGGGCCCGGTTGCCTTCCTCGAGCATGGCACCGACGTGCCCTACAGCATCGAGATGATCGAGCCGGACATGATCCCGCTCGACCTCACCGACCCCTCGCGCAACATCCTGCAGGGCGTGGAGCGCAACGCCTGGGGCCGGCCCATCGCCTTCCACGTCTACAAGCATCACCCGGGCGAAGGCCTGGGCTGGAATGCCGAGACCAAGCGCGTCGGCGCCGACGTACTGCACGGCATCCGCAACCTCAAGCGCCTGCACCAGGTGCGCGGCCTGTCGGTGTTCGCATCGTCCATGTCCCGCTTCGAGGACGTGAAGGACTACGAAGAGTCGGAGCGCATCGCGGCCAAGGTGGCCGCGTCGATGTGCGCCTTCATCAAGAAAGGCAACCCCGACCGCTACGGCGAGAACGGCGGCGGCCTGGTGGGCGAGATGACCATCGCGGAGCCCGGCGACCGCAGCCTGCGCATGGCGCCCGGCATCGTCTTCGACGACCTGTTGGCCGGCGAGGACATCGGCACCATCGCCAGCAACCGCCCCAATCCCAACGCCGCCACCTGGCGCAAGGAGCAGCTGCGCGCCGCTGCCGGCGGTATCGGCGTGAGCTACAGCAGCCTGTCGCTGGACTACAACGGCACCTATTCCGCGCAGCGCCAGGAGCTGGTGGAAAAGTGGGGCGGTTACCTGATCCTGGCCGAGCGTTTCATCGCCATGGCGGTGCGCAAGCAGCGCATGCGCTTCATCGAGGCGGCGCTGCTGGCTGGCAAGATCCGCGCCCCGCGCGGTTGGCAGCTCAAGCACATCGCGGCCAGCACCTACGTGCGCCCGGTGATGCCGTGGATCGACCCGCTGAAGGAAGCCTACGCACGCGGCGAGGCAGAGGATCGCGGCTGGACATCGCCGCAGCAGAACACCCTGCAGTACGGCAACAACCCCGAAGAGGTGGCGCGGCAGATCGAGGACTGGCGCGAGCGCGGCGCGGGCCCGCAGCCGCCGGCAAACGCCGAGGTCGATGCCTCCACCCGCGCCGGCATCCGCGCCACCGCCATCACCGCAATGCTGAGGAACTGACATGCGCAAGACCGTGCTCGCGCTCGCACTGGGCACCATCCAGGCCGATGCCGGCAATGGCACCTCCAGCGGCTACTTCAAGGTGGTCGCAGCGTCCGACGATGTGGCCGAGGTCTACGTGTACGGCGCCATCGGCCCGTCGATCTTCCTCGACTCCGTCTCTGCCCGCCAGCTGGCGAAGGACATCGCGGCCATCTCCGCGAAGACCATCCACGTGCGCATCAACAGCGAGGGCGGCGTGGTGCCCGATGGCATCGCCATCTACAACGCGCTCAAGTCGCACTCCGCGCGCAAGGTGGGCTTCGTGGACGGGCAGGCGGCGTCAATCGCGTCGCTGGTGCTAATGGCCTGCGATGACGCGGTTGTCTATCCGACGTCGCTGGTCATGGTGCACGCGCCGGCCACGTTCGCCATGGGCAACGCCGCCGACTTCCGCGAGTTCGCCGAAACGCTCGAGACCCACGCCCGTGCCATGGCCGAGGCCTACGTGGCCAAGACCGGCAAGGACGCGGAGATCCAGAAGCTGCTGAGCGACGGCCGCGACCACTGGTACACCGGCGCCGAGGCCGTCGACTTCGGATTCGCCGACCGGCTGGAAGAGGCTTCGCCGCGGGCCGTGGCTGCCGAGGCCGCCAGCGTCGTCGCCATGACCAGCTACCTGGCCGCAGTGGAGCGGGCGCCGGCGCCCATCACCGCGTGCCTGCGCACGCACATCACCGCAACGCTCACCCCCCACGTCTTCGCCTCGTTGCCCGAGGTGTCACAGCAGGCCGTGATCGGCCAACTCGAGGATCCCACCATGAAGCAGCGCTACAACGATCTACTCATCCTCGCGACGGCCGGCAACACCCCGGCGGCCGGCGTGCAGGCCACGGCGGGCGCGCCCGCCGCGCCGGCTGCCCCCGCCACGCCCGCGGCACCTGCCGCCCCGGTCGTCGCCGCCGCACCCGCCGCGCCGGCCGACCCGTTCGCGCAGATCCGCGCCCGCAACACCGACATCCGCGCCCTGGCCGAGCCGCACCTGGCCAACCCGCAGGTGCGCGCGTACGTGGACGGCGTGATCGCCGACGCCAATCCGGCCATCACCGCCGACGTGGTGGGCCGCCAGATCCTGGCGATGCTGGCCACCGGCGCCGCACCGATCGCGGGTACCGCCACGGTCACCGCCGGCGCGGACCAGCGCGACCAGACGCGCGCCGCGATGCTCAATGCCATCCAGGCCCGTGCGGGTACGGCACCGCCCGATGCGCAGAACCCGTACCGCGGCCATTCGCTGAGCGAGATCGCCCGGGACTGCGTGGTGGCAGCCGGCGTCGACGTGCGTGGCCGCGACCGCATGGAGGTCGTGGGCCTGGCCTTCACCCATTCCACCTCTGACTTTCCGGGCCTGCTCGGTGATGCGTCCCGCCGCGCGGTGCTGCAGGGCTTCGAAGAGGTGGATACGTCCCTCGAACAGTTCACCGCTGACGCGAGCGTGCCGGACTTCAAGCCCACCACGCTGGTCGGCCTCGGCAGCTTCAGCAATCTGCTGCAGGTGCCGGCGGGGGGCGAGTACAAGTACGGCACCTTCAGCGAGCAGGGTCAGAAGCTGCAGGTGGTCACCTACGGCCGCCTGTTCTCGATCACCCGCCAGGCGATCATCAACGATGACCTCGGCATCTTCAGCGAAGTGCCGCGCAAGATGGGCCGGGCCGCGCGCCGCACCATCGTGCAGGCCGTGTGGAATCTGGTCACCAGCAACCCGGTGCTGGCCGACGGCAACACGCTGTTCCACGCATCGCGCGGCAACCTGCTCACCGGTGCCGCGATCAGCACCCAGAGCGTCGACGCGATGCGCGTGGCCGCCGCGAAGCAGAAGGACGCGGACGGCAACATCATCCGCATGCCCCTCAACCGTCTGCTCACCCCGGTGGCGCTGGGCGGCCTGGCCCGCACGGTGCGCGCGAGCCAGTACGAGGTGTCGGGCAGCAAGAACCTGACCACGCCGAACATCGTGCAGAACACGTTCGAGGTGATCGACGACGCCCACCTCGACGAGGACAGTGCGGCCGCCTGGTATGGCGTGGTGGATCCCAACTACGCCGCGGCGATCGTCATCGCCTATCTCAACGGCAACAAGCAGCCGTACCTCGAGCAGCACGAGGGTTTCACCGTCGACGGCGTGGCCTGGAAGGTGCGCATCGACGCCCAGCCTGGCATCGGCGAGCCCAAGGGCATCTACAAGAACCCCGGCGCGTGACGGGAAGGGGGTGAGGGCGGGCCACCGGCCACCCTTGCCCTGGTCTCGCAGCACAAGCCTCCATCCCCTCGCATCACCGGAGAATCACCATGAAGAACTTCCACCAGGATGGCCGCGTGCTGGATGTCACGCTCGCGGCCGATGTCGCCAGCGGCGGCATCGTCTCGCAGGGCCGCCTGTTCGGGGTGGCCGTGACCAACGGCAAGACTGGAGACGTCGTCGCCGTGCACGTGGAGGGCGTGGTCCGCCTCCCCAAGCTCGGTACCGCGGTCATCGCCGCCGGCGACCCGCTCACCTGGGACGTCAACCCCGGGCGCGTGATCGTGGCTTCGGCCGCAACTGGCGACGTCGAGAACTTCGGATATGCCGTCGAGGCGGCGGGCAACGGCACCACCGAAGTGCTGGTGCGGCTGTGCCCCGGCATGGGCGTGCCGAAGCCGGCGTAAGGCTACGGGGCCGTCGCCGCCAGGGATGGTTGGGCGGCGACGGATTATCTTCAGAGGTCGGGCAGGGGCGATGAGCGAATCAGCGATGCACGTCGAAGACGCCATGGATTCGAAGCTGGCCAAGACCTTCGTACGGGTCTGCGTGTGGCTGGCGCCGTTCGTCATCGGCGCCTTCGGCTACTTCATCAGCGCGCAGCTCGGCGACATCAAGAAGCTGCAGCACGAGCAGAAGCAGCTGCAGCAGGACCAGGCAACCAAGCACGAACAGGTGGCCAGCGACGTCAAGGTGCTCAAGGCCACGCTGGACAACGGCGTCATCTGGCGAATCACCGAACTCGAACGCCGACTCAACACCGTGGAACAGGCCACGAAGACCCCATGACCGACCAGTTCCGTACCTTCATCGACCGGCTGCTCGCCCACGAGGGCGGCTACTCGGCCGACCGCAACGACCCGGGCAACTGGACCGGCGGCGCCAAGGGCGTCGGCCAGCTCAAGGGCACGAAGTTCGGCATCGCCGCCAACACGTACCCCACGCTCGACATCAAGAACCTGACGCGCGAGCAGGCGATCGAGATCTACCGCCGGGACTTCTGGCTGCGCGCCAGATGCGACCAGCTGCCGCGCGCCGTCGCCTTCCAGCTGCTGGACGGCGCGGTGAACAGCGGGATCGGCCAGGCCGCCCGCTGGCTGCAGCGCGCCGCGAGCGTGGCCGACGACGGGCTGATCGGCCCGATGACGCTGGCCGCCGTCAAGCGCATGGACCCCAACGACCTGGTGCTGCGCTTCAACGCCCAGCGCCTGGACTTCATGACCCGGCTCAAGAACTGGCCACACCACGGCGCGGGCTGGGTGCGCCGCATCGCCGCAAATCTC
>Ga0233380_1000414_pt1 | contig 22820 bp, 21 predicted proteins | sample ElkDunMinimDraft_9_FD_191541 | JGI IMG/M metagenome (GOLD analysis project Ga0233380, IMG submission 191541) | Fecal eukaryotic communites from dung pellets of Tule Elk in California, USA - Elk Dung F36 | ecosystem: Host-associated > Mammals > Digestive system > Large intestine > Fecal | place... | reverse complement strand
CAGCCAGGTCTCGAAGCCGACTTCGCCACGCTCGGGAATGGTGTGGAAGGTCCACAGATGTTCGCCGGTGCGCACATCATAGGCGCGCACATCGCCCTTCACGTTGACTTTGGAGCGTGGACGCATGCCCACACGGTGGGCGGGCCCTACTACCACGACATCATTCATGACGAAGGGGGGCATTGAGGAGCCGATATCCACGTCCTCGTAACCGTCGGCATAGGCGTTGCGCAGCCCTTCGAACAGGTCTACCACGCCGTTTTCACCGAACTCCGGATCGGGGACGCCGGTCTTGGCATCCAGGGCCACCAGGTGGAAACCGGGAGTAATGGTCAGGATGCGGGTCTCATCGCCGTCGCGCCAGAAGGACACGCCGCGCCCTGCGCCCTTGCGCGGTGCGCTGTCAAAGCGCTCGCCTTCCTGGGGGCGCCACATCCACAGCAGCTGTCCGCTGGTGGCATCGATGGCCATGACGTTGCGGGTGTTGCCGGCTGTGGCGTAGAGAATGCCGTCGACTTCAAGAGGGGTGGAGGTGTTGTTGAATTCGGCCTGTGGCCCAAACATCGCCGTGCTGAAGCGCCATGCCAGTCGCAGGGACTCGACGTTGTCGGCGTTGATCTGATCGAGCGGTGAATAGCGCTGTGCCGCCATATTACCGTTATAGTCCGGCCAGTCTCCCTGGGAGACGTCAGTGCCTGACTGACTCCATGCAGCGGAGGCGCACATAACGCTCACGCCTGCGATTATTGACGGTAACAGCTTCTTTCTTTTTGTCATCTTTACTCTCCGAGTATCGAGCCAGCTATATGTCTTTTCTTCGATTTATTAGTGCTTTTCGGATGATTTCTGGTGGTTTCAAGTGGCCTGAAACTCTAGCACCCTCGCGCTTGCGCAAGAGTAACGACGCGCTCCCCCGTGGTCAAGGGAAGCACCCGATTTAACTGTGGTTGTGACAATTTGCAACACGCGGAAATCCTCGCTCCGGGACCATTCACTACAGCCCCATTTAGGCATGTTTTGGCTGAATGGAAGCTGAAGAAAATGTTACTCGGTGTAACGATAATTGCCGGTCAGCAACCCCGTCGCCAGAATGTGTCCTTCCATCGCCCGGAGCAGTGATGCCTTGTTGAGGCCGTCCGCCAGGTTCATCTCATGGTCCAGGGCGTAAATCCGGAAATTGTAGGTATGTACCTTGCCGTCGTCAGGCGGACGGGGGCCGAAATAGCCGCTGCGGCGGATGCCGTTGGCTCCATTGATCATGCCTTCCAGCCCCGGATGGGCGACGATGGCATCTGCCGACAGCCCCTCGGGCAGGCCATTGGCGCTGGCGGGAATGTTGTAGGCGATCCAGTGCACGAAGGGTTGCAGGGTATCCACGACCGGGTCATCGAGGATCAGGGCCAACTGCTTCGTCCCCTCCGGCAGATTGCGCCAGGACAGGTCCGGAGACAGGTTGTCGCCGTAGGCGGTATAGCGCAGCGGCATGTCGGTGTCGTGGCCGAAGGCCTGGCTGGACACCAGGATGGTCTCCGGTGCCTCGGCGCTGGCGCTGGCAACATGACCGAGCGTCAGCAGCAGGGCGGCCCACAACGCAGTGCCGATTGAGCGCCGGAATGACTGAAGTTTATGCATCTTGTTATTACCTCATGGGTGGATTGTCGGGGGGGCATGGCGGATTCTTCAAAAGGGACGGTCAGGAAACACCCTGGCATCAATGATGGACGTCGGCACCCTGGCATCCGGGCCGAAGGAGAAGCAGAAGTAGCCGAACATCAGCACGTTGTCGGCATTCAGGGCGGACCACTCGGCGGTATAGTAATCGGCATCCTGCAATTCGGGAATCTCCTGGATGAATACCCTGCTCGCGTTCACATCGTAAACGAATGGTATTGGTACTTTCACACGGTCCTCTGCAGAAAGGGTCAGCTTGACCAGGCGGACATACTCGCTGAACCGCAGAATCAGATCCCCTGGTGCGGCGGCCAGCACCTCGTCGTGGGCCGGGACCGATTCATAGTCGAACACGATGGTGTTGCGACGGCCGTGGGAGTGCTGTGCGTGAAGCTCCTGGCTGGCCAGCGCGGTCAGCAGCAGCAGGCAGGGCCCTTTCAACAGAAACTGTTTGATACCTGGCAGCAAAAGGACCGGCCTCGCAGTGTTTTTGTTCGGCATACGACGAACAGGGTTTTCAATATTCCGTCGGCGTGATAAGTATGGCGCAACGGACTTGATCAGAGAATGTTCAAAGGAAAGAGTGTTCCAATAAATATAAGTCATGCACAGGTAACTATAATGAGAACGAGCATCCTGGCAAGAATATTCATCTCCCGTATCCTGTCGACGGTCCTGTTGGGGCCGCTCCTGACGGGTGCTGCGCTCGCCGCAACGGACCTGACGTTCCACGCCGATATCCAGCCGATCCTGCAGGAGAAGTGCGCCCACTGCCATCATGTCGGCGGCTCCGGCCCCATGCCGCTGATGACCTACGATGAAGTCCTGCCCTACTCGGGTCTGATCATGTACAAGACCGGGCTCAAGGACAAGGGCGGTGCCATGCCTCCTTATTATATGGAGCGTGACAATGGCATCCAGGAGTACAAGAGCGACCCCTCGCTGAGCGAGCAGCAGATCGCGATGATAGCCGAGTGGGCACAGAACGGCTCCCCCCGCGGTAATCCCGCGGAGGAAATGGCTTTACGCGAGTTCGAGGATGGGCCCCTGTGGCGGGCCGGCACCCCGGACATGGTGATCAGGAGTGCGCCCATCACCATGAAGGCGGGGCAGCCGGACTGGTGGGGGGCGATCCCCAATATCGAAATCCCCATCGACGAGGATCGCTATATCCGGCAGGTGGAGATTCGCGAGATCAATGACGTCGACCGCAGCAAGGTGGAGACGGTGGTCGGCGGACAGTTCATCGTTCATCACATGCAATGGGCGATCCAGCGCTTCGACGAGGATGGCAACCCGATCGAGGCCAGCCTGACGCCCATGCCGATTCATGAGCTCGGACGCATGCCGGACATCTTCGACCCGAAAGCCGGTCGATTGCTCCCCGCCAATGCACGGGTAGTCAGCAACAACACCACCCACCTGCATTCCAACGGCGTCGATACCACGGCCTTCATCGAGATTGGCTTCTACCTGCATCCGCCCGGCTACGAGCCGGAGTACCGAACCTCAAGAATCATCCTCGGGGATGGCATCAACATGAGCATCCCGGCCAACTCCACAGGAGTGGAGCTGCATTCCTATGCCACCCTCACGTCGCCCACCAAGATCAGCGCCTTCGAGCCACACCTGCACGGGCCTGGTGCGCGCATGTGCCTGGAAGCCATCTGGGGGATGAACGTCGAGACGTTGTCCTGCGTGGGCTACGACCACAACTGGGTGATCAACTACACCTACGCTGATCATGCCCAGCCGCTGCTACCGGCTGGAACTATCCTGCATGCTACGGCCTTCATGGACAACTCGTCCGGCAATCCCAATGTCCCCGATCCGCGCAACTGGCAGGGCGCCGGCAATCGAACGGTCACCAACATGTTCATCGACCTGGGGATCATGCTGGAGCTGACCGAGGACCAGTTCATGGAGGAAATGGCGCAGCGGCGCGAGGTGCTCAATCTCACCCGCAACGATTCGGTGCCGGGCTGCCCCCTGTGCATGATGCCGGTGGTCAATCCCATGCCGCTGACGGATGAGGACAGGGAGAGCATGACGCCTGCCCAGTTGCGTTATTGGGATGTGCCGCGATGAAGAGCACTGCCGTCTTCACACTCCTGCTGGGTGCCTTGCTGATGTCTGCCGTGCATGCGCAGAACAACTACCACCGGGGGCAGCACATTGAGCTGGCCTACGAAGGATGGGAGCTGCTGGCGGACGGCAGCTACGATCTGCACTTCGGCTATCACAACGAGAACTGGGAGGAGATGCCGACGATCCCTGTCGGACAGAACAACTTCTTCTCGCCGGGCACGGCGGATCGCGGCCAGCCCACCGTCTTTCAGCCGCGGCGCAACAGATTCGTCTTCAAGGTCAACGTGCCCGCCGATTTCGGTGATCAGGAGCTGGTCTGGACTCTCACTTCGCCCAACGGCGAAACCCGGATCGCCTACGGCACGCTGATGGCGGATTATGTGGTGAACAAGGACCTGATCCAGTCGGAAACCGGGGCGTTTGGCGCGGCCGGCGGCTCGGCGGACGGGGATATGAACCAGTATCCGCAGCTGACGATCCTGGAGAGCACGACCCGCTCGGCCAGGGTGAGCGAGCCCCTCAATCTGCTGGCCAGGGTGGAGGATGATGGCTATCCCAAGACCCGGCGCGGGCCGCGGGTGCGCACGGTGCAGTCGGAGTGGGCGCGCATCAACCGTCCGCCGCGGGTGGTGACCGTCAACAAGATCAATGGCCTGCATCTGTCCTGGATCGTCTATCGGGCCGACCACGGAGGCGATGCCGCTTCCGTGGTGTTCTCGCCGGAACAGGTCAAGGTCTGGGAGGATACCCGTCCCTCCAACAACTCTCCCTGGAGTCCTTACTGGGTGCCCCCGCCTGTGCCCGAGGATGGTCTTTATGAGACCTCGGTGACCTTCGGCGCTCCGGGCACGTATGTGCTGCTGGGGCGCGCCGACGACGGAGGGCTGTTCCACGACCAGCTGGTGACGATCGAGGTCTCGGGCCATGGCGCGCAGGAGCGCCGGCTGGAGTAAATATGTCCTGCCAATTGTCCTGATTTTCGGTAAACCTGACTGGATTCGCGGATTGAGTATTTCCTTTTTTTGCGATTGCTGGTTAATGTACACGCACAATGACAACAAGACCCCAGGACATGGCGACGGCCGCAGGCCGCCTGCCCGGAGCAATGACCATGAGCGACAAGAAGAAGGCCCGCACAGACGAGGCCGGAGAACCCGAAGCGCTTTCGCTTTCCCGCCGCAGCCTGCTGAAGGGCGTGGGTTTGACCGGCGCTGCGCTGATGACCGGCGCGAGTGGCACCGTAGCGGCGCAGCCCGTGGCGGCAGCGGCACAGCGCATCCGCGTGGTGGAGGCGTTCGAGACCCTCACCGCCGCAGAGAGCGCGACCCTCGATGCCCTGGCCTCCCGCATCCTGCCCAGCGACGATGGCACGCCCGGCGCCCACGAGGCGCGTGCGGTGCACTATATCGACCGTGCCCTGACCGGCGCCAATGCAGCCTCCCGCGATCAGTATGCGGTGGGCCTCCAGGCGCTGGATGACTACTCGATGCAGCGGCACGACAGGCTCTTTCACCAGCTGTCTCCTTCCGAGCAGGACGCCATCATCGAGGCGATGACGGAAAACCAGCTCACGGCTTTCCCCATGCTCGGCGCCGGCTTCTTCAACATGGTCCGCAATCACACCATCGATGGCACCTTCAGCGATCCCTACTACGGCGGTAACCGCGACTTCGTCGGCTGGGACCTGATTGGCTACCCCGGTGTGCGCATCATTTCCACCCCGGAAGAAATCAGTCAGGGCAGGAGTCTGTCTCCCAGCAGGCAATCTGCCTATGACGTGGCGACCTATACCAAGGATCCGGTAGATCCGGCCGCCGTTGCCCAGGGAGGTCATCATGGCCACTGAGCTGCCCAGAACGGACGTGGTAGTGATCGGGCTTGGCGCGGTGGGCGGTGTTGCCGTGCTGCCACTGGTCAGCGCCGGCCTCAACGTGATCGGTCTCGAAGCCGGCGGCTGGTTCTCCACCCGCGACTTTGCCCCGGACGAGGTCCGCAACAACCTGCGCGACTGGCCGCAGGCCGTGCCTAAGGCCAAGCGCGAGATACCGACCTCGCGAGCCAACATCAACTTCGAGGCACTGCAGGGCGGCGGCCATCCGATGATGAATGGGGTAGGTGGCACCTCGATGCACTACTGGGCCCAGAGCTGGCGCCTGAATCCGTGGGATTTCAAGGTCGTCAGCGAAACCACCAACCGCTACGGTGCTCACCGTATTCCTCAGGAATCGACCATCGAGGACTGGCCCTTCGGCTACGACGAGTTGGAGCCTTTCTATGATCGGGTCGAGTATGCGCTGGGGGTTTCCGGGAACGCCGGCAACGTCAATGGCGAAATCAAGCCCGGCGGCAACAAGTTTGAAGGCCCCCGCTCCCGAGACTATCCGATGCCGGGATTGCGCAGCTCCGGCTTCACCGACATGATGAGCGATGCTGCGCGTCAGCTCGGCTGGGAACCCTTCCAGGGCCCGGCTGCGATCAACTCGGAAGTTTACGGCGATCGCCCCGGCTGCTTCTATCACGGCTTTTGTGATCGCGGGGGCTGCCACGTGGCGGCCAAGAGCTCGACCGCCGTCACCACCATCCCCGAGGCAATGAAGTCCGGGCTGCTGGACGTCGTCACCCACGCCCGGGTGCTGCGCATTCTCACCGATGCCAGCGGCAAGGCCACGGGCGTCGAATACCTGCGCGGCAACCAGGTGCTCATCCAGCCGGCCGACGCCGTGCTGCTGGCCAGCCAAACCTACGAGAACACGCGCCTGCTGCTGCTCTCACAATCCCGCGAATTCCCCAACGGTCTGGCCAATAACAGCGGCCAGGTGGGGCAGCACTACTTCAGTCACCACCAGGGTGCACCGGTGCTTGCGCTGTTCCCGCGGGACTTGAACAATTGGTACGGATTGCCGGCCCAGGGCGTGGCCATCGACGAGTGGGCGGACGACAACTTCGACCACAGTGATCTCGATTTCATCGGTGGCGGCAACCTGTGGGTGCACACCAACCGCCGCCCGATATCCGCGGCCAAGATGTCAACCTTCGACCGCGTGCCCAACTGGGGCGCCAGGTGGAAGACCTTTATCGCCGAGAACGCCGATCGGACCAACACCTCCTACATCCAGAAGACCACGCTGCCCTATCGAGGCAACTATCTGGACCTGGACCCACAGGTCAAGGACGCACTCGGCTTCCCCGTCATCCGCATCACCGCCGAGCATCGGGACAACGAACAGCGCATTGCCGCCTTCACCCAGGACCGCATGGAAGAGTGGTACCGCGCTGCCGGCGCCATCGACATCATCCGCACATCCCTGGGGGGTGCGATGGGTGCCTCAACGCACGCCTATGGCGGCACGCGCATGGGGGATGATCCCACCACCAATGTCACCGACAGGTTTGGTTTTTCCCACGAGGTGAAGAACCTGGGCATTCTGGGCGCTTCGGTGATGGGCACCAGTGGTGCCAGGAATCCTACTTTGACTGCGCAGGCGCTGGCATGGCGGAGCGCGCAGCATCTGGTGGACAATTGGGAGAGTATTGCGGGGTAGCTGTAGCTTGCGGTGAGCGTAGTCGTCCGGCTGATTAAAACCGCCTGTCGACTACGCAAGAGCAACTTCATGTCGAGCGTCTTGCCGGAGCTTCTTCTTGTGTTTCGACTTAGCTGTCCAGAAGTCGTCTGATCATACGCTGGTACTGCGTGTGATTTTTGGATGCTTCGGATTTGAAAAAATCCACGCTTCTTTTACTGAGAGCCAAAGTCACTTTCACACTTTCCTCGCGGAACGCCAGTTCCTCCGGAGTTGGCAGAAAATCTGGAACAACCGTAACCATTACCAATGGGTTCATCGGTGTACTTTATTTTCGCACTCATAAATAGCCTTACCCTTGCGCCAGTAGCCAGCGCCGAAAATGCGGATTGTTTTGTCCCTGTAAGTAAATCGGACAGTAAGGACGCCGCCGTTCACCACACCAAAGCAATAGAATCGCTCCTCGTTCTGACTATGAAGGAGCCTGCAGCCGCTACGCCGACGATGCGGGAGTCAGTCTGTAAGAGTGGTAGCGCCCGGGTGAGGAACTCTGCATGAGCGGAAGGAATATTTTTTGTGTGCATAGGCGTGCGTGTCTCATCGCATGATCTTTTCAAGCGCCTTTCCCTTCGCCAGCTCGTCGATCAGCTTGTCCAGGTATCTCACCTTCTGCACCAAAGGGTCTTCGATTTCTTCCACGCGCACACCGCATATGACACCTGTGATCAGCGAGCTGTTTGGATGTAGCACGGGGGCCTCGGCAAAAAATGTCTCGAAGTCACTTTCCTTGGCAATCTGCTGCTGCAGACCCGTCTTGCTGTAGCCGGTCAGCCAGCAGATGACCTGGTCAACTTCCTCTTTTGTGCGATTTTTGCGTTCAGCCGTCTGAACGTAAAGCGGATATACGGTAGAGAGCTTCAATTTGGGGATGCGGTAGTCGTATTTCATGAATCCTCTAGGAGCCCATGGCAAACCCGTCTTCCCAGGAACCTGCATCGCAGCAGTTGCTGGTCCTCAACAAAGTTTGTAGTAGACCAACGAATTTTCTATTGAACCATCCGCCAACACACGATCGGAGTGTAGCTTCGCCTCGAACTGATATCCTGCGCGCTCAGCCACTTGTCTGCTCTTGATGTTGGACTCGGCCATGCGTATTTCAAGGCGACGTACGCCAAGTTCATTTACCGCATAGGCTTCCAGCATTGTCACGGCCTTGCTGATATAGCCTTTCCCTTGCTCGGAGCTCCGTACCCAGTACCCGAACTCCAGGTAAGGAATTTTCAGGTCCCGAATCAACAAACTTATGTTCCCAACCAGCCTGGAATCAGAGTTCCTGAGAATCAAAAACCGATACTCATTCTGATGATTATCAAAGTTATATATGGCTTGCTCGATATTTTCCCGGACGGTCTCTACGGTTGGATTGGGTACTGGCCACAGCAGAAATTTTATAAGATCGGTATAGGATTCAGTGAGGGCCTCGCGCACGTCTTCTGCCAGGTCCGGCCGCGGTTTTACTAAAGAGATTTCTGTGTCTGCGATCATGCAATCGTGCTCATATTGCCAATGATGCATTGTGGTAGTTCTGGCCACATCTCTGACCGGCTCTTATAACGACTTAACACGCTAACAACCTCAGGCGCTGGTTGCTGTAGATCCAGTTATAGATGTATTCGCCCTGGTCGGGAACCATGGAAAAGGCCAACTGCTCTTCCTTAAGGCTGAACTGTGCGCTGATCCCGTTGGTGTTGCCTCGTGGGTCTACCCTGATCCATCTGCCCAGGCTGGGCAGATATATCCCGTTCAATCCATGGAGAACCATTTGCGGGGGATAGACACCGCTGCGTAGCACTTGATAGCAGAATCCCGCTGGAATGTTGACGGCTCTCAGGAAGGCGGCCAGCAGATGACTCTTCGCGTAGCAGATTCCTGTGCCTGCGCTGAGCACCTGGCTTGCCGAGCAGGTCACAACATCGGATTCAATGTCCTTGGAATGGGGGATCTAGTCGCGCACCCACTCGAATAGTCAGCGAGCTATTTCGACGTCATCGCTGAGGCCGCGAACGATGGCAAGTGCCTGTGATTGCACAGCATTGTTTCGCCAATCGGCTACGTCGTCGCTGGCAAGGAATGCCGACAAATCATCTGTATCTGGAGTCACGCCATTTCCTCTGTAACAGCCGCCAAGCCCCCTCGAACGTTCCCATCACTAGAATCTGAGGACTATCGGATACCACCACCCGGGGCAATGAGAGGGAGCGGTCCGCTTCTGCGGCATAAAAGCCCCGCAGCCGAAGGAAGCAAAAAGCCCTTAGGCTTTTTGCCGACTGAGGGAACCCCGGAGGGGCAAGGGGCAGCCGCAGAAGCGGACCGCTCCCTCTCATCTACAATCCATAGAGGATCTGGAAGGTCGCCAACAACACCGCCACCCACAGCACCATCCCTCCGGTAGACCAGGTGCGAGACAGAATGCCGCCGGCCCCATGGGAGCGGCTGATGACATCCACCACGAAGCGCACCACTGCGCGCAGCCCTTCCTGCACCAGCGAAACGAAGATGGTGATCACCTGCACCACCGCGCGGTAAATCCCCGGCAGCAGTGTGCGGTAGACCCACTCGAAGTCCAGGTTGATGGACGGCACTTCCGCCGGGTAGCGGCCACTGCGATGCAGGTAGACGATGCCCAGTGTGGCGAAGGCCAGCAGTTGCAGCTGGGTCAGGACGTGCGTGACATCGTAGGGACTGTAGGGCGCGTCATAGGGCAGGATGCTGTAGAGCATGCCGGGGAAGCAGCCGATTGCTACACACAGCACGGCGGCAATGCCCATGGCCAGCCTCATGTTCAGCGGCGGCTCTTTGGCGTCCAGCCCGGCGTCGTGGGCGAAGAAGGCAAAGTAGGGAATCTTGATACCGGCGTGCTCGAGCACCCCGGCAGAGGCGAACAGCATGGCGGTCCACACAACCCAGTGACCTTCCTCCAGCAACGCGGTCATGATCATCGACTTGCTGATGAAGGCGCTGAACAGCGGGAAGGCGGAGATGGTGATGGCGCCGATGATGCATAGCACGGTGGTGATGGGCATCTTCTTGTACAGGCCGCCGAGGTCGGTGGCCTTGGTGCGGCCGGTGACGTACATGACTGCGCCCATGGACATGAACAGCAGACCCTTGAACAGCACGTCGTTGAAGGCATGGGCAACCGCACCATTGAGGGCGAGGGCGGTGCCGACGCCGATGCCGACGACCATGAAGCCGAGCTGGTTGATCATCGAATAGGCGAGCACGCGGCGCAGGTCGTTCTCGATGACGGCAAAGAAGATCGGGTAGCACGCCATCACCACGCCGATGTAGATCAGCAGGTCGGTGCCGGGGAAGGCGCGGGCCATGGCATAGATGGCGACCTTGGTGGTGAAGGCGCAGAGGAATACGGTGCCGGTTGGCGTCGAGGCCGGGTAGGCATCGGTGATCCAGTTGTGCAGCAGGGGGAAGCCGCACTTGATGCCGAAGGCCAGGAAGATGAGCCATGAGGCGCCGCTGGCCAGGCCGATTTCTTCGAAGGCCAGGCTGCCAGTGCTGCTCCAGTGCCACAGGGCACCGGCCATCAGCAATACGCCGGAAAGCACCTGGAACAACAGGTAGCGCATGCCTGCGGAAATGGACTTGTCATCCCGCGATGCCCAGACCAGGAAGGTGGAGCTGAGACCAAGCAGTTCCCAGAACAGGAACAGGGTCAGCAGGTCGCCCGCAAAAGCGGCGCCCACGGCGCTGCCGGCGTAGAGCATACCCGCCACGTGCTGCACCTTGTCCTTGACGTGCAGGGAGAACAGCACGCACAGGAAGGCGCCGATATGAAACAGCTTGCCGAAAAGCATGCTCAGCGCATCTTCGCGGTACAGCACCAGCTCGATGTCCATGATCTGCAGGGTCTGTTCCCAGCCGGGGGTGCCCGTCATCAACTGATAGCCGCCGATCAGCGGCGCTGCCAGCATGATGGCAGAGCGCAGCCAGCCCTGGGTGACAGCGGCCAGCAGGCCAGCGATCAGGAAGGGGAGAAAGGGATGAAAGTCAGGAAGCATCATTCTCATCCTTGCTGTAATAGTTTTCCGGTCTGCTGACACCGCGGCGCAGCAGCTTGGCCACCAGCACCACGCCTACCAGCGAGATGAAGCCATAGATTGCATAGAAGGCGGGAACACGCTCCAGTGGCATTACGGTGTGGCGGTGCACCACCAGTTCGGCCAGCACCAGCAACCCACAGATCACGTAAAGGACGTAGCGGATCCGTTGACCGATTTCGGGGCGCTCGGCCCAGCCTGGTTTGCTATCGGATGTCTGCATGGGAACACCTCATCGTCAGATTGCTCATGGCAGTACCGCCATGGACGCCAGTTGATACCAGGGCTGCGGAAAGAAGAACAGCAGCAGGCAGGCCAGGGACGTCACGCCCATCGCAATCAGGCACGGCAGGGGTGCCTCACCGATATGCCTGTCTTCCTCTGCGGTCTTGCCAAGGAAGGCGCGCAGCGGGATGGGCAGCAGATAGGCAATGTTCAGCAGCGAGCTCACCATCAGCGTGGCCAGCAATATCAGCTCGCCGGCTTCGAGGGTGCCGAGTGCCAGGTACCACTTGCTCCACATGCCACCGAAGGGAGGCAGACCGATGATGCTCAATGCACCAACGGTGAAGGCGATGAAGGTCAGCGGCATGCGTCGGCCGAGTCCGTCCAGCTGGCTGATCTCGCTCTTGTGCGCGGCGACCAGAATCGCGCCGGCCGCGAAGAACAGGGTGATCTTGGCGAAGGCATGCATGACGATGTGCATGCTGCCGCCGATGAGTCCGGCACTGGTGGCCAGCAGCGCGCCGAGGGTGATGTAGCCCAGCTGACTGATGGTGGAATAGGCCAGCCGCTTCTTGAGGTTGTCCTGGCGCATAGCAATCAGCGACGCGAGCAGGATGGAGACGGCGACGACGATCAGCAGGATCTGTCTTCCCGGCAGCGTCATCAGGGTCTCGGGACCGATGATGTAGAGGGAAATCTTGAGCAGTGAGAACACCCCGGCTTTCACCACCGCCACGGCGTGCAACAATGCGCTGACCGGCGTGGGTGCCACCATCGCGGCCGGCAGCCAGCGATGGAAGGGCATCAGCGCCGCCTTGCCGATGCCGAAGAAGAACAGCAGCAGGATGGCGCTGAGCAGGATGCTGTCGCCGGTGCCCGCCAGTACGCCACCGGGGCGGAATTCCAGGGTGCCTGCCAGGAACCAGGTCCACAGGATGGCGAACAGGAAAAAGCCGATGGAGGTGCCCAGCAGGATGCCGAGATAGACGCGACCGGCGCGCTTGGCCTCCGGGGTGCCGGCGTGGGTGACCAGCGGATAGGTCGACAGCGTCAGCACTTCATAGAACACGAACAGGGTGAACAGGTTGCCGGAGAATGACACGGCCAGGGTGGCGGCGATGGCGATGGCAAAGCACATGAAGAAGCGGGTCTGGTTCTGCTCATGGTGGCCGCGCATGTAGCCGATGGCGTAGATCGATGTCACCAGCCACAGGCTGCCGGCGACAAGTGCGAACAGCATGCCCAGCGGTTCCACATGGAAACGGATGGGCAGGCCTGGCACTGGCTCGGCGAAGGTAAACGAGGGCTGCTCGCCGCGATAGATGTCTCCGGCCAGCAGGCCCAATAGCCCCAGCAGGATAGCGGCCGTTATCAATGTGACAGCCTCTCGCGGGTTCGGTCGATCGCCGATGATGCGAATAAGCACGGCTGCCAGCAGCGGCAGGGCGACGATCAGGGGCAACAACAGATGCTGTTCCATCATCGCACCCCCTCTATCAGGGTTTCGGCGGCCAGGGTGGCAACACCGATGGTGAGGTCAGTGTTGATGCCGAAATAAATCGTGGAAGCGATTACCAGCCAGGTCGGCAGCAGCAACGCCAATGGCGCCTCCCTGACCTCTGTCGCATTGTCCGGTTGTTGGAAGTAGGCCATCTCGACCAGCTTCCACAGATAGACTGCTGCCAGCAGTGAGCCTGCCAGTACCACCACCGCCAGCGGCCAGTAGCCCTGTTCCAGGGCCGCCATCACCAGATACCACTTGCTGATGAATCCCGCGGTGAGTGGCACTCCCACGAGGCCCAGCCCCCCGACGACGATGGCCGCCATGGTCCAGGGCATGGTCTTGCCCAGCCCTCGGAAGGCGTCCAGTTGCACGGACCCGGTGCGGTAGTACAGGCATCCCAGTGCCAGAAAGATACCGCCCTTCATCAGCGCGTGATTGAAGATATGCAGAAGGCCGGCGCTCACACCAAGGACGGTGCCGAAGCTGATGCCCAGAATGATGTAGCCGACCTGCCCCACGCTGGAGTAGGCGAACAGGCGCTTGATGTTGGTCTGGTATATGGCCACTGTGGAGGGAATCAGTATCGCCAGTATCGCCAGCACCATCAGGATCTGCCCCAGGGGCATGGTGTTGAACGAGAAGGTGACGCCAAAGATGGTCAATACAAAGCGCAACAACACATAGATGGCCACCTTGGTGGCGGTGGAGGCTACGAAGGCTGTCGCCACAGATGGAGCATAGGCATATGCATTGGGAAGCCAGCCGTGCAGGGGAAACAGGGCCAGCTTGAGACAGACGCCGACGGTCACGAAGGCGAACGCGCTGTAGATGGTGCGGGTTTCCGCCACTTCCGGCAGTCGCTGGGCCAGGTCGACCATGTTGAGCGTGCCGGTCATCACATACATCAGACCGACCCCGATCAGGATGAAGGTAGCCCCCAGGGTACCCATGATCAGGTACTGGAAAGTGGCAGTCAGGGCCCGACGGTTGGCGCCAAGACTCACCATGATGTAAGTGGAGAGTGATGACACTTCCAGGAATACGAACACATTGAAGGCGTCGCCTGTCACGACGATGCCCAGCAGCCCGGCCAGACACAGCAGATAGGCGACGTGGAATAGCGTCTGCTTGTGCTCCGGCAGTTCGTGGCGAATGCTGGTGCCGGCATAGAACATGACAATGGCGCCCATGGCAGACACGATCAGTGCCACGAAGGCGTTGGCGGAGTCCACCCGGTACTCAATTCCCCAGGGAGGACTCCAGCCACCCATGGCGTAGGAAATGACGCCCTGGTCGAGCACCTGTTGTAACAGGCCGATGCTGACCAGCAGGGTCAGCACCGTGGTCAGCAGGGCAAATGGCCACACCAGACGGGGCTTGCGCAGGAGGAAGGCCAGCGGAGCGGCGAGCAGTGGAATGATGACCTGCAGGGCAGGCAGATTCGCGCTGATCAAGATGATTGTTCCTGTGTGTGAATGTCTTCTTCTTCAACACTGCCATAGGCCTCGTTGATACGAATGACCAGGGACAGTGCCAGAGCGGTGGTGGCTACACCCACAACAATCGCGGTGAGCATGAGTACGTGGGGCAGCGGGTTGGAGTAAAGGGTCACGCCATCTGTGAGAATCGGCGGGGCGCCATCCCTTACCTTGCCCATGCTGACGTACATGATAATGACCGAGGTCTGGAAAATGTTCAGACCGACGACCTTCTTGATGAGATTGCCGTGGGCAATCACGATGTAGAAACCCGTCATCATCAGCAGGACGACGATCCAGTAGTTATACAGTCCAAGCACCATGTCTATTCTCCCTCCAGCTTGCGCACGGCGAGACGGGCAGCGAAATCGAAGTAAATCGACAGCATGACAGCCGCAACGGTGATGCCTACGCCCAGTTCCACCAGGAAGATGCCCAGATGCTGGCCTCCGGCTGGATAGGAGCCCAGGACGTTGTAATTGAGGAACTCGCCGCCCAGCAGCATACCCGCCACACCTACCAGGGCATAAAGTGATACCCCGCAGGCCATCATGATGTTAAGGGCAAACGGAGAGATGATTTTTTGTGCGCGGTCCCAACCAAAAACGATGGAATAGAGGATGAAGGCCGCGGCGGCGACCACGCCGGCCTGGAATCCGCCCCCAGGCCCAAGTTCTCCATGAAACTGGACGTAGAGCGCAAACAGCAGCATCAGCGGCACCAGCGCCTTGCCGATCACCCGCAGGATCATGTCGTGATACATGGAGCGGCCGTCCGAGAGTTCTTCGCGGCGCCCGAAGCGCCCCAGCAGCGTGAGTACGCCCAGTCCGGCGGTAAAGACCACCGCCGTCTCTCCCAGCGTGTCGAAGCCACGGTAGCTGGCAAGGATGGAGGCGACGATGTTGGGTATGCCAATCTCGGTGCCCGATTGCTCAATGTAGCGTGGCACCACATGCTGGTGGATAGGCGCCGCCGGATCGGCGAAGTGGGGCATGTCCAGAGTGCCATAGATCAGCACGGCGCCGGTGACGGCCACGATGAACAGTGGCAGGAGGTGTGGCTGGCGGGGACGCCGCTCCTCATGGCGTCGGGTCATGGCCAGGGTACCGAGCATCAGGACCGTGGAGATGCCGGCGCCGACGGCAGCTTCGGTCAGGGCCACATCCACGGCGTCGAGGTTGACGAAAAAGCTTGCGGACGCGAGGCTGTAGATGCTGAACAGCATGACGATCGCAAACAGGTCGCGCATCCTGACGATCGCGAACGCGGTAATCAGCAGGAGTCCCATGAGAACGATATCAATCAGATTAACCATGTCAGCCTCTAGTCTCCACTGCCCAGGGTGGGGCGCAGACCGCCGCGGATAGCCGACTTGGCCAGGGAGTGAGCCGAGGTCGGACTGGTGTAGGTCAACAGCAACAGGATCATCAGCAGCTTGGCGACCATCTGCCAGGATTCCGCCTGCAGCATCAGCCCGCCGATGATCAGCACGGTACACATGGTATCCGTGACGCCGGAGGCGTGGATGCGGGTGAAAAAATCCGGAAAGCGGAACAGGCCAACGGCGCCGCTGATGCCCAGGAAGCTGCCGGTCAGCAGGCAGATCCAGCTGAGGATGTCGAGGATCACCAATATCATGATTCAGCTTTCTCCTCTTCCTCGGACCAGTATTCGAAATAGCGCAGCACGGCGATGGTGCCTATGAAGTTGATCAGCGCATACATCAGCGCAATGTCCACCATGTCGGCACGACCGGCTACAGCGCTCATGATGGCGATCAGCAGCACAGTCTTGGTGCCGAACATGTTGCCTGCCAGGATGCGGTCATAGAGGGTTGGCCCCATCACTGCCCGGATCACGGCCAGGGTCATCACGATGAGGATTGCGGCGGTCGCGGCGATATACATGCTCAGTCCTCCAGTATGCTGACCCGTTTGCCCATCTTGCCGCTCAGGAGTCCGCGGGCGGTATCCAGCGTCAAGGCGTGGATTTCGAGCACGTTCTCAACGATGTCGAGGATTACGGTACCGGGGGTGATACTGATGGAGTTGGCGTACAGCACCTTGGTGAACTCGGTCTTTTCCTCCAGGGTGAAGGTGTCGAAGATCACCGGGCTGATTTGGGGAGTCGGCTCCCAGATGTGCTTGACCACGTCGATGTTGGCCAGCGCGGTCTCCTTGAGCAGCCACAACAGATAGGGAATGATGCGCCAGGACAGGAATACCGGCAGTTGCATGACGTGGTCGATCTTGTCCATGCGCAGCACCAGCAGGGTGACGCCCGCGACGGAGAACATGCCAAAGCCCAGCAGGAGCGCTTCGAAGTAGCCTGAGTTGATGATCCAGAAGACGGCCAGAATGAGTACCAGACTTAAGATGCGTTTCATGGGCAGTCCTCCATTGTTCGGGTGTCATCCATTTGCAACTGCTGCATAACTGCAAGCGCAAGCTGGGCGTATGGCTCGCTACTGGAGCCATGTCTCATGTGTTCACGATTGCATTTAGCTCAGACTTGCCAGGCAGTGGCCAGAGAGCAGAATTCAGATACTCGCACGACGATCAGATTCGTCCAGGAAGGCATCAAGGCATTGGACCAAGCTGCATTGATAATCGCCAAGAATCCATGAGAACGTATCTTATGACGGCCTTCGACGCAATCCTTTCTCGCAGGAATCGGCGTGCCCGGTGTGTTCCAGGCAGCCGATGAAGTGCTGGGAGAGCGGTTTCCGGCGCCATGGGGACGCCGGAAACCGGTTGTTACATGTTACTTTCGGGCGTGTCTCAACGCGGCCTGCGCCGCCGCAAGGCGGGCGATGGGCACACGGGGTGGCGAGCAGCTGACGTACTGCAGACCCAGTCGATGGCAGAAGTCGATGGAGTCCGGATCACCGGCGTGCTCACCACAGATGCCCAGCTTGAGCTCTGGTCGTGAGCGGCGGCCGTTCTCTACGGCAAACTCCATCAGCTTGCCTACACCGATCTGGTCCAGGCTGGCGAAGGGATTGCGGTTGTAGATCTCCTTGCGCTTGTACTCTTCATAGAACAGGCCCATGTCATCGCGGCTCAATCCCAGTGCTGTCTGCGTGAGGTCGTTGGTGCCGAAGCTGAAGAACTCCGCCTGTTTGGCGATTTCTTCCGCCGTGATCGCGGCGCGGGGCACTTCGATCATGGTGCCGACGAGGTACTCGATCTCGATGCCGTTCTTGTCCATCACTTCGCGGGCGACGCGGTGGACGATTTCCAGCTGGTCAGCCAGTTCGGCAGAGAAACCTACCAGCGGAATCATGATTTCCGGGTTCACTTCCACTGGCGTCTTGGCGCTCATGACGCTGGCAGCGGCCTCGAAGATGGCACGCACCTGCATCTCGGTGATTTCCGGATAGAGGATGCCCAGACGGCAGCCACGGCAGCCGAGCATCGGGTTCTCTTCGTGCAGCGCCTTGATGCGCTCGATAACGAACTCCAGCGGCAGATCCAGTCTGGCTGCGAGCTGACGGCGCACGGCGTCATCCTGCGGCAGGAACTCGTGCAGGGGCGGGTCGAGCAGACGAATGGTCACCGGACGGCCCTGCATGGCCTTGAACAGGCCAACGAAATCCTTGCGCTGGAATGGCAGCAACTTCTTGAGAGCGGCCTTGCGCTGGACCTGGTCCACAGAAAGGATCATCTGGCGCATGAAATCGATGCGGTCACCCTCGAAGAACATGTGCTCGGTGCGGCACAGTCCAATGCCCTCAGCCCCGTAGGCGACTGCTGTCTGGGCCATGGCCGGCGTGTCGGCATTGGTGCGGATGCGCAGATCGCGATACTTGTCAGCCCAGTCCATGACAGTCTGGAACAGCTCGTAGGTATAACTCTTCTCGGGTTTCAGGCCGCCTTCCAGTACGCGCTTCACTTCCGAATCCGCGCTTTCTATCAGGCCCTGATAGATCGCTCCGGTGGTGCCGTTGATGGAGATGTAGTCGCCTTCTTTCAGCGTCACGCCACCGGCGGTCAGGGTGCGTTTCTCGTAGTTGATGGTCACGTCACCCGCGCCACACACGCAGACCTTGCCCAGTTGACGGGCCACCAGCGCCGCGTGGGAGGATACGCCGCCACGGGTGGTCAGGATGCCCTGGGAGTTGAGCATGCCCTTGAGGTCTTCCGGGGAAGTCTCGGCCCGGCACAGCACGACCTTGTTGCCCTTGCGGGATTCGACTTCGGCTGCGGCCGCCGTGAAGGCGATGCGGCCAGTGGCGGCACCGGGGCCGGCCGGCAGGCCGGTGCCGATCAGTTTGGCTTCCTTCTGGGAGCGCGCATCGAATACCGGCACCAACAGGGTATCGACAGACTCCGCCGGAATTTTCAGCAGGGCGGTGCGCTTGTCCATCAGCTTCTCTTTCACCATTTCAACTGCAATGCGGATCGCGGCCAGGCCGGTGCGTTTGCCGTTGCGGGTCTGCAGCATGAACAGACGGCCCTTCTCGATGGTGAACTCGAAGTCCTGCATGTCCTTGAAATGCTTCTCGAGCTTGGTGCGGACTTTCTCCAGCGCCTTGAAGCTTGCGGGCATCTCTTGGGCCATGGCGGCGATCGGCTTCGGCGTGCGGACGCCGGCCACCACATCTTCACCCTGGGCATTGATCAGGTATTCGCCATAGAAGGTCTTTTCGCCATTGGCCGGATCGCGGGTAAACGCCACGCCAGTGGCACTGTCGTCACCGGCATTACCGAACACCATGGCCTGTATGTTCACGGCTGTGCCCCATTCAGCAGGGATGCCGTACTGCTGGCGATACAGGATCGCCCGATCGTTTCTCCAGGAGCCGAACACGGCACCGACGGCGCCCCATAACTGCTCGTACACGTCCTGCGGGAAGTCCACGCCGGTGTGCTTGCGAATCAGGGCTTTATATTGGCTGACCAGGACTTTCAGGTCGTCTGCGTTCAGATCGCTGTCCAGGGTCTTGCAAAGCTGTTGCTTCAGGACGTCCAATATTTCATGGAACGGGTCATGTGACTCTTCGTCTTCCGCCTGGACCCCCATCACAACATCCCCGTACATCTGGATGAAGCGACGGTAGCAGTCCCAGGCAAAACGGGGGTTATCGGAGATGGCGGCGAGGGCTTCCACGGTCACGTCGTTGAGACCGAGGTTGAGAATGGTGTCCATCATGCCCGGCATGGAGTCGCGTGCACCTGATCGCACGGATACCAGCAGCGGGTCGGTGCTGCCGCCAAATTCTTTCTTCATCTGGGCTTCGATCTGCCCGATGGACGTGCGCACATCTGCTTCCAGAGTGGACGGATAGCTGCGGTCATGAGCATAAAAGTAAGTGCAGACTTCGGTGCTGATGGTGAAACCGGGCGGGACGGGCAGGCCAATGGATGCCATCTCCGCGAGGTTGGCGCCTTTCCCGCCCAGCAGATTGCGCATTCCGGCATTGCCATCGGTCTGGCTGCCGAAGTTGAATACGAACTGTTGCTGGTTTTTTTTGCCGGGGGAGACCTTGGTGGTCGTAGTGGTCGTGCTGCTCTTCTTCGTACTGTGTTTCATAGTCCCAGGTCTGCTCATGAGAAGTGGAGCGGCAGGATAAAACAACTGCCCGCTAAAATCCATAGTTGAAGCGGCCTCGCGGAGTTTGGAACGCGCACGAAAATCGCTGACTCCGTTGGCTTCTTCCATACAATTTCCTTATGTCTGTCCGTTGCGGTTATGCTTGCAATCCTTCGGCTTGCATCGGGTTTTCCGTGAATTTTTCAGATTCAGTATGTTATCCGCCGGACAGGGTTATCCCTATGTCAAAGTGGTCGATATTTTGTGCAGTAGTCGACAATTACGGTGATCTTGGCGTTTGTCTGAGGCTCGCCCGCCAGTTGCACGCTGAGTACGGCTTGCAGGTCAGCCTGTGGGTGGATGATCCCCGGGCGGTCGAGGCATTTCTGGGGGTAGCCTGGCGCGACGGATCGCAGCTGGAATATGACGGTTTACATCTGCGGCGCTGGCCCCGGCAGTGGTCCAAGGCAGCGGAGGCCGCCCTGCCTGCCGCAGGTGACGTTGTGATCGAGGCATTCGGCTGTGATCTTCCCGCTTCGGTGATCAACGCCATGGCCGAGCGCGCGACTCCCCCTTTGTGGATCAATCTGGAGTATCTGAGCGCGGAACCCTGGGTCAGCGAATGCCATTTGCTGCGTTCCATGATGGCTGCCGCGGGTGGCAAAGGGTTGACCCGGACCTTCTTTTTTCCCGGCTTTCGGACCGGCACGGGCGGGCTGCTGCGCGAGCGCAATCTACTGGATCTACAGGCAGCGTGGCAGCAGGACGACCCGCGGTCCCGACGCGCGTTGCTGCGGGAGTTGGGCTGTGCCCTGCCGCCGGCCAATGACGGCATCTTCATTTCCCTGTTTACCTATGAGAGCCGCTCCCTGGCCGGCTGGCTCGATGCCCTGTCGCAGGCGTCCCAGCCTGCCTGCTGTCTGGTGCCGGAGGGGCGTGTGCTCGCGGGAGTGGCTGCCGCCCTGGGACGCGAAGAACTCAGGCCGGGAGAGGTGGTGGTGCAAGGGGCGCTGACCGTGATTGTGCTCCCCTTCATGTCGCAGGAATGCTACGACCGGCTGCTGGGGATTTGTGACATCAACCTGGTACGTGGCGAGGACTCCTTCGTGCGGGCGCAATGGGCCGCACGGCCGCTGCTGTGGCACATTTATCCGCAGCAGGAGGAGGCACATCTCATCAAATTGCAGGCCTTCCTCGACCTTTACGGCGCGCAGGCCCGGGCGGACGAAGGGGCGGCCGGCCCGGGAGAGGACTCCGCTCTGGCAGACATGTCGCGGTTCTGGCTGGCCTGGAATCGGGGTGAAGATTGCGGTGATTTGTGGCATCATCTGCGCCCACAACTTCCGAGCCTGCGCGAGCACGCCCGGAAGTGGCAGCGAAAACTGGCGAAGAGGCCTGATCTGGCTGCAAATCTGCTGCAACTGCAGCGTGATTGGCAGCAAGAGCAGCAATCCCGAACCTGCGGCCAATGACCTTCAAGCAATACAAACCTGGAAACAAGCCCTGGGCTTGGCAAACATCGAGTATCCATTCATGAAAACAGCGCAAGAAATCCGTGCCGGTCAGGTAATGATGATCAACGGCTCTCCCTGGAAGGTTCAGAAGACTGAATTCAACAAGTCCGGCCGCAACTCTGCGGTCTGCAAGATGAAGCTCAAGAACCTGCTCAACGGCGTCGCGACCGAAACGGTCTACAAGGCGGACGACAAGTTCGAAATGGTCATCCTGGACCAGAAGGAAGTGACCTACTCCTATTACGCCGACCCGATGTACGTGTTCGTCGACGAAGACTATGAACAGATCGAGATCGAGAAGGACGATCTGGAGAACGTCATCGACTACATCGAAGACGGTATGGAAGACGTCTGCAATGCAGTGTTCTACAACGGCAAGGTGATCTCCATTGACTTGCCCAACGCCATCACCCGCGAAATTGTCTACACCGAGCCTTCCGTGCGCGGCGACACTTCCGGCAAGGTCATGAAGACTGCCCGTCTGCAGAATGGGCACGAGCTGCAGGTTTCTGCCTTCTGCGAGATCGGTGATCTGGTGGAGATCGACACCCGCACAGGTGAGTACAAGTCCCGCATCAAGCGTTGATAGACTAACCACCATGGTCTTGCGGCGACCTGCCGGGGACCATGGTGACCTCCCAACCTCCCGGCAGTTGCGCACTTGTGATGACTGACTACCAGGTACTAGTGATCGGACCAAGGCGAGGGCTCATCGAGGTGCTGCAGGCTCGTGGCATCCCGTTTTCCGTGTGGCAGGAGAGACGCCTGTACCGGGTGGATCCGCCCCATCACAGCCTCACCGCCCCCTTCTCGAGCTCCGTCACCAGGATTCGGGAACAGATTCGCAGATCCTTCCCCGGCCAACGCTTCACTCATGTCATTGCGGGTACCGAAGCGGGTGTCATGGCTGCCTCGGTCGCCCGTCGCCTGCTGGGCGCACGCCCCTCTTCCACTGTCACCAGCAGCCGCTGCCGCGACAAGTTCCTGATGAAGCAGCATCTGAGCGGATTCGGCATTCCGATGACCCGCTTCATGGCCGATACTGCGGACCTGTCCGCCGATGAGGTGTTTGCTGCCCTGGGAACACCGCTGGTGCGCAAGTGGCGTAAGTCATCGGGCGGGCGCGGCATCGAGTATCTGCACACCGAGCGGGAATTTCTGGAAGGCAA
>Ga0233380_1000410_pt1 | contig 23081 bp, 18 predicted proteins | sample ElkDunMinimDraft_9_FD_191541 | JGI IMG/M metagenome (GOLD analysis project Ga0233380, IMG submission 191541) | Fecal eukaryotic communites from dung pellets of Tule Elk in California, USA - Elk Dung F36 | ecosystem: Host-associated > Mammals > Digestive system > Large intestine > Fecal | place... | reverse complement strand
GTCACCCAGAGGGGCCGCGAAACGTAGTGCGAGCGTGCTAGTTTGGCGTGAGAACAGAAGGCCGCGCACCACTGTGCCAAATGGAAAAGCCTCCATCCCCCTTCCCAGTGGGAAGAGGGATTTGGAAATCGGCTTATTAGGCTGCCCGCGATCCGGCCAGCGCCATTGAGCCAAATGCCCCAGCCTTGACGTCGCCCGCGATGGCATCGCCATCTACGGTGGCTTCGCCTTCCAACGTCATGGGCATGGGGACCTTCATGTCCATTTTCCACGTCAGCCTGTTGCCGTCTACCTTGCCGTCCGTGACGTCCATCGAGCCCATCATTGCGCTGGTGACCGTGCCGGTGAAGCTGTCGCCAGCGACATTGACAGTGAAGGTGCCCTTCTGGTCGCCCATCGGGGTTTTCGTTACGATATCGTAGGTGCCTGCAACAGACATGAAGTCTCTCCTCGCGTGGATTTCAGCCGTTATTTCTCGCCTGTTGCGCTCTGCTGTCAACCGCCCACATCGCTCGCTGGCACGATATCGATACGCATGCCTAGGGGCTTGAGTTGTGGCAAAACCACCTTGCGGTCCCCCACTACAACGAAGGTCATGCCCTCGGGTTGGAGGAAGCGCCGTGCGAAGGCGTCCAGCGCCGTAGCGTCAATCGCGCGATAGCGATCCGGTAGCGTCGTGTAATAGTTGTCGGGACGGCCCAGCCTGTCGTTGACGACGATTGCGCCCATTACCTGCTGGTTGGTCTCGAAACGATTGGGCAGACTGCGGATGTTTCCATCGGTGACGCGGTTCAGTTCCTCCACGTCGACAGGTTTCTTGTCCGGAAATGCACGCATGTCGGCAAGAATTTCGCGAATCGCGTCGCCGGTGCGGTCCGCCTGCACAGGTGCCGTCACGGTCAGCGCACGGGGGCCCTGAGGTGCCGTGACTGCGCTGTACGCGCCGTAGCTCCACCCCTTCTCCTCGCGCAGATTGCTGTTGATTCGAGACAGGAACCCGCCGCCCAGAACCTCGTTGGCAAGCTCAAGGGCTTCAAGGTCAGGATCCCGGCCGGTGACAGGCAGTACGCGCCCGCCGACGACTACCGATTGCGGTGAGTTCGGACGGTCGATCAGCACGATCCGGGGGGACGGCGCAGGAATGGGAGCGGCAAGGTTCTTCACTGGCGCCGGGGATGCTGGGGGCCGCCAATCCCCGAATGCCTTTTCCAGCATCGGCAGCAATTGCTCCATGGTGACGTCGCCAACCACGGTAATGCTGGCAAGGTCTGGCCGTAACCATTTGTCATGTGCGGCCTGCAATTCTGCAGGCGTCAGTGCGGCAAGGGACTTTGCGTCGCCCAGTGCGTCGCCTGGCTGGCCGTAGGGATGCTTCGGCCCGAACAGCAGCTTGGTCATCTCTCTGCGCGCGAGGGCGGGCGGAGTTGCGACTGTCTGAGCCAGTTCGGCGAGTTGTTGATCGCGCACGCGGGCGACTTCCGTGTCGGCAAAGGCGGGATTGCGCACCACATCGGCCATCAAGGCCAGCGATGGCGCAAGGTTAGCGGTTAGCGCCTCCAGGGTGACGACGCTGGAATCGGTGGCGGTGCCGCTGTCAATCCGGGCGCCGAGCCGTTCCTGCTCTTCTGCTATCTGGGTGGCGGTCCGGGTAGTGGTGCCTTCATCCAGCATCTCTATCATCAGCCCCTGCGTGCCGGGTTTGTCGAGGAGATCGGCAGCGACGCCGGCATCAAAGCCCAGACTGACGACGACCTTGGGAACCGCTGTGCGGCGGGCCAACGCAACGGGAATGCCGTTTGACAGCTTCGTGCGCTCTACTGTCGGAAAGGACAGAGCGGCGACCGGGGCGACCGGCGGCGCCGTCCGCTTCGGACCGGGGGGAAGCGGTGGCGCGGGCGTCTTGGCGTCACGGGCGGGTGGGGGCGTCGTGCCTTCATCGCCCCATCCGCCCATGATTTCACCCTTTTCGGTGCGTTCGCCTGGCGTGATCGCCAGCGCAAAGACCGGGCGGGTCAGCCAGCGTTGCATGGCGGTACGAACATCGTCGGGCGTCAACGCCGCGATGCGGGCGAGGTCGGCACGGTATTTCGCAGGATCACCGGAATAGAGCTGCCCTTCAGCAAGTGTAGCGCCTTTTCCATAAAACCCACCGACCCGTTCAAGCGCGCCGATTTCGCCGGCGATGGTGCTTGTGGCGGCGCGGCGCAGTTCGTCTTCGGTTGGGCCCTCTGAAATGAACTCGGCGATCAGCGCGTCGAGCCGAGCCTCAGCCTTGGCCCGGTCAACGCCAGGCTTGATGTCCATCGTTACCTGCAATTCGCTAAGCTGCTCGAATGGATAGATGGAGGCGGCAACACTGACGGCAAGCTGTTCACCCCGGACCAGCGTGTTGTCCAACCGCGAACTCGCCAGTCCGCCTAACACGCGCATGCCCATTGTCAGTGCCGGTGTATCGGGGTCATTCAGGCCGGGGCCGCTCCAACTGCGGTAGAGCCGGGTCAGTGGAACCTGATCGGTCATTTCGCGCCGGACAGGGGCGGGCAAGGTGACGGGACCAGACTGCGTCTGTCGCACGTCCGGACCGGATGGAATGTCGCCGAACCACTTTTCGACCAGCGGCCGGGCTCTCGCGGCGTCGATGTCCCCGGCGAGGGCAAGAACGACATTGTTCGGTGCGTAATTGTCGCGGAACCACTGGCGTACATCGGCAAGGCTTGCTGCGTCGAGGTCGGCCATCGAACCAATGGTGGAGTGCCGATAAGGGTGGCCTACCGGAAACAGGCCTTCGCCTATTGCGTACTCTGCCAGGCCATAGGGCTGGTTGTCGCCTTGCCGCTTTTCATTCTGGACCACGCTGCGCTGTTTATCGAGCTTGTCCTGTGTAACCGCGCCAAGGATGTGTCCCATGCGGTCGCTTTCAAGGAACAATGCCAGATCGAGCGCGCCAGTCGGCACAGTTTCGACATAATTGGTGCGATCGTACCATGTGGAGCCATTGGTGGGCGTTGAGCCTGCGGCCTCCAGCGGCACGTCGAAATCCGGCGCATTTTCAGAGCCGCCGAAAAACAGGTGCTCATACAAATGGGCAAAGCCAGTCCGGCCACGCGGCTCATGCCGGGAACCAACACGGTAGTAGAGAGTCACACCAACAATGGGTGCCTTGCGATCCGTGTGTACGATCGTTGTAAGGCCATTGGGCAGAGTGAAGGTTTCGTATGGAATATCCACCGCCTTCGCCAGTTCCGACAACGGTTGCGGCGCATCGGCGGAATGCAGTGTCGGTTGGGCGGTACAGGCGGTTAGAGCCAGGGCGGAAAGTGAAGCTAGTATTGTGCGCCGCATGTCAGTCCCGTGTGGCTCTGTCAGAGCATAGACACATGGGGCATATGCTTTTCAATGGGCAAGCGGATTCCGACAGACGGATGCTAGCCGCAGATCGTTCTTATCGTTCGGAGTTGGAAGCAAAAAATCCGCACTACGGGACTTGTGTGGCGAATGTGCAACACCATCTGGTGGCTAGCAGGAGGCGAAACCATGAATCTTGAAAAGTTCACTGACCGCGCGAAGGGGTTCCTTCAGGCCGCGCAGACCATTGCCATTCGCCAGAACCACCAGCGGATCACGCCCGAGCACATCCTTAAGGCACTGTTGGATGATGAAGAGGGCATGGCATCCGGGTTGATTCAGCGTGCCGGTGGCAACGCGAAATTGGCTGCGAGTGAAGTCGATTCGGCGCTGTCGAAGATGCCTGCCGTTACGGGCGGCGGGGCGCAGCAATCGCCCGGTCTCGACAACGATGCCGTTCGCGTGCTTGATCAGGCAGAGCAGATCGCCACCAAATCCGGTGACAGTTTCGTGACGGTTGAGCGGCTGTTGCTTGCGCTGGCTTTGGCCACCACCACGGCGGCGGGGCAGGCGCTGAAAGCGGCCAATATCACACCGACGGCGCTGGAAGAGGCTATTTCCGAGCTGCGGGGCGGTCGCACGGCTGACAGTGCGGGTGCGGAAAACGCTTATGAAGCGATGAAGAAATTTGCGCGCGACCTGACCGAAGCTGCGCGTGACGGAAAGCTTGATCCGGTCATCGGCCGGGACGAGGAAATTCGTCGTACCATTCAGATCCTAGCCCGCCGCACAAAGAACAACCCCGCCCTGATTGGTGAACCGGGTGTTGGCAAGACCGCGATTGCCGAAGGCCTGGCGCTGCGCATTGCCAATGGCGATGTGCCCGACAGCCTGAAAGGCCGCCGTCTGATGGCGCTCGACATGGGTGCTTTGATCGCCGGTGCAAAATATCGCGGCGAGTTTGAAGAACGGCTGAAATCCGTGCTCGACGAAGTGAAGGGTGCCGAGGGGGAGATCATCCTCTTCATCGATGAGATGCACACGTTGATCGGTGCGGGCAAGTCGGAAGGCGCAATGGACGCATCCAACCTGCTTAAGCCTGCACTGGCGCGCGGTGAATTGCACTGCATCGGTGCAACGACGCTGGATGAGTATCAGAAATACATTGAGAAGGATCCCGCGTTGCAGCGGCGCTTCCAGCCAGTGTTCGTCGGTGAGCCGACCGTGGAGGATACGATCAGCATCCTGCGCGGGCTGAAGGACAAGTACGAACTTCACCACGGTGTGCGCATCACCGACAATGCGATTGTTGCAGCCGCGACGCTGTCCAACCGCTACATCTCGGACCGCTTCCTGCCGGACAAGGCCATTGACCTGATGGACGAGGCCGCGAGCCGCCTGCGCATGGAAGTGGAATCAAAGCCCGAGCAGATCGAAAACCTCGATCGCAAGATCATCCAGCTGAAGATCGAGGAAATGGCGCTCGCAAAAGAGAGCGACGATGCTTCAAAGGAACGGCTTGCCACTTTGAAAGAGGAGTTGGCTAATCTTGAGCAGCAGTCGAGCGAACTGACCACGCGGTGGCAGAATGAACGCGACAAGATTTCGGCCGAGGGCAAGGTCAAGGAGCAGCTGGATTCCGCGCGCATCGAACTGGAACAGGCGCAGCGTTCCGGCGACCTCGCGAAGGCGGGTGAGCTTGCCTATGGCCGTATCCCTGAGCTGGAAAAGCAGCTCGCCGCGGCGGAAGGTGCCAGCGACAATGCGCTGCTGCGCGAGGAAGTAACTGCGGAAGATATCGCTTCTGTCGTCAGCAGATGGACGGGCATCCCGGTTGACCGGATGATGGAAGGCGAGCGCGAAAAGCTGCTCAAGATGGAAGAAACGCTTGGCCAGCGCGTGATTGGCCAGAAGGATGCCGTGGCGGCCGTGTCCAAGGCTGTCCGTCGCGCGCGTGCCGGTCTGCAGGACCCGAACCGGCCACTGGGCTCGTTCCTGTTCCTCGGGCCAACGGGTGTCGGCAAGACCGAACTGACCAAGGCGCTTGCCGGGTTCCTGTTCGATGATGAACACGCCATGGTTCGCATTGATATGTCGGAATTCATGGAGAAACACTCCGTTGCCCGGCTGATCGGCGCCCCTCCGGGCTATGTCGGCTATGAGGAGGGCGGTGTGCTAACCGAGGCGGTAAGGCGCAGGCCTTATCAGGTAGTGCTATTTGACGAGGTGGAGAAGGCGCACAGTGACGTGTTCAACGTGCTGCTGCAGGTGCTGGACGACGGCCGGTTGACTGACGGGCAGGGCAGGGTGGTGGACTTCACCAACACGCTGATTATCCTGACGTCGAACCTTGGCAGCCAGTATATTGCCAGCCTTGATGAAGGACAGGATGTCGAATCCGTAGAGCCGCAAGTGATGGAAGTCGTCCGCGCGCATTTCCGGCCGGAGTTTCTGAACCGTCTTGACGAAATTATCCTCTTCCACCGTCTGGGCCACGAACACATGGCGCCAATCGTCGACATCCAGGTCGAACGCGTTGCGAACCTGCTGAAGGATCGCAAGATCACGCTGGAACTTACCGACGCGGCCCGGCGCTGGTTGGGCCGGGTGGGTTACGACCCGGTTTACGGCGCCCGCCCGCTGAAGCGCGCGGTGCAGCGGTACCTGCAGGATCCGCTCGCTGAAAAGCTGCTGGCGGGTGAGGTTCCGGACGGATCAACGGTGCGGATCGACGAAGGCGACGGAGCGCTGGAGATTAGCGTGAGCTAACCAGCCTGTTAGGAGCCGCAGCCAACAAAAAAGGGGCAGAGCGAAAGCTCTGCCCCTTTTTCTTGTGTCAGGTTGTCAGATCAGAACCTGGCCTGGAACCCTGCGTAAACGCGGCGGCCAAACGGATCATATGTATCCGCGGCGGTTTCGGTGCCTGGGATGCTGGAAGCGAAACCACTTGGCAGGAACGGTGCCCGCACGTCGAACATGTTGTCCATGCCGACATAGAACTCGAACTTCTTGTCATCACCGATGGCATAACGAAGCTGCATGTCGTTGTAGAACTTGGCGCCAACGCTGTTCAGCGCGTCAAGTTCGGCATCGCCATACCCACCGAGAGTATCCTGGATCTTTCCAAGATAGGTACCCTGCCAGCTTAGCGTCACAGGGCCGGTTTCGTAGCTCATACGAGCAGTGGCCTTGTGCTTGAAGCCGGCGCCAAGGCGACCATCACTATCAAGCTGTCCGCGGTTTTCTTCAATCGGAGCGCCAAGGAAGGCCTGCTTCTCAAGGGCGATCAGATAGGTGTAGAAAATCCCTGCCGTAAAGTGATCGTCGGCAGTCAGGCCAAGGGCCTTTGAGTACTGCAGATTGACGTCGATGCCTTCGGTTTTGAGGCCGGCGACATTGAGAAGCTGGGCATTGACTGTTTCGACTACGCTATCGAATGGGTCGCGGATAATGTTATCGCAGAATGCTGCTGCTCCGGTTTCCAGGCAGCTGCCAAGCGACACATTCCGCGGAATGGTTGAAATCGCATTGCTGACCTTGATCCGGAAATAATCGACCGAAAGGCTCAGTCCCGGGGCAAAGACTGGCGCGAAGACTGCGCCAACGTTGAACGTCTTTGCGGTTTCTTCCTTCAAGCCGATGTTGCCGCCGTCAAAGCCATTGATTCTCTCAATGTCGGATTGCGAAGCAAAGAAGCTGCCGTTCGGAGAAGCTGCAAGATTGGCTGCGAATCCGGGCAGGGCACGGCATGCATTGGCTTGTGCTGCCGTTGTCGTACCAGGGTTGAAGTCGGTGCCCGACACGCCGATGCAGGGATCAACAATCCCATTTCCGGGGAACGTTTCTCCTGGCGCGCTGAACAGTTCGCCGATGTTGGGTGAACGGTTTGCTTCAGCGTAGGATGTCCGGAGGCGAAGGCCGCGAGTAACTTCCCAGTCAGCGCCCACATTCCAGCTGAACACATTGCCGATGTCGGCAGTTACAGACTGGCCGCCAATTGTGCCCGTACCCTTGTAATCCGAGTAGCGCGCAGCAGCGTTAAGCTCCAGCATTTCGAAGAAGGACGTGTTGGCCAGAACCGGTACGCGGATTTCGCCGTAGACTTCCTTCGCGGTGATGGAGCCGCGGGTGTCGGGGATCATGTTGCTCGAGTTTCCGCCGATGTTGGTCAGCTCGTCCAGATCGTCGACGCTCTTGTCTTTCCGGTATTCAACACCGAAGGCGACGCCGACATCACCCGCAGGCAGAGTGACAGGCGAGCCGCTCACACCAGCCGAAAATACGTGCTGCTGGTTCAGAACTGACTGCGACTTCGGAATGGTTGACCGGACATAGCCCGAAGCTTCGGGTGAAGCCGTGTCGAAACCGAAGATGTTGATGGGAACGCAGCCTTCAGCGCGGGCAGCCTCGCTGGCGCAAACGATCTCTCCGCCGATGACAGCGGTATCCAGCGCATTGCGATACCGCGCTGCATCGATGTCCTGGCTGCGCGTGACATCCTTCATGCGGCCGTAGACGTAGCTGACGTCGAACTGCCACTTGTCAGTGATGTCGCCCTTTACGCCCAGAACGCCGCGATAGAAATCGCGTTCGGCATCGTTGCTGCGGCTGAACACTTCGTTCTGGCGGCGGCGGAAGCCAAGCGATGTAACCGGCGTCGTTGCCGTTGCATTATAGGCATCGATCTGGTCGCGAACAGACTGCGGGATAAAGGCGTTGGTAAGGGGAATCCCCTGGCCATCGTCATAAAGGTCCATTTGGTAATCGAGGGCTGAAGCCTCAATCTGCGAGCTGGACTTTACCTTGGAGTAGGAAAGCTGGGTATAGGCCTTAATGGAATCGGTAAATTCATAGTTGCCGATGACAGTTCCCATATACCGTTCAACAGGAACGGAAATACGGCGTACGGCATTCCGATTGTAGCCGGCGCCGCCGCCCATCACGACATTGTTGCGGTCATCGAAAGAAAACAGGCTTTGCCCGCCCAGGGCATTGACCGGGCGACCTTCTCCGTTCAGCGTTTCAAAGCGGCCTTGGGGGGAATAGCTGGAATAGGCATCCGGGCCGCATAGTGTGAAGAAGCAATCCTGCGCCGAAATGGCGCGCTTGTTGGAAAGCAGGCCTTCGTCACGATCATAAGTGAAGTTGGCCATGATGTTGCCACGACCACCGCCGAACGACTGTCCACCTGTGAGGCTCAGCATATAGCGCGCGTTATCACCGCGGGTGGTAAGCCCGCTCTGCCCACGAAGAGAAATGCCCTCGAAGCTGTCCTTCATGACAAAGTTCACAACACCGGCAATGGCATCCGAGCCATAGATCGCCGACTGGCCGCCGGTCACAACGTCAATACGCTCCAGCAGGTCTGCAGGGATGTTGTTCACGTCAACTGCCGACGAACCGGCGAGGCCTGGAACGACGCGCTTGCCGTCGATCAGAACCAGGGTGCGCTGGTCGCCCAGGTTGCGGAGATTGATCGTGGCCACGCCATTGGCGCCGGTCAGGAAGTTCGAGTTGGTGCGGCTGGTGCCAATGCCAACCTGCGGCATTTCGTTCAGAATGTCCTGAACGTTGGTCGCTGCGTTCTGCTCGATGAACTCACTGCCGATGACGGCGATGGGGCTTGCAGTCTCCATCTGGGGACGTGCGATGCGCGATCCCGTGACGACGATTGCGTCCTCTTGAAATTCAGCTTCCGGCGACGCTGCGTTCTGGGCGTAAGCGCTGGTGGTGCCAAAGGTGGCAAGCGCAGTCAGGCACGTGGCGCCAGACAGCGCTGCCTTACCTATTCTGATCTTCATGTTGATTTCATTTCCCTATTTTTTACACATCAGCCGTTCTGCGACCCGATCGGCTGTAAGGTCTGAAGCCTTATGGGGTACGGATCTGGTTAATTTCACCATCATCCGAACTCGCGGGATGCCCTTGCCATTTGCTTGACTCGATTCAACTGACAATGATGAAAGTACGTTAATCTTTCCGACAGCTGTTGCCGCATTGCAACAGGTTGTTGCCCGGAAAAGCGGTGGGACAGTCTTCAACCGATTGACCCTGTAACACGCGATGTTTAACCGGATGGTTAAACCATCCGTGTGGGAATTACCGTGTCAGGATGGCCCGGGGTATAGTCATGAAAGGACAACAGAAATGAAGTTGGACAGTTCGATTGCCGCAGTCGTTACCGGAGGCGCTTCGGGTCTTGGCGCAGCTACCGCGCGTGCGCTGGCGGCAAAGGGCGTCAAGGTCGCCATCTTCGATATGCAGGAAGAGAAGGGCAAGGCTGTCGCGGAGGAAATCGGCGGCGTGTTCTGTGAAGTGAACGTGACGTCCGACGAAAGCGTCGAGGCTGGCTTTGCCAAGGCCCGCGAGGCGCATGGCCAAGAGCGGATTCTGGTCAATTGCGCCGGTGTTGCCAATGCAATCAAGACTGTTGGCCGCGACCGTGAGACGGGCGGTATCAAGAAAATGCCGATGGACGCCTTCAAGTTCGCCATCGAGATCAATCTGGTTGGCACATTTCGCTGCATCTCGAACTTTGCGGCTGGCGTGCTGACGGCAGATCCGATCGACGCCCTTGGCCAGCGCGGTGTCATTATCAACACCGCATCGGTTGCAGCCGAAGACGGCCAGATGGGTCAGGCTGCCTATGCTGCGTCGAAGGGCGGCGTGCTTGCGATGACCTTGCCGATCGCGCGCGACCTGATGAACGAAGGCGTTCGGGTGAACACGATCCTGCCGGGTATCTTCGAGACGCCAATGATGAAGTCGCTGCCCGAAAAGGCGCAGGAGTCATTGGCGCAGGCCGTGCCGTTCCCCAAGCGCCTTGGTAAGCCCGAGGAATATGCCGCGCTCGCCATGACAATGATCGAGCTGGACTATTTCAACGGTGAGGACGTGCGTCTTGATGGTGCCATCCGTATGGGCCCCAAGTAAGACGAGGTCGTGGCCGAAGCCGGTATCACCGCGCTTCCGGGCGCCCGGGCGCAGCTGCTCGACACTGCCAGCGCGATCATGCGTGACGGCGATGTCGTGGACATCTCTCTTTCCGAGTTGTCGCTGCGTTCGGGGCTCAATTCGGCGCTGGTGAAGTACTACTTTGGCAATAAAGCCGGGCTGCTCAAGGCCCTTCTGGACCGTGACTGGCAAGCCATCGTCACCAGCGTGGACGCGCTGGTGGCGAAGGACACCATGAACCCGGAAGCCAAGCTGCGGCGGCATATCTCCAAGGTTGTCGATACCTTCTATACTGTGCCCTATCTGAACCGGCTGACCATGCGGCTTGTGCGTGAAAGCGACGAGACCGAGGCGCGGCGGATCGCCGATTGCTATCTTTCGCCGATGTACCGCGCCTATGAACAGTTGATCGGCGAGGGCGTGCGTGCAGGAGTGTTCCGGCCAATCGACCCGCAGCTGTTTTACTTCACGGTGACGGGCGCCGTTGACCGTTTCTTTTCGGCGCGGCTGGTATTGAAGCATTGTTTTGATCAGGACACGCTTACTGACGAACTACGCGACCGGTATCGCGAACATACCATCGACATAATCATGGCAGGTATTCTTGCGCGCTGAAAAATCTACGCATTGGCATATCGGGGTGATCGGCGGGTCGGGGCTCGTCGATGGCATCGAACTGGACGACGCGCAGGAGATCGAGGTCGCCAGCCCGTTCGGTTCCCCATCGGGCCCTGTTACGACCGGGTCGCTTGAGGGAGTGCGCTTTACCTTCATCGCACGGCATGGCGCAGGGCACCGACTTTCCCCAGGCAGCGTGAACTATCGCGCCAATATTGATGTGTTGAAGCGCTGCGGTGTTACGGATGTGCTTGCGTTGTCGGCGATTGGTTCGCTGCGGGAAGAGATGGCTCCGGGCCAGTTTGTGGCTGTGAATCAGTTTATCGACCGGACCGATGGGCGTGAGCGTAGCTTCTTCGGGCCCGGGCTTGTTGCGCACGTCGGCCTTGGCGACCCGGTTTGTCCGCGACTGGCCAGCCTTGCGGCCACAGCTGCCCGTACGGCGGGTGGCACGGTTCATGATGGCGGTTGCTATATTGCCATTGAGGGGCCGCAATTTTCCACCCGCGCGGAAAGCGCTCTCTATCGTCAGTGGGGTGCCGATGTGATCGGCATGACGGCGATGCCCGAAGCCCGCCTGGCTCGCGAGGCGGAGCTTCCCTACGCAGTGTTAGGCATGGTTACGGACTGGGATTGCTGGCGCGACAATGCCGCCGATGTCGACGCCAGTGAAATTTTCGCTGTGATGAAGTCCAATGCGGGTCTTGCGCGTAATGCCGTGCGTAAGCTTGCAGGTGCACTGAATCATCAGCGCTCTGCCAGCCCCATAGACCGTGCGCTCGATCATGCTATCGTCACAGCTCCTTCGGCGCGCGATCCGCGCCTTTGTGCCATGCTGGATGCGGTAGCAGGGCGTGTTCTGGGCTGAATGGACAACCCGGAAGCGAATAAGACTGAGTTTTCAGCTTGGAAGGCCAAACCGGTTGCATTAAGAACAGGCTAATGCCTGCAAACATCTCGCGCCTTGCTGATTTTCTGCCATATCTGCTGGCGGTGACGTCAAGCGCCGTTAGTGCGCGAATTGCTGGCGAATATGAACGCCGCTTCGGCCTGAAGGCCCCGGAATGGCGGGTAATGGCGGTGCTGGGCGATGCTGGTGCGTTGATCCAGCGCGATATTGTTGGCGCAACACTGATGGACAAGGTGGCCGTTAACCGTGCCTGTAAGCTTCTGGAAAAGCGTGGACTTGTCCGCCGCAGCCCCAATGCACAGGACGGTAGGTCGCACCATCTGGAGCTGACGCCTGAGGGAATCGACGTGCATTCGCAGATCATGTCGATGGCGCTGGCGATGGAGGCGCGGGTTTTCGATGCGCTGACTGAGACAGAGCAGCGCGAATTCAAGGCGATGCTCGGCCGCCTGCGCGTGCAGGTGCAGACACTGGACGTTACCGCATGAAGCTGGCTTCACTACGGGGTGGCCGCGACGGGCACCTTGTGGTGGTAAGCCATAATTTGGCTTGGTGCGCGGATGCGAGCCACATTGTCCCGACCCTGCAGCAGGCGCTGGACGATTGGCCCCGTTACGAGCCGATGCTGCGTGCATTGGCTTTGGATCTTGAGCATGAGGTGATCCCATGCGAACGGTTTCATGAACGTGATGCCGCGGCGCCGCTGCCGCGTGCGTACCAGTGGGCTGATGGGTCCGCTTATGTGAACCATGTTGCGCTCGCCCGGCAGGCGCGAGGCGCAGAAATGCCAGCTGATTTCTGGCATGATCCCTTGATATATCAAGGCGGCAGTGACGAACTGCTTGGCGCGCGCGATCCCATTGCTCTGGCGGATGAAGCCTGGGGCCTGGACTTTGAGGGTGAGCTTTGCATCATCACTGACGACGTTCCGCAAGGCGTCAGCGCCAAGGACGCATTGGATCACGTGCTTCTGGTCGGCCTGTTGAACGATGTTTCGCTGCGGAACCTGATCCCAGCAGAACTGGCGAAGGGGTTTGGCTTTCTCCAGTCAAAACCTGCCACCCATTTCTCACCTGTCTTTGTCACACCGGATGAACTGGGCGAAGCGTGGCGCGACGGTCGCGTTAACCTGCCGCTTCGGGTAGACCTGAACGACGAAGCTTTTGGCCGCGCTGAAGCTGGAGAGGATTGCACGTTCGGTTTTGGTGAACTGATCGCTCACCTTGGATACACGCGTCGGATCGGTGCAGGAAGCATTGTCGGATCGGGGACTGTTTCCAACCGGGATGGCGATGCTTCTCCTGGCAGGCCGGTTTCGCAGGGCGGGCGCGGATACAACTGCATAACCGAGCAGCGGATGGTCGAGACCATCCTGTCCGGTGAAGCGAAGACGCCGTACTTGCGGTGCGGCGACCGGGTGCGGATCGAAATGCGCGATCCGTCTGGGCACAGCATCTTCGGCGCAATCGAAGGCGAGGTTATCAAGGCCTAACGGCTCCCCGCTACCCGAAGGCAGGGGAGCCGCTTGGTTTCGTCCGATGTGAACCGTTTCAGCCGCCCTTCGCTGGGCCACCATCCGAAAAGGCATCGGCGATGGAGCAGGCTGCCGGGCCGAGAATGACGACAAACAGCACGGGAAGAATGAACAGGATCAGCGGGACGGTCATGATCGCTGGCAAGCGGGCAGCTTTTTCCTCTGCACGCATCATGCGCTCATTGCGGAATTCGGCCGACAGTACACGCAATGCCGAAGCCAGCGGGGTGCCATAGCGTTCCGTCTGGATCATCGTGGTAACGACGCCCTTCACAGAATCCAGATTGACCCGGTATGCCAGATTCTCAAATGCCTGGCGGCGCTCGGTCAGGAAAGACAGTTCGATCGCGGTCAGTGCGAACTCATCGCCCAATTCGGGATAGGCGCGCCCCAGTTCGCGCGCTACGCGGTTGAACGCGGCATCCACGGTCAGGCCTGCCTCGGCGCAGATCACCAACAGGTCGAGCGCGTCAGGAAGACCCTTGCGGATCGCGTGTGTCCGCTTGGTTATCAGATTGTTGATGTAGATTTCGGGGCCCTTGTAACCGATGCCCACGGCGGCGGCGAATCCCATGAACTTTTTAAAAGCCCCCCATTCGGGAAAATAATTCAACAGATAGATCAAGACAGCGGCAATTCCGCCGAGAAAGATGGGCAGGACCATGCGGGCGAAAATCACCGCGACGCCCCATTCCTTCTTGCGGATGCCAGCCTGTGCCAACTTTTGCTGGACGAACTTGAGTTGGCTTTCCTGCAGGACTTTGAGTGAGGACAGCGTGTCCCGCATCTTGTCTGTCGTATCGTTCTTTCGAACAATGCTGGCGCGTTTGCGGGCTGCACCCGTGATGATGCCCGACTTTAGCTGATCGCGCCGCTCATTCAGCGCTTTCACCCGTTTTTGCATCGGATCGCGTACCGTGACGGCGGCGTAGATCGCCAGCACCATGGCGCCAGCAGCGATGGCAGCGAGTATGGACCCGACCCAGATGACGTCGAAGCCAAAGAGTGTGGGACCTGAAGGTGTGGTCAGCATGACTTTGTGCTTCCTCAGATCTCAAAATTGACCATCTTGGCCATCGCGAAGATGCCAATGCTCATCCACACCAGCGCGCCCAAACCTGTGATGATGAGGCGGTCTTCGGTGAAGAACCCGCCCAGATAGCCTGGGTTCATCGAGTAGATCAGACCGAAAACAATGAAGGGCAGGGCGCCGACGATGTAGGCAGAGGCCTTGGCTTCAGAGCTCATGGCCTTGATCTTCAGCTTCATCTGCGCGCGCTTACGCAGCACATCGGCAAGGTTGGCGAGCGTTTCAGCCAGATTGCCGCCTGTCTCGCGCTGGATGGCCAGAGTGATGCAGAAGAAGCTGAATTCTGCAGTGTTCAGCCTGTCCGCTGTCTCCTGCAACGCCTCTTCCATGGTGCGGCCGATCCGGATGCGCTCTGTCACCATCTTGAATTCCTCGCCGACCGGCCCTGGTACTTCAGCAGCCACCACGTTCAGCGTTTCCGTGACTGGCAGGCCGGAGCGTAGGCCGCGCACCAATAGTTCGATGGCATCGGGAAACTTTGCGGTGAAGGTGTTGGAGCGTTTGCTGATTAGCTTGCTGACGGCCATATGCGGAAGCCCCGCACCGATCAGGATGCCGACTCCCAGAGACAGCAGCAGCGCGCCGGATTTGATGTAGACAATCGCGGCAAGGGACAGCGCCAGACCCGTGGACACGTAGAAATACTGCGTCAGGGTCCAATTCTTTCCCGTCCGATGGAGGCGCAGGGCCAGCGCGGCGATGCGTGATTCCGATCCAGCGATCCGGTGCATTTTGGGCTTACGCGCGGCAACGGCCTTGCGGAGTTGGGCTTCAACTTTGTCCAAAGTGCTGTCCGAATGCCGGAAGCGCAGCGCCTGAAGTCGGCGCGTGCCTTCCTTGGAGGGCGAAGGCCCCGAAAACGCGGCCCAGATGAGCGCGACGAATATCGTCAGGCCCAAAGTGACCAGCAGAATCTGCGCCATGGTCATCGAACTTGCCCGCCTTCCTTGTTAATCAACCGGGACACCCGGATCACTTTCTTACGCGCTGCCCGGTGCCGGGACTTTCGACTTTGGTTTTTTTGCCAGCAGCGATTTGAAGTCGAGCTTGCCCAGCAGTGACTTCTTCGGCTCAACCCGAGCGTCAGCACTTTCGACCCCGGCATTGACAATCGCCTCGCCAATCTCGCGCATTATCGCTGCGGCTTTTGTCGCCCTGTTCGCGTGGATGAAGGTTTGGCCCAGCTTTGCGGCATTGATTGCAGCTCTGCCATCGAAGGGGATCAAGAAGTTGATCTTGCGCTCGATGGAGGCTTCGAAGTCTGCCCTGCTGATTTCTGGCGTGCCGGGCTGCACCTTGTTGGCCACGACGATCACTTCGGTATGCGGCGCATTGCTCTTCAGCCAGGACAGTAGCCGAATGGCATCGCGTGCCGATGCCAGCGTCATTTCGGTCGCCAGCACGATTACATTTACGTCGGCAAGCAGGTGCGGGAAATTGATGAGCATGCTGCGCGGCAGATCGATTACCGTCATCGCGAACGCTTGGCGGAACTCTTCCTCCAACTGCACGAATGCCGAGCCATCGGTTAGCAGGGGGGAGTTGATCGGCGCCTCTGCAGACAGGATGGCTAGGTTGTCATTGGCGCGGATCATCGCCCGTTCGATGAACAGACCATCGATGCGGCTGGGGTTCTCGATCGCGTCGGTAAGGCCTCGACCCGGTTCCAGATCGAGTGTGAGTGCGCCCGAGCCGAAATGGATGTCGAGATCCAGCAGCGCAGTCGACTGTTTGTTGTCGGCACTGAACTGCCAGGCGAGAGACGTCGCGAGTGTTGAAGCACCGACGCCGCCCCGCGTGCCGACTACAGCCGTGGAAATGTGGCGTTTTGCACCAGATCCGTCGGCCTGCTTAGGCGAGGAAAAGACCGCCTGTGCCTGCACAAGCGAGTCACGCAGGACTCCCGGGGAGAGCGGCTTCAGCAGATAGTCGTGGATGCCGCTGCCCAGTAGATCACGGTAGAGCCGCACATCATTGACCTGCCCGATGGCAATGACCACGGTTCCCGGCTCGCAGACTTCGGCAAGCGCATTGATGTCGGTCAGCGGGTCGCCACTTTCCGAAAGGTCGACGAGGAGGATGTTGGGGCTGGCTGTGATGGACAGCGACTGAACCGCGTTTCGCAGCCCCCCCTTGTTGCATTTTTCCGGTTGCCAGCCCAATTCGATCACCACCGGGCGCAGTATGTCGAGCGAGGTCTCGTCGCAGAGATAGGCGTTAAATGGATCACGCCCATTGAACGAATTGAGGTTGGGTGAACCGGGTTTCCAGGGTGCGTTCATGGCTTACGTCCCGCTTTGCGTGGAGTTTTCCGTCAGGCCTTTTTCGCCCGTCGGCTTTGCTTCGCGATAGCTGTCGATGGCCTTGTTTGAGCTCATAACAACAGTGCCGCTGGCGTCCGATGCGCCGCTGATCAAATGTTCAGGATTGGCGACCATCGCGGCTAGGTTGCTGTTCACGCTGCAGCCGTAGTTGGTGCCGGTCGCATTGTTCAGGTTGACGTCTGATTTTGCAGTCCAGTCCGGGCAGCCTGGCACTCTGGCTGTCACCCGAGACACAATGATGCGCGCGTTGCCGGCACTGACATTGCCGGCGGTGACCGGGGCTCCGTCAGTCAACAGCAGGCCATAGCGGGATGCCAGTGCCTCTACCGATGCGCGCGTGTCACTGCTGGCCAAGGGGTCATCAATGGCGATGCGATCACCATAGCGCAGGCCCATCGCTTCGAACCACCCGGCAAGCCGATTCTGCTCGGTGTAGGAGAGTCCGCTAGGGCCGGTCGCTACATCCAGAGTGAAGTTGGTCCGCTCAACTACCGGCTGGTGAATGCTGTCGAGCGAGCGGTTCGTCGGCATGCCGCCGCAGGCGGAAAGGCTGATGCCAAGGGCCAGAACAAGCGTGCACGAGGCCAGCTTTCGGGCGCGATTGATTTTCGTCTTGCGCATGGTTGTCACCTTTCTCAATCGAGGTTGAAGCCCGGCGCGGGCACCACGGGGGTAGCGGCCGCTGAGCGACGATTGCGCCGCAAATTGCGTTGGTCCAGCGGCTGCGGCGCGACTCCGGCGGGGGGTAGGGCCTCACCTATGGACGGTCGGGTAACGGGCTCCGGAGCGAAGGACGGAGCTGGCCGTTTTGCGCCGGACACGCTGTCGGATTCCATGTTGCCGAGAAGACGCTGAACTTCATCAGGTGAACGGTAGCCATCGGTCGGCAGGACGATGTCCCTGTCGTTGACCGGATTGACGAGATAGGGCGTCACGACGATCACCAGTTCGGTTTCGCCCCTGCGGAACTGCGAGGAACGAAAAAGCGCACCCAGCACCGGAAGGTCTCCAGCAGCCGGTGTCTTGTCGATGGTGCTGTTCGCGCTGTTGCTAAGCAGGCCAGCAATCATGAACGCCTGACCCGACCCCAACTCTACCGTGGTTTCGGCGCGGCGGATGGTAAGCGCCGGTATCTGGAAGCCGTTGAACTGCACCGCACCCTGGCTTGAAAGTTCAGAGACTTCCGGGCGAACGCGCAGCGAAATGCGGCCGTTTGCCAGCACAGTCGGTGTGTAGGCCAGGCTGATCCCGTATTTCTTGTATTCGATGGTGGTAACATTGGCGTCTTGTGGAACCGGGATCGGGAATTCGCCGCCGGCCAGGAAGTCTGCCGTTTCGCCCGAGAGAGCGGTCAGGTTCGGCTGGGCTAGCGTGGTGATCAGCCCGTTTTGCTCCAACAGGTCAAACGCTGCGCCTACATCAAGGCCCAGCAGCTTGCCGAAACCTCCAACGATGTTCTTGCCTTGCGTCTGATTGAACGTCACCGCCCCAGTACCGGGGTCGATTGTGATCGCCCCGCTTCCGCGCCCTTGGCCAAGGCCGAACAGGAAGCCTCCAGTCTGATCGACCGTAGTGATGTTGGCCCCGATGTTCTTTACGACGGAGCGGCTGACCTCGGCGATGCGGACGTGGAGGTTGACTTGCAGCGGCGTTGCCATTCGCAGTCGACTGACGACGTTCGATCCGGTGCCCACGAAGGCGGTCACAAGGCGCTGAGCTTCTGCCGCATCTTCAGGAGAGGCGACTGTGCCCGTCAGCAGGAAGGTGTTCGTGCCCATGGTGGCTACGTTGACCTTCGCATCGGGCATCGCGACCTGCATCATCTGGTCGATACTGTCGATGTTCGATCCGACCCGGATGTTGGCTGACCAGATCACATCGCCTGTTGAGTTGCTGGCGTAGATCGTGGTTTCGCCACCCGCCTTGCCGAAGACATACAACTGGCGTTTCGACTTTACCTGAACATCGGCGACCGTGTCATTGGCGACGAACACATCGGCCATGTTGCCGGCGACGGTCACAAGCTGGCCCCGGCCGATGGAAAGGGCGATGTCGTTGGCAGGACGCATCACCGACTGGGCCTGCGCTGGTGCGGCGGGCATCATTGCCAGCGGCGTCAGTGCGCATGCAGCGGTGAAGAGAGTCTTCACAAAGCGGCGGTTCATTTTCGTGCCCTTCAAAGTAATGTGGCGAGCCTTGAGGATGTCCAGCATTCTAATTCCCCACCGGAACAGCGCTGGTTTCCTTGCCGCGCGTGACGCGAACAGAGGGACCGGCGGACAGTGCAGGGATGCCAGCGTTGGCGACAGCCTGTGGTGTCTTGGCAGCGCGAGCCGTCATGGTGCGAGGCTGGAAACGCGATACGTCACCGCCCGTTACATAGCTGGAACTGGCTTCGATCGGGCTGTTGATCGCCTTGGCCAGGATGCGTTCTTCCTCTTCGCGCGTAACGCCTTCGGGCACCTTGACGTCGCCGCTGGCGATCGCGCGTTCCAGTTCGGACTGATTGTCGGCGATGGAACGGAGAGAAAGAGCCAGCGTGCCGATAGTCTGCGCGACGGCCACTTTTTCGGCGATCCGGGGCGTTACTTCCAGCGTCACAGTACGGAAGGCGCGAACGACCGTCTTGCCGTCAACCTTTTCGGTTTCTGTCGACTGGTCGGTGGCCAATACGCGAATGTTGCGAAGGATGGTTTCCGCCGTTTTCAGCGCTGCACTGTCTTCGACTTTTACCGATTGAGTCAGCATCAGGTCGACTCGGTCACCCGGAAACACGAAGCCGCCCACGCCGGTCTTGGCGGAAACGGGGATCGTGATTGCCCGCATGCCTGGACCAAGAGCCGCAGCCAGAAAGCCGCGATCACCGGGCGCGACCAGAGCGCCTTGGGTGACCGGCTGACCGGCGGTGATGGGGAAGCGCACTACGGTGCCGACAAGCTTGGCCATATCGGATTCGCCGTCGATGAAGTAAGCGTCCTGCACCATGTCCTTGGGCCATGCCTGAAATGACATGGCGTCGACCGTAATGATCGTGCCGACGGGAAGTGCCCGCTGCGCAACCAGAACCTTTGGCCCACTGACGACCTGTTGCGCGGCCTCAACCTGCGGAGTTGGCGCACCGGCAAACATGCTTCGTGCAGCAAGGGCCGTGCCGATTGCAACAACCAGCGCCCCCATGAGCAGCATGAGCTTCTTCTTGTCCATGGCTAAGATAGACCCCCAAAGAAAAGTACCCGAAATATGAGAACGCTATTCTCGGGTGAATTGGTTAAAATCAGGTTCACCCAACTTGACTGCCGCCCCCCATGGTCGACAGATATTGTCCGGTAATTGTCCAGAGTCCGGCAAAGGCAATTGCTACTCCGTAAGGAATGGCCAGCCGGTCGCGGTTTCGGCGCGCGATGTGCCAGCTACCCAACGCTATTGTGAGCACACCACCCGCCAGGGCCATCACGACGATCAGTTCAAGGAACATCGCCGGTTTGATCCATAGTGCCAGAGCGGTTAGCAACTTTACGTCCCCACCTCCCATGGCGCGGATTGCGAACAACCCGGCCAGCACGACGAATGCGGCCAGCGCTACGGCCAACTGCAACCCGATTTCGTACAGGGTCACGCCGCTGGCAAACCAGTAGACCGGGGCACCCAGCGCGATGGCTGCGTTCAGCCAGTTATCGATCTGGCGTCGGCGTAGGTCCGTAAAGGCTGCGACTAGCAGCGCGATTGCCAGCGCACCTAGCAAACCGTAGGAAAAGTACCCGCCCTGCATTGAAAGCCCCCTGTAGTCATGGGTATCTCTAGCGGTCATGGCTTACTAAATAGTAACCAAGCGATTGAGGTCGGAATTAGCCAAGTGAACCAAGCCGAAATTATTGATCCGGCAGGCAATATCCGTCGGATAGTTCCAGAAGACGCATGTGAAGGCCGATGGATCGCGCCGGATGGCCACGCTATCCGGCGTATCGACTTTGCAGGGGACAGCGGCGCGCCGCGCGGATCACTGCTGTTCCTGCCCGGTCGCGGAGACTTTTATGAGAAGTATCTGGAAACCCTGATCTATTGGAGCCAGCGAGGCTGGCGCGTCACGGCAATTGATTGGCGGGGGCAAGCCGGTTCGGGAAGGCTGGGTGCTGACGCGGTAACGGGTCACGTCGGCGATTTCTCGATTTGGGTGAACGATCTCGCGGCGTTTTGGGCGGAATGGTCAACTGCCGTGCCGGGGCCAAGGATACTGGCTGGCCATTCTATGGGTGGGCATCTTGCTCTACGTGCGTTGGCAGAGGATCGTGTCGATCCTGACGCGCTGATTCTTTCTGCGCCCATGCTTGGGCTTGTCGGAAAGGCTGTGCCGGTGGCCGTGCTTCAGAGGGTTGCGCGGATGATGGGCATGTTCGGCGATCCGCGTCGGCCAGCGTGGAAATGGAGCGAGAAGCCGGGCGTGGTTCCGGCAGACCGCAGTTGGTTGCTCACGCATGATCAGGCGCGTTATGCCGATGAGCTGTGGTGGCGCGAAAATCGTCCGGAACTGGTCATGGGCCCGGGCAGCTGGGGGTGGTTGGAGCGGGCGCTGGCTTCTATTCGGGGTCTTGATGCGCCCGGAGTGATGGAACGTATTACCACACCGATATTCATCACCGCGACGCGGGCTGATCGGTTGGTTGATTACTCTGCGATCGAACGCGCAGCGCGGCGGCTTCCGAACGCAGAGTTGCAGAGCTTCGGAGCCGAAGCCCGGCACGAGATTTTTCGTGAAGTTGACGATGTGCGCGACAAAGCGCTTTGCGCCATTGATGATTTTCTCGACCGGACGGCTTCAAAAGTCGATTGAGCCCGGATGACCGAACGATTCGATATAGTCATTGCCGGTGCGGGCATGGCGGGTGCGTCGCTGGCGGCCCACTTGGCACCCACGGCATCTGTCCTGCTGCTCGAAGCAGAACATCATCCCGGCTATCATGCTACTGGCCGCTCCGCAGCGTTCTGGACGGAAAGTTACGGTGGGCCGGGCATTCAACCGTTGACGACGGCGTCGGGCCCCTGGCTGCGCGACAATGGCTTTTTGGGCGCGCGCGGGGCTCTGACTCTGGCCAGGAAGGGGCAAGAGGCAGAGCTTGAAACGTTTCTACGCCGCTTTCAGGATCTGGGCGTGCGGGTGGATCTCATGGATCGTTCGGCGATTTTAGGCCATGTCCCCGGGCTTCGCGACGGATGGACCCGGGGCGCCTATGAACCGGATTGCTGCGATATCGACGTTGCCGGGGTGCACCAGTACTTCCTTTCCGCAGCGCAGCGGGGCGGCGTGCAATTGTGGTGTTCAGCGCGGCTTGGTTCGGTGCGGTACACCGGCGCTGGCTGGCGGCTGGGTGTTGAAGATGGCCGGGAAATCGTGTGCGACGTGCTGGTGGACGCTGCTGGAGCGTGGGCCGATGATGTCGCCCGGCTTGCTGGCGCTGCGCCCCTGGGCATTACGCCGTATCGCCGCACTGTGGCGCAGTTGAGGACCACGCCCTCAGCCAGCGACCAGTTGCCGCTGGTTCTGGACATCTCCGAAAAGTTTTACTTCAAGCCGGAATCTGGTCGCCTTTGGCTTAGTCCGCATGACGAGACGCTCAGTCAGCCATGTGACGCCGCGCCAGAGGAAATCGATGTTGCAACGGCCATCGCACGTTTCCACGACGTGGTTGATTGGCAGGTGGACCGTGTCGAGCATCGTTGGGCTGGTTTGCGAAGTTTCGCACCCGACAGGATGCCTGTCTATGGTTTCGATCCGGACAGGCCGGGATTCTTCTGGTTCGCCGGGCAGGGCGGCTTTGGCATACAGACCGCGCCCGCTGCGGCGCGGCTTGGCGCTGGGCTTCTGCTGGGAACTGGTAACGCTGAGATCGATGCTTCGCGCTATTCTCCGGCGCGGTTCCGTTAAACGAGGAGAAACTTCAGGCGCGCGCGTTTAACGCGGCGTTGCTGGCAAGCTGGTCGACCCGTTCGTTCTCAACGTGGCCACTGTGGCCTCTTACCCATTCCCATGTAACATTGTGCTTCTGCGATGCTGCGATCAGTTCGTGCCACAAGTCTGCGTTGCGCACGGGTTGCCGGCTTGAGTTTACCCAGCCCTTGCGTTGCCAGCCGTGCACCCATTTCGTGATGCCATCGATGACATAGCGGCTGTCGGTGTGCAGGGTGACTTCGCAGGGTTCGGTCAGCGCATTCAGCGCGCGGATCGCGGCGGTCATTTCCATGCGGTTGTTCGTGGTTGCCGGTTCGGAGCCGGAAAGCTCCTTTTCGTGCTGCCCCATCCGCAGCAGCGCG
>Ga0233380_1000409_pt1 | contig 23095 bp, 21 predicted proteins | sample ElkDunMinimDraft_9_FD_191541 | JGI IMG/M metagenome (GOLD analysis project Ga0233380, IMG submission 191541) | Fecal eukaryotic communites from dung pellets of Tule Elk in California, USA - Elk Dung F36 | ecosystem: Host-associated > Mammals > Digestive system > Large intestine > Fecal | place... | reverse complement strand
CGTGGTGGACGAACGCATGGACCTCGACTTCGTCCGCGAGATCGCGGAACTGCGACCCGACCTCAACTTCGTGTTCATCGGGCCGGTGGTGAAGATCGACCCCGAGACCCTGCCGCAGCGGGCGAACGTGCACTGGCTGGGCGGCAAGGACTACAAGGCACTGCCCGACTACCTGGCGGGCTGGGACATGGCGCTGATGCCGTTCGCGCTCAACGAATCCACCCGCTTCATCAGCCCGACCAAGACCCCGGAGTTCCTCGCCGCGGGCAAGCCCGTCGTGTCTACGGCGGTGGCGGACGTAGTGAAGCCCTATGGCGTCGAGGGCCTGGTGGAGATTGCCGGAAGCCCGGCCGAGGCGGCCGCGGCCGTCGACAGGCTGTTCCGGATGGATCGCCGGCCGTGGGAGGAAAAGGTGGCCCGCAAGCTCGCGAGCATGAGCTGGGACAGGACCTGGGGCGAAATGAACGCCCTGATCCTCGCCGAGCTCCGCCCGGCCGCGGGGCTGGGCGTGCGGGCCCAGGGGGGAGTGGCCGCCCGTGTTTGACTGGCTGGTCGTGGGAGCCGGCTTCGCCGGCAGCGTCATCGCCGAACGCCTCGCCTCACAGCGGGGCGAGTCGGTGCTGGTCGTGGACCGGCGTAATCACGTCGGCGGCAATGCCTATGATCGACACGACGAAGCGGGCCTCCTGATCCACCAGTACGGCCCGCACATCTTCCACACCAATTCCGAGCAGATCGTCGAGTACCTGTCGCAGTTCACGGGTTGGCGGCCGTATGAGCACCGCGTGCTGGCGAGCGTCGATGGGCAACTGCTGCCCATCCCCATCAACCGCACGACGATCAACAGGCTCTACGGCCTCAACCTCACCACCGAGGGCGAGGTCGAGGCGTTCCTGGCGGAGCGGGGCGAGAAGATCGAGGAGATCAGGACATCGGCCGATGTCGTCCTGTCGCGCGTCGGGCGCGATCTCTACGAGAAGTTCTTCCGCGGCTATACGCGCAAGCAATGGGGGCTCGACCCTTCCGAACTCGACAAGCAGGTGACGGCGCGGGTGCCGACACGCGCCAACGATGACGACCGGTATTTCACCGACAGCTTCCAGGCGATGCCCGACGGCGGGTTTACCCGGATGTTTGAGCGGATGCTCGGCCACCCGAAGATCAAGGTGATGCTGCAGACGGACTATCGCGAGATCCGCGACATCATCCCCCACCGGAGGCTGGTGTTCACCGGGCCGGTGGACGAGTATTTCGACTTCCGGTTCGGCAGGCTCCCCTACCGCTCGCTGCGGTTCAAGCACGTGACGCTCGATGAGGAGTGGCACCAGCCCGTGGCGGTGGTGAACTATCCGCAGGACCAGGACTACACCCGGATAACCGAATACAAGCACCTCACGGGCCAGCAGCACCCGCGGACCAGCCTGACCTACGAATATCCCTCCGACGTCGGCGACCCCTATTACCCGGTGCCGCGCGAGGAGAACCAGGACCTCTACCGGCAGTACAAGCACCTGGCGGACGCAACGCCGAACGTCCACTTCATCGGGCGTCTCGCGACATACCGCTACTACAACATGGACCAGGTGGTGGGCCAGGCGCTGGCCGAGTTCCGCCGCATCCAGGAGAGCATCCCCGTAGGCACGGAGGTGCGGCAAGCGGAGGCCGTGTAGTGCAGCGTGATGAACCGACAGAGAGACCCGGCCGCATCCCCTTGTGGGGCGGCCTCGAATGTACCGTTGTCCGCATCGGCGACACCTATCGCGACGAGTTCGTCGAGACCGGCCATGACAGGCGGATCGAGGACCTCGACCGCGTCGCGGCGCTCGGCATCCGTACCCTGCGCTATCCGGTGCTGTGGGAAACGGTCTCGCCCGAGCATCCCGACAGGTGCGACTGGAGCTTTGCCGACGAACGGCTGGAGCGGCTGAGCGAGCTTGGGATCGAGCCGATCGTCGGGCTCGTCCACCACGGCAGCGGGCCGCGCTACACGGACCTGCTCGATCCCGGCTTCGCCACCGGTCTAGCCCGCCACGCCGGGCGGGTGGCGGCCCGCTATCCGCATGTGAAGCGCTTCACCCCGGTCAACGAACCCCTCACCACGGCCCGCTTCAGCGGGCTTTATGGCCATTGGTACCCGCATCTGCGGGACGAGCTCGCCTCGCTGAGGATGCTGGCGAACGAGTGCCGCGCGACGGTGCTTGCCATGCAGGCGATCCGGCGCATCACCCCGGATGCGGAACTGGTGCAGACGGAAGACCTGGGCAAGGTGTTCGCCACCGGGCGCCTCCAATACCAGGCGGACTACGAGAACGAGCGGCGCTGGCTGGGGTTCGACCTGCTCTGCGGCCGGGTCGGGCCCGACCACCGCTTCTACCATCCCCTGCGCGACGCCGGGGTGAGCGAGGCGGAGATTGCCTTCTTCCGGGACAATCCGACGCCGCCCGACATCATCGGCATCAATCACTACCTGACCAGCGAGCGCTATCTCGATCACCGCTGGTGGCACTATGCGCCGCACTTCGAGGGCGGCAACGGACGGGACCGTTATGCCGACGTGGAGGCCGTGCGGATTCCGCAACTCGAGGACCAGGTGGGGCCGGAGGCGCGCCTGCGGGAAGCCTGGGAGCGTTACCGCCTGCCGATCGCGGTTACCGAGGCGCATCACGGGTGCATCGGGGAAGAGCAGGTGCGCTGGGTGCTGGACGTGTGGCAGGCGGCCTGCAGGGTGGCAGCGGACGGGGTCGACCTCAGGGCGGTGACCATGTGGTCGCTGTTCGGTGCAGTGGACTGGAACACGCTGCTGACGGAGAACAACGGCTTCTACGAGCCGGGCGCCTTCGACATCCGCCTCGACCCGCCAGCGGAGACCTATCTGGCCGAGGCTGCACGGGAGCTGGCTGATTCGGGGGTGTGCACGGGAGCACACGCGGTGGCGCAAGGATGGTGGCGGCGCCCGGACCGCTTCTACCGCCCGCCGGAAGCGGACCGGGAGGTCGGCTGACCATCACCCGGCACGCCAAAGCCATCACCTTTGCGTGCAAAGGTGAGTCCGCCGGGACACAGCAAAAATCTATTCTTGAAACGGACTTGATTGGCCAGATATCTGCGCGGACCCTATGGAAGGCCAGACTTCGGGCGCAGCGTCAACGCTCGATGGACTTCCAGGTTCCATCCCGACGGCAAGAAAAATGCAGATCAGTTTCGACTCCAACCAGTTCCCCCTCTTCCATCCAGCCGACCTGGATGACGTAAAGGATCCATGCCCCGTGTTCGACGGCGCGTTGTGGCATGTGTTCGGCTCCGGGGGCACGGTGACCACCGAAACCTGGAAGATCTACCATGCGACCGCGCCGTCCATGGAGGGGCCGTGGACGCAGCAGCCGCTGATCTCCCTGCCCGTGCACGGCTCGGGCGTGGCTGCGCCGGGGGTGATCTTCGACGAGGGCGTGTTCCACATGTTCGTGCAGACCGAGTTCATGAAGTCGGGCGGCCGCTGCGAGCACCTCGTCTCCAATGACGGCTTCGAGTGGGTGCGGCTGCAAACAGCCTTCGTCGCACTGCCCGGGACCGAGGAAGACGGCATCTACGACCCGCATCCGGCGGTCGTCGGTGGGCAGAAGTACATCGTCTATTCGGGCATGGCCAAGTTCTCCCGGGTGCCACAGCCGGACGTATTCCTGGCGCGGAGCCTGTCGGGAAGCTGGTTCGGGCCATGGGAGCGGCTGGGCAAGATCCTCGACCACAGCGACATTCCCCACCACAACCCGCGCGACCACGCGGACTACGAATGGGGCATAGAAGGTGCGCAGCTCGTCGAGCTGCCTGACGGAAGGGTGCTGCTCAACGCCACCTGCTTCCTGCCCGCCGGCGAGCGCGGCAACCGGCAGCGCGTGTTCTTCGCTCTCGCGGACTCAGTGGAGGGACCCTACCGCACGCTCGGCCCGGTGCTCGACCCGCTGGAGCCGGGCGAGAACGGACACTCCACGGTGATGATACAGGGCAATGAACTGGTGCTGTTCTACCAGAGCCGGCTGCGCACCACCGACCATCGCTGGCGCTACGGCATCGCCCGGGCACAGTTGCGTGCCGCCAACGCCAACGCGGCAGAAGCGGCGACCGGCTGATCCCGACAGCACCAGAGGTGTTCACGGCGCCTTGACGCCCACGGCGATTTCCAGCATCTATCGCCGTGTTGCGGGTGTAGCTCAATGGTAGAGCAGAAGCTTCCCAAGCTTACGACGAGGGTTCGATTCCCTTCACCCGCTCCAGCAACCCGACACGGCCCTGGGCTGCGGGTCAATCATCCGACATTGTAGCGATCAGGGCCAGAAGTGGCGGAGTCCAGTGGCGGCCGTGGAGGCGCTGCAGGGTCTGGTTGCGCCAGTCCGAGCCTGTCACCATGCCTCGACAGGCCGGTGCCCCGCACCGGTACGGCATTGACCACCGCTCGCTGGCGGTATGGGTCGCATAGTCTATCGTAACCTCCTCGCCCGCCATGATGTCGCGCCGGGCCACAAGGGTCGTGGCATCCTCGTGCCAGAGGTTCGGCTCGCAGCTGTGATTGCCGAACCGGACAGGATGGGCCGGATCAATGAGGAGGTGCTGGCCGACCCCGATGCAGAGGCTGCTGTAGGGCGGCGTCAGTGCCTCGAGCTCGTGATCGTCGATGATACTGCCGCCCAGCCGCATCACCACGTCTCCCATGGCGATGGGGTGCGTGGCGAAGAGCCCCGTCCCCGCTATGGCGGACGGCGCCGGGCTCACGCCCGGATGCAGCCATGACGTCTCCGAAACCTGCCCGAGCATGACAGGGGCCTCCCGTGCGCCTCCCCCGTGCCGACAGCCGGCGACGGGGGGACCTGCCGGAGCCTCGTCGGCTCCGGAAGAGGTGACTAGAGCAGGGCCTGCTCGTTCCGCCCCATCAGGCGGAAGGCAATGTAGACGGCGATGCCGCTCAGGACCAGCAGGATGGTCGACATGGCCGCTGCCGTGCCGAAGTCTCCGTCGAGAATGAGCAGGTAGATCCGCACCGGCATGGTGATGGTCGAGCCGACATAGAGCACCAGCGAGGACGACAGCTCATTGATTGCGGTGACGAAGCTGAGCATGGCGCCGGCGATGATGCCCGGGACGATCAGCGGCACCGTGACACGCAGGAATGCCTGGAACGGGCTGTAGCCGAGCGAGATCGCTGCCTCCTCCATGCTGGGGGAGATCTGCCTCAGGGCCGAACTCGTCGTGCGGACCGTGTAGGGCAGGCGGCGGATGAAGATCGACAGGATGATGATGGCAGCCGTGCCGGTCAGCACGATCGGGCCGGTGTTGAAGGCCGCGATGTAGGCGATGCCGATGACGATGCCCGGCATCACATAGGGGATCATGAAGGCGCCATCGAGCAGCGAGGTGTTCAGGTTGGTGCGGCGGGCGACGAGCACGCCGATCACGGTCCCTGCAAGCACGATGAGCGCCACGGCGACGGCAGAGAATGTGAGCGAGTTGCGCACCACATCGCCCAGGTTGAACATGATGCGCTCGTAGCTCTGCAGCGCGAAGCCATCCTGGAACACCGGGCCGTTGGTCTTGCGGAGCGAGTAGATGACCGAGATGATCACCGGCATGGCTCCGCACAGGCCGATCAGATAGACGGCGCCGTGGGCGAGCCAGTTGCGCCAGCCCTTGAGCCGGATCTTGATCGGCTTGTTGATCATGTTGCCGTGGTAGACGTTCCGCCGCGACATGAACCGCTGCAGCATCACGAAGGCCATGGAGATGAAGATCAGGACCATGGAGATGGTCGTCGCCATGGACATGTTGGAGCCGACCTCGGCCGAGTAGAGGGCATAGGCTTCCGTCGCGAGGACGTTGAAGCCGCGGCCCAGCAGGCGCGGGGTGCCGAAATCCGCAATGGACTGGATAAGCGCCAGCAGTCCGCCCGCGGAGAGCGCCGGCAGGACGAGGGGGAACGAGATCTTGAAGGTCCGCTGGAGGGGCGTCAGCCCCAGACCCTCGGCGGCCTCTTCGAGGGAGCGGTTGACGTTGGACAGTGCACCGGAAACCATCAGGTACACGAAGGGGTAGAACTTGAGGGCGAAGACGATGAGGATGCCGCCCACGCCATAGATCGGCGGCATGTTGATGCCGATCTCGCGGGCCCAGCCCCTGACGACGCCACCCGCCCCGAACAGCACGATCCACGAATAGGCGCCGATGAACGGCGGAGACACGAGCGCAAGGATGGCCAGCAGAGAGATGAAGCGGCCGCCCCGGATGTGAAATCGCGAGATGCAGAAGGCCATGATCGAGCCCAGCAGCATCGCCCCCACCAGGCCGCCGAAGCCGACGATCAGAGTGTTGACGAACGCCCGCTGGAAGCGCGGCTCGGTGGCAAAGGCGAGATAGTTGGCGGCGGTGGCGTTGCCGGAGCGATCGAAGAAGCTCGAAAGCAGCACCGAACCGACCGGGATCACGAGCAGCAGCAGCAGAATCGCCCAGGTGCCGATCGTTACAAGCGTCCAGAAGTCGAACCGACGCGCCATGGCTTAGCTCCCCAGACCGATTCGCTTGCTGGCCGAATCAAAGGCCATCAGCGACTCCCGATCGAACAGGATGCGAACCTCGTCGCCGGGATTGCGGATGGTCTTGAGTTCAGACGCACCGAGCTGGACGACGACCTGGCCGGCAGCGGTATCGACGAGGACGTGCGCCTCGCGCCCGAGATAAGTGTACTTGGCCACACGACCCTCAAGCGTTGCCGCACCGGCGCCGGCGCTTTCGCCCGGCCCAAGCAAACGCAGGCTCTCCGGGCGAATCGTCCAGTGCGCCGCGCTGGCCGAGGCGAGGCCCAGGCCCGCGAGCACCTGATCCAGACCCGGGCCCGCGGCGAGGGTATTGAGGGTGCCGACGAAGTTGGCGACGAACAGGGTCTGCGGATTGCCGTAGATCTCCTGCGGCGTGCCGATCTGCTCGATCCGGCCGGCGCTCATCACGCAGATGCGGTCGGAGATCGCGAGCGCCTCTTCCTGGTCGTGCGTGACGTAGATGGTGGCGATGTTCACCCGCTTCTGGATGTCGCGGATTTCCTCGCGCAGCTCGATTCGCAGCTTGGCGTCGAGGTTGCTGAGCGGCTCATCCATCAGCAGCAGGCGCGGGTTGATGACCATGGCGCGGGCGAGCCCGATGCGCTGCTGCTGCCCACCGGACATGGCGGCAGGCAGGCGCTCGGACAGGGCTTCGAGATGCACCGACTCCAGCGCCTCGGCGACACGCGTCCTGATCTCGGCGGCAGGCACCTTGCGGGGCTTGAGGCCGAACGCGACGTTGTCGAAGACGGTCAGGTGCGGGAACACCGCATAGTCCTGAAAGACCATGCCGATATCGCGCTGATGGGGAGGCACGGACCGCAGGTCCTTGCCGGCCAGCGTAATGCTGCCCGAAGTGAGATCATTGAAGCCGGCGATGGCCCGCAGCAGCGTGGTCTTGCCGCAACCGGACGGCCCCAGAAGCGTGAAGAACTCACCCTCCTCGACCGAAAGCGAGACGCCATCAAGTGCGCGAAAGCCGATGAACTGCTTCAGACCATCGGTGACCGTCAGGTAGGCCATTCCATTCCCTCTTCCCTGAAACCGCCAAAAACCAAACACATTTTTCGTATTGCAACAAGCGCAACGTCGCTTCATGATCGTTTTTGGTCGGGATTGAGCACGATCGAACAGGAGGAACGTTATGCGTGTTGGAAAACGAACATTGTTGGGATTGACGCTGGCGCTCGCAGCGTCCACGGCAATTGGTTCTGTCCAGGCGGCCGAGGGCCCCGTAGTCATCTACACCGCGCACAAGTCGTCGATTGTCGACCGGCTGCTGCCGGTGTTCGAGGCCGAAACCGGCCTTGACGCTGAAGTCATTCAGCTCGGTTCCGGCGACATCGTGCGCCGCGTCCGCGCGGAGGCCGGCGCACCCGCCGCCGACGTGATCTGGTCGATCACCGGCAGTCTGCTGACCGAAATGGCCGACCTGCTGGAGCCATACCGGGTAGCCACCCACGACAAGCTGAACCCGGACTTCGTCCGCCACGAAGCGTGGACGCCCTACACGGCCGTCGTCTACGTGCTGGCGGTGAACACCGACATGGTGTCGCTCGAGGATGCTCCCAAGTCCTGGGCCGACCTGACCGACCCAAAGTGGCAGGGCCAGATCGCCTCGGCACGCGCGGACAATTCCGGCTCGGCCGTACAGCAGCTCCAGACCGTCCTCACCGTGTTCGGTGACGAGGGCTGGGGCAAGTACACCGAGATGGCCCGCAACTTCATCTTCACCGATTCCTCGGGTGCGGTTCCGCGCTACGTCGCCGACGGCGAGGCCTCCATGGGCCTGACCCTCGAGGACAACGCGTTCGAATACATCAACGGCGGCGCCCCGATGGCCGTCGTCCTGCTGCAGGACGGCACCGTGGCAACTCCGGACGGCGTGGCCCTGGTCAAGGGCGGCCCCAATCCGGACGGCGGCAAGGTGTTCCTCGACTGGGCCATGTCCAAGTCGACCCAGGAACTGCTCGCCAACGAGATCGGCCGCCGGGCGATCCACACCGAGGTGGCTCCCCCTCCGGGCGCTCCGGACCTCGCCAGCGTGACGCTCGTCGACATCAAGCCGCTCGACGATTTCGGCGGCACCGAGGAAGTGCTCTCCAAGTGGCGCACGGCGATCGGCGAATAATCTGAAGACCAACGACGGGAACTAGATGAATGAAGCAACTGGAAGCGTTTTCACTCGGCAAGAGACTTGCCGATCCAGCTGCCAATGAGGACAGTCTCGTCGTTCTTCCCCATCGTGGTTACGCCGTCATCGACGGCGTAACCGACCGGAACGGGACGCGGTACAACGGCATGCTGTCGGGCCAGTTCGCCTCGCGCACCGTCCAGGCGGCCACCGAGCGGTTTCTGCTCGCCCAGGGCGACAAGAGCGAGGCGGACCTGCAGTACGCCGGGCCGGAACACTTCATCGACTATCTCACCAGGGCGATCTTCGCCGAGTACGAGCGCGCCGGCGCGGTCGAGGCCGTGACTGCCGACTGGAAGCTTCGCGGCGGCTGTACGGTGATGGCAACGATGATCATCGGGGACCGGCTGGAGATCGTGGCGGTCGGCGACAGTGGCGTTCGCATCAATGGCACCGATGTGCTCCAGGTTCTGAAGCCGCTCGACGATGTCACCGCCATCATGCGCCGGGAAACCTGGCACTATTTCCGCGACCTCGGCCGCGACACGGCCAGTTGCGACAGTCTCGCCGCCGCCGTGACATGGCGCGGCACCCGCAACCAGGAAGCCGGGGCCGAGACGGCGGAGCCGGAATTCCTCAAGGAGATCGAGCGGCGGGCGCTCGCGGCCTGCGCGGCCCACCTGCCCGAGGTGCCCGAGGGGGAGATCCTGGCACTCGTTCATGGCGGCATCTGCTTCGCACAGGGCGACTTCCAGAACGTGACGGAGCCGGTACTGGGCTATGGCGGGCTCGACGGCTTTGCCGTTCCCACCCGCTATATCGAGAGCCGCAGCTATGCCCTGAAAGACGTGCACACGATCGAACTCTTCTCGGACGGCTATTTCAAGTTGGGGGAAGACTTCGGCACCGCATCGTGGGAACAGGCGTTCCGGGAGGTGGAAGAAGAAGACTTCCACAAGATTGGGCCTTATATGAGCACCAAGGGGTCGACCGACGTCATACTGACGGACGACAGGACATATCTTGGAGTGAGGCTGTAGTGAGTGGCAGAACGCACGTTGATGGTCTTGTGTCTCACCGTGCAACTGCCACCTCCGCAGTCGAGGGACTGAACCACCGCCAGTCCCAGATTCTGGAGGCGATCGGCGCCAATGGCGCCGCCTCCGTCACCGAACTTGCGACACAGTTCTCGGTAACCACGCAGACCATTCGGCGTGACCTCAAGCTGCTCAACGAGCGGGGCCTGCTGGTCAAGGGCTTCGGCGGGGCGTTCGCCTCGCCGGGCGTGGCGCGGTACACCTACAGCGAGCGCCACAGCACCGAAGTGGACATCAAGCGCGAACTGATGTCGGCGCTGAAGCCGATCCTGTTCGACGGCGCGACGATCTTCGTCGGCCTTGGCACCACCTTCCACGCCCTGCACCAGGTGGTGGCCGGCATCCCCGGCATCCTCATCGCCTCACCGAACCTCGAAGTGGTGTACAGCTGCGCGCTTCACACCGAGGCGACGGTGTATGTCTACGGCGGCTATGTGCGGAACAAGGACACGTCCATCCTGACGCTGGCCGGGTCGGGCAGGCAGTCCTTCAAGTTCGACCTCGCGATCATCGGGGCGAGCGCCATCGACAGGGATGGCACCGTGCTCGAGTTCGATCCGATGGAGGTGGAGCTCACCCGCGAAGTGCTCCGGCACAGCCGGCGGGTCGTACTCGTCGCGCATGACGGCAAGTTCAACCGCAAGGCGCCGCACGTGGTGACACGCATGGCCGAGGTCGACGTCCTCGTGACCAACGGGGACCCGGAGGGCTACTTCGATGACCGCGGGCTCCTCGGCAGCGTCGAGGTGGTTCGGGTCGGCACCGGCGACCGGGACTAGGCCGGCAGGCGGCGGGGGCGCAGGGAAACAGCGCCACTTTTGACTTTACGCAATTTGCTCCACCGAAGCCGGGCTATCTACGCTGACGGAACAGCGATGAGCGACGGCCCTGCCCCCGCATCGCTGCAATCGAAAGGCGCAATGCAATGGCACAAAGCAGCACCCGTCGAAGCATCGTCTGGAGCAAGCAGAAGCTCGACGAACTCGATGCCCTTCTCAACGAACTGGATGCCTCGACCGCCCGGCTCCAGGGCGAAATGAAAGTGCAGGCGGACAAGGCGCGCGACAAAATCCGCTCGGCGCGGGATGCGCTCCAGGCCTATGTGACCAATGCGGATACCGAGGCAGAGGGTTGGTTCAGGGAGAGCGCCGCGAACGCGAAGCAGACCCTGGAGGACACGCAGGCCGAGATCGAGGAAGAGTGGATCCAGGCGGAACTGGCCTTTCAGGATTTCCTCGCCGCAGTGGACGACGATGCACAGATGGCGCGCAAGGCCCTCGCGGCAAGGGCCCGGGCGGACCGGGAAGCCATCGATGCCTCGCTCGACCGCATCGACGCCGAAACGACCAAGGCGATGGAAGCGGCGCGCAGGGACATGGATACCGCCCTCGACCGGCTCTCAAGCGAGGCTGACATGGTGCAGGCCAAGGCCGGCCAGATTTCCGCGGCCGGCGCAGAATCCTGGGAAGCGATACGCGCTGGTCTGAAGGAGGCTCACGCAGTTCATGCGAGGACCGCACAGAGCGTATCGGAGGCGTTCCAGCGACTGCGCTGAACGCGCCTGATACCCCCGACAACGAAAAAGCCCGGCACTCAGGCCGGGCTTTTTGCAGAACAGGCGGGTTGTGGACTAGCCGACAACCTCGATGCTGACCTGGGCGGTGCCGGGGCCGATCATGTCGATCGCCACTGCGGCGCTGCGCGACAGGTCGATAACACGGTCTCCAACATAGGGACCGCGATCGTTGATGCGCACCACTACGGACTTGCCGTTGTTCTTGTTAGTGACCTTCACCTTCGTACCGAAGCTGAGCGTCTTGTGTGCTGCCGTCATGGCGTGCATGTCGTAACGCTCCCCATTAGCCGTCGTGCGGCCATGAAAGCCTGGTCCATACCAGGAAGCGACTCCGGAGTGATTTCCGGTCGCGGCGAGAGCGGGTGGGACCATGGTGGCAATGGCCAGAGCACTGGCGACCAGCGCGCCAGTGGCAAGACGAGAAAACTTCTGCATGGGTGGGGAACTAAACTCCGTTCGTTGCGTTACCCCACGCTTTATACGAACGGCTGTGTCCTGAAGGGGCACTCAGCAGGGCAGAACCAGGGTCTTTCCAAGCCCTTCGCCGCTTTGTGCCCGCATTGCCTGCCCCATTCGCCGGTGTTTGTGTCGACCGTTTGCAGTCAACCGCACGCCGGCGTCCTGTTGACGCAGGTTAGTTCACAATGGGTTCAGGACAGCGGTGGGGCTGCTGGCGCTCAGAACAGCACGACAGAGCGGATGCTCTCGCCCGCGTGCATGAGATCGAAGCCCTTGTTGATGTCTTCGAGACGCAAAGTGTGCGTGACCATCGGGTCGATCTCGATCTTGCCGTCCATGTACCAGTCGACGATACGCGGTACGTCCGTGCGGCCGCGAGCGCCACCGAAGGCGGTCCCCATCCAACTGCGGCCAGTGACGAGCTGGAACGGGCGGGTGGAGATCTCCTGGCCGGCGCCGGCCACCCCGATCACCACCGACTTGCCCCAGCCGCGGTGGCTGGCCTCGAGCGCCTGCCGCATCACCCTGGTGTTGCCGGTGCAGTCGAAGGTGTAGTCGGCGCCGCCGATCTGGTCGATGCCGCGCTTCGTCATGTTGATGATGTGCGCAACCACGTCCCCGTCCAGTTCGGTCGGGTTGACGAAATGGGTCATGCCGAAACGTTCGCCCCATTCCTTCTTGGAGTTGTTGATGTCGACGCCGATGATCATGTCGGCGCCAGCGAGACGCAGTCCCTGGATGACGTTGAGCCCGATGCCGCCGAGGCCGAACACCGCCGCGGTGGCACCGACCTCCACCTTGGCGGTGTTGAGCACCGCGCCCACGCCGGTGGTAACGCCGCAGCCGACATAGAACACCTTGTCGAACGGCGCCTTCGGATCGATCCGCGCGACCGCGATCTCGGGCAGGACGGTGTAGTTGGAGAACGTTGAGCAGCCCATGTAGTGGTAGATGGGCTGTCCCTTGAGGGAGAAGCGGGTGGTGCCGTCGGGCATGAGGCCCTTGCCCTGTGTAGCGCGAATGGCGGTGCACAGATTGGTCTTGCCTGAGAGGCAGGAGGCGCACTGGCGACATTCGGGGGTGTAGAGCGGGATCACGTGATCGCCGACGGCGACACTGGTGACGCCAGCTCCCACTTCAACGACGACACCGGCGCCTTCATGGCCCAGGATCGAGGGAAAGATACCCTCGGGATCGGCACCCGAGAGGGTGAACTCGTCGGTGTGGCAGATGCCGGTGGCCTTGATCTCGATGAGAACCTCGCCGGCTTTCGGACCTTCGAGGTCGACTTCCAGGACTTCAAGCGGCTTGCCGGCCTCAAAGGCAACGGCGGCACGAGTCTTCATGGTTCAACCTCCGGTGTGTGTCCGGCACCGGAGTACGGCAAGACCGCCTGCAAGTCGAGGGAAGCTCGACGACCTGGCGCGGACGGCTGTGAACCGCCCGCGCCCGTATACCCTTGCTAGATGTTCTGCCCGCCCGAGATTTCGATCCGCTGGCCGGTAACCCAGCGGTTTTCGGAAGCCAGCAGGCTCGCGACCGCTGGGCCTATGTCATCCGGCACGCCGACCCGGCCGAGGGCAATGATGCTGGCGAAGGCCTCATTGTAGGCCGGGGTGTCGCGCACGGCTCCGCCGAGGAAGTCCGTCTCTATCGCACCGGGGGCGACGACATTGGCGGTGATGCCGCGGCCGCCGAGTTCACGCGCGAGGTAGAGCGTCAGGATTTCGATGGCGCCCTTTGCCGCCGAGTAGGCGGAAAAGCCCGGATAGGAGGCGCGGGTCAGGCCCGACGAGAAGTTGACGATCCGTCCGCCATTGGCGAGCAGGGGCAGCAGTGCCTGGGTGAGAAAGAACACGCCCTTCACATGCACATCGAACAGCATGTCGAACTGCGCTTCCGTGGTGGCGGCAAAATCGGCCATCTCGCCATGCCCGGCATTGTTGACGAGGTGGTCGAAATCCACCCTGCCCCAGGCGGCGAGGGTGGAGCGGACGTCCTCGACGAAATCGGAGAAGCTGGAGACGTCGCCGGTGTCGAGTTGCAGCGCAACGGCCCTGCGGCCAATGGCTTCGATGGCGTCCACGACTGCCGCGGCCGCCTCCGCGCCGTGACGGTAGGTGAGAATGACATCACCCCCGCGGCGGGCGATGCTGAGGGCAGTGTTGCGGCCGAGGCCACGGCTGCTACCGGTGACGATGGAGATCGTGTTCATGGGCGTTCCTTTCGATTGGCGCTGCGATGAGCGCACTATCCGCGAGGAGTGCCGGGCCCGGTTGCCCGTTCATCGCAGGTTCTTGCCTATTCCTCCAAATGGGATTGCCGGTCGTCGCGACGGCGCATAGGGTCGCGACATGAAAGGTGACCTACTTTCCATCGCGAGCCGCTACGCCGCCATCCATGCGGATAGCGGGGGCGTGGCCGCGACGCCTGTTGCCGGGCTGACCATCATCCAGGAGACGGCGCCCACCGCGCTGCAGTTCGCCATCAACCGGCCGCTGGTGACGCTGGTGCTGCAGGGCAGCAAGCGCGTGACCATCGGCAGCAGCACTTTTAACTTCGGGGCCGGCGAGTCCCTGCTGATCACCGCCGACGTGCCCACAGTCAGCCAGATCACCCGCGCCACGCCGGCGACACCCTATTATTCGCTGGTGATCGACCTGGACCCGTCGGTGATCGCGGACCTGCTGGTGGACATCGGACCGGCACCGGCCGGATCAGCAGCACCGGTGCGAGTTGATCCCACCGACAGCGAAGTGGCAGACGCAGCCCTGCGGCTGATGCGCTTGCTGGATCGTCCGTCCGCGCAGCCGGTGCTCGAGGGGCAACTGGTGCGCGAACTGCACTACTGGCTGCTCATGGGCCGGCATGGGAGCGCCATCCGCAACCTCGGCGTGGCCGGTAGCCATGTGCAGCGCATCGGCCGGGCGGTGGGGGTGATCCGAACGAAGTTCAACGAACCGCTGAGAGTGGAGCAACTGGCCGAGGCGGCCGGAATGGGGCTGTCCTCGTTCCACCAGCATTTCAGGGCGATCACGTCGCTCACTCCGCTACAGTTCCAGAAGCAGTTGCGGCTGATCGAGGCGCGGCGACGCATGCTGAGCCATGGGGAGATGATCAGCAATGCCGCCTATGCGGTGGGATATGAAAGCGTGCCGCAGTTCACGCGTGACTACCGGCGGCTGTTCGGCCTGCCTCCGGCGCGGGAACTGAAGGCGGCCAAGGCGCAGATGCAGGCCGCCTAGCGGAGCCGCCTGCCGTCGGCGCCGAAGAGAAGCAGCTGGGCCGGGTCGAAATGGGCGCGGTAACTGTGGCCGGAGGCGATCTCGCGATCATTGTCCGTGGCGATGGTCAGCAGTTCGCCAGCGGAGCCGCGTGCATAGGCATAGGTCTCCCCGCCCAGGTGCTCGATCAGCTCGACGGTCACGTCGAGAACGGCGGAGCCCTCTCGACGGAAGTGCTCGGGGCGAATCCCGACAGTGATTTCGGTGCCGTCCGAAAGCGAGACGGGCGCGGGCACGAGGGTCGCCGGATAGTCGGTCAGCCGGATGGCGCCGCTCTCGACAGTGCCCTTGAGGAAGTTCATGCGCGGGGAACCGATGAAGCCGGCGACGAACTGGTTGTCCGGATCATCGTAGAGCTCAAGGGGAGTGCCCACCTGCTCTATATTGCCATCGCGCAGCACCACGATGCGGTCGGCGAGGGTCATCGCTTCGACCTGGTCGTGGGTGACGTAGATGATGGTGGCCTGCAGGTCCTTGTGGAGGCGGGCGATCTCGATGCGCATGTGGACGCGCAGTTCCGCGTCCAGGTTGCTGAGGGGCTCGTCAAACAGGAAGACGTTGGGCTGGCGCACGATGGCGCGCCCGATGGCAACGCGCTGGCGTTGACCCCCGGAAAGCTCCTTGGGGTAGCGGCCGAGCAGCGGCTCCAGTTCGAGGATGCGGGCGGCCTCCAGCACGCGGCGCTCGATATCGGCCTTTGGCGCGCCGGCGAAGCGGAGCGCAAAGCCCATGTTGTCGCGCACCGTCATGTGCGGATAGAGCGCGTAGCTCTGGAACACCATGGCGATCCCACGGCGCGACGGATCGACGTCGTTCATCCGTTCCCCGCCGATCTGCAACTCGCCGGCGGTGATGGTTTCGAGACCCGCGACCATGCGCAGGAGCGTGGACTTGCCGCAGCCTGAGGGGCCGACGAAGACCACGAACTCCTTGTCACGAATGTCGAGGTCGACGCCGCGGATCACTTCGACGGCGCCGAAGGACTTGCGCAGGCCCCTGAGCTTCAATCCGGACATGACGATCTCTCCTCGCTCGCGGTGAGCGTGATGGACTGGCGGCCGAGCCGCTCGCTGGTGACGGTGACAGTGATGACGCCGGGCCCGGTGGCACGCACCCAGAACCCGGTCGAACCGGCGCGGAGCGGCACCAGCCCGGGGCCGAGGCGTTCGCCGGCACCGGAAACCTCGATGCTCACCGGATCGGAGAAGAAGGGCAGCGTGTGACCTGACTGGTCCAGCGCGCGAACCATGACACGCACGGTATCGCCCGACCCACGCAGGCGGTCGCCATCGGCTTCGACCTCGAGAGTGGCCGGCACCGGATCGGCCACGAAGTTCACCGTCTTCACCGCCTTGCCGCCGACATAGCCGGTGATGGTGGCGCTTTCCCATGACATGCCCCAACGGCCGAGTTCCTCGTCGCTGAAGTGCCGGCGATCCATCACGACGGGCGCATGCGGCAGATGGGGATAGGCTTCGCGATCGGGCGTGAAGCGCTTGGGCGGGTTGGCGCCGTAGCGCAGTTCGACCTCGTCGCAATTGGTGAGCACGATCAGCGGCAGGACGCCGCCGATGTTGCGTTCGCCGCGGGCCCAGAACGTGACCGGCTTGAGGATCACCTCCTCGGCGGGCTCGCACTGGCTGGCATAGGCGTAGGCCGCGAACTTGGGTTCGCGGAACATGTCCATGACGCCATGGTGGCAGATGCGGTCGCCGGAGCCGAAATCCTTGTGGGTGTTGTAGTCGAAGGCGCACCAGCCGATGCAGCCGGCAATCTGCGGGTCGCCATAAGCGGCGTTCATCACCTCGAGGTGCCGGCGGACGTGCTCGGCCTGGCGCTGCTCCTGGTCGTGCACCTTGGTGGGGTACATGTGCCCGCCATACTCGGTGATCATGTAGGGCACGACGCGGTCGAGGCCGGTGACTTCCTGCTGCGGGCGCAGCGGCGTCCGGGGCCGGTTTCCGCCCAGTTCCTCGTTGCCGAGGATGAAGTCGTTCATGGTGTAGACGTCTTCGAGCAGTTCGCTCTCGGTGATGTAGCGTACGCCGCCCGTGGGGCGGGTGGTGTCGAGTTCATGCGCCAGCGCGTTGGTGCGCACGTAGAAATCGTGATCGTCCTGGCTCTCGTTGATGCGGACGCCCCAGATGACGATGGAGGGGTGGTTCCAGTCGCGGGTGATCATGCGCCGGACGTTCTCGACCGACTCGTCCTTCCAGGCCTCGCCGCCAATGTGCTGCCAGCCCGGGATTTCCTCGAAGACCAGCAAGCCGAGTTCATCGCAGCGGTCGAGGAACCAGTGCGACTGGGGGTAGTGGGAGGTGCGCACGATGTTGAGGTGCAGCTCGTGCTTGAGGATCTCCGCATCGCGCTCCTGCGCCGAGCGGCCCATGGCGTAGCCGGAATAGGGGAAGGACTGGTGGCGGTTGAGGCCGCGAAGCTTGAGCGGCCTGCCGTTGAGGCGGAAGCCCTCGGGGGTGAACTCGACGGAGCGGAAGCCGAAGCGAAAGCTCGCCTCATCCTGCCCGTGAGCGGTGTCGAGGGTGACCGCGAGAGTGTAGAGCGCGGGATTGTCGAGGTCCCACAGGGAGATGCCGGTCAGCCCGTCGAAGGCGACGTCGATGCTGGCGCCGTCGACGGGGGCTTCGGTGGTGGCGATGGTGTTGCCCGCGCTGTCGCGAAGGGTGGCCACCAGAGTGCCGGAAAGCGGCAGGTTTTGGGGGTTTTCGAGCTCTATGCGAGCGCGGACGGCCTTGCGTTCGGCAAGGATTTCGGGCGTTTCGACCTTGGCGTTGCGGATGAAGACCGGGGCGGTGACGCGCAGCCAGACCTCGCGGTAGATGCCGGCATAGGTGAGGTAGTCGATCTGCCCGCCAAAGGGCGGGATTTCGGGGTTTTCGCTGCCATCCACGGTGACGGTGAGGACGTTCTCGCCGGGCTGGAGGAGCCCTGTCAGGCGGGCCTCGAACGGGGTGTATCCGTCACGATGTGATTGTATTCCGTTACCGTTTAGACTGACTTTGCAGTCTGCCATCGCGCCATCGAAAACAATCGAGACTTCCCGGTCCCCCCAGGAAGGATCGGCGGTGAAGCGCTTCTCGTAGGTGAAGCGGCGCTGGTAGCTCGTCTCGTCGAAATAGCTGAATGGCAGCTCGACGGCAGTGTGCGGCAGGCGGACGGTCTCGGAGCCTTCGAAGAGCCAACCGGAATTGAAGTCGATCAGGGGACGCATGGGTTCTCTATTTGACGGCGCCCAGCATGCCTTCGACGAAGCGGCGCTGGAGCAGGAAGAAGATGACGAGGGTGGGCAGGGTGGCAAAGATCGCCCCGACCATCACCACGCCCCAGTCGGGCGTGTAGGCGGAGGTGAGGCTGGCGACCACGAGGGTTAGGGTCTTCATGTCGTTGGTCTGGAGCACGATCAGCGGCCAGAGGTAATTGTTCCAGATGGTCATGAAGACGATGATGGTGGCCGCCGCGTAGGTGGAGCGCATCACCGGCATGTAGACGTTGAAGAAGATCTGCCACTCCTTGAGGCCGTCGATCCGGGCGGCGTCGCGGAGTTCATGCGGGAAGGCCTTGGTGGCCTGGCGGAAGTAGAAGATGATGAAGATGGAGGCGATCGTGGGCAGGATGATCGCCTGGTAGGTGTTAATCATCTTGAGGTTCGCCATCATGATGAACAGCGGCACCATGAGCGCGGCGAACGGGATCGACAGCATCAGCAACAGGCCGGCGAAGACCCGTTCGCGCAGGCGCGAGCGGAAGATCTCGAAGCCATAGCCGGCGAGCGAGGACACCAGCAGCGTCAGCGCAGTGCCGACGCCGGCGATGAAGAACGAATTGAACAGGATTCTCGGCATGTCGACCGAGGTGAAGAAGTTGACCATGTTGGTCCACAGGGCGCCGCCGGGCGTGACCTTGCCCTTGAGGATGTCCGGCGAGGTGTTCGTGGCCCCGATCGCCATCCAGAAGAAGGGGAACACCGACACGAAGGTGGCGAGGCACAGCAGCAGGTAGGTGGCGCCGCGGCCGAGAAGGGCGAGGGGATTGCTCATGCGCGGCGATCCCTTGCGGCGAGGAACTGCAGCAGGCTCAAGAGGCCGACCAGGATGACGATGACGTAGGAGACCGTCGCCGCGTAGCCGAAGCTGGGCATGAACTTGAAGCTGAGATTGTAGATGTAGACCGACAGGGTGAGCGTCGCGTCGGACGGTGCGCCGGGGATCGGCGGAATGAGGTTCGGCTCGTCGAAGAGCTGCAGGGTGCCGATGGTGGAAATGACCGTGGTGAACAGGATCACCGGCTTCAGCATGGCCACCGTGATGTACCAGAACCGGGCCCAGGCCGGCACACCATCGATGCGCGCCGCCTCGTAGATGGAGCGGTCGATGTTCTGCATCGCGGCGAGGTAGAAGATCATGTTGTAGCCGGTCCAGCGCCAGGTGATGGCGATGATGATCACGACCTTGGCCCAGAACGGATCGGCCAGCCACGGAATGGGGCTGCCGATGATGTTAAGGGCCATCAGCATCTGGTTGATGATGCCATCCTGCGAGAACATCGAGCGGAACACGACCGAATAGGCCACCAGCGAGGTGACGCAGGGCAGGAAGATGGCGGTGCGGAACACCGCCCTGCCCCACAGCCGGCTGTTGTTGAGCGCGTTGGCGAACAGCAGCGCCAGGACCAGCATGACCGGCACCTGGATGGCGAGAAACGTGAGGGTGTTGGTCAGCGCCCGGATGAAAACGGGGTCCTGGGTCAGCCGGATGATGTTGGTGAGGCCGCCGAAGCTGAGGTTCATGCCCCGGCCGACCTGAAAGCTCATCCAGAGCGACCACAGGATCGGATAGATCATGAAGATGCCGAGCAGCACCAGCGCCGGCATGACGAACAGCCAGCCGCTCACCTGTTCGCTGCGACCGAGCCTCGGCCTGGCGCGGCCGTGTCGCGCCCCGATGCTCGTGGTGTCAGCCCCTGCCACCATCTTCGCTTCTCCTGGACCCTCTCGGGTACCTGCCAATTGTCCCTTTGAGACCGACGACCCCGCGCACACTGCCGAAGCAGCTGCCGCGCGCGGGATCGCGGGAGGCCGGGGGCGCTGCCGCCCCCGGATGGGTTGAACCTTACTGGGTCTGCTGACGGACCTGGGCGTCGACGGCGGCAGCGATCTCGTCGACATTGCCACCGCTGGTGAGCGCCGGAATCTGGGCGACCACGGCCGCGTCGGCCTCGTTGGTGAAGATGCCGTAATTGACCGCCGGGATGGCGTTCAGCCAGTCGGAGAAGTTCTGCCAGACGGGCGCGCCGCCGAAGAACTCGTCGCTGGCCGAGTAGGCTTCGCCTTCACGCGCGGCAAGGAGCGAGCCGAGCGCGCCCTGGTTGACCAGGATCTGCTGGTAGAAATCGACATCCTGGCCCCAGATGGTGGCGAGGAAATCGATCGCGGCTTCCTTCTCGGGGCCGGAGGCGAGCACGTACCAGCTCGAGCCGCCGAGATTGGAGGCGTTGGTGGCGCCTTCGACGCCGGCGAGCGAGGGGATGGGGGCGATGCCCCACTGGCCCGACTGGTCGGGGTTGGCCTTGATGGTGCCGGTCATCCATACGCCGGTGACGGTACCGAGGGTATCGCCCGAGGTGAAGGAGCCGGTGTATTCGGTCCAGCCGGCGACGGGCTTGGTGATGCCGGAAGCGACGAGACGCTGGTAGGTCGCCAGGGCTTCCTTGAACACCGGGTTGTCGGCGATGGTGACGTTGCCGTCGGCATCGAAGTACCAGGACCCGGCCGACTGCATCATGATGCGGAAGATGCCGGCGTCGTTGGGGTCGATCGGGAACATGACCTGGCCGGTCTTTTCCTTCACGTCGAGGCCGATCTCGATGAGTTCGTCCCAGGTGATATCCTGCAGGTCCTCGGCGCTGTAGCCGGCCTCTTCGAGGATGTCGGAACGATAGAACAGCCCGGTCACGCCGGAGTCGAAGGGCAGCGAGTAGGTCTCGCCGTTGAGGGTCGCGAGCTCGACCTTGTAGGGGGCGAAGCCGGAGTAGTCGACATGGCTGGTCAACGGCTCGAAGGCGCCTGGGAAGGACTGAAAGTACTTCTGGGCACCGTAGTCCTCGATCAGCACGATATCGGGCAGGCCATCGGTGGTGCCGGAGGCGAGCTGGGCCTGCAGCTTGGTCTCGAGGTCGGCCTTGGCGAAATCGACGATGTTGACGTTCACGTCCGGATGCTCGGCGGCATAGCGCTCGGCCGCGAGCTTCATGGTGGCGCCGTTGAAGTTGGGGTCCCAGGTCCAGACAGTGATGTCGAGAGCGGAAGCAGCGGTCACACCGAGCATGCTGACGCCAGCGAGCGCTGCGGCAAGCGTGCGCTTCCAGCCCGTAGTAATGCGGGTCATTCTTATCCTCCCATTGGCGGGTGTATCCTCATTCACCCGAGGGGAGCGTAGCGGCATCCAGACGGCCGCGCAAGATTTCAGTAAATATTTACTCCGGCACGTTTCCGCCCGGCAGGCGGGTGCTGGCGCGCCATACGAGACGCGATGCAAGCGTGATCTGCTTGGCGAGTTCCCGGCCGCCCACCCGCTCCAGCATCAGTTCCACCGCGGTCTCGCCGATCTCCTCGGCGGGAAGGTGAACCGTGGTGAGCGGAGGGTTGAGAAACTGTGCCACCGAGACATCGTTGAAGCTCGCCACCCCGATGTCGTCCGGGATAGACAGGCCCTTCTCGTGAATGGCGCGATAGGCGCCGATCGCCATGGAATCGTTGAAAGTGACGATGACCTCGGGGGGGCGCTTCTGCTGCAGGACCTCGGTGGTGAGCCGGTATCCACCCTGCTCGGTGTTGTCGCCACTGAGGAACATGCGATCGTCGAACCAGCCCGCCTGGGTCATCCAGTGCACATAGGACTGCGCCCGGCGATCACCCCAGCCGATATAGGCAATGCGGCGGTAGCCGGCGGCGGCGAGCCGCACCAGCAGCTTTTCCATCGCGAGCCAGAGATCGGCATGGACCGCGTCGAGCTGGTCGTCCGGCGGCGCGAAATCGGCGAACACCAGATGGCGCGCGTGGCGGCGAAGCCAATCCACCTCGTCCTCGTCCTGCCGGCCGATGGCAATGACGCCAGAAGCCCCCTGAAGCATGGCGGCGTCGGGCCGGGCATCGGTGTGATAGACCTTGACGGTCTCGACCTTGAGAGCGGCGCAGCGGCTTTCGATGCCGAGCCGCAGGGCGACGTAGTAGGGGTCGACCAGTTCCTGCTCGGGACGCAGGAAATGCACCAGGGCGAGCTTCGACAGCCCCTGCTGGTTGGCACGGTTGCGGTTGCGAGGCGTCGCATAGTTCAGCGCCTCGGCGGCCTCGATGATCGCGTGACGCTTGCGCGTCGAGATCGACAGCGTCGGATCGTAGTTGAGGACGCGCGAGACGGTGGCGCTGGAGACGCCTACGGCAGCCGCGATTTCCTTGAGGGTGACCATGGCCGAACGCTAGGGCGGCGGCCGGGGGGGCGTCAACCAAGCAGGAGCGACTATGCGCGTGAACCCAGAAGACGATCCGCGATGCGGCTGTTGCGGCCAGCGGCAATGCCGGGGATCAGCAGCGCATCGATGAGCCACCAGAGACCCACCAGCGCCCAGACAAAACTGAGCAGACCGAAGGTGACGAGGGTCAGCACCAGCACCGCCGCGGACAGCGACAGCATGATGAAGCCGCTCAGCGGCTTGCCCAGATAGAAGCGATGCGCGCCGACATAGCCGAGGAAGAACCAGAGAAGATAGGCGACGAGCAGGGACTTCTTCTCGATATCGTATTGGGCATAGGCACGATCGCTGGCCATGGGACCTCCTTGATGCAGATGCCTAATTGGGAAGTGCATGGCCGTGGTTCAAGCATTGGGCTCGCCGGCTAATCGAGGAATACGGTGACGCTGTCGCCCTGCCCCGCCGCGTCGACCACCGAGAGG
>Ga0233380_1000408_pt1 | contig 23117 bp, 19 predicted proteins | sample ElkDunMinimDraft_9_FD_191541 | JGI IMG/M metagenome (GOLD analysis project Ga0233380, IMG submission 191541) | Fecal eukaryotic communites from dung pellets of Tule Elk in California, USA - Elk Dung F36 | ecosystem: Host-associated > Mammals > Digestive system > Large intestine > Fecal | place... | reverse complement strand
CGCAATTAAGTCGAAGGCTTCGCGGTCCAAGGCCGCAAGTTCTGCAAAGGTTGCAAAGGTTGACGCTGCGCCGCCGAAACCGGTGAAGGCCGCGAAGGCAGCCAGATCAGCCAAGCCGCAGCCTGTCAGAAAACCTGCTGCCAGTAACGATTCCAGTATTTCCCAGTTGAAGGACAAAATCATGGCTACTTCCAAGAATGCCGATTTCGCCAAGGGTTTCCAGGACGCCATCGCCGATGCGCAGGGCAAGGCGAAGGCTGCATTCGAGAAGAGCACCGCCTCGCTCGGTGAAGTCAGCGAGTTTGCCAAGGGCAACGTGGAGGCGCTGGTCGAATCCGGCAAGATTTTCGCAGCCGGCGCCCAAAGTCTCGGCTCCACCTATGTCGCAGAGAGCCGCGCTGCTTTTGAAACGCTGACCTCGGACGTCAAGGAGCTGGCTTCCGCCAAGAACCCGACCGACTTCTTCAAGCTTCAGGGTGATCTCGCTCGTCGCAATTTTGAAACAGCGGTCGCAACCGGTTCGAAAAACAGCGAGGCGTTGCTCAAGCTCGTGAACGAGGCGTTCGCTCCGATTTCCGGTCGGGTCAGCTTGGCCGTCGATAAGATCAAGCAGGCCGCCTGAGGCCTCCCTCCGGCGCACACTTTATCGCGCCAGATAGCTTCGTCGACGGGTGGGATGGCTGCACGGCTGTTCCGCCCGTTGCGTTTTTCGGTCAAGCTATGACTTGTCCAATGGCCTCTCGATACGATATTCATTGCTGATGCTTCCCGTTTTCACAAAAGCCGAATCGTCGGAATCGCTGCGCGTGCGCGCTGCCGGGGATGGGGATTCGAATGGCGGCAACGGAAACCAGACCAACATCGCTACTAAAACACGGGCTAAGCCTAAAAAGCCCAGCCAGTTCAAGGTTCTGATGCTGAATGACGATTACACGCCGATGGAATTCGTCGTGCTGGTCCTGAAGCGCTTCTTCCAGATGGATCTTGAGCAGGCGACGCGCGTTATGCTTCACGTTCACCAGAAGGGCGTCGGCGTGTGCGGTATTTTTCCATACGAAATTGCCGAGACGAAGGTGAATCAGGTGATGGATTTTGCCCGGCAGAACCAGCACCCGTTGCAATGTACGCTGGAAAAAGCCTGACAGAAAAAGGCTCTGCGCCTCCGCCCGGCTTGAAGCGCGGCGACCAAGCGCCTAGGGCGATCTGGCAAGGCTGGCTTGCTTCAGGTCCCGAACAGCACCCGTGAAATTCCTGACCGCCAACGACCGTTATATCTTTCAGCTGGTGCTGTTGCCCATGCTGGGGATCTTTGCGCTCGCGGCATCGCTGCTTGTGCTGGATAAGATGCTCAGGTTGTTCGATTTCGTCGCGACGGAAGGCGGGCCGGTGGGTGTCGTGTTCCAAATGCTGGCAAGCCTGCTTCCCGAATATGCCAGCCTGGCTATCCCGCTGGGGCTGATGCTGGGAATCCTTCTCGCTTTCCGTAAGCTGGCGACCAGTAGCGAACTTGATGTGATGCTGGCGGTGGGGATCAGCTACACACGGCTGTTGCGCGTGCCCTACATCCTGACGTTCGTGCTGATCGCAGTCAACTTTGTGATCGTCGGCTATCTTCAGCCGCTGGCGCGTTACAAGTACGAAGAGCTTCAGTTTGAATTGCGTTCGGGTGCGTTGGGGGCCTCGATAAAGGTCGGGGAATTCACGACGTTGAAGGACCGTATGGCCCTGCGGATTGAGCAGAGCGAAGATGAAGGCCGGCGGCTGATTGGTATTTTTGCACGGGTTTCAAATGAGAAGGGGCAGGTGCTGTCCATTTCGGCTCGAGAGGGCCGCTTCCTTGCGCTGAAGGAAAATTCCGACACAATTATCCTGCGGCTGATGGATGGGCAGATTATCCAGGATATGCCCGGCACTACGCCGCGTGTGTTGTCGTTCACGCGGCATGATTTACCGATCGACCTTCCGAAAATAGAAGAATTTCGCGAACGTGGCGGCAAGGATCGCGAGTATATCCTTCCGGAATTGCTGCGGATTGGCTGGAACAACAGCCTGCCAGAGGACGAACGGCTGAAAAGCCAGGCGAACTTCAATTATCGGATGGTCGAAGTGGTGATGATGCTGCTGCTGCCGCTGCTGGCGCTGGCGCTTGCCATTCCGCCAAAGCGTTCCACGTCGGCACTGGGCCTTTTCGTGTCGATCATTCTGGTTGTGGCCTATCACAAGATCAACGAGTGGGGGCAAAGTGTCGCCGCGCTGGGCCGGGTCGATCCGTTTATAGCGTTGTGGGGGCCTTTCGTTGTCTTCGCTGCGTTGATCCTGTGGATGTACTGGCGGATCGCTTATGTCCCCGGCGGCCAACCGATTGGAGCGCTGGAGCGGGTATTTGACGTTGGCGTGCGCAAGATACGCAAGCTTTTTGCGCGACGCCGCGTGAAGGGAGTCGCCTGACTTGCCGCACTTTGATTTTTTCCCTTCGCGGACACTGACACTTTATCTTGCCAAGCTTTTCGTTGTGCGGATCTTTGCCGTGCTCATCATGCTGGTGCTGGTGTTGCAGATGCTCGATCTGCTGGGAGAAGGGGGTAAGATCCTTGCCTATCCCGGCAACGGTGAAGCTCAACTCTGGACCTATGTCTCGTTGCGCGCACCGCAGCTGGTGGCGCGCTTTCTGCCCTACTCCGTCTTGCTGGCGACTATCATCACTCTGGCGACGCTGAACCAGAACAGCGAAGTGATCGCCATGAAGGCAGGCGGGCTTTCGGCGCATCAGGTTCTCGCGCCGTTGATCCTGACGGCGTTCGGCATCGCAATTCTAAGCTTTGTCTTCAACGAGCGGGTCGTCACCCGCGCCACTGCCACGCTGTCGGCATGGACGGCAGTCGACTTTGGGCCGATCCCGAAGGATACGGACATCCGAAGCAATATCTATCTGGCTGACGGGAACGACATACTCACCGCCGTGACGGTCACCGGGCAAGGCGATGCTACGGTCATGGAAGGTGTGACGTGGTATCGGCGCGACGCCAAGGGTGATATCGTGGAACAGTTGCGCAGTCCGCGCGCGACTTGGGCTAATCCCGGCTGGCGGCTGGAATCGCCCGTTGCGTTCGACGTGGCAACCACGACGCTGCGTCCTGTCGATCCGGTGATTGTGGCGCGCGGCATTGTGCCAGCGCGTGTATCGATGCGTTCGGTCAACGCCGATGCGCAGGACATATTCACCCTTGCGCATACTATCGAGGAACTGCAGGCAGCCGGACGGCGGACCGCCGCGCTGGAAAGCCAGTGGTGGCACAAGATATCCGGCCCGATGTCTTCTGTGCTCATGCCCTTGCTGGGCGCAGTCGCTGCGTTCGGCCTTGCTCGTTCCGGTCAGCTTTTGGTTCGCGCTGTGATCGGTATGTCGCTGGGCTTTGCCTATTTCGTTTTTGATAATGCCGCACTCGCCATGGGCGAATTTGGCGGGTATTCGCCCATGGTCGCGGCCTGGGCACCCTTTCTGCTTTTCTTCCTGGTGGGCGAAACCGTGCTGGTGCGGACAGAGGAATAGATGGCCGATACAGCATAGCCGGCCGGCTGGCCGCGCGTTCAGCGTGCCGTAACGTTGTTTTGCTAGTACTGCCCGCCCTCTGGAAATCGGCTGCTCCGACACCCAGATTATGCCGCATTTTGGCGCTTATGGCGCAGGCCGGTCATTTCTGATATGTGCCCGAGCAAGTTTACAGGACCAGGATATCGTGTCGCAATCTGCCATTGATGAAAGCAAGCTGCCGTTCTGGAAACGGTCGCATTACCTTGACAGGATGACGCTGGGCCAGCTGGTTGCGGCATATTTCCAGCACTACACTATTGTCGTTTACCTTCTGATCGCGGCGCTGTGTGTGGGTGTCTGGTTCGCCTTTCCGGCGGGTCTGTGGCAGACCTTGGGAGCGATCGCCGCGGCAGTGTTCATCTACCCGCTGGTTTGGCACCTGTTGCATCAATACGTGCTTCACGGGCAGTGGATGTACAAGGTGAAGTGGCTGTCCTCTACGTGGAAGCGCATCCATTACGACCACCATCAGGATCCAAACCATCTTGAGGTACTGTTTGGCGCGCTGCACACGACCTTGCCGACCATTGCCATCGCAACGGTCCCCGTTGGCTGGTTGATCGGCGGCATAGGCGGCGCTGCGGCAGCGCTTGCGGCGGGCATTCTCACGACTTGCTACTATGAGTTTATGCACTGCATCCAGCACCTGTCCTTTAAGCCAAAGTGGAAATGGGTGCAGTTTCAGAAGCAGCGCCATAACGAGCACCACTATTTCGACGAGGACGGAAACTACGGCATTACCAACTATGCTTGGGATCGTGTCCTTGGAACCTATTATGAAAAGAAGGATCGGCCTGCCCGATCGCCGACTGTGTTCAATCTTGGCTATACAGAAGATGTCGCAGTGCATTACCCTTGGGTCAAGGATCAGTCTGGCGGCATTGCCAGTGGCCACCCACGCCGTCGCGGCCAGGGTAAGTCGGCGGACTGAACAGGGGCGGAACGGGGAATGCATATGGGTGAAGTTAACGTCACGCCCGTGACGGATGATGCCGGGCGCCGGGAATTCGTTGATCTGGTCTATCGTTTGAATGCCGGCGATCCGAACTTTGTACCGCAGCTGCGGAACGAAGAACTTGAGAAGTATACGCCGGGCAAGAACCCTTATTTCGAACACGCGCGCTGCCAGCTTTTTCTGGCGCAGCGCAGTGGGGCGATTGTTGGCCGCATAGCTGCCCACATCGATGAGCTGGCGCTGGCACAACCGCCCGAGCGGGGCATGGGGCCGGGCACCGGCAACTGGGGCGCGCTCGAGGCGGAGGACGGGGATATCGCCCGCGTCCTTATCGCCGCAGCCGAAGGCTGGTTGCGCGGACAAGGCATGACGCGGGCGCTTGCCCCCATGAACCTGTCGATCTGGGAAGAACCCGGCTTGCTGGTAAAGGGGCACGACCATCCCCCGATGGTGATGATGGGCCACCAGTCACCCGAACACCAGGCATGGGTCGAGGGGCAGGGATACACCGTGGCGAAGGTGCTCCACACATATGATGTGGATGTTACGCGCGAATACCCGCCGCTCGTCCAGCGCATCATCGCGTCGGGTGAAAAGAACCCGCGGATCAATATCCGCAAGGTCGATCTAAAGCGCTTCGATGCCGAGGCCGCGATCATTGTCGATATTCTCAACGAAGCATGGGCGGACAACTGGGGCTTTGTGCCCATCACTGAGCGTGAAATCGCCCACACGGCAAAGAAGCTTAAGCCGCTTGTCCATGGCGAGTTGATCCGCATTGCCGAGCTGGATGGAGAGCCTGTGGCGTTCATGATGACGCTGCCGGACCTTAACAAGGTTCAGAAGCAAGTGAACGGCAAGAACGGCAAGCCATCGCCGTTGGGCTGGATGAAGTTGCTGCTATGGCTGTGGAAGCCGCGTCACGCCGATATGCGCGTGCCGCTTATGGGTGTGCGCAAGCGGTTGCAGGCGTCGCGTCTGGCCAGCCAGCTGGCCTTCATGATGATCGAATTCATCCGCAGGGACGCTGTGGCAAAATTTGGCGCAAAGCGTGGTGAGATTGGCTGGGTTCTGGATGACAACCAGGGGATGATCGCCATTGCCGACACGATCCTGAGCAAAGTCAACAAGCAGTACAATATCTACGAAAAGGCGCTCTGAACGCTGCTGCCGATGTGCGGGGCGACGTAGATTTAGCCTCGCCACATTGGACAGTGAACGTCATTCATCGGCGGCGTGGCGGTCGACCACGGCGGTAACCGCCACGTTCATGGTGACGTTGCCAAGCGTGCGCATGATGTCGGGCAGCATCTCGACCGCTACCAGCAGCGCCAGCGGCGCGGCGGGCACCCCCATGGCAAACGCGATCGGTGCGATTGCAGTGACGAAGCTGATGGTTCCGGGCAAGGACGGCGAGCCCAGCGTGGTAAGCGTTGCAGCAGCAACCCCTGCCACCAGAACGCCCGGTGTGATTGGCACGCCGGCCAAAGAGGCAATGTAGATCGCCACCGCAAGGTTCATCGCCGGCCCGGTCGCGCGGAACAGGGCGACTGCCAGTGGCAGGACGAAATCGGCGTTGCTGTCACGGATGCCCAACTGGCGGCACGCCGCAAGCATGGCAGGCAGGCAGGCCAGCGAAGATTGCGTGGAAATCGCCACCGCATGCACGGGCAAGATGGCGCGCGCAAAGGATATAAGTGGCTGCCGTGCGCCCAGCACGGCGATGGCATAGCCGCTGATCATGACGATACCGCCGATGGCGCAGACGAGCACGATATAGTGCATCAAGGCCTGAATCACCGTGCCGCCGCTGTTCGCCGCGACGGTGAAGCCCAGCGCCAGAACCCCCAAGGGCGCGGCCGCCAGCACCCATCCGATCATCACCAGCATAGTTGCCGCCAATGCCTCGAACATGCCGGCAAGGTGGTCTCGCTGGCGCGCTGGCAAGCGGGTCAGAGCCAGTGCGAACAGTGCAAAGAACACGATCAGTGAAAGCATGGCGTCATCGGCAGCGGCAGAAACGATGTTCCGGGGGACCAGTGTGGCCAGAAAATCGCCAATCCCGGGGACGGGGCCTGCCGCCTTGGCATCCGTTACACTGCGCATCGCGCTCGCCGTGCCCGGGGGGATTGGCGCAAGGTCAAGCAGCAACGGCATGACCAGAGCTGACATCACGGCGCCTGAAAACAGCAGGCCCGCGAACAATCCCAGAGTGCGGCGGGCCATGGCGCCGGCGCTTGCTGCTGCGACGGTCTGGACGATCCCGTTAACAAGCAGGGCGGCTACCAGCGGCACGATGGTCATTTGCAGTGCGCGCAGCCAAAGCGTGCCCACGGGATCGGCAACGGCAAGCAGGGGCTGTTTAAGGTCTGTCCCTTGCGTGAATATTCCCACCAGCAGACCCGCGACGAGGCCCGCAAAGGTCCATAGCGCAGGAACGCGCACATCGGGCATGGCCGATGTGCGAAGCTCTCCATTGCTGGTTTCGGCCGGCGCTCCGGCTTTCGCCCGCTTTTCTTCCGCCATGCAATCCCCACGAATTTGCACTATGTCCGCAGGACCATTAACCCCGTGGTGACCGATCGCAATCGGCTTCGGCAGTTTCGCCGGAAGCGGGCACAGGAATCGCATGGCAAAACAGTATTTTGGCACGGATGGAATTCGCGGGCTCACCAATGCGGGGGTAATGACAGCAGCGACGGCGATGAAGGTCGGCCAGGCGGCGGGCACGCGCTTTATGCGCGGCGATCACCGGCACCGGGTGGTGATTGGCAAGGATACGCGGCTTTCTGGCTATATGCTTGAAAGCGCCATGGTCGCCGGTTTTACCAGCGTGGGCATGGATGTGATCCTGCTTGGCCCGATGCCTACACCCGCCGTTGCCATGCTGACGCGTGAGATGCGCGCCGATGTGGGCGTGATGATCTCTGCCAGCCACAACCCCTATGAGGACAACGGCATCAAGCTGTTTGGCCCGGATGGCTTCAAGCTTTCCGATGGGGATGAGTTGGCGATCGAGGAAATGCTGGCGCGGGACCTGCAACTCGCCGCTGCGCCCGATATCGGCCGCGCCCACAGGATCGACGATGCGCGGGGCCGCTACATTCATGCGGTCAAGCGGTCGCTGCCGGACAACATCCGGCTGGACGGGCTGAAGATCGTTATCGATTGCGCACACGGCGCTGCCTATCATGTCGCGCCGTCAGCCTTCTGGGAACTGGGCGCAGAGGTGGTCTCCATTGGCGTTTCGCCGGATGGCAAGAACATCAATGACCGCGTCGGATCTACCCATCTTGATACGCTGAAGGAAACCGTCGTCGCGTCGGGCGCCGATATCGGCATAGCGCTTGATGGGGATGCCGACCGCCTGATCGTGATCGACGAAAAGGGCCAGACCGTGGACGGCGACCAGATCATGGCGTTGATCGGTAGCCAGTGGGCTCGGCAGGGTCTGCTAAAGGGGGGCGGCGTGGTCGCCACGGTCATGTCGAACCTGGGCCTTGAGCGCTTTCTTGCGGGGGAGGGCCTGAAGCTGGAACGCAGCAAGGTAGGCGATCGCTATGTGCTCGAAGCCATGCGGGCGGGCGGCTACAATGTCGGCGGCGAACAGTCTGGCCACATGATCCTGCTGGACCATGCCACGACCGGCGACGGCACGATTGCTGCGCTGCAGGTGCTTGCCGCGCTGGTGCAGTCCGGCAAACGGGCCAGCGAGCTGCTGCATTTGTTCGATGCGGTGCCGCAGCTGCTGAAGAATGTGCGTTTCTCGGGCGGCAAGCCGCTGGAAGATTCGCGCGTGAAAGCCGTGATTGCCGACGTCGAGGCGCGCCTGAATGGCAAGGGGCGCCTTGTTATTCGCCCATCCGGCACCGAACCGGTGATCCGCGTCATGGCCGAGGGCGATGATGCGAGCGAAGTGGAGCAGGTGGTTGATGCCATTTGCGACGCCGTGACTGAAGCGGCAGCCTGATGCTGGAGATGCGACCCGATTGTGAGCGTTGCGGCGTTGATCTTCCCGCGGAGGCGCCGGGTGCCTTCATCTGTAGCCTTGAATGCACCTTCTGTGCCGATTGCGCCGATGGGCTGGACGATCGCTGCCCCAACTGCGGCGGCGAACTGATGGACCGGCCAACGCGTGCGAGGCAGCTTCAGGTTCAGTTTCCGCCGTCTGCCGAGCGGAAGTTCGAAGGGTGAGCGCCGCAACAGCACGCATCCTCATCATTGCCGGTTCGGATTCAGGCGGCGGTGCAGGCATTCAGGCGGATATCAAGACTGTCACCATGCTTGGGGGCCATGCCATGACGGCGATCACGGCAATAACCGCACAGAATACGCTGGAAGTGCGCGATGTGCTGGCGCTTCCCGTCGCACTGGTCGAGGCGCAGTTTCGCGCCGTAGTGGACGATATCGGCGTTGATGCGGTGAAGATCGGCATGTTGGGTCGGGCCGATCTGGCGGATGCGGTTCATGATCTGCTGCTGACCCTTCCGCGCGATGTGCCCGTGGTGTTCGATCCGGTGATGATCGCAACCAGCGGCGGCGCACTTGCCGAGAAAGGCACGACGGAAGCCATGCAGCGGTTGCTTTCGCTGGCGACAGTCGTGACCCCGAACCTGCCGGAGCTTGAGGCACTGGGCGGTGAAGCTGCCGTGTCGGCAAAAGCATCGGGTGTGCTGGTGAAGGGCGGCCATGCCGAAGGTGACACGATCATCGACCGTCTGGTTTTCCGCGATGGCGAAGTCGCACGCTGGACCGACAGCCGCATTCACACCACCAGCACGCACGGCACTGGGTGTACACTTGCCAGCGCCATCGCCACGGGGCTTGGCCAGGGTATGGCGCTGGAGGTTGCGATCGACCGCGCCCGACGTTTCGTGAGGGGGGCGTTGCACGCCGCGCCGGGGCTGGGCCGGGGGCATGGTCCGATGGGGCATCAGGCAGTGCGGGATATTGACTGACTAAAATCCTCCCCAAGCCTGAGGCCTGGGGAGGGCCCGCTCAGCTGCAATCAAGATCGTAAAAACGCACGATCTCTCGCCATGCATCCTCTGCCGTTTCCACGCGGGTGAACAGGTTTACATCCTCGGCGTTGATGACGCCTTCCGCAGCCAGTTCATCGAAATTTATCACGCGGGTCCAGTAATCGCCGCCGAACAGCAGGATGGGCAGAGGCTTCATCTTGCCGGTCTGGACAAGGGTCAGCAGTTCGAAGAATTCATCCAACGTGCCGAAGCCGCCGGGAAAAACAGCTACCGCGCGGGCGCGCAACAGGAAGTGCATTTTCCGCAGCGCGAAATAATGAAACTGGAACGAAAGGTCTGGTGTCACGAAGGTGTTGGGCGCCTGCTCATGCGGAAGCACGATGTTGAGGCCGATGGAATCGGATCCCGCCTCCTTCGCGCCCTTGTTTGCTGCCTCCATGATGGAAGGGCCGCCGCCCGAGCATATCACGAACTGCCGCATTCCGTTTTCAACGATGGCGCATTCGCTGGCAATGCGGGCCAGCTTATAGGCTTCGTCGTAATATTTCGATTTCGCCACCAGCCGTTCGATCACGGCCTTGCGTTCCGGTGTGGTTGCTGTCTTGAGCGCCTCTGCGGCCATCGCGGGAGAGGGGATGCGGGCCGATCCATAGATGACCAGCGTTGACCCGATCCCCGCCTCGTTGAGCATGATGTCGGGTTTCAGCAGTTCAAGCTGGAAACGTATCGGCCTCAGATCTTCGCGCAGCAGGAATTCGGTGTCGCGAAAGGCAAGGCGATAGGACGGGCTTTGGGTCTGGGGTGTCGCCGCGACATTGGCTTCGGCGAATGTCGCCTCCTGCTCGGCCTTATAGAAATGTCGGCGGTTAACGGGTTTGTCTTCTTTGGTCATGCAGGTTTATTGCCCCGTGTACCGGCGTGCTGTCGAGCGGGAATTCGCGGCGAGGATACGCGTTGCTTGACAGGTCGGCCTGGCCCGGCACGTTATTGCCGGATGAGCCTCTTGCCGCACATAATCATGGCCTTGATGGTCCAGGCTGCTGTCGGCTTGCTGACGCGAAACTGGTGGGCGGGCGCCGCAGTGGCTTCCACCTATTTTATCGGCCGTGAGATTGCGCAGGCGGAGTACCGGTGGATCGAGCAGTTCGGCGATGGATTGCGGGCCAACATGCCGTGGTGGGCGCCGCTGGATCTGCGCGTGTGGACCACGCCGGATCCATGGTGGGACTGGATCGGGCCGGTCGTGGCGACCTGCATTGTCGCCTGGATCATGGGGCGGCGTTCCCGGTAGCGGCCCAACAGAAAGCTGCCGGAGCGGCACGGAACCCGGCGTTCGTCTTACTTGGACATCAGATATTCCGCCACGGCATCAAACGCCGGCAGGCTGGTGGGGTCGATCAGCGGATTCGCCGCAGCCGGGAATGATGCAAAGCGCACGATGACCATTTGCGCGGTTGGATCGACGTAGATTGTCTGTCCATGCACGCCGCGTGCGGCAAACACCCCGCGCGTGCCGGGATAGATCCACCACATGCTTTTATAACTTCCGCCAGCCAGCGTGGGATATTGGTTGCCGAACTTCTTGGGATCACCGCCCCGGCGGATGCTGCGTACAACCTCGGCCGGGAACAGTTGCTTGCCGTTGACCGCACCTTCGTTCAGCAACGCAAGGCCGATGCGGCCAAGATCGCGCATGCCAGCGCTGAGGCCGCCTCCGGCGAAGGGAACGCCCTTGCCATCCACATTCATATAGGCGTCCTGTTCGGCGCCTATGGGGCGCCAAAGCCGTTCAGCGGCGAGATTCGTCACGGCTTTCCCGGAAACACGCGATATGATCCATCCCAGCATGTCCGCATTGATCGTCTTGTAGTGGAACGCATCGCCGTGCGTGCCTTCGGGCTGCACCTGTTTGAGATATTCCCAATACCCATCCGGCCCGGTGTAGCCCTTGGGCTTAGGCAGCGGGCTGGCGGCGGCGGAATAGATCCATATGTCTGCCTTGGGATCGGCGTAATCTTCGGAATACCGTAGGCCCGTTGTCATATCCATCACTTGCCGGACGGTGGCATTGGCAAAAGCGCTGCCCGATATGTCAGGTATGATTGCGGAGACCAGCGCGCCGTCGTCCAGTTGGCCCTCGGCAACCAGAATTTCTGCCAGCAGGCCGGTTATCGACTTGGTCATGGACATGGCCGCATGCTGGCCCGCTTCGTCCAGGGCTCCGAAGTAGCGTTCATACACGATGCGATCGCGGTGCAGGATAAGAATGCCATCGGTGTAGTTGGCGAAAAGCGACTCTTCCCAAGTCATCGTCTCGTCACGGCCCATTGGGTTGAATGTCAGCTTGTCGATTGCTTCTTGCTCATCGGCCATCTCTTGCGGGCGAAGATATTCAAGTGGGCTAGGGGATCCAAGGCCGCGGCTTATCTGCTCGGTCGGCAGAAATTTTCGCAGGTGACACACTGACCAGCGTAGCCGAGGGAAGCTGAAATACACCGAATCCGGCTGGGTAATGATCTTGTCCGGAGGGGGAGGGAACCCTTGCATCCATCCCATTACTCGCGGGTCAGATTCCTGAGCAGTAAGCAGCGCTTTTGTAGGCGCAGATGACGCGGGGCCGGATGGAGGTGCACTGGCAAGGCCCAGAAGGTGGAGAGACGCCGTCGGTTCTGATTCCACTGCCACACTCCGCGCTCGAACGCTGTAAAGCGGTCGTCATGCCGGCCGAGAATTATCTGGGATCAACACCTGAAGGTGCCCATCGTTCCTTTGTATTTTTCCGAATTTCAAGCGAGCAGGCGCCGCATCGCGAATGTGATGTTCGCGATGCGGCAAAACCTGGCCGATAGTTTAACTTAGAAGCGGAAGGACAGGCTCGCCTTCACGCCGTTGTCGACACCGCGATCGCCGATCTGACCGCTGTAACCGACGCTAACGACGGCTGCCTGCGACAGAGCAGCATCAACGGCGATGTCCAGTACGGCAGCGTCCTTCGACAGTGGCACACCGGTAACGGTGAACGGGCTGCTTCCGGCGAACGCCAGGCCAACGGTTGGCAGACGATCGTTGAAGGCATGGCGCCATCCAGCCGAACCACGCACGGCAACACCTGGCTGGTCCAGGATGTCCGCGGTTGCGACCCGTACGCCCAGTGTCGAGAAGGTGACGTTGCTCTTCTCGCGTTCAGCGGAAAGTGCAGCTGCGCCGCCCGTCTCGTTGAACCCGTCTGTGTTCAGGTGAACATAGGCGAGGCTGCCGAACGGCTCAACCGAGCCGGTGCCGACGGGAATAGCATAGCTGATGTCTCCGAAGACCTGAGCGGTTTCAGCGTCATATGACGCCGCCAGAGCGTTCGAGAAGCCGTTGAAGGCTACCGAACGGTTAGCATCGACTTCATGCCAGCTGTAGGCAGCGCCAGCGTGGAGGCCAATGCCGCCAAAGCGGAAGCCGCCGTAGATGCCGGCATGGTTGCTCTTCACGTCTGCAGAGCCGCGTGCGCTGTCCAGATCGCTGGTGCTGTGGCCGCCGAGGATACCAACCCGGCCCTGTGTGCCAACAGCAGTGTCCACGCCGATCAGGCCGCCGCGCGTATCACGGTCCATCGAGACCGTGCCTGCACCGCCATCCTGCTTGCCCCAGCTGCCGAACCCGGCAGCCCATACCGCAAGGCCCTCATCACCGGTTGAGCGTGTGATACGGTCGCTCACAGCGTTCCGGATGTGCCGGCTATCTTCGATCAGCGCAGAGCGGATTGAAGCGTGCACTTCGCCGGAAAGCTGGTCGAAGGCAGTCGTGGCGGACGCTGCGCTGGACAGCGCTATCGCCTGAGCCAGAGGCGAGGTGATGGCGAGCCCGTCAAGAGCGCCAGCTACGGCCAGCTGGTTTGGGGTGGCAGCAACAGAGGCATACGTGCGGCCATTACGCTGCACGGTCACATAGACGTTGTTCGGATCGTAGCTGAGCAGCGCTTCGACGAAGGCAGACTCGCCGGTAAAGGTGGCGCCCGTGAATGTGCTGCCGCCAAGGTCGCCAGCCGTCAGGATCGTATAGGATGATCCAATCAGATAGCCGTCCAGCGGTGTCACCGTAACTGTACCGTCCAGCGTCGCCGTACCGCCCACGTCGATCCGATCGGCATTACCTGCCGCGTCGATTTCAACCGCGTAAACGGAAGTAGGCGCCAACGTCAGGTCGCCCGCAACGGTCACCAGACCAATCGAATTGCCGGGGGTCGTGATGCCGGCGCTGGTCATGTCACCACCAATGACCCAATTCCCGCCGAGTGAGGACACGGCGTCGAGGCTCAAGTTGCCGTTCACAGTGATCGGCAAATCAATCGAACCGCCGGTCGTGGACGAATTGGCGAGCACGACGTTGCCTGCAATTGTCCCGCCTACTGAGGAGAAGACGATTCTCGAAGAGTTGGCAGAAAGATCGCCGGCAATGTCGGCAGCGCCTTCGAATACGATCGAGCCGCTCGCGCCCGACAAGTTGCGAACACCCCGGGTTTGACCCGACCAATTGGCACCGGTTTCCAGCACCACGTCGGTTCCGCCGCTGGTTTTGGCACCCTCATCAAGGATGTTACCCTTCGAGGTCGATCCTGCCGCCATTGTCAGCGTGACGATGCCATCGGCGCCGTCAGCGCTACGCGTAACGCGCAGGAGGGTGCCATCGTTCTGGGTGACGATGCTGCCGGCGCCAACGGTGATCGACTGGGAAGAACCCGCCGTTTCAAGTTGGGAGACAAAGCTTTCCTTGCCAGCTTCCAGACGGGTTCCGTCCAAAACGACCGTTGCGTTGTCAACCATCCGAACGCCGATGCCCTGTTCGGAAATCAGGGTTGAACCCGTCGCCGTCAGCTGGCTGCCATGGCCCACGCGGGCTGCGTCGGCATCGACGCCGCGCGAAGTAACGGTGCTGTTAAGCAGGTCCAGCGTGCCCGAGGTTTTGTCATTGCCGACTAGCGCACCGGCGCGGACGCCGATAGCTTTGTCGCCTGTGGTCAGGACGGTCACGCCGCGCGCTTCGATCACGCCGTTGTTGACCCCATTGGTACCGCCCAGGGCGACCAGTCCGATCACGGTTTCACCAGGTGCGCTGGGATTCTGCCCGCCGAGAGCCTGATAGGTACCGCCGTCCAGCACAAGGCGGCCACCCGCATACGCCCAGGCAGCGTCACCCACATTGCCATTCGTCGTGACGTTCACGTTGGTGGCGGTGATGACTGAGCCCGTGCCAGAGGCATAGACGCCGTACGCCATGAAACCGTTTGTGGTGATCGAGAGGTTGCTAAGTTCGATCTCTGCGCCATCAAGAGCATGTGCGCCATAGGCACGCTGACCGAGCGTCTCGATCGTTGTCCCATCTGCAGAGATGGAGGCACCGGCGCCTCGAGCGAAGAGAGCATAGCTGCGCGAGCCGTCGCCGTCCTGCGCCACCCTGCCGGTTTCGTTGATTGTCCGGATGGAGCCGCCGGTGAGTTCGATGCGGGCGGATGATTCTGAGTCTGCAAGCCGGGCATGGGCCCCGTGGCTCCATGTGCCCGACGTTACGATGTCGGTGTTGTTCGCTGTGACAAGTGTGTTGGCCTGATCAGCCACCAAGCCCCACGCGGTGAAGCCGCTTGTTGTGATCGATGCGCTATCCAGATCGATCTGGGTATCAAGTCCGGCTACGGCACCGTGGCCCTGTTCACCAGATGTGGTGATGGAACCGCCGTTGAACGTCGCTGTCGCGTCCGCTGCATAGGTGAAAATGCCAAAGCCGTTTAGGCCCTGCGTAATCACTTCGACATTGTTGGCGGTGATGCTGGAGCCGGCATTCTGGCTGTAGAGTCCGAATGAATCTGCGCCTACGGTGCGCATCGTCCCGCCGTTGATCGTGGCGGTTGTGCCCGTGAACGCATGAATTGCGTGCGAATTTGCACCTGCGGTGGAAACGTCAGTTCCATTGGTCAGAATGGTCGAGCCAATTCCGAGAACGCCGCGGGTATACCGCGCGCCGGTAGCGCTGACGCTGCCACCTGTGAGATTGACCGTTGCGTTGGTGGCCGTAATGCCACTTGCAAAGCTACCTGCACTCGCGCTTGTACCGCTGGTCGAAATGGTGGCTTCGGTACCAGTTAGTGTTGCACCGTCCCCGAGAGTCAGAGCGTTTTCCGTGCCCATTCCGGTGTATGCAACGGTCTCATTGGTGACGTCGCGCGTACCGCCGGGAGCTACGACCTCTTGAGCCGACGCTGCTGGGCTGAACAGGGCCACGCCGACAGCAACTGAGAGCGCAAGTGCGCTACTGGACAGCATAGTTTTAGCCGAAATAGAAGAAATACGTGAAATATCAAATGCTTGATGAATATTTTCCGCGCAAAACAACTGATTTTTCTGAATATTCATGACCCGTCATAATCCTCGTTTCTGAGGGTCGCAGCAGTTGCTGCAGAAAATGGCACCTCAGACTCCGCAATAAAAGCGGTGTGGGGGTATTTACCCAAACGCCAATTGCAAAGGAAGGTTAAATACCTGAAATTTCAGTACGATACAGGTGTATCGCGGTCCGCGATTTACGATAAGGTGACGGATATCCGCGCCGTATCGTGGAATATGGCAGTAAAGTTAGCCGTAAGTTAGCTGTCAGTTAGTCAAATAAGGTAGGGTAATATACGCGTGGATACCCGGGCTGGGGCCTCTGGCAGCATGTGTTGTGACAATTCGGACACGCAACAAACGCGGGATTATGGATTAGGCGGCACGCAAATTTGCGTAATCAGGCCAATGCAGAGTGTTTGGGCTGCCGAGCAGCCGTCATCCCAACTTGAGGCCGAGTTCCCCCAGCAGTTGCCCCGCTTGGGCAGGAGAGATGATCGCCCCGCGAAACAGTGCGGCATCGACCAATCGCAGGCCGCCGAGATCCGCGCCGCGTAAATCAGCGCCTTCAAAGCGTGCGCCCACCAGATTGGTGTCCCGCAGACTGCACCCTTCGAACACGGTGGCGCGAAAGTCGCACTTCCGCAGGTCTGACTGGCTAAAGTCGATTTTGCGCAGCGTTTGTTTCCGGAACGAATGCGATGGCAGCTTTACGCTGACCAGCAGTGTTTCCTCGAACCGAATGTCCATGCTTCTTGCGTCCGACAGATCCGCGCCCGTCAGCTTGCAGCCGCTGAACGCAGCCGATGTCAGCGTGGCTCGGTGGAACGAGGCATTGTTGAAATCGCTCGATATGAAAACTGCATCGCTAAGATCAGCCCCGACGAAGTCTGCAGCGCTGCCGCGGCATGCTTTCCACCGTGTCGTTTCGAGCTTTGCGCCGCTGAACGCCGCGCGACGCAGGTCGCACCGCTCAAACGTCCAACTCCCCAAGTCCAGGGCGGACAGGTCTGCCTCTTCAAGATTGCAATCGACAAGGTGAACTGGGCCCGAATGCGAGGTTAATGCCTCTACATCACGCCGGGTAAGGGTTTCATCGCGAATGGTGCGGTCGGAAAAGAGATTGTCTGCCACTCCACCCCGTACCGCGAACCGCCGCGCAATCCAACTCTGGTGATGGGCATTTCTGCGGGCTGTATTGAGTCCAAACGATGTCGCTGTTGGCTTGTTTGCCCACGTCATGTGTGGCCGCCTAGGCGCAGGGCGTCATAAAGTGTTTGCAGCGGAGACGATGAGTCCTGAGCCAGAGAACCACCCGCCTCGGTGTTTACCTGATTTTAACGCTATTCCGTTACGTTGCTGAAATGACGAAGGGGAAATTGCACCCTTTGGCGTAGGGGATGCGCGTCTGCGTGGCTGCCCGTCTCTTGGCCGCGCTCCCCGACTTTCAGCAACAACATCGAAATCCGTAGCGCAGCTGCCGCGTGTCATCGCAATCCGGCGCTAGCAAGACGATCCCCCGCACTGGACCCATCTGGTCGTCCTGACCAATGTGGCCTGCGATGAGTTAGAGCTGTCATGGGTAGTTACCATGCCGTACGCATCTTCCAACTCGACCGTTTGTTATTGCTGCGATTGCAATATCTTCAAAACATCACGATCCAGTCAGTCAGGAATACCCAGCCATCGCCGCCGACGGGAATTGGCATGTGGTACCCACCGACAGGCGAGTGATTAAGTCTAATCGCTTCCAAGTTGATCTGCATTCCTCGCCGCTTGAACGGATAGAGATTCGCGCCAATCGCCCATTCGGTGGGATCGCCATTCGCACCCCAAATTTTCGAATACGTAACATAGGTTTGCAGCAGGTCCTTGATGGGCATAGCAGACGCCTGCACGGCAAGACCTTCGTCTTCGACCTTGGTAATCGGGACATATCCGATCGTCTTGAAATTATCGACTTTTCGCCAATAGTATTGCGCTTCCAGGGAAAATCCTTTGTATTTAGCGCCCAAATCTATGCTCGCCATCTGCCAGCGGGCCTTTTCTATCTGGCCGCCGGTGCCGAATGGGTCTGGGCTAAACAGCAGTGTGCCATCGGTAAGTCTGATCTGGCTATTCTCGAAATCATTCTCGCTCGGCTGACCTTGGGCCGTTTCGGTGCTGTGATTGAGGTGTATGCCGGCAAGAGTTGCGACCTCTTCGTGATAATCATAGTCACCAAATCCATTGGCCAGGCCATACTCACCCGTAGTCGGCATCCACCACAACGCGCCAGAAACTGTATCGAGCTTACTATCGAGCTCTTTCGAGCTGACGCCCAGTGTCGACAGATTGTTGCCCAGCATTACGCGATATTGAAGGCCTGTGGCGATCGTTCCCATGGCATCAATGCCGCTGGTGTAGGACCCGCGGTAAAACTCATCCGCCATGACACGGTTGTCGTGTCGCAACCATTTTGGAAAGCTGTAGTTGGTGCTGCGAGTTGTTGGCAGTGGCATGATGCCGGCGCTTACAGATAGCCAATCGGCAAACTTATAGCGCAGGAAGCCAGCAAGGACGACTTGCGCGCCCTCTCCCTGATTTGCATTGTTTGTCCAGGCGAAGAGAAGATATTGGAACTTCGGATCGAAGAGCCACCCCTTGAAATTTATGCTGACCTTATTCAATTGAATTTCGTTGCGAATATCTATGGGATGAATTCGGCCCAAACTGTCTTGATAGGTGTCTTTTAATCCTGTCGCATTTACGTATCGCGCGTAAGCCATGAATGACAGGTCAAGCTCGCCGAGTTCGTCTTGGGCTAACACAAACCCTTTGTTCTCGTCGAACTTTCCCGTTTTCTCCTGTCGGTCCATGAAACCGGCAAAGCCTCCTTTTGCCGGCGCGTCAGCTGGCGGCGCCCCTGTTTGTGGCAATTCCGAAAGCGGTTGCTGCGCGGTTGCCACGTGAGGCTGGGTTTGGCTCGATTGGGGAATGCCGGGAGTGATGCCCCGGCCAGTCGCTGCCTGCGGCGCAGTTGATGGTGCGACTGCGTCATCATGGGTGAGGCCAAGCCTGGCTTCCAGCGCGTCGATGCGACTATCAAACTGTTGCCTCATCACCTGTAATTCGCGGAGTTCGGCCTCAATGGATGCGCGTTCATCTGCAGCCGTGGCGCTACGCGGTCGGGAGACTTGCTCTTTCTCCGCCATTGGTAGCGTGCCGGCATCTTGCGCATGGGCCGCGCTAGGCAGGCACAGTGATGCGATGCTCAAACATATACTATGTCTAAGCGGACTAGTTCTTTCCCTGTTGAGCATGAATTTCATTCATACATTTCAGGAGAGTATACGCAATAGATATAATTGTTCATCCCGTAATATTGTTAGTACGCGTTGCCAGAGTGGACTTCTGCGTGGCCAATGTGTGAAGTGCAGGTGGAGGAACATGGGCGGGTTTCATCAGGAAATTAGATAATCTCAAAGTAACATCTTTATAATGCTCGTTTGATGCCGTGTTTCGGCGGCAATGTTCGCGCGCGCTTATCAGGCGCTCGCAATGAACTGCTTGTTGTTCTGCAGGTGTTCGATGTCCTGCCGGGGCGGAGCGCCGAACAGGCGGCGATATTCGCGGCTGAACTGTGACTGGCTCTCATAGCCTACGGCAAAACCCGCAGTTCCAGCATTGATGCCTTCAGCCAGCATCAGCCGGCGGGCCTCCTGCAGGCGGAATTGCTTCTGATATTTCAGCGGCGTCATATGTGTGATGGACTTGAAATGGGTATGGAGCGACGAAGCGCTCATGCTTGCCGATGCCGCGATATCGTCGATCCGCAACTGTTCGTGGAACCCTTGCCGAATAGTGCTGATGGCCCGGCTGATTTGGCCTAGATGACTGTCTGCTGCGGATAATTGCCGGAGTAGAGGGCTGTGCGGACCGCTGAGGAGCCGGTACAAAAGTTCGCGCTCGATCAGAGGGGCGAGCGTCGCAATGCTTTCAGGCCTGCGATCGCGCGCGCGATCCGTTATGCTCTCGAGCAACCGGACGGAGTTGACGTCAACGAAGTGATCGTGCGCCCCACGGCCGCGAATATGTAGAGCGCACCAACGCCTTAAAATGTCGGCATTCGGGTGGTCGCGAGACGCACTCGAATGTCGGCTGTGTTTTCGCTGCCGAACGTCTCTTGTGAAAAAAGGATAACCGGTTACGGGGCGCAGCGGCCGCCTAGGGCGCGGGGCGAAAAGGCGGCAGACCCCTGCGAGCATAAGAGTACAATGAAGCTGGTTATGACGTTGTTGGTGCGCGATGAAAGCGACATCATTGAGAAGAATATTGAATTTCACCGATCAATGGGCGTCGATCATTTTATCATCACGGACAATTGTTCTGTTGATGGGACGCGCGAAATTTTATCGCGATACGTCGATGCGGGCATTGCTGAAGTGTTTCATGAACCAGCATTGGATTATGAGCAGGGTCGCTGGGTCACGCGCATGGCACAGATGGCTTCCACCAAGTATAACGCGGACTGGGTGATCAACGCGGATGCGGACGAGTTTTTCTGGCCAATTGATGGGGTGAGCATCAAGGATGCGCTCGCAAAAATACCGCGGTCATTCAGTATGGTTGAAGTTTATCCGGTCAATATGATCCCACCTCCCGGGAAGTGGGACGCTCCGTGGCATCAGGCCTACACCTACATTGATGCCATGTCGTCAAAGCCGCTTTCCAGAAAGGTTGTTCATCGCGGTTCGGCTCACGTGGTCGTTTGGCAGGGCAATCACGGCGTGGATGGTGATGGGTTCACGGATTTTGCACCTGACCAGCCTCTAAAGATCTTCCATTTTCCTGATCGCGGATATGCTCATTATCGCAGGAAGATAGAGAACGGAGGTCGCGCCTATGCCGCCAATACGCGCCTGCCGGTTGAGTTCGGACATCATTGGCGCGAGCATTTCGAGATGTTGCAGGCGGGCACGCTAGAGGCCACCTATCAATTACGACGTATGACAGAGGCGCAGTTCGCTGCCCGGGTTAAGGCTGGTGCTGTCTACCAGGTTTCAACCTTGAACCACTATCTTGCAGAGCTTGATGCGCGTTCCAAATCATGGTGGTCGCGCAAATTCAGAAAGTTGTTCAAGGTGGCGCTCAGGCGATAAAGTCCCCATCAGTTTACCTGCGCAGCTGACAGTGAAGGAATGGTGCTTCCCCAGTGATGATGTGGGTGCCCCACCGCGCAATATACGCGTGCTACTCCGTCGTCACCACCACAGCGGCTCAATCGGATGACCTTACATACAATGTGGCTTCTCAGGCCTTGCGCTTCGGGCTTGGTGCGTTCGGTAGGCTCGGCGCCCTGCTGCTTGCATCAATCGGCTGCATTATCCTGAGCGCATAAGGCAAATCAGTTGTCCAGCCCGCGCAGGTTGCTGCGTGTTGTCCGATAATTGCCAGTTTCGACGCTTCCCCGAGCATTCAACAGGCCAGATGTGTGTATCGGACGTCTATTTTGCGCGCCCGCGCACTGAAAGGTCCGTTGAAGTAGGTGCTACTCTGATAAATCTGGCACTAGGTCCCCTGCTAAGTATAAGATCTAACCGGATTTGTCAGGCCTGATCGGGTGAGTATGGGGCGGATACTACGAAATCGAGCGCCAGAAACTGTGTGTCGTGCGTATTTACTCGCGCTGGCTCTGGTCGCGCAACCAGTCGAAGCTCAAAACACGCCGCCAACGCCCGCTGCTGCAGTTGCCGACACGTTAGCGGACCCAGGATTCCAGCCCGACGACCATCACGCCGCTGAACTTGCGGACGAACCGAAGAAAAATGGATTGCTTGGCCGATTCAAAGACGAGGAGGACAAGGGTCTCGATTTCTCGAATATCCTCGCCAATGGGGGCTTCATACCGGTTCCGATCATAATCAGCGAGCCGGCGGTAAAAGGGGGATTTGGTATTGCTGCGGCGTTTCTTTCGAGCAATCCGGAAAGACCGCGCGAGGTCACCAAAACCGTCGGTGCTGCATTCAAGACGGGCAACGGATCCAATGGTATCGCCGCGTTCCGAGGCGGCTATGCATTCGATGGGCGTCTAGACTACCGGATAGCTATCGCGCACGCCAATATCACGCTTGATGCCTTTCCGGTATTCGCGCCGCAGGGTCTCGAGTATACGAACCGCTATGATTATGGCGTTCTGGCATCGGCAAATTGGCACCTGAGCGACCGAAGATTTTCGCTCGGCCCGATGGTTGATTTCCGCAAACTCAGGTCAGAACTCGATATTATTGACCTGCCCGAGGACTTTGGGCGTGACTTTAACAAGAAGCTCCAGACCGGAGCACTTGGCATTGGATTCCATTTCGATAGTCGGGACAATACCCTGACGCCGAGGGAGGGGGTGAATGCCTTCTTCCACGCCAAACTTAATCGCGGCGCGTTTGGCAGCGACCGTGACTATGAAATTTATTCCTTCGGTACCTATGCGTTCGATAGCTTGTCGCACAACCTGCGCGGCGGATTGAAGGTCGATCTCAAGGCTATACGCGGAAATTTTCCCGCCTATTTTGCCCCCTCGATTGGATTGCGCGGCGTACAGGCGCTTGAATTTCAGGGAATGAACGTTTTGAGCGCGGAACTCGAGGGGGCTTGGCAGATCAGCCCTAGATGGTCGCTGGTCGCCTTTGGCGGGCTGGGCGCGGCGGATTCCGGGAGCCGCCGGATCTTTGCAGATTCGGGTTCGATATGGGCAGGTGGCGGGGGGTTTCGCTATCGCCTTGCGCGCAAGCTTGGGTTTGACGCAGGGGTGGATGTTGCCTTTGGGCCTGGTGGGCCGGTCGTCTACCTTCAATTTGGGCATGCGTGGATTCTGGGGATGGATTGATCGCGCGTTTTGAACGCTGACGCTGCACCTCGCGGTAAGGCTCATTGGCGCACGGCCGGCCATAGCTCTTTGAACCAGATAAGGCCGTTCTTGCTCCTAATCGCGATCCGGCAGGCCGTGTCGGGCACTAAAGCGGCTGCGCTTGGCTGAAGCGGATTGTCGCACCAGAAGCCGTATGGCGCAGGACGAAACGCAAGGATTCTGCGCTTCGTTGAGATTGGGGTGATAAGAAAGTGGATGCCCCGCGAGGATTCGAACCTCGATAGACGGAATCAGAATCCGTAGTCTTACCATTAGACGACGGGGCAACAGGCGCGTGCCTCTAGGCTGCGCTTCGCGTGCCGTCAAGCGCCTGCTCTTG